>Ga0308175_100002203_pt1 | contig 13307 bp, 8 predicted proteins | sample PhyCR1_3_FD_203893 | JGI IMG/M metagenome (GOLD analysis project Ga0308175, IMG submission 203893) | Soil microbial communities from UC Gill Tract Community Farm, Albany, California, United States - DLSLS.C.R1 | ecosystem: Environmental > Terrestrial > Soil > Agricultural land | place: USA...
CGTCGGTTCGTGATCGCAAAAGAGTCAACGGCCAGCTCCACGAATGCGACGGAGGAGCGCACCGTGACGAGAATGGTGTCAATTGCCGTGCGGTCGCTCACGAGGACATGCGCGACGCCGGGCGCGCGCGCAGAGGTCAGTCCGGAGGGGGACACGGTGACAATTCCAGGATCGTCGCTTCGCCAACTCACGGACGCGCCTGGTGTAGCGGTCAAGAGTTGACGTTCTTGCCCAACGAACAGATCCAGCGTCTTGGTGCCGGCAACCCGTGAGTTATCGAGGTGACTCTCCAAACGCGGGCTCACACTCGAGTCGCAGCCTGCGACGAACAGCATTCCGGAACATACGACCACCTTCCAACGGGAGTTGGCCATCAAAAAAAACCTCGAAGTTGTTGGTTCGAAACCCGATCGGCCCGGCGCAGTATTGCGCGGCTAAGCCTCGTGGCTTTACGTCGGCTGCTTCGTCGTGGCTTGCCGTTCTGGGGTCTCACCTCGCGGCGCGACGATCGCGACGCGCAACTCATTTGTGCGGTGAGAGCGACTGCGGTAGCCGAGAGGCGTCCGGACTAACGCGACCACTGATTCAGCGGCCACATTCACGCGTGCGTCATTCGCGCGTTGAGAGCGCGACATGGACACGCGCTGACTACGCCGGTGACGCTGCGCGCACTGGTTGCCAAGGACCATTAGATTGGTTTGTCGAACGAGACGACGAGGGACGAAGTCGTTCTCGAGGTTTGCCATCAGAAACGATCGATGATTCGGAGCGCCAAACAAACCCGATCGTCATCCCTGCGCTGCGGCGCAGATCACACTTTCAGCAAATCTGAATTGGAGCCGGTAACGAGTTGGAGCATCGAGCACTTCTTCTCGCTCGTCCCGCTCTACTGTAAAGCGAAGTCGCCGAGTCGACATTCGCCATCGACAAGATTGGCGAGCCTGCGCTAATTGCCGAAATGGGCTTGTGCTCTGGAGCAGATTCGCGCAAGCGGCTCCGTGGCGAGAACGCCGTCAGCAATCGCGCTGGCCATCAGCGCCGCTCCGAGATCAGCGAAGTGCTCATAGTCGGCGAATGCGGAGTCGGGAGCAGACGCCAGGCGGCGCGTCGCGTCGACAACCACCGCGCCCGACTCGGCGGCGACGCTGAACTCCACCGATCTGGAAAGCGAATCGAACGCGACGAGTGTAGCGCCGGTTGTTCGCGGAAAGAACTTTTCCCAGGCGATCAACTTATCGCCGTCGATCGTCCGTCGACCGACAAAAGCGTTGGCGTGAGTGACCAGTACCGGTGCCGATCCAATTGCCCGGATGCCGCTGATCAACTGTCGTACGTCGACCTCGAACGCCGAGAGTCGGTCGGCAGGTGGCGTGGAGAACAGTGGTCCCGCGACGCCCGCGCGCGCGGCGTCTGTCTCGCGCTGTCGTAGCCACGACTTGATGGCGGTCGGAAGCATTTCCTTGAGCTGATCTCGCAGGCGATCGATGGCTCGCGGGTGGAGCATAGCACGCGATCCGATAACACCGGCATTCGGCGAGCTGTCGGGCCGCGCTGCCACGGGACGCTCCGCTTCAAGGTACGAGGCGGGTGATGGGTAGGCGACGACCACCGCAGGATGCAAGCGCACCAGCCGATTGCGCACATCTTGCTGAATGGTAGGCAGCGTCATGCCGGCGAAGGCGGCGTTCAGCACTTCGACGCGCAAATCCGCGCGCGCCGGACATGCGCCATTTCGCAAGCGCGCATTCAACGAATCCTCAAGCTGGCGCGGATACTCGTGACCCGGTGACTCGCGAAGGCCGAACGTTTCCGACGCGCCGACGGTAATGATCCGAACCGTGCCGGAAACAGGCAACAGTGACGCACGCGGTCCCCGCGTTCCGACGTTGTTCATGATCCATTTCTGAAACTGCGCGTTGGGCCGGCCGTGCATCCCATCTGCGTCACGAATGATCAGATCCTCGACGGATCGATACGGCGACGCGAGCGGCATGCGGTACATCACCCAGTCTTCAACCCGACAGGTCAGCTCGAAAGTGAGGGCGAACACGACGATTAGCGCGAAGGCGCCACTAAGGCGAAGGAGCAGGTTTCGGCGATGATCCTGCGACTTGCCATGACTACTCGCCTGCTCGTATTGTGCCGGGCTCGTGTGCGTTCGGGCGGAGACGCTCACGTCAGCGGGCTCGCTCGCAGGTGCCGAAGTCATTCAGGCGCGGTACTAGAACTGAAAGTACAGAAACGGTGACGATCGCGACCCTGCGATGATCGCGAGCCCCGCAGCCAGTCCGGTTGCGAGAACAATCCGGCCCCGCCAACGATACTCGTGCGACATTTCGAAAGCGTTCGGGCCGACCATCGCCCACCATGCAGCGACGCCCAGCGCGACGGCAGCGAGCGGCGCCTGCGCGACCGATAGACCGCCGGTCGGTACGAACATCCGATGCAGAATTTCGGCGGCCATGGTGAAGCTCGCCGATCGAAAGAACACCCAGCCGACCACGGCCAAGCCGAACATGCCGATTCGACGACAGACGGCCGGGAGCCGGTCCCACGTCTTGCCCCATGCTCGATACGCCGCGAGCAGCGCGCCGTGATAGCCGCCCCACACGACGAACGTCCACGAGGCACCGTGCCATAGCCCGCCCAGGAGCATTGTAATAAGAAGATTGCGATAGGTCTTCCACTCGCCGCCGCGGTTGCCGCCGAGGGGGATGTAGAGATAATCGCGCAGAACAGACGAAAGAGAAATGTGCCATCGACGCCAGAAATCCGACGGGTCCAGTGCCTTGTAAGGCGAGTTGAAGTTCTGCGGTATTCGAATGCCGAAGAGATAGCCGAGTCCAACCGCCATCGTGCTGTAACCGGAAAAGTCAAAATACAGCTGGAATGAATAGCCGAGCATGGCCATCCAGGTGCCGGCGGTGGAAAGCAGCTGATGTTGCGCGAGCGCAGGATCGACGAACGCGCTGATCGTATCGGCGATCAATACTTTCTCGACCAACCCAATGGCGAAAAACGAAATCCCCCGTTCCAGCCATTTGGTCCGGCTCGTCGTCCCGATGTTCTCGAGATCCTGCTCGATTTGCCGGAAGCGCACGATCGGGCCGGCCACGAGCTGAGAAAACAACGAAACGTATGTCGAGAATTCGAAGAACCGCCTAGTCGGACGAATGACGCCTCGATAGCAGTCTACTATATAAGTAATGGTATGAAACGTATAGAAGGAAATCCCGATCGGGAGCACGATATTGAGATGAGGGACTCGGACGTCAATCCCCGCAACGTGCAGGATCGCTTGTGTCGTCTCCAGCCCAAAATTCGCGTACTTGAAAAACGCCAAGAGCGACAAATCGACGACGATGGGAACCACCAAGCACAGTTTCCGCCGGAACTGATCTGACCATCGAAGAAACCCGAGTCCCGCGCCGTAGCTCACAAGCGTGGAAAACGCCATGAGCAGGCAAAACCGCGCATCCCAGTAGCCATAAAAGACATAGCCGGTCAGCGTCAGCCAGATGTATCGTGCCGTCGTGTTCCGGAGTGCCCAGAAGACCACATACGCGACGGGCAGGAACGCAAAAATGAAGATGTAACTATTGAACAGCATGTGAGAATGAGCGACCAGCGTCGACGACGTCGCAGCGCCACGCTGGCGCGGCGCTGCTCGACAGTGCCATGTGACTCGCGACGACCGAATCGCAAACTACGTCACGTAGCAGCGCGGTTAAAGGCTGGATTCACTAACGTCTAGCGCTGTCGCGGCCGCCTTGCACGCGCCGATACACACGGCTACGCTTCGCTGCGATGAACCAAAGACTCAAACATGCGGCGGAGCTCGCGGCGCTCGCGAGCGGCGTGCCCGCCATTTGCCGTCGCCTCAAGCGACGCCGTTCTTTGGTGCTGGCGTACCACAACGTCGTCCCGGCGGGCGTGCGGCCACGCGGTGATCTCAGTCTCCATCTCACGCAGAAGGCCTTTTCCGAGCAGCTCGACTGCTTGCTCACCTTGTGCGAAGTCGTGCCGCTGACCAGTCTCATCGACGGCACTCCCGCCCGTGCGCGACGGCCCCGCGTCGCGATCACTTTCGACGATGCATACCTTGGCGCCGTGACGGCCGGGATGGACGAGCTCACACGGCGAGATATGCCGTTCACGATCTTCGTTGCTCCAGGATTGCTGGGGCAAGAGCCATGGTGGGATACCGCGGCCGAGGCGATGGACGGTGCCATTCCGCACAACGTTCGTTCGGAGTGGCTGCAGCGATTGGCGGGCGACGGAAGCGCGATTCTCCGTGAGGTCCCGGCAGGCCACTTCAGAGACGTCGCGAATCAACCTTCGGTCGGCTCGAAAATCTCGTCGCCTGAATTGCTGAAGGAAATGACGACACGACGCGGCGCGTCAGTCGCGTCGCACGCGTGGACGCATCGAAACCTCGCTGCCCTCGCGGAGGAGGGCGTTCGCGCCGAGCTGGTTCGCTCGATCGAATGGCTCAGTGCGCGCTTCTCGTGTTTCGTTCCGCTTCTCGCTTACCCGTACGGCCTCTCGTCGAGAATGGTCGAAGTTGTCGCCGCAGAAGTCGGATACCGCGCGGCATTTCTAGTCGACGGCGGCTGGCTTCCGGAAAGACCCGCGATGTCTCCATTTACTTTGCCCCGAATGAACGTTCCCGCCGGGCTTTCTCTAAATGGTTTCCGTCTTCGCCTCAGTGGAATTGGCACTCCGTGAAGGTGTTGCATGTTCTCGCTCCGGCCCCGTTTGGTGGGTTGGAGCAAGTCGTCGTGTCGCTCGCCGCGGCGCAGCAGGCTGAGAGAAACACAGTCCACGTTGCGGAGCTCGTCGAAGTCGGCGCCGCCGAGTCGGCGGTCAGCTCGCGTTTACGTAGCCTGGGCGTCGACGTGCATTCCATCGCGTCCCGTCCCCGGTCGTACCGCCTTCAGTTCGTGGCACTGCGCCGAGCGGTGGAAGACGTGAAGCCGGATGTCATCCATACTCACGGATACGTTTCCGATGTGCTCGGCGCCATGATCAAGAGCGTGGATCGCGGTCAGCGCTTAGTGTCAACCGTCCATGGTTTTACCGGCGGGGATTGGAAGAATCGCTTGTATGAACGCCTCCAGCGTCACGCTTTCAAACGCTTTGATGCGGTTGTTGCCGTATCGCGACGCCTTTCGCTGGAGCTACAGGCGCACGGTCTTCGCTCCACGCATCTTCACACCATTCCGAACGCCTGGCGTCCGCTCAATCCGCCCGCCGACGCGGTCGTCGCTCGTCGGGTTCTCGGAATCCCCGATGATTCGTTCAGCGTTGGGTGGGTCGGTCGGCTGAGCCACGAGAAGGGTCTCGACGTCCTGCTCAACGCTCTGCCGAACCTCGCCGATGTTCCATTGAGACTGACGGTAGTGGGCGACGGAAGATTGCGCGCGACGCTGCAGCGCATCGCGGAAGATCTCGGAGTCGCGCCGCGGATCTCGTGGGTCGGCACCGTCAATGACGCCGCGCGATTGATGCGAGCGTTCGATCTTCTGGTCATCAGCTCGAGAACCGAGGGAACGCCGATGAACCTCCTCGAGGCCATGAGCGCAGGCGTACCGGTGCTCGCAACAGCGGTCGGCGGAATTCCGGATGTCGTGTCGGCTGATGAAGCTCTGTTGGTGTCTGCCGACGACCCCGGCGCCCTGGCGCACGGTATTCGCTCGACCTATCGCGAGCGCGAAGGAGCCCTTCAGCGAGCCGCTCTCGCACGGCGGCGCGCGGAGTCCGCGTTCGGGGTCCAGACATGGGTAGAGGCGTACGACCGGGTGTATGCCTCGGTCTAAACCCTTTGGGCATCCAGGGAATGCATGTCCGGGCGCGGAGGTCGCCCTTCCTGCTGTTTCGATGGTGCCAACACTTTAGTTTCGGTCCGACCGTGACGATCATCCGTAAAGGATCGTCGAAGAATTGACAGCGAACGCTGCTGTTTCCGTACGCATCTCCGCTCTCTAACAGAGGCGAATGCGATAAAGGCAAACCTGGGGAAATCCAGGGACGCAAAGCTACGAGGCTACCGCCCAAACACTGGGCCAAGCCAGTCGAGCCGCCGAACTCAAATCTGTGGGGAACGTGATGCTTCGACTTCAGAGGCCTCATCGCTCGGTGGTTACCCTCCTCAGTCTTTCATTCGCAGTAGTGCTCGGATGTGGCGAGGGCGCCGGATCAGGGGCAAATGTACACGGCGCGGTGACAGGTGTCGGAGACGGTCGCGCTAGCAGCATCCAAGTGTCTCCATCGACAGCGACGATTGAACAAGGGGCGATCGCACCCCTGAGCTGTTTGGCCGTCGATTCTCGCGGCGTCGTCGTTTCGATGCCGCCTTCATGGAACATGACCGACCCCAAGGTCGCGACGGTTGACGCCAACGGAGCAGTTGCCGCGCAGCGTCCGGGTACGGCTGTCGCGAGTTGCACTGTCGATGGGAAGACCGCAACGGCCACGATCACCGTCGTCGCGTCACCGGTCGCGTTTCTCGAAGTAACGCCGGGGGCCGGCGTTCTCGTCCTTGGCAAATCATTGCAACTTTCCGGCACGCCGCTCGACTCGAACGGGGCGGTGGTCGCGGATCACCGCGTTCAGTGGAGCACCGTGGACTCCGCAATCGCCACGGTTTCTCCGACCGGCGCGGTCGTGGGCCACCTCGAAGGAACTGCAAACGTTATCGCCGTCAGCGGTGGCAAGGCCGCGTTCGCGAAGATCAACGTCGCCAAGCAACCGCCGGCGCCGGTGGGCTCGATCTCAATCCGGCTCGATGATGCCACCTTGAACGTTGGTCAGCTCGCGCACGCGTCCGCCACGACGACTGATGTCAACGGACAGATCGTCACCGGTCGCAGCATCATCTGGTCGGTGGACAACTCGTCGGTGATAGCGGCTGTCTCGACAGCTGGTGACAAAGCCAACATCACCGGGCGTGGACAGGGAATGGCGGTCCTCACCGCCACGTCCGAAGGTCAATCGTCGAGTGTCACGGTGACCGTGGCAATGGCCCCGGTGCAGACGGTTGCGGTAGCCTTGGAATCGCCGACCATTCTTCCTGGCCAGACGACTCAGGCAACCGCGCAACTCAAAGACGCGCTGGGCAACGTCCTCACTGGGCGAACAGTCACGTGGTCGTCCTTGGATCCGTCGATTGCGACGGTCTCCCCAGTCGGTGTCGTCACAGGCGTCTCCACAGGCGCCGTGATTATCCGCGCGACGTCGGAGGGACAAACCGGGGATGGAACGGAGACCGTTGGATCCGCGCCGGTGGCCACGGTCACGGTGAACCTCAGCTCAACCACACTCGCTCCAGGTCAGTCGACTCAAGCGACAGCCATCGCTCGAGATGCGAACGGCAACGTGCTCACGGGTCGCTCGGTTGCTTGGGCGTCGCTCAACACCAGCATTGCTACGGTGTCGATATCGGGCGTTGTGACGGCTGTGAGCGCAGGGTCTGCGACAATCCAAGCGACAGTCGAGACGAAGATTGGCACCACCACGCTTACCGTGGCATCGTCTGTACCTGTGGCGACGGTCGCTGTGACACTTGGATCAACGAGCCTTACCCCGGGCCAGACCACGCAGGCAACGGCGGTCGCGCGGGATGCAAGCGGCAATGTGTTGACCGGTCGCATCGTGGGGTGGAGCTCACTCAACACGAGCGTCGCGACGGTGTCGTCTTCCGGTCTGGTGACGGCGGTGGCCGCAGGTGCGGCGACGATCCGCGCCACAGTCGAAACCAAAGTCGGCGACGGCGCACTCACTATCACTTCGCTGCTGACAACGACGACGGCCGCAGTGGTAGCGACAGTCGATTCGTCGACTCTAGCCGCCGGACACACGGCGCAGGGGCACGCCGTGGCGAAAGACGCGCTGGGGAACGTGCTGACCGGCAAGACCGTAAGCTGGACCTCGAATAACACCGCCATCGCGACGGTGAACGCGACAACAGGATTGGTGACTGCGGTGACCGCGGGGTCCGCGGTCGTTCAGGCGACGGTCGATGGCGTTGCGGGCCAGGCATCCGTGAACGTGACCGTGCCGAGCATAATCACGGCGCCATCGCCAACTGGAACGCATACGAACCAGCCTAGTGGTTTCCTGGCTCTGAACCAGCTGACGTTCGACAAGCTGCCGTCCGCCTCATATGACCCAGTCAACTCGCCGGGCTGGCAAGCGGACCTCGGAGGCGGCGCCTTGTCGCTGGTGAGCGACGCGACCTCGCCGGGCAGTACGACGAGCGTGGGCCAGATGCGCTTCCCGGCGGGCTTTCCCTCGGGCGTGGCGCCGGCCCAGCTCTGGACCGCGCCCCAACTCTGGGCCAGCGCGCCGAAGACGATCTACATCGCCTTCTGGTTCAAGATTTCCTCGAACTGGTACGGCAACACCTCGGGCATCAATAAAGTGGCCTACGCGTGGATCAACAATAATCCCGCGATCGCCTTCGAGATGTACGGCGTGGGCACCGGCGCCCTGCAGCCGATCGCGAGCGTGCAGGGCATCCAGGCCATCACGGGCGTCCCGCTCTCCGGGGGCGCGGCGATCTTGTGGCCGAACGCGGCGGCGGACACCATTAGCCGCGGCGTCTGGCACTCCGTGGAGATGGTGCTCGGGGCGAACAGCACCGGCGCGGCCGACGGCACGATCAAGTGGTGGTTGGACGGCCATCTGTCGGGGTCGTACACGAACGTGGTGCAGTGGACGGCGTCCCAGCATCAGTGGGAGTGGATGCAGTGGAATCCGATCTATGGCGGGGCCGGCACTCCCGTGCCCGCCGACCAGTACATGTGGATGAAAAACCTCTACGTTAGCGGCCAATAACCGGCGGGCCGCGCTCGTAGAGTCGCTCGTACGCTCCCGCCATGGCACCGAGCCCAAATGCGTCCACGACTCTCGTGCGCGCGAGTTGCGATGCGTGCGCGTGCGTTTCTGGTGTCGCGAGCACTCTGGCCCATGCGGCGGCAAGCGCCGCCGGGTCGCCGGACGGAACGAGGTAGGATGACAATGCCGGGCCGAGGACTGCGCGGTTTCCGCCTACGTCCGTCACGACCGGCGGGATGCCTGCACTCATTGCCTCGAGAAGACTGATCGATGTCCCTTCACTCTTCGACGACATGGTGAACACAGCGAAGGAAGAGTGGAGGTTCTGGACGTCATCCCGCCATCCGAGCAAATGAACGCGACTCGTCAAGCCGTTGTCTTCAATCGCCTGAACAATCGACGCGCGCGCGCTGCCTGCACCAGCGATCACGAGAGTTGCGTTTTGTCCGACCGTGGTCTTGGTGAAAAGCGCGAACGCTTCGATCATGACTTCGTACGCTTTGATCGGCTCGAGTCGGCCAATGCTGCCAACAATGGGTCCATGGCCGCTTATATCCAACTCGCGCCGAAGCGCACCGCCGTCGGGCTTTGGGCGAAAGGCGTCCGTATCGATCCCGTTGAGGATGCATTCGACCCGCGCCGGCGAAATGCGGAGCGTCGCCGGAAGATCTTGGGCAAGCCGCTCCGACACGCCGACAACGACATCCGTCCGACGCGCCGCGAGTCCATCCACGAGCCGGTGATGCCAACTGTCCGGTTGCCGACGTCCGTGCTCGGTATGAATCAACCAACGGACACGCGCACGCCGCGCTGCCAACGACGCCTTGTACCACACGCCGCTGTGGGTGTGAACCACGTCCGGGCCAATGCGCGCGATCTGTTTCGTGAGTCGTCGAGGATGCAACATCGATAACGGCTCCGTCGACTCGGCAACATGTAATTGAGCGATCTCGTCCAGACCTTGTGAAAATCTGCCGAGATAACCGAGGCACAGAACGTGTTGCTCGAATTTCTCCGGATCGCATCGAGAGACGAGATCCGCTAAGACTCGCTCCATGCCACCGTAGTTGAGACTTTGAATGATGTGAAGAACCCGTATACGCCGGATCGTCTTCATTCGAGGAACTGATCCAGGGCTTCACGCATGAATGGTCCCGGGTCGTTCCATCGAAAGACTTCGAGGCGGTCGACGCGGTGCCAGGAAAAAAAATCGAGCATCACTCGTAGGCGACTCGGCGCGCCGGGAGGAAGCGCTAGCGCCTCGGGACTTCGGCGAAGGCGAGCGAGCAAATGGCGAAACTCCCCCCATTCCCAGCGACTGCGAACTCCGGGGCGAGTCCGAACCAGCTGCTTTGATGGAGAGTTCTCGAGCGCGCATTGGACGAGCAGTGCTGGGAAGTCGACGCCCGCGTCCAGCGCAAGCTGGAGCGACCCCCAAAGCCTTCCATTCACCTCCATCAGATACGGAATGCCCGTCGCCGCTTCGACCTTGTACTCGACCATCGCGACACCCTGCCAAGCGAACTGGTCGAGCAACGCACGCGACTGTTCAACGAGCGACGGGTCAGCGATCACCGCCTCGCGATAGACACTGACGCCACCGGACGGGGGATCTTCCCGTATTCGCCGGTGGCCGTGCTCCGCCACCGTCACGCCATTCCAGATCAGCAAAAAGACGCCGATTCCCGGGCCGACGATGCGGCGCTGAACGAGCAGAGGGTAGGCCGCTTCAGGGTATGCCGCCACACGCCTGGCGAATTCCGCCGCATCCGCCGCGTGGGATACACCCAGCTTGATCCGCATCCCCCCGGATTCGGCGACGGAATGCGCAGGCTTGAGCACCACAGGGAATCGAACCGCGTCCACGTTGAACGCGGATGCCTGGTCGCGCGAAATGAGAATTTGCTGCTCCGGAATCGCGATGCCGATCGATCGCGCAGCCGCGAGAAGCGCGGCCTTGTTCGAGATATTCTTAAATCTTTCGAGATCCACGAACGGAATGAGTGCGCGAGCGAAGCGGTGGCGGGCGCCGAGGATAGGAAGGAGCGACTGTTCAGCGATCGGAAGCACGACGTCGACAGAGGATCCACGGACGATCTCCTCGACCGCGTCCAGGAAACCGCAAGGGTCAGCGAGCGCCGACGGCACTCTGAAATGGCGGCTGGCGCTCCGCGATGCACCGGAAATGCATCGCGCTCGAGATGAAACGACGATGACAGTGTGACCAGCTGCGGCCAGAGAGCGAACGGTGGCCAATGCGGCTCGTTGCTCGCCATCCGTTACCAGGACGACGCGACCCCTTCCACGTTCGACCGTGGAGTTACTCACGAGCGAGCGCGACGCCTACGCCGTGGTTGGTTGCGGCAATCTCGAACCGCGCCGGGCTGCCGGCGAAACGCCATTCGCATGCGGTAAAGAATGGCCCATCTTCACTTCAAACGCCCGCTGGATTCCCAGTGCGATCGCCGGCAGAACGTAAGACTGATCACTCCAGGCGAAGGAGACGAAGCTGCCGCAAACGACGAACCCGAGAAATGCTATTGGAACGTATAGTGTCGACAAATAAAGGAACCGCTCATCCGGCGTTCCGCTTTTGGCCCAGCTCTTGGGCATCCGTCGCCGAAGTCGGAGCAACGCGACCGAGCTCCCGACCACAAGCGCAGCCCACGCCAGGAGACCGACCGGACCGGTCTCCGCTGCCGCCTGAAGCCACGAGTTGTGAGGCGCGCTCCACTTGACGCCCACATCGGTGCCCGCCACTTCCTGCGCGTACGGTGAGATGGTCCCTTCGGCCATTTCGAAATTGCCGATCCCAAGGCCAAACACTGGATATTGAGCGATGTAACCGAGGCCGCGCTTGGCGATTTGACGACGGCCGTTGACCGAGTCCCAATTGTAGTCGGCGGTCGGGTCACTAATGATGTTCTGAATGCTCTGCCAGTACCCAGAGGGCGCAAACTGCGCCATGACTGCAACGATGACGACTCCCGCCGCCGCGCGCTTAAGGATCGAAACGCCAGGCACAAAAAAGAAAAGTGTCAGACCGACCATCGCGGCGCCGATAAAGGCACCGCGCGACGCCGTCTGAACGATCGTTGCGGCGATGAGAACGGCACCCACAATGGCCGTCACCTTGCCGAGCCGCTTGCTCGTCTGCATGACGAGTAAAACGAGTGGCAGCGTCGTCACGACAATCAATCCGACGTCGTTTGCGTCGTACCCCTGCGCACCCTGTTCCTTGGAAATGTGAACGACGAACAGCGACACAAACGCGAGCAGGATGCCGCCAAATGCGGTGGCCCAAACCAACCGTCTCACGTCGCCGACCCCACGAAGACTTGCCATCAACAGCAAGGCGATCACGATCGTCTTCGAGTAGACATTGATGATGAACAAAGCCGAGTGGCCGAGCGAAATACCGAACACGGCCGATCCGCAGGCGATGACTGCTTGGAACAGAATCCATTTCGGAGCGGCAAACCGAAAAAGCCCTGGGGTGATTGCCCTGGATGGATTCACGAGTGCAAACAGCACTGAGATCAGAAACAGGGCCAGTGCCGGTCGAAACAATGCGAGCGGGCCGATGAAGCTTGCCACTTTGCTGATCGTCTCAACCACCAAGGCGAGCATCGCAAGTCGAAACCAATCGCGCGTTAACGGTCCATCATTCTCAGTCGCTGACACGCGCACGCGCGAGCCCGCCAGCCGCCGCGGCGAAGCGCCAGGGGGCAGAGGAGGTATTGTCGCTGAGCTCGCGATCGGAGTACGGCGACGTAGAGGCGCGGCGGCTCGGCCTTGGCGGAACGTCAAATTCGGGATCCTATGAGACTATGGCTCATAGCCGTAGAGTAAACTATCGACGAGGCGGTGGACAACAGGCAACCGGGCGTAGCGTCGATCCAGCCTTCGACGGATGGCGTCACTTCCAGTACCAATGCACCTGCCCGGACAGAATCGCGAAGAGCGCCCGCGCCCGAGCCCAGTAGTACAACCAGTAGAGAAGCAGCGCACGATCGAGTCGAGGAAGTCTTCGCGTCTGCCGAATGCGATAGAAGACCGTCAGGGCTGGGATCACGAGCTGAAAGGCGATCGCAAGAGATATTCGCTGTAAGAACCCCCACGGCGCCCACAGGACTATCGCCAGTCCGACAATCGTCGCGGCCAAATGCAAGAACATCATGGTCGTGGGCTTGTCGAGGCTGCGTCTGTTCACTGTGCCGAACATGCCCAGACCATGCCAGACCATTCGCCGATGAAAGGCGGCTAGAGACTTTGGATTGCCAAGATGAATGGACTGAACACGGGTGGACTCTCGGATGCGAAGACCCGCCGCCACAATTCGTTGTCCAATTTCAGCGTCCTCGCCCGTGCGCAAATCCTCGCGGAACCCTCCCACGCGGTCGAACGCCTCACGTCTGACGAAAAAGTTCGCGGAGTTCAAATAGCTGACGTCGCGATCCCTGCCCACG
>Ga0308175_100002206_pt1 | contig 13303 bp, 12 predicted proteins | sample PhyCR1_3_FD_203893 | JGI IMG/M metagenome (GOLD analysis project Ga0308175, IMG submission 203893) | Soil microbial communities from UC Gill Tract Community Farm, Albany, California, United States - DLSLS.C.R1 | ecosystem: Environmental > Terrestrial > Soil > Agricultural land | place: USA...
AGCCGAACAGGTCGTCCTGGGGGCGGACCGACTCGTCGCGCCGACCGGGGATGATGCCGGACCTCATGGGTTCTCCTTCGCTGTGTGGCACGGGTTCGGGGCCAACCCTGCCACGTCGGGATCCGCGGGTTTCGGGGAGTGTGGAAAGATCAGGTCACCGCCACGCCCCACACCCACCCCGAGGAGCCGCCGTGACCGCTGCGCCCCAGCAGACCACCGGAGACGAGCGGGTCCACGACCACCGGCGGGTGCTCCTCAAGCTCTCCGGTGAGGTGTTCGGGGGCGGCAAGGTCGGGCTGGCGCCCGACGTGGTGCGGGCCGTGGCCAAGCAGATCGCCCAGTCGGTGCGTGAGGGCATCCAGGTCGCCGTGGTCATCGGCGGTGGCAACTTCTTCCGGGGGGCCGAGCTCCAGCAGCAGGGCATGGACCGCACGCGCGCCGACTACATGGGGATGCTGGGCACGGTGATGAACTGCCTGGCGCTGCAGGACTTCCTCGAGCACGAGGGTGTGGAGACGCGCGTCCAGACCGCGATCGCGATGGGGCAGGTCGCCGAGCCGTACATCCCTCGCCGCGCCATCCGCCACCTCGAGAAGGGCCGCGTGGTGATCTTCGGCGCCGGCGCCGGCATGCCGTTCTTCTCCACCGACACCGTGTCGGCGCAGCGCGCCCTGGAGATCAAGTGCGACGCCGTCCTGATGAGCAAGAACGGCGTCGACGGCGTCTACGACTCGGACCCGCGCACCAACCCCGGCGCGCGCAAGTACGACGAGATCACCTACTCCGAGGCACTCCAGCAGGGGCTGCGGGTGGTCGACGCTGCCGCGTTCAGCCTGTGCATGGAGAACAAGCTGCCGATGGTGGTGTTCGGCATGGAGGGCGACGGCAACGTCGTGCGGGCGCTGCGTGGTGAGAGGATCGGGACGCTGGTCATCCCTGGCTGACCGCGAGGTGGGCCGCGCACGCGCGCCGGCCACGCGGCACACCCCAGAGGAGACCACTCAACGAGCGGGGCGCACGCGGTGACGCCCAGAAGGAGCGGACATGATTGACGACAGCCTCCTCGAGGCCGAGGAGAAGATGGAGAAGGCCGTCGAGGTCGCCAAGGAGGACTTCGCCGGGATCCGCACCGGACGGGCGACCCCCGGCATGTTCAACAAGCTCCTCGTCGACTACTACGGCGCGCCGACCCCGTTGCAGCAGCTCGCGTCGTTCCAGACCCCCGAGGCGCGGACCATCCTCATCTCCCCCTTCGACAAGTCCTCGATGCACGAGATCGAGAAGACGCTGCGCGACTCGGACCTCGGCGTGAACCCCAGCAACGACGGCAACGTCATCCGCTGCGTGCTGCCCGCCCTGACCGAGGAACGGCGCAGGGACTACATCAAGCTGGCCCGGCACAAGGGTGAGGACGCCAAGGTCTCCATCCGCAACATCCGCCGCCGCGCCAAGGACGAGATCGACAAGCTGGTCAAGGACGGCGAGGTCGGCGAGGACGACGGCGCCCGCGGCGAGAAGGAGCTCGACGCCACGACCAAGCGGTACGTCGACCACGTCGACGAGCTGCTCAAGGGCAAGGAAGCCGAGCTGCTCGAGGTCTGAGCAGCCGCCCGGACCCACGCACCGCTCCGCCATGTCCGCCCCCGAGACCCGCAGCGCCCGCAGACTCGCCCGCGAGGCAGCTGGCGACGCTTCCGGTGCCGGCCCGACCGGGCCGCCGCGCAGGCCGTCGCGCGCCGGACGCAACCTGCCCGCCGCCATCGCGGTGGGGGTGGGTCTGGGGGTCGTCATCGTCGTCTCCCTGCTGACCCGCAAGGAGCTGATGCTCGGCGTCATCGGCATCGCGGTCGTCGCAGGTGTCTGGGAGCTGCGAAGGGCGCTGTCGCTCGTGCGGATCCGCGTCCCTCTCGTGCCCAGCGCCGTCGGGGGCGTCAGCATGTTGGGGTCGGCCTACGTCCGCGGCGGCGAGGCGCTGGTGGTCACGCTCGGCCTGACCTGCGTCGGCATCCTCCTGTGGCGCATCGCCGACGGCGTGCTCGACGCGGCACGCGACATCGCGGGAGGCTTCTTCACCGCGGTCTACCCCTCGTTCCTGGCGGGCTTCGCCGTGCTCCTGCTGGCTGCCGACGACGGGGCCGCACGGTTGTTCGTGTTCATCCTCGTCACGGTCCTCAGCGACGTCGGCGGCTACGTCGCCGGGGTCCTGCTCGGCAGGCACCCCATGGCCCCCACCGTCAGCCCGAAGAAGTCGTGGGAGGGCTTCGCCGGCTCGGTCCTGGCCTGCGTGGCGGGTGGTGCGATTGCCGTCCACTACACGCTGCACGGCCCGTGGTGGGCAGGCGCAGTGGTCGGGGCCTGCGCGGCGGTGGCGGCCACCGTCGGGGACCTCACCGAGTCGACCATCAAGCGTGACCTCGGCATCAAGGACATGAGCGCCATCCTGCCGGGCCACGGGGGGATCATGGACCGGCTGGACTCGCTGCTGCTCGTCGCCCCGGTGGCGTGGGCGCTGCTCACCGTGTTCGTCCCGGGCGGCTGAGGGCCCGCCCCTTCCACCGTCCGTATGCCGCGTGGTTGGGTCCGTGCCGGCCCCACCTGAGAGACTGGGCCGGACATGACGACCGACCTGCCGGAGCCCTCCGCCGACCGCCCGCGTCCGGGCCAGCTCACCTTCGCCGCGCCGCGTCGCGGCAAGCCGCCGCGCCACCTCGCCGACCTGACCCCGGCCGAGCGCAAGGAGGCCGTGGAGGCGCTGGGGCACAAGGGCTTCCGGGCCAAGCAGCTGTCCACCCACTACTTCGAGCGCCTCGTCGAGTCGCCCGAGGACATGACCGACCTGCCGAAGGCGATCCGCGACGACCTCGTCGCCGACCTGCTGCCCCAGCTGCTCTTCCCCCACGTGCAGCGCACCGCCGACGACGGCCAGACGGTCAAGACCGCGTGGCGGCTGCACGACGGGGCGGTCGTCGAGTCGGTGCTGATGCGCTACCCCCGGCGGGTGACGATCTGCATCTCCAGCCAGGCGGGCTGTGGGATGAACTGCCCGTTCTGCGCCACCGGCCAGGCGGGGCTGACCCGCAACATGTCGACGGCGGAGATCGTCGAGCAGGTGGTGGCCGCCTCCCGGATGCTGCGCCGCGGTGAGCTGTCCGCCGCCCAGCCGGTGGCCGAGGGCGGTGCCGAGCTCGGCGAGGAGACCGAGGACTCCGCGGAGGTGTCGGGGCCGACCCGGATCTCCAACGTGGTGTTCATGGGCATGGGCGAGGCGCTGGCCAACTACAAGGCCGCGGTCGGGGCGATCCGTCGGCTGACCGACCCCGCTCCCGAGGGACTGGGCATGTCGGCCCGAGGCATCACCATGTCGACCGTCGGCCTCGTGCCGGCTATCGACAAGCTGGCCGGCGAGGGCATTCCGGTGACCCTTGCGCTGTCGCTCCACGCGCCGGACGACGAGCTGCGCGACGAGCTCGTCCCGATCAACACCAGGTGGAAGGTCGATGAGGCCATCGACGCCGCCCACCGCTACTACGAGGCCACGGGTCGGCGGGTCAGCATCGAGTACGCGCTCATCCGCGACATCAACGACCACGCCTGGCGGGCCGACCTGCTCGGCGAGAAGCTCGCGGCCCGCGGCCGGGGCTGGGTCCACGTCAACCCCATCCCGCTCAACCCGACTCCCGGCTCGAAGTGGACCGCGTCCCGGGCTGGGGTGGAGCAGCAGTTCGTCGAGCGGCTGCGCGCCCACGGCATCCCCACCACGATCCGGGACACGCGCGGGCAGGACATCGACGGCGCCTGCGGCCAGCTCGCAGCGGCCACTGCCTGATGCACGTCATCCCGGCGGCGGTCCCCGAGCCGGGTCGCGAGTTCGTGCTCACGGTCTCCTGCCCCGACCGCCGGGGGATCGTGCACGCGGTGTCCGGGGTGGTGCTGGACCTGTCGATGAGCATCCTCGACAGCCAGCAGTTCGCCGACTCAGCCGCGGGGGAGTTCCACCTGCGCATGCACCTGACCAGGGAGGGAACACCGGTCACCGTGGCGGAGGTGCAGTCGGCGATGGCCGGCGCGGTGGAGGAGTTCGGCATGACCTGCGCCGTGCACGACCTGTCCGTCCGGCGCCGGGTCCTGGTCATGGTGAGCCGGCTGGGGCACTGCCTGAACGACCTGCTGTTCCGGGTCGAGAGCGGGTCGCTCCCCATCGAGGTGCCGGCGATCGTGTCCAACCACGAGGACCTCCGCGAGCTCGCCCAGCGGCACGAGGTGCCGTTCCACCACGTCCCGGTGGCACCGGGGACGAAGGCCGGCGCGGAGGCACGGCTGCGTGAGCTGGTGGCCGAGTACGACGCCGACACCATCGCGCTGGCCCGCTACATGCAGATCCTGTCCCCTCAGCTGTGCGCGGACTTCCGCGGAAGGATCATCAACATCCACCACTCGCTGTTGCCGAGCTTCGTGGGCGCCAAGCCCTACAGCCAGGCGCATGACCGTGGCGTCAAGGTCATCGGCGCGACTGCGCACTACGTGACCTCGGACCTCGACGAGGGGCCGATCATCGAGCAGGACTTCCGCCGGGTCGACCACCGGATGAGCCCGGCGGAGCTGGCCCGGGTGGGACAGGAGCTCGAGGCGATGGCCTTCGCCCGGGCGGTGCGCTGGCACGCCGAGCACCGGGTCGTGCTGCGTGGCCGTCGCACGATTGTCTTCGACTGACGACGATCCGCGCAGGCAACGCAGCGCAGCGAGGCCCGTAGCGGTGAGGAGTCGGGCGCGGGGGATCGACTGACGACGATCCGCGCAGGCAACGCAGCGCAGCGAGGCCCGTAGCGGTGAGGAGTCGGGCGCGGGGGATCGACTGACGACGATCCGCGCAGGCAACGCATTGGAGCCAGGCCCGCAGTGGGTCAGAGGGGCCGGCGACCCAGCGAGTAGCGCACCCCGAACGGCACCTGGATGGTGCCGTCGGAAGTGGCGAGCTGTGCCACCAGCGCGAAGACCTCGTCCCGGACCCCGGCGATGGCTTCCGGTGGCACGCTCTCCCAGTACTGCCGCATGCCGACCGACATCGAGAACTCGTACCAGTGCTCGACGTCCCGGAAGACCGGCGAGACGGTGCTCCCCACCGACTGGACGTCCACGAAGCCGGCGGCCCGCAACAGCCCGGTCATGCCGGCGTCGCTGGCGAATGACCCCCGCGCCCCGGTGGTGCGGGCGTCGAGCAGGTCGGCCGGCAGGTAAGGGGCGAACGCGTCGTGCGCCATCTCCAGGACCGGGTCGGAGCCGCGGAAGGTGCTGAGGCCGAGCCGCCCGCCGGGGCGCAGCAGCGACAGCCAGGTCTGTAGCGCGGCCTGCGGCTGCGGCAGGAAGAACAGCACCAGCGAGGAGGCGATCAGGTTGAAGGGTGGCTCGTCGAGCTCCGGCTCCTGTGCGTCACCCTGCCGCACCTCGACGTTGTCCACCCCGGCCTGCGCGACGACCTTGCGGCACTGCTCGACCATGGCGGACGAAAGGTCCACGGCCAGCACCCGACCGGTGCTGCCGACGGCCGCGGCCAGCGGCACGACCTCGGCGCCCCGCCCGCAGCCCATGACCAGGGCGTGCTCGCCAGGGGCCGGGTCCAGGGCCTCGACCAGGCCTGCGGCGATGGGCTGGAAGAAGTCAACCTCCACCTGGTCGTAGGTGCCAGCGATCGTGTCGAAGAGCCGCTGGACACCGGCGCGGGCCGCGTCCATGGGGAGAGTGTGCCGTGCCGCCGTGCCGCGCGCATCCGGCGATTGCACGACGCGCCGGGGGCGGCGGGGCTGGGCCGCCGACGGGGAGTGGGCGGCGGCTAGGAGTGGTTGGCGGAGTCCTCGGCCTTGTTGTCCGAGCTGCTCTCACGCTCCTCGAGCCCCACCGCCTCGCGCAGCTCCTTCACGTGGTTCTCGAGCTGTGCCTCGCTGGTGCTGGACATCTCGGTCATCAGGTCGGCGAGCGCGTCGGCGATCGCGTTGAGCTTGTGCTGCAGGGCCTGGTCGGCGCGGGTCTGGCTGTTCTGGAGCAACGCCACCATGAGGAACGTCACGATCGTGGTGAGGGTGTTGATGATGAGCTGCCAGGTGTCGAGGTTTCCGAGCACGAAGTAGCTCGGCGCCCAGATGACGACCAGTGCGACGCAGAAGGCGAAGAACCAGGCACGGCTCGCCACCTTGGACGCCGCACCGGCGAAGCGGTCGAACGCCGTGACCTGCTCGGAGACCTCACTGGGCATCTCGGGATCGGAGTTGCTCGCCATGAATGCTTGCCCTTCTGTTGTGCCGCGCAGCTCGGGCTCCCGGCCGCTGCCGGAGTCATGCCCGGCGCGGTGGCGGGCAAAACGGCTCGTTCAGTGCGCCGACAGCACCTCCGCGGCCTCCTCGACGGTGTCGACGAGGTGGACCACCGTCCCGAGCGCGCGCTCGCGCCCGAGCGCCTGCAGGGTCGGCCACACCGGGACCTCGTGGCTCCAGTGCCGCTCGCCGACGAGCACGAGGGGCGGCAGCACCCCGTCGACGGGTGCGTAGTAGAGCGGCGTCACCGCCTGGAAGATCTCCTGCACCGTGCCGGCCGCGCCCTCGAGCACGACCAGGCCGGCGGTCGTGCGCGCCAGCAGGCCGTCTTCGCGGATCGCGTTGGAGAAGTACTTGCCGATGCCGTCGCAGAACACGTTCGGCGGCTCGTGGCCGTAGAACCAGGTCGGGATCCCCACGCTGGCCACCTGCTGTCGTCGGCCGGCGGTGAACAGGTCGTCGTGGACGCGCAGGGCCACCGACGCCCACCGGCCGACCGAGGGCCGGAACGACGGCACCTCGGCGAGCTGTGACAGCGCCCGGTCGAGACGTTCGTCCTCCCCCGCGAACGCCCCGAGGTTTGCCGCCTCCATCGCCCCGGGGCCGCCCCCGGTCATGACGACCAGGCCCGCGGCGGCGAGGTCACGACCGAGCCGTGCCGCCGCGGCATACCCGCTCGTCCCGCGCGCCAGCGCATGCCCACCCATCACGCCCGCGACCGGTCGGTCACCGATGAACTCCGTCAGCGCGTCGGTGATGGCGTGGTCGTGGATCGCGCGCAGCAACGTCACGAAGGCGTCGTCGCGCAGGGCCGCCTCGCGGGTCCACGAGTACGCCCGGTAGTCGGGGGTCGCCTCGTAGCCGCTCTCCTCGAGCCCGGCGTACAGCTCGTGCGGCTGGTAGAGGGTCGAGCGGTAGGGGTCGACGGGCGCGCTGGGGTCGGTCGGGAAGATCAGTGCGCGCTGGGCGCGCAGGTGCGCGTCGAGCTCGGCTGGCAGCCGCCCGCCGAGCACCACCAGGCCGGCGACGTCGGTGCGGCGCATCAGCTCCGGCGCCCAGGTCGTCAGGTCGAGGTCCTGCAGGCGGAGCCCGGTCAGTGGGCGGCCCGAGTCGAGCACGGCGCGCAGGTCCTGGAGGCTGTCGATCTCGGTCACGCTCGCGCCGAACCGCGATGCGGGGATGGCCATCTGGCCAACCTAGTGGGCGGTGAGCCGGTGCAGCAGCCGGGCGCGTGCCGCGGGGCGGCCGGTGCGAGCCTCCTCACGGTCGGCCGAGGCCGCGAGGCGAAGGCCGGCGTTGACGCCGAGCCAGCGGGCGGGTTCGGGCTCCCAGCGCCGGCTGCGGTGCCCGACCCAGGGCAGCTGCGTGATGCTCGTATGCCGGCGGGTCACCAGGTCGGCCAGGGTGCGCCCTGCGAGGTTGGTTGCCGCGACCCCGTCGCCGACGTACCCGCCGGCCCAGCCCAGGCCCGTGGACGGGTCGTGCCCGACCGAGGGGTGCCAGTCGCGGGCGATGCCCAGCGGTCCGCCCCAGGCGTGGGTGACTGCGACGTCCTCGAGCTGGGGGATGAGGTCGGTGAGGGTGGCGCGCAGGTCGTCGAAGACCGCGGGTTCGTGGTCGAACCCGGGCCGGATGTCGGAGCCGAAGTGGTACGGCGCACCGCGGCCGCCGAAGGCGAGCCGGCCGTCGACGGTTCGCTGGCCGTAGACGATGACGTGGCGGTGGTCGCTGAACGTCTCGCAGTCGGCGAGGCCGATCCGCGACCACTGTTCGTCGCTCAGCGGTTCGGTGGCAACCATGAGCGAGTAGACGGGCGCGACGGTCCTGCGGTGACCCGGCAGCGCCGCGGTCCAGGCCTCGGTGGCCCGCAGGACGTGACGGGCGGCGACCCGTCGTCCGTCGGTCAGGACGACTCGCCCCGGCTCGATGGTCGCGACCCGGGCGCGCTCGACGAGCTGGGCACCCAGCCGCGTGACGGCCGCGGCGAGGCCGTCGACGAGGCGACGGGGGTGGACCCGCGCGCAGTGCGGGTTGAAGGTCGCCCCGTGGACGTCGGTGGCGGCCAGGCGAGCGCGCGCCTCGGCGGGGCCGAGCCACGTCGTACCGGTGCCCCAGTCCAGCGAGTGGGCCACCTCGGCGCGGGCTCGTGCCTCCTGGGCGCGGGACCGGGCGAGGGCGATGGTGCCGCCCTTGCGGAACCCGCACTCGATGCCCTCGGATTCCGCAGCGCGACCGACCTCGTCGACGGTCTCACGCAGGGCCCCGAGCATCGCCAGGGCAGCCCCGCGACCGTGCCGCCGCGCGATGGTGTCGGGCGACACCGGCCACAGGGCGGAGACCCAGCCACCGTTGCGACCGCTCGCGCCGAAGCCGACGTGCTCCGCCTCGAGCACGACGACGTCGAGCGAGGGGTCGGCCTTCAGCAGGTAGTAGGCCGTCCAGAGCCCGGTGTACCCGCCACCGACGATGACCACGTCCCCCCGCTGCGGCGGTGAGGTGGGGGCGTCGGCCCGCAACGCGGCATACGGGTCGGGCTCGTTGGTGTCCCACCACAGCGGGGCGGTCACCGCGTGCTCAGAGGTGCTTCTCGGCGTCCTTGAGCACTCCGCGCAGCCGGCTCTCGATGTCGTCGAACTCGGCCTGGCCCATGGTGAGCGGCGGCGCGAGCTGGATGACCGGGTCGCCGCGGTCGTCGGCACGGCAGTAGATGCCGGCGTCGAACAGCGCCTTCGACAGGTAGCCGCGCAACAGGCGCTCGCACTCGTCGTCGTCGAACGTCTCGCGAGTCTCCTTGTCCTTGACCAGCTCGATGCCGTAGAAGTACCCGGCGCCGCGGACGTCGCCCACGACGGGCAAGTCGAGCAGCTTCTCGAGGGTGGCCCGGAAGGCCGGCGCGTTCTGCTTCACCCGGTCGTTGAGGCCCTCGCGGTCGAAGATGTCGAGGTTGGCCATGGCGACTGCCGCGGAGACGGGGTGGCCACCGAAGGTGTACCCGTGCGGAAAGTACGTGGTGCCCTTCCTGAACGGCTCGAAGAGCCGGTCGCTGGCGATCATCGCGCCGATGGGGGAGTAGCCGGAGGTCATGCCCTTGGCACAGGTGATGATGTCGGGGACGTAGTTGAAGTCGTCGCAGGCGAACATCGAGCCGATCCGGCCGAACGCGCAGATGACCTCGTCGGAGACGAGCAGCACGTCATACTCGTCGCAGATCTCACGGACCCGCTCGAAGTAGCCGGCGGGCGGCGGGAAGCAGCCGCCCGAGTTCTGCACGGGCTCGAGGAAGACCGCAGCCACGGTGTCCGGGCCCTCGAACTCGATCGCCTCGGCGATCCGGTCGGCGGCCCAGCGGCCGAAGGCCTTCTCGTCGTCGCGCAGGTGCTCGGGGGCGCGGAACTGGTTGGTGTTGGGCACCTTGAACGTGCCGGGCACGAGCGGCTCGAACATCTCCTTGGCCGCCGGGATGCCGGTGATCGACAGCGCCCCCTGGGGGGTGCCGTGGTAGGCGACGTTGCGGCTGATCACCTTGTACTTGGTGGGCTTGCCGACGAGCTTGTAGTACTGCTTCGCGAGCTTCCAGGCGGACTCGACGGCCTCGCCGCCGCCGGTGGTGAAGAACACCCGGTTGAGGTCGCCGGGAGCGTGGTCGGCAAGCCGTTCGGCGAGCTCGATCGCCCGCGGGTGGGCGTAGGACCACAGCGGGAAGAAGGCGAGCTCCTTGGCCTGGCGGGCCGCGGCGTCGGCGAGCTCGGCCCGCCCGTGCCCGACCTGCACGACGAACAGGCCGGAGAGCCCGTCGATGTACTCGTTGCCGCGGTCGTCCCAGATCTTGTGACCCTCACCGCGCACGATGATCGGCCACGACCCGCCACTGCCCCCCGCATCCTTCGGCTCGAAGACGGAGTGCCGCGTGAAGTGGCCCCACAGGTGGTCGCGGGCCGCCTCCGACAGCAGCGTCCCCTTCGGGGTGTGGCTGTCGCTGGACGGCTCATGGATCGCGGACGGTTCGGTCGTCATCTCGTTCCCCAGTTGTAGTGCTGCTTGTTCAGTTTCAGGTAGACGAAGGTCTCGGTGGTCTGCACACCGGGCAGGGTGCGGATCTGGTGGGTCAGCAGCTCGAGGAGCTGCTCGTCGTCCTCGCAGACGACCTCTGCCAACAGGTCGAACGAGCCCGCCGTGATGACGACGTAGGACACCTCGGACATGCCGCTGAGCTTCTCGGCCACCGTGGTGAGGTCACCGTCGACGCGGATGCCGATCATGGCCTGCCGACGGAAGCCCACCTGGAGCGGATCGGTCACGGCGACGATCTGCATGACCTCCTGGTCGAGCAGCCGCTGCACGCGCTGCCGCACGGCAGCCTCGGACAGGCCGACGCGCTTGGCGATCGTGGCGTAGGACTGCCGGCCATCCTCCTGGAGCTGCTCGATGATCGCCTTCGACACGTCGTCGAGGCGCACATCGGCACCGGGGGATGGAAGCCTGCTCATGCCCGCCATCGTGTCGTCACAGGCCGCTTTGCGCAAGTCCGGACTCGACGGAATCCGTCGCGTACTCGGGGAAACTGCGATGGATTCAGTAACAAATTCGCGTTGCCCTGTTGATATCCATAGCGAGATGGCTAGAGTGCCTGACACCGGAATCCGCACCGCGACCACCCTGGAGAGGCTCCGTGACCGCCACCGCCCAGACCACCCGGACCACCCCGCGCACCCTGCGCAACTTCATCGACGGCCAGTACGTCGAGGGACAGTCCGGCGCCACGTCCGACATCGTCAGCCCGGTCACCGGACAGGTGGTCGCCAAGGCCCCCGTGTCCTCCGCCGAGGATGTCGACGCCGCGTACCGCGCCGCCGCCAAGGCGTTCGAGGAGTGGGGCCAGACCACGCCGAGCGAGCGTCAGCAGGCGTTGCTCAAGCTCGCCGACGCGATCGAGGAGCGGGCCGAGGAGTTCGTGCGGCTCGAGGCCGAGAACACCGGCAAGCCGTGGGCGCTGACGGCCTCCGAAGAGGTCCCGCCGATGGTCGACCAGCTGCGGTTCTTCGCCGGCGCCGCGCGGGTCCTCGAGGGCCGGGCGGCAGGGGAGTACCTGAAGGGCCACACCAGCTGGGTCCGGCGCGAGCCGATCGGCGTCGTCGGCCAGGTGACCCCGTGGAACTACCCGATGATGATGGCGGCCTGGAAGATCGGGCCGGCGCTGGCGGCAGGCAACACCGTGGTGCTCAAGCCCTCCGACACCACGCCCGAGACGACGCTGCTGATGGCCGAGATCGCGGCGGAGTTCATGCCGGCCGGCGTCTTCAACGTCATCACGGGCGACCGTGACACGGGGCGCGCCCTGGTGGAGCACCAGACCCCGGCCCTGGTCGCGATCACCGGGTCGGTGCGGGCCGGCATGCAGGTGGCCGAGAGTGCCAGCCACGGCCTCAAGCGGGTCCACCTCGAGCTCGGCGGGAAGGCGCCGGTCATCGTCTTCGACGACGCCGACATCGAGGCGGCGGTGGAGGGCATCGCCGTGGGCGGCGACATCAAAGCCGGCCACGACTGCACCGCCGCCACCAGGGTGCTCGCCTCTCCGCGGATCCACGACGACTTCGTGTCCGCGCTGGGCGACTACGCCAGGTCGTCGGCGAAGGTCGGTCTCCCCGACGACGAGGACGCCCTGTTCGGACCGGTGAACAACCGCAACCAGCTCGACCGGGTCCAGGGCTTCCTCGACCGCCTGCCCGACCACGCCAGCGTCGCCGCGGGCGGTCACCGCCGCACCGACCTCGGAGACGGCTACTTCCTCGAGCCGACGGTGCTCTCCGGGCTGCGGCAGGACGACGAGGCGATCCAGGACGAGATCTTCGGACCGGTCATCACCGTCCAGCAGTTCAGCGACGAGCAGGAGGCGATCCGCTGGGCCAACGGCGTGGACTACGGCCTGGCCTCGAGCGTGTGGACCAAGGACTTCGGGCGTGCCATGCGGGTCTCCAGGGCACTCGACTTCGGCTGCGTCTGGATCAACACCCACATCCCGCTCGTGGCCGAGATGCCCCACGGCGGCTTCAAGAAGTCCGGCTACGGCAAGGACCTGTCGATGTACGGCTTCGAGGACTACACCCGCGTCAAGCACGTCATGGCCAACATCGAGAGCTGACCGCCGCCGCCACGCCGGCCACGCGGCATACCCCCACCTCGCCGCCAGGCGAACAACCGCAGGAGAAGCACCCATGAACGACCAGCTCCCCCTCTCCACCCAGGTCGCGTTCGCCCGCGGCGCACTGTCCCGTCGCAGCGTGATGAGCGGTGCCCTCGGCCTCGGCGCCGTGGCGGTGCTGTCCGCCTGCGGGTCCAAGGGCCGCAACCCCTCGGCCGGCCGCTCCGGCTCCGCAGCCCCCACCGCCAAGGCGGCGCAGGACATGTCCGAGACCGAGAAGGTGGTGAACTGGTCGAACTGGCCCGAGTACATCGACGTCGACGACAAGACCCAGGCGCACCCCACCCTCGACGCCTTCCAGAAGAAGACTGGCATCAAGGTCAACTACACGGAGGACTACAACGACAACGACGAGTTCTACGCGAAGGTGCGGCCGCTGCTCGCGGCAGGCAACGACACCGGTCGCGACGTCTGGTGCAGCACCGACTGGATGGTGGCCAGGCTGATCCGCCAGGGCTACGTGCAAAAGCTCGACCAGGCCAACATCCCCAACGCCCAGAACGTCGAGGACTCCCTCAAGAACGTCGAGTTCGACCCGGGCCGCCTCTACTCACTGCCGTGGCAGAGCGGGTTCGCCGGGATCGCCTACAACCCCAAGTCGACCGGCGGCAAGAAGGTCGAGTCGGTGGACCAGCTCCTGACCGACCCGGCGCTCAAGGGCAAGGTCACCCTGCTCACCGAGATGCGCGACACCGTCGGCCTCGTGCTGCTCGCCCTCGGCAAGAAGCTCGAGTCGTTCACCGACGCCGACTTCGACGCCGCGATGGCTGAGCTGAAGAAGGCCAAGGACGCGGGTCAG
>Ga0308175_100002207_pt1 | contig 13302 bp, 24 predicted proteins | sample PhyCR1_3_FD_203893 | JGI IMG/M metagenome (GOLD analysis project Ga0308175, IMG submission 203893) | Soil microbial communities from UC Gill Tract Community Farm, Albany, California, United States - DLSLS.C.R1 | ecosystem: Environmental > Terrestrial > Soil > Agricultural land | place: USA...
TCCTCGGCGGAGAAGCACAGCGCGAACCCGCCGCCGGGCAGGTTGACACGGCGCTGGGTGGAGATCCATTCCACCTGGTCCAGCAGGCTCGGCGGGTAGATGTTCAGCAGCCCGGAGCGGCCGTTGAGCATCGTGTCGCGCACGTCGGCGGCCGTGCGGCCCAGCAGGGCGATCCGCAGCTGCTCACCCGGGTCACGGCCCAGGGTGTGCCACTTCTCGTCCACCTCCCGGATGTACTCGGACCCCGCGCGCGTCTTGCCGAACCCACGGCCCGCGTTCAGCAGGGCCATCTCCCACTCGTACTGCGGATCGCCCATCGGGCCGATGGCCAGCATCTGGGAGGGGCGGGCCGTCCAGTGCCAGTCGTAGGGCAGCTCGGCCAGCTTGTCCTCGTCTAGCGCGGACAGGATGGCTTCCTGCTCCTCCTCGCTCAGGAGCGCGACTTGCTGCTCCAGAGAGAGGTCGGTTGACACACGGTCAGGCTACTGCGACAGCCCGTAACAACCGGCGGCGCTGGGGCACGTCCCAGCGGGCCAGGTAGAGCCCGTCGGCGGCGGTCCGCTCGACGCGGTACTCGATGCGCAGCGGCCCCAGCAACAGCCGCGCCCCGCGTGCCCGGACCTGCGAGCTGTTGCGCTGCTCGAAGGTCAGGAGCACACGGGGCGGGGCGGTGCTGCCAGTCAGCCGCTGGAGGTTCACTCGCTGGTACGGGGTCTCCATCGCTGCCTCCTGCGTAGTCGGCCGGTAACCGACCGTACCCAGATCAGCGGTGGAGTGCGTACACCTTCTCGCTGATGACCAGCGGCTTGTCCTTCGGGCCCTTGGGATAGGGCGCGATCCAGACCCGGCAGCGGTACTCGCCCGGCCGCTCGGGGTGCGGCTCGGCCAGCGGGTGATCCGGCCCGCAGAGCCGCCAGGCGGGGTGCCCGCGCACCACCCAGCGGTGGTGCCACTCGACCAGGCTCTCCCCCTCGGCGCGGGCGGTGCTCCGGTTGCGGAGCCGGACGACGACCACGCGCGGCGGGATGTTGGCCCGCCCGGCGCGCTTGCGGCGCGGCCGGTCGATGTCGGCCTGGGACACGTCGGTGACGGTCTGCCCGCACAGCAGCCAGAAGGCGTGGATGATCCGGGTGACGTTGCTGTACTCCTGCGGGATGCCGCCCTCGGCCATCACCTCGGCGACCTTGGCCTCCGGTGGCGGCTGCCAGGCCGGGCCCAGCCGCTGCTCGTCGTAGACGGTCTGCGCGCCGGTGAAGCCCCAGCGCCCGGCGACCCGCTCGACCATCTCCCACTGCTCGCGCGGCAGCGCGGTGTCGCCCTCCATCTGCTCGCGGGCGACCTGGTCGGGCTCCTCGCGGTGGTCGTTGAACATCCACAGCAGCACGGCCTCGCTGGGCTCGCCGGTGTCGTGCCGCCGGTCCTCGGTGTAGACCGGCCCCCAGACGATCCAGCTGATCAGCATCTGCTTGCCGCGCACGTCCTGGAACGGGATGCCGCCCTCGAAGCGCACGATGCCCGAACGGGTCGGCATCATCAGCTTCCGGACGCGGTCGGTCTCGTCCAGCTGCGTCGCGGCGAAGGCAACCAGGCTGGCCATGTCGCGGTTGACATGGAAGGCCTCGGCCTCGGGCAGCACCTTGCGCAGGGTCTCGATGGTGACCGCCGCGTTGTTGCGGGCCCGGGTCTGGTCCAGCCCGTCCAGCCTGGCCGCGTCCGGGTCGGCGAAGTCCAGGAACACCTGGTGCCGCCAGGCGGCCTTCAGCGCCGGGTTCTCCAGCCGGACCATCAGGTCGGCCTTGTGGTCCAGCAGCTCGGGAGGGTTCACAGCCAGTCCCCCGCCCCGTCGTCCACCAGGCGGGTGTTCAGCTCGTCAGCCATGTTGCGCACCGTCTCGGCGGCGATCGACTCGTCCTGGATGGTGATCACGCCCAGGATCGCGGCGGCGATGGCCATCCGGCGGATCGACGGCCCGGCGATGTTGTAGGCACGAGGCCCGCCGAGGGAGTCCACGGCGGTGACCTTGGCGTTGGCGTAGATCTTGTCGATCGCCTTGGCTCGGGAAGCCGTTGTCTGCGTCATGGGAACAGTATGGGGCCCCGTGTCAACAGTGTCAACACGGGGCCCCATGAGCGTGTCGGTCAGGTCCAGCCCTCGCGCCGGTGTGCGGAGTCCGGCGCGGCCGTCAGCGCGTCGATGATGTCCGGCCGGTCGAACTCCCGCCGCTCGACGGTGTCAACCGGGCTGGTCAGCAGCTGCATGTCGCCGTCGGGCATCTGGCAGACGATGAACATCCCCTGCGCCCGCCAGGGCTCGCGCGCGGCGTCGCGCCAGGTGAGGTCCAGGCGGCGCTGGTCGCGGCCCTCCTCGCTGGTGAACCCGACGATCCGGCGCGGCTCGGTGTAGCCGCCCAGGTGGCTCGGGACGACGCCATCGGGCGCCCAGGCGTGCACCGGGTAGGGCAGTCGGGTCATCTCCGACCCGTCCGGCGCGTAGCCGTCCACGACCGGACGCGGCTGCATGGTGATCAGGGTCTGCATGGTCACGGGGTCTCCTCCGGGGCGGACAGTTCGGCGGTCAGTTCGGCGGCCCGCTCCCAGGTGCACAGCTCGGCATCGGGCCAGTGGACGAGCACCTGCTGGCGCTCCCCCACGCCGCGCAGGCGCAGGGTGTTGTAGAAGGCGTCGGGCTGGCGCACCTCGCCGATCACGTCGGGATCTCGACGGTGCGTGACCTTGACCCCCGGCTTCAGCTGCTGCGGTCGGCGTGTCGGCATGGTCAGCGTCATGGGAAGAAGTATAGTGTCGGTGTCAACGCAAACCGACAACAGGGAGACGCAGCCCTATGTCCTCAGCATCATTGATCCGGGAGGCGCTGAACCGTCAGCCCTGCCCGGCCTGCCGCCGGAGGCACCTGATGGCCGGGTTTCTCCGACCCAGGCGCGCCCACTGCATGTTCTGCGGGCACCGGTTCACCGCCCCAGCCACCATCGTCAAGCGGCGCGGTCGGCTCCGGGTGGAGTTCGGCGAGCGCTTGCGGCTGGAGCGCGGCTACGGCGGCCACCGTGCGTGAGACCGTCACCGACCCGCTCACCGACGAGCCGGTCGTCCGCTGCCGAACCGAGATCTCGCTGGCCGCGATCCACCGGTTGACACACCCTGGACACGCCGTCCGGCGCCGGTAGACTGGTCGGGCCTACCGGGCGGGGAAAGTCCCGGGAGGAGTAGCGGGTGGTTCTCAGCAGGAAGGGCCCCAGACCTCACGGTCTGGGGCCCTTCTTGCTTCAGAACGAGGCGAGGCCCCCCGGACGCAGATACGGGGGGCCTCGGTCGCGCAGTCAACGCAGACGGTGTCAAGCGTAGCCGCGAAACACCCCTCTGTCTCCGGGGATCACTCCTCCGGGCTCAGCCGCGCCAGCCGAGGCTCCACAGCAGCCGCTTGGTCAGCGGCCCGTCGATCCCGTCGGCCGTCAGGTGGTAGCGCGCCTGGACCTTCTTCAGCGCGGCCTCCGACTGCGGGCCGAAGTTGTTGGCCAGCGGCTTGATGATCGGCAGCAGCGACGGCTTGAAGTCGTAGGCGTTGTACCACTTCTGGAAGCTCAGCGGCCGGGAGCGCACCGCCGGGAGCATCAACCACGGCTGCGGCGCCGGGCTGGGGGCGGGCAGGTTCGGCACGGAGCCGATGCCCATCTGCGCCCAGGTCGCCTTGCCGACGATGCCGTCCACGCCCAGGCCGCGCACCTTCTGGTACGCCTCGACGGCCATCTTCGTGGCCGGGCCGAACTCGTCGTCGTCCTTCAGCCCGAGCCAGCGCTGAACGAAGCCGACATCGTCGCCGACCTTGCCCAGCGAGAGGATGCGACTGCCCAGCGGGGCATCGACGCGGGGCTCGTACTGGACGCCGCCGGACGGTGCCGGGATCACGACGCCGGGGATGCCCTGGGCCTTCTTCAGCTCGATGACCAGGGCGGCGACCTGGCCGACCGTGCCGATGACCTCTACGTGCATGGCATCGGGTGTGCCGGTGAAATCTCCGCCCCAGCGGAGCAGGCCCCGGTACTTGACCTTGCACAGCCAGCGGATCTTGTCGATCTGCGCCGGGGTGAAGGTCTTGGACGCCGGAACACCGTTGGGGTGCCGCGTCGCGTTGCCGTCGCAGGCCGTCCAGCTGGCATGGCAGCTGAGGTTGTTGGCGTTCCGGTTCAGCCGGAAGGCGCCGCCCCATTCGTCGGCCTCGTGCCAGCCCGCCTGGAACAGCGGCTCGACCTCGTTGTGGAAGTCGGTCCAGAAGCACTGGAACAGGTAGTGCACGTCGCCCTTGCGGACGCCGCCACCGAAGTTCTCGCCAGCGATGACCAGCGGCTCGATGCCGCCGAAGTCAGCCGGGTTGGCGGACGCAGTCCAGCCGTTATACGAGGTGAGCAAGGGTTCCTCCATCGGTTGACACGGGGATCAGAGGACCCAGGACCCGCCCTGGGCCTTGTAGACCTTGGCGATCACCCACTGGCCGCCCTGGCGGACGTAGGCGACGCCCTCGACCCACTGGCCGCCCACGCGGACCTTGGCGCCGGAGAGCGTCTGGAAGCTCTCGGCCGCCGACCAGTCGCCGTAGCCGGACGCGGTGTTGGACCGGACCCGGACGTAGTAGGTCGTCGCGGGCGCGAGGCCGGTCAGCAGCTGGCTGGTGCCCCAGGTCGCGCTGGTGATCGTCTGGACGCCGGTGGCGAAGCCCGCGTCGGTCGAGTACTGGACCTGGTAGCCGATCGGGGTGGCCCCGGCGGGCGCGGCCCAGCTGACCGTGGCGGTGTCTGGGCCGACCGCACTGACCCCGATGCCGCTGGTGCCGAAGGCGGCGGTGGTGGTCGGGGTGGAGCCCGACCAGGGCGACTGGCCAGCGGCGGTGATCGTCGCGGCGCGGGCGTAGTACGTCTTGCCCGGCGCGAGCCCGGTGACGCCCCGCGTCCGGTTCAGTGCGGTGTTGTCGTAGACGACGGTGGCGAAGCTGGCGTCCGAGGCGAGCTGAAGCCGGTAGCCGGTCGGGGACGAGCCTCCGTAGTCGCTGGAGTCCCCCCAGGCCAGCGTGCCGGTCGTCGCGGTGACATCGGCCCAGATCGGTGCGCCGGGCGCGGTGGCCAGCCGGATGGCCGTCGTGGTGCTGGCGGTGCTCGACCAGGCCGAGCTGCCCGCCCCGTTCACGGCCAGCACGCGGGCGTAGTAGGACTTGCCCGGGGTCAGGCCGCTGACCGCCCGGGAGCGGTTGTTCGCCGAGCTGTCCGAGACCAGGCTGGAGAACGCCGAGTCGGTGGCGACCTGGAGCCGGTAGGAGGTCGGCGTGCTGCCGCCGTCGTCGGACGGCGCCGACCAGGACGCGGTGAAGCCGGTCGCCGTGACCGAGGAGAACGTCGGAGTGCCCGGCGCGCTGGTGACCCGGATGTCCGTGGTGACCGAGGTGACCGAGGACCAGGACGAGGTCCCGGCGGCGTTGACCGTGGCGACCCGGGCGTAGTACGTGTCGCCGGGCGAGAGGCCCGACACCGAGCGCGAGCGGTTGTTCGCCGTCGTGTCGGAGACGATCGTGGAGAACGCCGAGCTGGTCGCCACCTGGAGGCGGTAGCCGGTGGGCGTGGAACCGCCGTAGTCGGACGAGTCAGACCAGGCGGCCGTGAAGCTGGTTGCGCCGACACCGCTGAAGGCGGGCCCGCCGGGCGCGCTGGCGGCCCGGATGTCGGTGGAGAACCCCCGGGTGGGCGAGGCGGCCGACCAGCCGATCGCGTTGTGGGCGAAGGCCCGGATGTAGTAGGCCTTGCCCGGCGCCAGGCCCGAGATCGACCGGCTCAGCGAGTTGGCCGCCAGGTCCTGGACGATGTTGGCGAAGCCGGAGTCGGTGGCGACGTGCAGCGTGTAGTTGTCGATCCCGGCGCCGCCGTTGTCGGTGGCACCGGTCCAGGACGCCGACGCGGTGCTGGACCCGATTGCGGTCATCGTCGGCTGGCCTGGCGCGGACGGCGCGCGCTTGGGCCGGGCCGGGAGCGTGAAGCTGACCGAGTGGGACGGTCCCGAGCCCAGGTAGACCCCAGCCAGCGAGCCGCTGAAGGTGTAGGTCGGCCCGCCGTTGTAGTTCTGGCCCTGGTTGGCCACCGTGTAGGTGGTGACCTTGATGCTCTGGTTCGCGCCCAGGGTGTTCTGGAAGGTGAAGCTGCCACCGGCGTTGCCGCCCAGGTTCAGCGTCTGCGAGTCGTTGAAGTTCCAGCTCGCGTCGCACTGGACGTAATAGGCGACGTAGACGTTGATCGACGGCGTGTACGTGTTGTAGGCATCGGTCCAGACCTCGATGCCGACGCGCAGGTGGTTGACAAAGCCACCCCAGGAGATGGCCACGGGTTACGGGGTCCGGTACCAGATCGACCCATCCGGCGCGGCGCCCGGATCGGTGGTTGACACGTAGGTGAGGCGGCCGACGTTGGCCCAGGTGGTCCCGCCGGTGAAGATCATCAGCTGGCCGTTCTGGGTGAAGGTGTCCCCCACCCGCAGCGCCGAGCTGGTCGGCAGCGTGGAGCCCGAGCCCCAGTAGTACGTCGGCGCACGGGAGACCCCGACCGGCAGCGTCCGGTCGAAGAAGTAGCTCTCGACGGCGGTGGAGAGGTCACTGAAGGCGTCGTTCGCGTCCGCCTGCTCGTTCAGCTCCGGGAACGGGAGCTTCAGCTGCGGGGTGGCACCCACTCAGGCCTCCAGGTAGCGCGCGGTGACCGTGCGGTCACGGCTACGCTACCGGGTCACCGTCACGCTGGGTCGTGCGGCGGCGACGGGCTGTCGCCGATCAGCGGGCTGTTGCAGGCAACCGCAGCGTTGCTCCACATGGCGCACTCCTGGAGCGCGCGCATGGCGTTGTCCTTCTCGATGCCCTCGGGCAGCGTCTCGTCCAGGTACAGCGCGTACTCGATCGCGCGGTGCCGGTTCTCCTCGAAGATCGGGATCGTCCGCTCCGTGGCCGGGTGGAAGCCCAGGCGGCGGACTACTTCCTGAAGACCGAGAGCCATGCCACCATCGTGGCAGAGCGCACCCGGGCGGTGACGAACGGCGACCCGCCCGGGTGCGCTGTGCCAGTCTTTCAGCCCGTCGGCGCCAGCTTCCCGGCGATCTGGTGCATGGTGTCCTGGCGGATCCGGATGATCGTCCGCTCGGTCAGGTTGCCCGCGTCGGAGGCCTCGACTCCGTACATCTCGGCCCACTCCAGCAGGTAGGCCAGCACCACGGCGGTGGCCGTCTCCTCGGCCCGCTCGGGCTCGGTCAGCCGGTTCTTCAGCAGCGCGGCGGCCTTGCGCATCCCGTTGTCGTGCGCGCGGTCCAGCTCGTTGGGGCCAGCCGGAGGCTCGGTTGACAGCTCGTCCAGGCGGGGCAGCTCAGCCACGGTCGCCCTCCCCCGTCAGCTCCAGCACGGCCTCCGGCAGGCACTCGCGGCCGGGATAGTGCCAGGTCAGCTCCTTCTTCTCCTTGCGCGGGGCGTAGGCCACCTCGTTGGCCCAGCGCGTGGTGCCGGGGATGGAGGCGTCGTTGACGAAGCGGTCGTTGCGGCGCTCGCGCGGAGCGAAGAAGACCAGGTCGATGGTGAACTCCGGCGAGAGCGGGTCATCGCTGATCACGTCCACGACGAAGGCGGCGTTGCAGCGGCCCTTGCCGAAGAAGTGCACCGGGGAGACCTCGATCGGGCGGGGCACCATCGGCTTCAGGACGGCGTCCTGAAGCTCTCCGGTCGCCAGGTGCGGCGGGAGGTCTGAAGCGTCTGCGGTCATGGCTGGAGTCTGCCAGGACCCCGCTCCTAATCGGTTGACACGCCGCTATGCAGCTTGTTTGTCAACAGTGTCAACTCCGGTTACCGTGGCGGCATGACGCAGACACAGACCGTGGAGTTCATCGTGGTCGGCAAGGACCGGCTGTTCGACCCCTGGGTGACCCGGCACTTCACCGATCGCTCGCTCGCGCAGCACTGGGTGGGCCAGCGCGCGTTCGTCCTCCCCGACGCGGACGGCAACGACATCCGGGTGGAGCCCGTCTAGTTGACACTGTTGACATGGGGTGTCATACTTTCCCCATGACGCAGATCCCGCTCCGCACCGAGAAGGACCCGTGGCTCCCGATCCTGCTGATCAGGATCTACGCCTACCAGATCCGGAAGCTCCGGGCCCTGGGCCCGGCAGCCTGAGAGAGGACGCAGACATGACCCGAGCACTGCTGATCGTGGACGTGCAGAACGACTTCTGCGAGGGCGGCGCCCTCGCCGTCGCGGGAGGCAACGAGGTGGCCCGCCGGGTCGCCGAGCTGCTGATGGACCGCCCCGGGCTCTACACCCGGATCTTCGCCAGCCAGGACTGGCACAACCCGATGCCGGACCTCAACGGCGGGCACTTCGCCCCCGAGGGCGAGGACCCGAACTACGTGGACACCTGGCCGGTGCACTGCGTGGCCGGGACGACCGGCGCCGACATCCACCCGGTGCTCATGCCGGTGCTCTCCGGCGGCCGGGTGATCAGCATCCGGAAGGGTCAGGGTCGGCCGGACTACTCGGCCTTCCAGGGCCAGGCCGAGGGCGGCACGCCGGTGGCGTTCGCTCTCGGCGTGGAGCAGGTGACCAGCCTCGACATCGTCGGGATCGCCACCGATCACTGCGTCTACCAGTCGGCGCTGCACGCGGTGAAGCTCCCCCAGCTGCGCGAGGTCCGGGCGGTCACCGACCTGACGGCGGGCGTCTCCGTGGCCACCACGCAGGCGGCCCTGGTGGACATGGAGCACATGGGCGTGAAGCTGACGACCACCAGCTACCTCTGAGGTTTCGTCACAGCAGAAAGGCCCCGCTCCGGCGGGGCCTTTCTCGTGTCCTCTGTTGACACTGTTGACACGAGGGTGCATACTTCTTGCATGACGCAGACACCGAGCACCGAAGCCCCCGTGATCACCGCCGTCCCCGCCGTCCAGGCGAAGGTCCGGGAGATCACCACCCTCGCCTTCCACGGCGAGCACTACATGGCCACCCGCGTGGAGCGGGACCTGTGGGAGGGCGTCCTGGAGGCCATCGCCGGGTGCAACGCCCAGGCGGGCTACCTGGCCGCCGCCGCGCTGGAGACGAAGAAGATCGACTTCCCCCGGACCGCCCTCATCTGACAGCCTGCACAGCCGAGAGCCCCCATCCCGTGATCCCGGGTGGGGGCTCTCGTGCGTTCTCAGTGCGGCGCGGGCGGGACCTCGCCGCGCAGCTCGTGCTTGTGGGCGGTGTGCCAGCGGCGGCGCTCGGCGCCGGAGTACAGGTGCGGGCTCTGCCCTCCGCAGCGGCAGGTCGCGTGGCCGTGACCGCTCACGCCGTGGTTGCCCAGCTCGCCCTGCCGGTTGACACGCTTCACGCCCGCGATCTTGTTGCAGGGGAAGTTCGAGCAGACATCGGCGGTGTACGGCGCGCCCTCATCGAGCAGCCCGTGGCCAGGAACGATCACGCCCGGAGTATGCCGGGGGAGAGCCCGTCAGAGCAGCGTGGTGCTGCCGCTCATCGAGCCGTCGTGGTGCTTGGCCACCAGGGCGACCAGGCCAGCCAGCATGAGACTCGACAGAAGCAGCATGACCGAGTGTTACCCGGTTCCACGCTCGGTAATCACGCGGATCCCCGTGATGAGGATGCAGGAGGCCAGCACGACAAGCACTGACCGAACCTAGAAGCGGGGGACCGTCCCGTCCAGGGGCATCTCGGCGCGCGGCGGGGGCACCACACCCAGGAGCGGCGCAGATGCCGGAGGGGTGTCGGCAACCTCACCGGCCTCCTGACCACTCAGCTGGCCCCGGACGGCGCGCCGGGTCAGTACCCCGATGCTGACCACCAGCAGCAGCCCGAAGGTCACCTCAGCGCCGCTCACGGCGTCGTCGTGCCGATCGCGCCGGTGTTGGTGATCGGCACGTCCATGACCTCGCCGATCTGCTCGTAGACCGTGCCGACCTCGCCGTCCTTGACCGCCTCCAGGCTGGGCAGCAGCCAGCCCGGCGCGATCGGCTTGTTGGTCGTCGGGTCCATCAGCAGCGGCGGCTTGTTCGGCTGGAAGTCCACCCGGGCGGCCCGGCCGTTGGCCAGCAGCCACGCGGCCAGCTGGACGGCGTTGGTGCCGTCGTAGCAGGCAGCCTGGATCTCGGGCATCTTCCGCTTGACCCGCATGACCTTGATGCTGGCCCCGGTGGTGGTCCCGCCCGGCACGACGATCGGATCGCTCACGGGGTGATCATGCCCGGTTGACAGCGTGGCACGGCGCGCGGCGGGTCAGTCCGGCCGCGAGCGGTGGCGCCCAGCTCGGCGAAGGCCCTCGATCCGAGGGTCGCTCAACCTGCCAGCCGCAGACCGTCCAGGCCGCGCCACAGGACGCTGTTGGGCCGGTGCTTGACCAGACGGGCCCGGCGGGTGTGTACGGCCGCCAGGAGCTGGCTGGTGGTCTCGTAGCCCCCAGCGCGGGCGACGCGCAGCAGCTGCTGATTGACCAGGTTCCGGCTCACGCCGAAGCGCGCCGCGATCTGCGCGGCCGAGTCCCCGGTGCGCAGGAAGTCCTGGAGCAGGGGCAGCTGGCCCGGCGTCACCGGGATCTCGACGGGCGGGGGAGAGGTCTGCGTCATGGTGTGACCGTAGGGAACACGAACGCAGAGAACCCCGCGCCGGGCGTGAGCGGCGCGGGGTTCTCGGGTGCGGGGGATGCACCGACCCAGGTAGCGGATCGTGAGCAACCTACTTCACGGAGTCAGGATCGAACTGGTAGCCCAGCTCGGGGTCCTCGGGATCGGTCGGGACCATCGCGTCGTGCCAGAGGCCGTCGGAGCCCTGCGCCAGGCCGTAGAGGTTGCCCATCTCGTCGGCCAGGTTCGCCAGCGGCCAGTAGAAGTCGCCGGTGGCCACGTCGGACAGCGTGTCCAGGACCTTGGCCTTCTCGGTGTCGGTCAGGTCGCAGGCCAGCACGATCGCCTGCTGTTCGGCGCTCACGCCCTTGCGCGGCGCCTCGGGGGCGTCGTAGTCGGCGTCCATCAGGTCCATCCCGGGTCCATACGTCTGCGTCATGGGAGGAGTATAGGCACGCTGTGTCAACAGTGTCAACATGGGCAGGTGCTATAGCCACGGCGTGTCTACCCGAGGAGGGTGGGGGAGGGGCCTAGCCTCCGACCGATGTGCACCCATGCCCAGACGCAGAAACGGCCGGTGATCCAGTGAGCTGAGCCCACCTTCACACCGGCCGTCGCTGTCACTCTGGCTGGCCACCAAGTGGCAGCGACGGTACTCGCACCCTCCTGTCTCTGCCAGCAGGTGGGCCATCGGCGTGTCAACCGGCCGATGGGGGAGTAGTGCCAGCTCAGCGGCACACACCCTGCACTTGGTCCGGCAAAGCCGGACATCTGCCCAAGTTCTTCACAACTGGAGAGAGTGCCGGGATCTCCGGACCGTAGGTCGGGAGACCGATTGGTGTGGTCACTCTGCTGGCCGTCCCCGACAGCAGCCGCACCACAGCAGGGAAACCACAGACCGCGCGCGCGAGGCTCAGGCGGCCAGCGCCAGCTCGCTCTTGGCGGGGAGCTTCCGGCCGACCGGGATCGCCACCTCGCCCTGCCCGGTGAAGGCCAGGTCGTGGAAGTCCCCGGCGCGCAGGTACCCGTGGCCCCGCTTGCCCCAGGTCGGGCCCCAGCTGTTGAACACGCGGAAGACCTCGCCGAGCTTCCCGTACCTGGGGGAGTAGCCGTTGACCAGGATGCAGTGCCCGCCGACCACCTTGCCGCTGACCTCGACCAGGCCGTCACCGCGCGGCTCGTACATCGACTCGCGCCACGGGATGCCGATGATGGCCGGGCCGACCTGGAGCAGGGCCTGGATCAGCTCCTCGACCGTCCGGCACCACAGCCAGCCCTCGATCAGGCCCAGCTGGCGGTACCACTTCATGCCCGCGTTGACGCTGGTCCCCTCGTAGTTCTCGCCGGGGAACTCGTCGTTGCGCCGCGTCCAGTCGTAGCCCTCGAAGGCCAGCGCCTGGGGGTCGGGGAACTTGACGCGCACCGGGGAGCAGAGGGCGTCGCCCACGATCCCGTGGGGAACACAGGCTCCCTCTTGTCCCTGGTCAAGTGGGTCGCCGGGGACCCAGAACTTGGACTTGGGCTCCGCCGTCGCCGCCAGCCGGTCAGCCAGCCAGTACGCCTCGCTCTCCGGGTCGTAGCGGGTGACCTGGTCCAGCGTCCGTCCGGCGTACCGCGCAATCACACACCCAGTGTGCGCGCTCGACTGCGGAGGGTCAGGTCACCGGGGAGCCCCACTGCCACTCGCTGACGCCCTGGTCGGCCTCCAGCGCGAGCTTGAACTGCCAGGGGTGCTCGGCCGCCCAGTGCGCCGCCGTCGCCACCCCGACGACGTACTCCGGGTTGACCTCGATCGGGCCCTGGAGCAGGCCCCACTGCGCGGACCAGCGCAGCGGGCTGAGCTTGTCCAGCCGGAAGACCGCGCGCGGCGGATCGGTCCAGCTGAACTCCCAGTCGCAGAACACGCAGTCGCTCATCCCCAGGCGGCCTACTCGCCGACGGCCTTCTCCAGCTCGACCGGCGGGGTGTCCCCGGCCTTGACCAGCAGCCGACGGACGAACTCGCTGCGCGAGGTGGCCACGCCCAGCACGTAATCGCCGGTGGTCTGGTAGCCGTCGGGGTAGTGGTACGCGCGGCTGACCAGCGACATCCGGCGGTCGAAGATGTCGTGGCGCTCGGTCTTGCAGTTCGTGCAGACCGTCTGCCGGGTGAACTGGATGATCTCCTGCTTGGTGTTCCGGATCAGGTGGAAGTCGGTGTGGTGCTTCCAGCTGTGGCCCCACGACTTGCACTCCAGGAAGCGCTGCTTGTACTTGGCGGGAGCGCCGGTGAACTTCTCGGGCATCAGGTCTGTCTCGCTCTCATCTTCTGCGTCTGGGTGCGGGCGTGGCGCCCGCAGTAGAGGGATCCCTGCACCGTCGTGGAGGTGCACAGGGCGCCGTTGCGCTTCTTGCCACGGCAGATCAGCCCGGCCTTGCGCTGGGCGCGGTAGGGGACTGGCTTCTTGGGCTCGCGCGGGATCGGGTGCTGCCGGATCCACTCCCGAGCGTCGGGCAGCGTGTCAACCGTGGTGGTCAGGCCCTGATCGGGGTGGATGACCTCCCAGGTGACCGTCTCGCCGTCCTTGACGCGGTCCACCACGTAGCCGCCGATCTGGTGGTGGCCGGGGGACTGGGCCGTCACTCGGGCGTCCCGCCGTCCTCGTCCGGAGTCAGCAGCGGGGGAGAGGCGG
>Ga0308175_100002208_pt1 | contig 13295 bp, 8 predicted proteins | sample PhyCR1_3_FD_203893 | JGI IMG/M metagenome (GOLD analysis project Ga0308175, IMG submission 203893) | Soil microbial communities from UC Gill Tract Community Farm, Albany, California, United States - DLSLS.C.R1 | ecosystem: Environmental > Terrestrial > Soil > Agricultural land | place: USA...
GAGGCCCGTCGCGATCAGCCAGAGCACGACCGCCGCAGCGTAGGCGCGTCCCTTGGCCATCCGGCCGGCAACGTGCAAGCCGATGGCAATGAGGATCGTCGCCCAGATCGTGCCGATGCTCAGCCGCGAAAGCAGGGCAAGCACCGTGTTCGACGTCCCGGCAGGCGCAAGACGCGCCAGGCTCGGAGTGGCGGCCATCATGTTCGTCATCCCCGCGGTGCCCGCGACCAGCGCCAGCACTGCGGCGATGACCAGGTCGACGATCTTCGGGAACGACGCGAACGTCGCAATCATCAGCCCGTGGCGGACGTCCGCCTTCGAGTCGAAGAGCTTCCCCACGAGCCAGATGCCGAAGCCGAGGATCAGCGTCGAAACCACGCCGACGACGACGCCGCCGATCGGCGCGATCATCTGCCCGATGTGCCGGCTCTTCTCCGCCATCTCCGCCGTCATTTGCGGGTTCTTCGCCATCGCCGCATCCATCTGCCGGCTCATCTGCGCATCGAGCACGTCCGCATAGTTCCGCATCATCACCCAGATCCCGATCGCGAACAGGATGCTGAGGATGAAGAACGCCGCCCAGAACTTCGGGTTGTCGCGGCGCCGCGCAAACACCCGCGACGGCGCGTAAAAGATCTCGATGATGTCATCCATGACGGACGCGTCGGTCGTCACGGCAGTCGCGGGCATCGCGCCTTCAGGGCTGGTCATGGTCGCTCATTGGTTGGGGGGAGTGGACCGTCGAGCGCCCCCAACATAAGCCAGCCGGACAGAATCGAATAGAGCGAGATGTAACCCTTTCAGCAGCGGATTATTTCCGCCCGCCCTCTCCGGTCGCCGGCGGTGCGGCGTCGACGACCACTGGCGTGTTCGTCGACGCACCGGGTTCGACCGCCGGCTTTCCCACCTTTCCCGGAGCGCTCGCTTCATCCATCCGCTTCTCGCCGCTGATCTCCGCGAGCGCACCGTCGTGAATGAACCCCTTCTCCGCCGCATGCCGCGCCGCGGCAAGGGTGTCGTCGGCGAGCACGAGCACCGACTTCTGCGCCTCGACCTCGGCGACGAGCGACGCGATCGCCGCCCGCCGCGCCTCCGTCCGCTTCACGTCGCGAATGTAGATGGCCAGCACGCGCTCGGGGAATTCACGCACCACGTCCCGGTAGATCTCCGGATCCTGCTGGCTGCTGTCGCCGACGAGAATTACCGGGAGCTCCGGATAGGCGCTCATGATCTCACGGATCGCCGCGTCCTTGAAGCGATGCAGGCGGCCGCTGCCTAACGCGCTGCGGTCGATGTCCCAGTCGCGCAACGTCAACGGGCCGGCCGGGATCCCCTGGTGCTCGAGGAAGTCCACGAGCAGGTCGTAGAGGTTCCACGGGCTGCTCGACACGTAGAAGATCGGGTTGCGCTCGGCGCCGCTCGCGCCCGCGTGCAGTGCGCGATAGAACGCCGCCACTCCGGGGAAAGGCAGCCGCGTCCTCGCGTTCCCGAGCAGCACGGTCCGGAACGCCTGGACGAGGCTCGTCACGTGCGACTGGAGGACGGTGTCGTCCATGTCGGAGATCGTGATGAAGCGCGCTGTCGGCGGCGCGAGCAGCAGCTGGGCCTCGCTCGCCACCTTTACCCCCGCCACCGCGGGCGCGACCAGCTCGAGGGTGACCGGCACCCAGCCATCCGGCGCCGTCACCGGAGCCGGCAAGTCGATCCACTTCGAAAAGAAGCCTTCGTCGTCGGCGGTGATCTCGACGACAGCGCCGGCAACCGTCGCCCGCACCACAGCGTTAGGCAGCGGGTCGGCTTCGATCCGGCGATAGCTGTTGATGAGGTTCCGCCAGAGCGAATCGGTATCGGTGGCCGCGGTAATCCCCTCGTTCTCCATGGCCCGGCCGCGAACGAGCACCCGCTGCGCGCTGCCATACGACCGGTAGCCAGCCACCATCCACGGATCGCGATCGAAGAATCGGTGCGCGCGGTCGAGCCAGTCGGTCATCGAAAGTTCCGGGTGCCGCTCAGGTCTGCGGCTTGACGAGCAGCCGCTGCCCGATTCGGATCCTGTCAGAGGTGAGCTTGTTGAGCTCCCGCAGCTTCTCGGGAGTCGTCCCGTACAGCGTGGCAATCGTGCTCAGCGCCTCGCCGCGAGCGACTACGTGCCATTTCGGTGCCCGGGCAATCGAATCGGCGACCTCGCGCGCTCGCCGGATCCGAGCAGCTTCGGCGCGCTGTATTGCCTGACGCGCGTGAATGCCGGCGATGATCGCCTTCGCGTCGGCCCAATCGGCGTCGCTGACCCCGTACGCGCTTCGCTCACCGTCCTGCCTGAACACGATCGCGTGGAAGGCGCCGAGCATTGCGTGACCGGCCGCGACGGTCGTCGCGGTGTCGAGGGCGAAGTCGTGCGATTCGAAGGCGGGGGCGGCCTCGTTCGGTCCGAGGATCTCGCGTGGCGCGATGCCGACGTAGATGATCCGCTTGTCGGTGAGCGCGATGATCCCTCGGGTCGCGCGCAGGTAGTCGCTCGGCCGGCGCTGGAAGATCGTCGCGATCCGCTCGAGCTTTTCGTCGGGTGCGAGCAGCCCGCCACGCAGCTCGCGCTCGACGAGCTCACGGGCGGGGCGCGGCTCGGTGCGATAGACGTGCACCGCAAGCCCGACGAGCAGAAGGGCGATGACGACCACGATCTGCGTCACCAGCGCGCGCAGGATTCTCGGCGTTTTCACGAGGGGCATGGCAAGAACATAAACCGCTGGCGCTCGATGTCGTGCCTCCTGTAGAGCCCGCCATTTCTCCTCTGTAACGATCCTTGGCTCAGTCCGCCCTGGACCCCGTCGCGTCCGCTCGGGGTAGCTATCTTCAGAGAGTCGAACGGCGAAGGCAGCGCGGCGGCCCATTGGTCCGAGCGCTCCATCGCCGCGTGCCCTCCCCCGAATCCGGAGCTGATTTGGTCCGTCCCGTCTTCCGCCAGCTGCTGCTGGGTGCCGTCGCCCTCGCGACCATCGATTTCGCCGCGGGCGGCATCGCCCCGGTCTTCCGCAACCAGGAACCGCTCGGTGAGCGCATCTTCGCGCACACCGGTTGGCGCGAGACGGTTCTCGCGAGCGCACCCTGGATCGCCGCCGACAGCGCGACCGCCATCGGGTCGCCACAGTTCGACGCCGATCGCGAGGCTTTCGCGGAAGACCTGGTGCGGACGGGCACTGTCTCGGAAGAACGGGCTGACTCCCTCGCCGACGCCGCGGTCCGTGAGGCCTACATCCGTCGCGTGCCGCCGGCGCTCGTCCTCGGCGTGATGCTCACCGAGAACGACGAGCTGAAGTCGAACGCTCGCTCGAATGTCGGAGCGGTCGGGCTGATGCAGGTGCACCCGCGCCCCTGGCGCGGTCTGCGCCGGATGTTCGGCTCGAACCTCCGCGACGACCGGACGAACCTCAAGTACGGCGTGTACATCCTCAGCTACGGGCTGAAGAAGCCGCGCGACGGCGTCGAGGCGAACGACCAGTGGCGCGTCGGCCTGCTCCGCTACAACGGCTGCGTGCATGGGTCGAACACCAGCGGCTGCCACAGCTATCCGGACAAGGTGCGCGCGCTGGTCGACAGCGTCGCTCAGTCGAGCTGCCGTGGCGAAGGCTTCGGCCGCTGCGTCGCGCAGCCGCTGATGCTCACCGCCCTCCTCGACGGCGAGGATTAGCATCGGGGCGACCGCGTCCTCCGCGCTTACCGCCTCCTCCTTCGCCTTCACCGTGCCGGCCGCCGCGACCTCCGCTGCGGCCGCCCTCATTTCCATCGCGGCTCCCGCCGCTCCGTCCGCGATCGCTGCGACCACGATCGCTCCGCCCGCCGTCGCCGCTGGGGCGGCCCCGTCCTTCGGCACGCCCGCGGCGCAGCTCGCCCTTCGCCTTCCGCATTCCGAACTCGCGCTTTCGATCCTCGCGCTCGCGGCCGCGCTCGCGCTCGAGCCGGGCGATCTCGTCCTGCGTCCACGGCTGGTCGAGGAGCTCCTGCAAGTCGTCGAGCGACGCGGAGCGCGCGGCGCCGCGCTGCCCGCGCGGAACGACGAAGCGCAGCGGCCTGTCGAGCGCAGGCAGCTCCGCCTCCGTCAGCGTGCGCGCCATCTTCTCGCTCAGCACCAGTCGGGCGACGCCGGTCTTCCGGCCATCGGTCTCCTCGACGTCGTATTCGATCGGCACCTCGCGATCGCGTATCATGACCGCGTCGGGCAGCGCCAGCCATCGCTCCTGCTCTTCGACCGGGACGAGCGTTTCGGCATCGATCCGCAACGGGGTGCGCATGAACTCCTCGACGGAGCTCACGGCGCCGAGCTTCGATTCGTAGATCGCGGCCAGCTCGGGGAAGCCAAGCTTCGCGGTCGTCCCGCCCGAGCGGCGATAGATCTCGCGCACCCGCTCGATCGCCTCACGATTCTTCCGCGCCGCGATGTGCCGCGCCTCGCCCCGCGCCATCGCCTCGGCGAGGGTACGCCGCGCGACCGGCGCGATCTCCGGCGTGAACGGCTCCTCGACGACCTCGATGTCCCGCTCGAGCTCGAAGCCGAAGTACTCGGTGCGGCGGCGCAGGGTGAGCGCCGCGTTCCGTCGGTCGGGATCGTAGCGCATCTCGGCGTCGCCGTGCGTCGCGTACTTGCGCACGAGCGCCATCGGGATCGACGTCCCCTCGATCGACGCGCGCGGCGTGCCGAAGCGATCGGCGAAGTAGCGGAGCGTTCCGGCGACCGCGCCCCAGCTCCCGGCCACGCTCGTCTTCGAGACCCGCGCCTCCTGCCCGTCGGCCGTCTCCTCGTCGATGACGAGGTCGAAGGGCATGAAGCGCGCGAGCAGCCCGGCGAAGGCGCGGTGCACGCGATCCCCGGCGAGCGGCATCTCCGCCGGGAGCTGCATGCCTAACGACCGGTAGATGCTGGCCATCGACAGCGCCGCATCCTCGACGGACTTGATCAGCACGCCGCGCCGCTCCGACCACTCCGTGATCAGCTCTTCGTCGAAGAGGTGGCGCGGCAGCCCGTACACCTCGCCGATGCGACCCGCCTCACGGTACGCCTCTGCGTAGAGATTGTAGGCCGTGAGGTTGTCGCTCCCCTGGACGATCAGCCCGCGCAGGTCGCGCTCCTCCTTCGTCATGCGATGGAGCGACTCGATCCCGGCCATCACCGCGACGTACGGGACGAGCTCGTCGTCGGCGTTGACGAGGAGCTCGGCCCACGGGCGATCGACGGGCATCGCCTCGACCAGCTTTCCATACCGGGAGAGCCGTCCGTTCTCGATGATCCCACGGGTCTCGAGCAACGCGACTGCCTGACGATATGCGAAACGATCGAGCGGAACCGGGAGATCCAGCTCGTCGGCGCGCACACCGAGATCGGCGCAGGTGATCGCGACGCGCTCGCTGTCTCCGGCGAGCTGGAATTCGGGCGCGGTCGGCCGCAGCGAGAAGAAGTCGATCTCGCGATCGCTGAGGATGAATACGCGACCACCCTCGACGCGCCCGTGCACGCGTCCTCCCATCTGGAGGATCTCGTTCGCCCCGAGGTGCACCTTCGTCAGTACGTTCCGCCCGCGATCGATGACGTTGGTGAAGCGAACGTCGTCGATGACGACGGTGTCGAGGCCGCGGACGTTGAGCGCGCTCTGCCCCGCCGCCGTCATCGCCAGCACGTACGGCCGCGTCTCCCCTTCGCCCTCGAGGAAGGGGCGGATGATGCGAATCGGCTCGCCGCCGTGGTAGTACGCGGCGTTGATGCGCGGGAAGACGTGCTGGATGTGCTCGGCCACGCTCTGCACGCCGGCGCGCGTCGGGAGGAAGACGCCGACGCCGCGCTTTCCCTTCATGACGTGCTTGAGGAACTTCTCGTCGAGGAACTCGAGCGGCTCCTTCGACAGCACCTCGACACGGGCGGCACGCTTCGGGTCGAAGGAGTAGCTCTCGATGACCTCGTCGGAGCCGAGGTACTTCGAGTAGAAGCTCGGGTCGACGGTGGCCGAGAGCCAGATGAAGCGGCAGCCGACCTTCTTGCCTAACGCGAGACAGAGCTCGAGCTCGGCCGAGGTCTGGTGGATCTCGTCGATGATGAGGGTGTCGCGCGGAAGGATGTCGCCGTCCTGGAACCAGCGGCGGGCGATGCCGGTGGTGACGATGACGACGTTCCAGCTCGGCGTCTCCGGCGTTGCCTCGCGCTCGCGGTTGACGACGCCGACGCGAAGGGGGGCGCCGACGATCTCCTCGGCGATCGGGCGGATCGCGAGCGTCTTCCCGGTGCCGGTGCCGGCGACGATGCCGAATCCCTTCCCCGTGCGGGCGAGCTCGCGAATGCGTTCGCCGTGCTGTCGCTGCAGGTAGGTGTCGAGCGTCAGTCCGACGCCGATCTCGATGGTCTCGCAGGCCGCGCGCGTCGGCGCGATGACGATGATGCGGCCCGTCGATGGCTCCGCCGCGACGAACGCTTCACGGTCGGGCGGGAGATAGTTGTCGCGAACTTGTCGAGTCACGAACGGCGCGGTGTGCAAGAGTAGAGCCGGTCAGGGATGCCCCCGACCGGCTCGTCAGTCGTCCCGCGCGAAAGCTACTACGGCTTCGCGGTTGCGCGCGTCGTGTCGCGCGGCCGTGCCTTGCGCGTCGAGCGATTCACCGAGTCGTCGCCGCGCGGCCTTGCCCTGCGATCGCCACGTTCGACGCTGTCATCGCGGCGCGACGTGTCGCCCTTGATTCGATCGCGAAGCTGCGGGCGATCCTCGCGAGGCGCGGTGCGGCGATCATCAGCGTCGCCGTTCAGCTTCTTCGATTTCCCGTCGACGTAATCATCACCGAAGATGACTCGCCCATTCGCCGGCCGGTTGCGGACGGCCGTGGCACAATCCGTCGGCGCCGGCTGTTGTCCGGGTGGCACGCCGTCGAGCCAGATCCGGCACATCCCCGCGGGGGGACGCTGTCCGGGCGGGATCTTGCCCGCCTTCGTCCCATTTCCCTGTGCACTGGCCGGCGCAGCTGCTGCAACGACGAGGGCCAGCGAGATTGCGATAGTCTTCAGCATCATTCCTCCGGTTGACCACCCATGACGGGGGGTGAGCCAGGTGCGGCGCACGGTGCCTTCAAAGGCACGACCAATGCCAGAGAACGAGCGGCGAGACTGGTTCGCAACATCAACGATCTCAGGGACTTACGTTTTACCCCGCGGCGCCCGCCGCGAGCCCTGTCCACCAGCGGACACAATGATCGCGAGACAGCGGCCTTTGCCGTAGTGGCGCGAGGGGCATTCACTGGCGAACAGGAGCGCGATGGCCGCAGGAGAATGGGGACGCACGCGAGACGCCCGGCTGGCCGCCGCCGGCTCGCCGACGTGGCGGCAGCGGGTCGAGGCGCTGCGCTACGTGCCGCTGCTGCTCCGGCTCGTCTGGGAGACGCATCGCGGGCTCGCCGCGCTGATGCTCGTGCTCCGCCTCGTCCAGTCGGGGATTCCCGTCGCGACGCTGTGGGTCGGGAAGCTGATCATCGACACGGTCATCGCGTTGCGCAGCGGACCGCGCGACTACTCGTCGCTCTGGACGCTGGTCGCGATCGAGATCGCCCTCGTCATCGCCAGCGAGCTGCTGTCGCGCGGCTCGTCGCTCGTGGAGGGACTGCTCGGCGACCTCTTCTCCAACCACACGAGCGTGCAGCTGATGCAGCACGCGTCGTCGCTCGACCTCGAGCAGCTGGAGAATCCCGAGCTGTACGATGAGCTCGAGCGCGCGCGGCAGCAGACGACCGGGCGCCTCGGGCTGATCAAGCAGCTGCTCGGGATCGGCCAGGACTCCATCACGCTCGTCTCCCTCGCCGCGGCGCTCCTCGTCTACAGCCCGGTGCTGGTGCTCCTCCTCGTCGTCGCGGTGCTTCCGGCATTTGCCGGCGAGGCACATTTCGGCGCGGTGGAGCGCGCGCTGTTCGTCGCCCGCACGCCGGAGCGCCGACAGCTCGACTACCTGCGACTGCTCGGCGCGAGCGAGCGCACGGCGAAGGAGGTGCAGAGCCTCGGCCTCGCACCGTGGATCATCGCCCGGTTCAAGGCGCTGGCCGACAGCTTCTACGCCGACAACAAGCGGCTGGCGATCCGGCGCACCGTCGTCGGCAGCGCGCTGTCGATCCTCGGCACGTTAGGCTACTACGTCGCCTACGTCGTGATCCTCGAGCGGACGGTGACCGGCGCCCTCACGTTAGGCACGCTGACGCTGCTTGCCGGGTCGTTTGCGCGGAGCCGTGACGTCATCGAGCGGCTGCTGCTCTCGGCGAGCGGGATCTACACGCAGACGTTCTACCTCAAGGACTTCGCCGACTTCTTCGCGACGGTGCCGAAGACGCGGTCGCTGCCCGGCGCGCCGCCGGTGCCTCGCCCGGTGCGCGAAGGGTTCGTCTTCGAGGACGTGGGGTTCCAGTATCCGGGAAGCGATCGGTGGGCGGTACGGCACATCTCGTTCGCGCTCCGGCCCGGCGAGCGCATCGCGCTCGTCGGCGAGAACGGCGCGGGGAAGACGACGCTGACCAAGCTGGTCGGGCGGCTGTACGACCCGAGCGAAGGACGGATCCTCCTCGATGGTCGCGACCTCCGCGAGTACGACCTCGCGTCGCTGCGGGCGTCGATCGGCGTCATCTTCCAGGACTTCGTGCGCTTCGACATGCGGCTCGACGAGAACATCGCGATCGGCGAGATCGAGCGTGAGCGTGCATTCATCGACGCCCCTCGCAACGGCGCGCCGACGCCATCGTCGATAGTCGACGCGGCCGAGAAATCCCTGGCCGCCTCGCTGCTGCCGCGCATGGAGGAGGGCTTTTCACAGATGCTCGGCCGGCGCTTCCAGAAAGGCGTGGAGCTGTCCGGCGGCGAGTGGCAGAAGATCGCGCTCGCCCGCGCCTACATGCGCGACGCGCAGCTGCTCGTGCTCGACGAGCCGACGTCGGCACTCGACGCGCGCGCCGAGTACGAGGTGTTCATGCGCTTCTCGGAGCTGATCGCCGGGCGGATGGCGATCCTCATCTCGCATCGCTTCTCGACGGTGCGGATGGCCGACCGCATCCTCGTGCTGCGCGGCGGGACGATCGCCGAGGAGGGAACGCACGAGGAGCTGGTCGGGCGCGACGGGCTGTACGCCGAACTGTTCGCGATGCAGGCAGCGGGCTACCGATAGTTCGGCGCGCCGGGCGCTGGTCAACACCGCGATGAGAGATGAGGGAGAGGCGGCGGAGGTAAGTGGCGAGAGAGGGCTTGCGCCGACTTACTTTGTCTTATAAAGTTCTTGGCACACTCAACTGGATTGACCATGACCAGGCGCATCGCTGCGATCGTTTTCATCTTCATCTGCTCCACTGTCGCCTGGATGGTCCTCGGGGCGACGATCTTTGCCCGCACGTACGACACCGACTCGCGCCTCAAGGGCCGCGTCGCCTCGAACTGGGGGTCGGCCCAGCAGCAGGATGCGCCGCGCGCGGAGGCGGTCTGGCGCGAGATGAAGCGGGTCGTCTCCGCCGGCGACGATGGCAAGCCAGTGCTGCGGAACGTCGAGGAGACGGCGTCGCAGCCGCTCCCCCTCGAGCGCACCCGCGCCCGCGTCAACCTCGCCCTCGAGCACCGGCAGAAGGGACTGCTCTGGTACAGCACCTATGTCGTAGGCTTCGACGGCGATTACACCTTTCGCAACACCACCGACAAGGACTCGGTGACGGTCACCCTCGCCTTCCCCGGCAAGGACGCCATCTACGACGACATGAAGTTCCTCGTCAACGGCGCGGCTGTGGCGACTCGCAACAACGAGAGCTCGATGAGCGCGGACATCCACGTCGCACCAGGGGCGACGGTCCGGCTCGAAGTCGGCTACCACTCGCAGGGACTCGAGCGGTGGAGCTACAGCTTCGGCGACAACGTGTCGGCGGTGCGCGACTTCGAGCTGGCGATGCACACCGACTTCGCGGACATCGACTTCGCCGACAACATGATCTCGCCGACCACCAAGCAGCGCAGCGGTGACGGGTGGAACCTCACCTGGCGCTACGCGAACCTCGTGAGCGGGTTCACCGTCGGGATGGTGATGCCGGAGAAGACGCAGCCCGGCCCGCTCGCCGGCCGAATCAGCTTCTTCGCGCCGGTCTCCCTGCTCTTCTTCTTCCTGCTGATGTTCATCCTGACCACGCTCCGCGGGATCGAGCTGCATCCGATGAACTACTTCTTTCTCGCTGCCGCCTTCTTCGCCTTCCACCTGCTGCTCGCCTACCTCGTCGACCACGTCGGCATCAACACCGCGTTCATCGTATCGGCGGTCGTCTCGATCTTTCTCGTCGTGAGCTACCTGCGGCTCGTGGTCGGCCTGCCCTTCGCGCTTCGCTATGCGGCGCCGGCGCAGCTGATCTACCTCGTGCTGTTCTCGTACGCCTTCTTCTTCGTCGGCTATGCCGGCCTCACCGTGACGATCGGCTCGATCATCTCGCTGTTCGTGATCATGCAGATGACGGGGCGGGTGAAGTGGGGCGAGCTGTTCGCCGCGCACGGCACGCGCGAAAAGGCCACCGCCCGCCCGTAGCGTCAGGCTACGGGCGGGCGGTGGCGGCTGGGCCGGCCGGGGGCGCTGCTACTGGCGGAACGCTGACGGCTGGTCCTGGTCGCCGAAGGAGATCCCGGTCGCGCGCGCGGTCTCGACCACGTCGTGGTTGGGATCGACCTTCTTCTGCTCCTTCAGCACGTCGCGGATCGGGATCGCGACGATGTGCGGCGACTGGAGGGCGACCATGTGCCCCCACTTTTCCTCGGCGATCGCCTTCACCGCCGCGCCGCCGAAGCGGGTGGCGAGGAGACGATCGTAGCCGGTCGGCATCCCGCCCCGCTGCAGGTGACCGAGGACGAGAGAGCGCGTCTCCTTGCCCGTGCGCTCGGCGATCTGCTGGGCGATCACTTCGGCGATCCCGCCGACGCGCTTCGCCTGGCCGGGAAGCGAGGCACCCATGATCGACGCCTTGCCGCCGATCGGGAACGCGCCCTCGGCGACGACGACGATCGAGAAGAAGCGGCCGTTGCGGTCGCGTGAGCGGATCTTCTCGCAGACCTTCTCGATGTCGTAGGGGATCTCGGGGATGAGGATGACGTCGGCGGTACCGGCGAGACCCGAGTGGAGCGCGATGAAGCCGGTGTCGCGTCCCATCACCTCCATCACCATCACCCGGTCGTGCGACTCGGCGGTCGTGTGCAGCTTGTCGATCGCCTCGAGCGCGGTGTTGACCGCGGTGTCGAAGCCGAAGGTCGTGATCGTGCCGCTGACGTCGTTGTCGATCGTCTTCGGCACGCCGACGATGTTGACGCCCTTGTCGCAGAGGCGCTGGGCGATGGCGAGCGACCCATCACCGCCGATCGAGATCATCGCGTCGATGCCGAGCGCCTTCGCGTTCGCGATCAGCTCGTTGGAGCGATCCTCCTCGCCGAAGGTCCCGTCCGCCCGCTTCCGCGGGTAGTGGAAGGGGTTGCCGTGATTCGTCGTGCGGAGGATCGTGCCGCCGAGGTGGGCGATCCCGCGAACGCTCTGCTTGGTGAGCGGGATGACCTCGTCCTCGCCCATCAGGCCGGCGAAGCCGCGCTTGATGCCGAGGACTTCCCAGCCGCGGTTGATCGCCGAGAGGACGGCCGCCCGGATGACCGCGTTGAGTCCGGGCGCGTCGCCGCCGCCGGTGGAGATCGCGATGCGCATTGCGATGGTGCGTGGTCGGAGAGTGAAGAGCAAAGCCGCCAGTGATGGACTGGCGGCGTCAGGCCTAACGCTTGAGCAGGGCGACGATCTCGCCGGGCCTTGCGTGGCGATCGAGCTTCGATTTCTCGAAGACCGGAACGCCGTCGCGCAGCACCTCGAATCGTCCCTTCGACGACGGAATCATCGTCACCTCGGCGTCAGGCAGCTCCCTGCGGATTTCGGCGGCCAGACTGGTCGCCCGGGGCTCGTAGTTTCAGAACGTGCAGAATTCGATCGAGATCTTCATGGGCTGGTCGAGTGTTCACCTGAATCTATCACTGCGCCGCCGCGGCGGGGACTGCAGCGGAGATTGCTACTTGCGAATGGCTGCCAGCGCGGCGTCGATGGTGTTGATGACCCGGCTCTCGGCCTCGACCTTTCGTCGCGCCTCGAGCGCGGCGATGCTCGACTGCTGCTTCAGCTCGCCAAGCGCGCCGGCTGCCTCGATCCGGACGAAGATGTCGTCGTCGACGCCGAGGAGCGGCTCGATGGCCGCGGCCACCTCTGCTTCGTGCCCGGCAGCGCGGGCGGTCAGCGCATCGATCGCGGCGACGCGCGTGTTGCGCGCAGTGCCGGTGCCGATGTAGCGCATCAGCGTCGGGATGGCGGCCGGCGAGTCGATGGTGCCGAGCGCCGTAACGGCCTGCGTGCGGGAGAGATCGAGCCAGCTGTCCGAGGCGAGTGCCGACTTGATCACGTCGAGCGCCGCATCGCCATCGAGCGCGGCAAGCGTCATGAGCGCGCTGCCGCGATTGATGAGCGACGAGTCGCCGGTGGCCGCCTCACGGGCGCGGGCAGCGGCGGCGGAGCTGTGCACCGCGGCGAGCGCCCTCAGCGCCGACTGGCGCACGCGCGCGTCGCTGTCGCGGCTGGCGGCGATGATCGCGTCGGCGACCATCGGGGCGCCAGCCTGCGAGCGGAGCGCGGCGACGGCGCGTCCGCGCACCGCGTGCGCTGCGTCGTGCGTCGCGGCGATGAGCGCGCGGCGGGCGATCAATTCGTCGGTCCGTTTCGCGAGCAGATCCACTGCTTCGATGCGCCCGACGACGTCGTCGTCGTGCGCGAGCTGCCAGGCGAGCATCACCGTCGGGCGCGGGAAGTCGGTGAGGTCGAGCAGCCAGTTGCCCTTGTCCCAGCGGATCGACCGCGGCGCGGAGGCGACGGTGAACGACGCGTGGCCGGCGCCGTTCCGCACCTGCACGACGCCGCGCACCGGCGCGCCGTCGGTGAGGATCTCGACGTCGACGTCCGGATCGAAGTAGCCGGTGAGCGAGTCCCGCTGCTGCACCTCGCGCGCGTCGAGCGTCACGGTGTGCGCGGTCGAGTCGTAGCTGTAGCTCACCTGGAAGACGGGGAAGCCCGCGCCGTACACCCACTTGTCGAAGAACGGCTTGAAGTCGCGGCCGCTCACCTGCTCGAACGCGGCGCGGAGGTCGTCGCTGACGACGTTCCCCTTCGCGTGCTGCGTGGTGTAGCGATTCATCCCGCGCCAGAAGAGCGAGTCGCCGAGCTGGTGGCGAATCATCTGGAGCACGGTCGCACCCTTCG
>Ga0308175_100002209_pt1 | contig 13294 bp, 10 predicted proteins | sample PhyCR1_3_FD_203893 | JGI IMG/M metagenome (GOLD analysis project Ga0308175, IMG submission 203893) | Soil microbial communities from UC Gill Tract Community Farm, Albany, California, United States - DLSLS.C.R1 | ecosystem: Environmental > Terrestrial > Soil > Agricultural land | place: USA...
GCGACCCGTTGGTGCGCGAAGGCGATGTGGCGCAGGTGCTTTGGCGTCAGCGCGGCGACCAGGCTCGACTGCCCCGTCAGCCAGGTCCCGCCTCCTGCACCCGCCAGCATCGCAACCGGAAAGGCCTGCCACGCCTCGTGCACGAGCGGGTAGAGCGCGTACGCACACGCCGAGCAGGCGAGCCCGGCGATCATCGTGGGGCGCGGGCCGCGGCGATCCGCCAGGCTGCCCGCGACGAGCGCCACGACCAGCGCGGTCGCTGCGTTGAGGGAGGCCGCAAGCCCGGCAAGGCCCAGCGGAATCCCGCGGACGTCGTGGAGGTAGAGCAGCAAGAACGGGTTTGCGGCGCCGTTGCCGAACGCGTTGACGACGAGTCCGGCTTGCAGAACATGCACGGAGCGCGGCAGCATGAGATTAGTGTAACCGTGGTTACACCAGAATAGAGCGAGCAGCTCCCAGGTTTCTTGTGTGAAACGGCGGCAACCTCAGCCGCCGTGCTTGTCGCAGCGGAACGTCAAGGCGAAGCATTCGAGACCGACATCCCCACCGGATGGACCGGCTGCCATGGGCGCGCTGGCACGGGCTCGTCGTCTTCGTCATCGGAATGCTCTCGACGCCTCGGGCTCTCGGCGCGGGGGCCGCTCTCCTCGCGCGAGCCGCGTCGGCGAGGCCGGGACGCGGTACTGGGGGCCCGGCCGCGTGCAGGCCCTGCCGGAGGCCCAGCGCGAGGGACGGAACGCCCGCGGCAACGGCCGGTACCGCCGGCCCTAGCCGCGGCTGTCGGCTGGAGCCAGCTCCACTTTTCCTTCGTTGCGGCGCACGTCCTGGACGCGCACCTCGATCGTATCCCCGAGCCGATAGGTACGTCCGCCCCGGCGCCCCACGAGCGCGGTCGCAAGCTCGTTGAGCTCGAAGTAGTCGCCGGGCAACCGGCGCGCCGGCACGTATCCCTCGAAGACTTCGCCGAAGCGGACGAAGATGCCGGACGGGATGGCACCGGTGATCTCACCGCCGAAGGTCGCGCCCCAGCCGAGCTCGAAGAGACGCCTCTCCAGCAGCCACGCCAGGCAGATCTCGTCTGCCCGGTACTCGAGCTGTGACGCGTGGCGCTCTCGGACTGAGGCGTGCTCGGCAACCTCGGGCAGATCCTCGGGCAGCGGCTCCTCGGAGACGCCGAGCTCACGCAGGAGCGCGCGGTGGACGACCAGGTCGGGGTAGCGCCGGATCGGCGAGGTAAAATGGCAGTACGCAGGGCTGGCGAGCCCCATGTGGCCGAGGTTACGCGGGTCGTAGCGCGCCTGCTTCAGCGCCTGGAGAACGAGGGCCGGAAACGCGTCGCGGCCGCGGCCGGAGCTCTCGACGTACGCGGTGACGGCCTCGCTGGCCGCTCCGGCGATCGCGGCGGCGTCGGAGGGGCCCATCCGCTCGGGCACGGGTGGCGTCGGCACGCCCAGATCGCTCAGGCGGGCGAGCATGAGCTGCACCGATTGCGGGTCCGGCAGCTCGTGCACGCGGTAGAGGGCTTCGCGCCGCCGGCCGGCGAGCAGCCCCGCGACCACTTCGTTGGCGAGGATCATCAGCTCCTCCACGAGCATGTGGGCGTGCGGCTCCGCCTCGCGCCAGGCGCGCTCGACCCCGCCCTCGGCGTCGAAAGCGAAGGTCACCTCCCCGCTCTCAATCCGGAGCGCCCCGCGCGCAAAGCGGCGGTCGCGCAGCGCGGTCGCAAGCCGCTCGGCGCGCCTCAGCGCCTCGGTCAGCTCCGGCTCGGCCTGCTCGCCGCCCTCCAGGATCGCCTGCGCCCGCGAGTAGGTGAGCCGCTCGCGGCTGCGGATCACCGAACGGTAGAACTGCGGCTCAGCGGCCGGGAGCCCGTCTGCGAGCGGCAGCTCCACGGTCAAGCAAAGCCGGTCGGTGTCCGGTCGCAGCGAGCAGAGCTCCTCCGAGAGCTGGGGCGGCAGCATCGGCGACACCAGGCCCGGCACGTAGACGGAGAACGCGCGATCCTGGGCGCCGCGGTCGAGGGGCGAGCCCGCAGGGACGAACCAGGAGACGTCGGCGATGTGCACGAAGGCGCGGTCCTCGGTGATCGTGAGCGCGTCGTCGAAGTCCTTCGCGGTCTCCGGGTCGATCGTGAACGACAGCTCGTCTCGGAGGTCGACGCGGCCCTCCGTGGTGATCGGAGGCGGGTCGTAGGGCTCGAAGCCCCGCAGTTCTCCCTCCTGGATCAGCAGTCCCTCGAGCACCGTCCGGATCGACGCCGCGGAGCCGAGTACGCGCAGGAGCCTTGCACGGCCCTTGCCCGTCGTCACGACGGCAAGGTCTCCCGGCCTCAGCTCGCCGAGGCCCTTCCGGTCGAGCGGGAGCGGCGTCCCGGGGACGAAGTAGGGCTCGCCGACGAGGTTCCTCCCCCGCCGCTGAACCTCGACGACTACGGCGCCTGGGAGCGGATCAGACCTGGAGGAAACGGCGGATCGTGAGTCCGGAGCCGGCAGCGCCGAGGGCGAGTCCCGCGCCGAGGACGACCAGGACGTGAAGGCCGAACGGCCAGGCGTGGACGTCGGAGGCGCTGGTGAGATGGATCAGCGGCATGAACAGCGTGCGCCCGAGTACGAGCAGGATCACCGCGGCCACCGCGCCCGCAAGGCCGCAGAGCAGTCCCTCGATCATGAACGGGCCGCGCACGAACCAGTTGGTCGCGCCGACGAGCTTCATCACCTCGATCTCGCGTCGCCGCGCGAAGATCGAGAGCCGGATCGTGTTCGCGACGAGGAGTGTCGACGACACGAGCAGCACGATGAACGCGATCAAAACCACGATCCAGAGGTAGTTCGCCACCGAGAGCACGCGGTGAGTGATCTGGTTGCACTCCTCCCCGATCGCCGTGTTGCCGGACCTCGACCCGGGGGGCGGTGGACAGATCTTCTCCACCCCGGCGAGGGGCGGGTTGTTCACCTGCGCCGCGATGCGCTCGACGTTGTCCCCACTTTTTGGGATCACCTCGTACTCGGCCGGTAGCGGATTGCCCGGAAGGTTCGCTGTCATCTCCGGGTTCTTCTTGCGCATGATCGCGAGCGCGTCCTCCTTCGAGATGAAGCGGACCGTCTTGACGCCCGGGATGGCCATCAGGCGAGTGCGCGCGTCGTTCATCTCCTGGGTCTTTGCCTCGTGACCGCAGCGCAGCGTCGTGCAGAAGTAGACCTTGACGAGGAGCTGCTTCTTGTAGTGATCGCTGAGCGAGAGCGCCCAGCTCCCGAGCCCGACGACGAGCCCGAGCATGAACATGCCGATCAGCACCGTCGTGGTCGCGGCGAAGGTCGTGGAGAGGTTTGCGCCAAGCGAGCGAACCGCCTCGGCGACGATCAGGCGGAAGCGGCTCATTCGGAGGTGTAACCGCCGCGGCGCTCGTCGCGGAGGAGCTTGCCCTCCTCGAGCGCGATCACGCGCTTGCGCATCTTGTCGACCATCTCGCGGTCGTGGGTTGCCATCAGGATCGTCGTTCCCGCGCGGTTGATCCGGTACAGGAGCTGCATGATCCCAACGCTCGTGTCGGGATCGAGGTTGCCGGTGGGCTCGTCGCAGATCAGGAGTGGCGGGTGGTTGACGAACGCGCGCGCGATCGAGACGCGCTGCTGCTCGCCGCCCGAGAGCTCGTCGGGAAGCGACGCCATCTTGTGCGAGAGCCCGACGAGGTTCAAGACCTCAGGAACCTTGCGGCGGATCGAGTTCGCGTTCTCGCCCTGGACCTTCAGCGCGTAGGCGACGTTTTCGGACGCGGTCCGGTTGGGAAGCAGCTTGAAGTCCTGGAAAACGCAGCCGACGTTCCGCCGCAGCAGCGGCACCTTCGAGCGCTTGAGCCGGGTGAGGTCGCGGCCGCCGACGAAGATCTTGCCCTGGGTGGGCTCCAGCTCCTTCAGCACGAGCCGGATGACCGTCGACTTGCCCGAGCCGGAGGCGCCCACGATGAAGACGAACTCGCCCTTGTCGATCGCGAAGGAGACGTCACGCAGGGCGGCGACGTCGGGCTCGTAGATCTTGGTCACATTCTCGAACACGACCATCGCCGAACTCGAGGGAGCAGGCGGCGGCACGACGGGCTCCTGAGTGAGGACCGCCGTCCTTGGGGGGCTGTGCTGGAGGTCCGTGTCCTGCACCGTGGAAAAGGACGCGGCGCGGGGTAGACGCGCCGGGTGGGCTAGGGCCGGAACTCTAGCGAAACCTGCGGCTAGAACACCTTTCCCGCGGCTCTGGCGAGTAGGTATTCGCGCACGAACTCGTCGAGCGCCCCGTCGAGGACGGCCTGGGTGTTGCCTGTCTCGTGGTCGGTGCGGTGATCCTTCACTAGCTGGTATGGGTGCAGCACGTAGCTTCGGATCTGGCTTCCGAAGCCGATGTCCTGGGCGGCGCCCCGCTCATTGGCCAGCTCTTCCTCGCGGCGCTCCTGCTCCTGCTCCAGGAGCCGGGACTTGAGAATGCGGAGCGCGGTCTGCTTGTTCGAGCTCTGCGAGCGCTCGTTCTGGCACTGCACGACGATCCCGGTCGGCAGGTGCGTGATCCGGACGGCCGAGTCCGTCTTGTTCACGTGCTGGCCGCCCGCACCGCTGGCTCGGTAGGTGTCGATCCGGAGGTCGCTCTCGTCGATCTCGACGTCGACGTCCTCGGGAAGGAGCGGGCTGACGATCACCTGCGCGAAGCTCGTGTGGCGCCGATGGGCCTGGTCGAATGGGCTCAGCCGGACGAGCCGATGGACGCCGCGCTCGGCCTTGAGGATCCCGTAGGCGTTCTCCCCGCGCACCGAGAAGGTTGCTGATTTCAGCCCGGCCTCCTCGCCGGGACTGGCCTCGAGCAGCTCCGTCTGGAAGCCACGGTTGGAGGCCCAGCGTAGATACATGCGCAGCAGCATCTCGGCCCAGTCCTGGGCGTCGGTGCCGCCGGTGCCTGCGTGGATCGTGACGAGGGCATCGCCAGAGTCGTACTCGCCCGAGAACAGGGCGTCCTCCTGCAAGCGGTCGAGCTCCTTGCTCAGCGGCGCGATGGACGCCTCGATCTCGGCGGCCATCTCACCGTCCATTGCCAGGAGCTCTTGCGCGTCCTGGTACTCCTGCGTGAGACGGCGATAGCGCTCGAGACGCCTGTTCAGGCGCGCATGCTCGGCCGAGACCCCGGCCGCGTGTCGCTGGTCGTCCCAGAAGCCCGGCTGTCCCAGCTCTCCCTCGAGCTCCGCGACGCGCTTCTCCAGCTGCTCCGGGTCAAAGGTAATCACGGACCCAGGCGAGCTGGGCCCCTATCTCCTGAAGCTGCTGGTCGAGCGAAATTGCGGGTGCCGGGGTCTGGTCAGCCATGGAGCGATCGTAGCGACCGAGGCGGTGGGGGCGCTTGTGCTCCAGTGAACAACGGAACGAATCCGGCCCAGAATCGGCACAGCGGCGTGCGTCCCCGCCGGCCACGATGCGCGTCTGACCAATCGCGTGCACCCACGGCTGAGGAGGCGGCTCCAGCGGCTCGCCCAACGTGGCGTGACACCTGCCGAGGCGCGCAGACGGGTCCGGCCACTCGCCAGGAGCCTCGGGCTACCCGCGCCGAGCTATGCGAGCGCGCTTCGCATCGTCAAGGCTGCACGACAGGCCCAGCAACGGCGACGCGGCGAGCCGGGAGCGCTGGATTCCCTCGCCGTGGGGCGAATGCCGACGCCGCGGGAGCTCGAAAGCACGTTCGAGCGGTTACGGGAACGGACCGGCTGAGATTGTTCACTGGAGCACAAGCGGTCATTGCGGCCCTGCGCGCGCTAGCGGGTCAGGCGGCGGTGAAGCAGATTCCTCACCCGGAAGAGGGTGAGTGCGAGGAACGCGGACACGAGCGCCACGACCACGAAACCGGATTCCCCGACCAGGAGGGCTACAACGGAGGCGGCCAGCGAGGCGATCAGCTGCGTCGCCTCGAACCACGGCAGCCGCCGCACCGCGCGGTTCATCGCGGCATCGGGACGCCGCAGGTTGTGGAGGATCGTCGACGGCACGACGAGTGAGCAACTGAGCGCCACCACGCCAACGAGCCACCAGGGCTGATGGAAGAGGTAGCGCCAGAGCAGGACCGTCGTCGCGGTGTGAGGCACGTGGTCGTGACGACGGTTCGGCCTGGGTAGCGGCGCGCCTCGCCCCAGTCGTAGAGCCAGTGCATGGCCGAATGATCGTCCGGATCGAGCTTGCTCTTGAGCGCGCGCGTGTGCTCAGGCGCCGTGGCAGCGCTTGAACTTCTTGCCGCTGCCGCACCAGCAGGGGTCATTCCGGCCGATGTTCTTCTCGCGCGCGTCGGTGACCCGCTGCTGGGTCGCGACCGAGCCACCCCCCGCGCCGATCCCTCCCGCGGTGACCGAGGCTCCGTCGCCGGCCAGCATCGTGCCGGTTCCCGCGCCGGCCGCGGCGATGGCCTGGGAGCCGGCAAGCGACTCGTGCTCGTAAGCGAACGCCCCGCCGTCGAGGGCCTGCGCAGCCTGGGCCTCCTGGAGCTGGCCGGCCTCCTCGACCTCGATCTCGGCGTGGAAGAGCGTCATCACGACCTCCTCGCGAATCGCCGCGTTCAGCTCCTCGAACATCCGGTGGCCCTCGGCCGTGTACTCGACCAGCGGATCTTTCTGGGCCATGGCCCGCAGATGCACGCCCTCGCGCAGATAGTCCATGTTCTCGAGGTGCTCGCGCCAGCGGACGTCGACGACCTGGAGGATCACGAAGCGCTCGACGTCCCGCAGCAGCGGCTGATCCGTCTCGGGGTTCAGGCCGAGACCCTTTTCCTTCTCCGCGTACGTGTCGCGCGCGTCCTCCTGGAACTCGTCCACGAGCGCCGCACGGTCGAGGCCGACCTCCTCGCTCAGCTCTTCCGGCGTGATCGGCTCGTTCGTCGCATAGAGATCCTGCATCGCCTTGCAGAGCGCCTCGAGGTCCCATTCCTCCGAGAAGTCGCCCTCCGTGTACTGCGCGATGGTGCGCTCGATCACTTCGTCGATCCAGAGGTCGACCTCCCGCGAGAGGTCCTCGCCCTCGAGCACGCGGCGGCGCTGGTCGTAGATCACGGTGCGCTGCTTGTTGAGGACGTCGTCGTACTTGAGGACGTTCTTCCGCGCGACGAAATTCTGCTCCTCGACCTTCTTCTGCGCGTTCTCGATCTGGTTCGAGAGGATCTTCGCCTCCATGGGCTGGTCGTCCGGGACCTTGAAGCGCTCCATGATGTTGTAGATCCGATCGCCGGCGAAGAGGCGGACGAGCTCGTCCTGCCCCGAGAGGTAGAAGCGCGACTCGCCCGGGTCACCCTGGCGGCCCGACCGGCCACGCAGCTGGTTGTCGATGCGGCGCGCCTCGTGGCGCTCCGTGCCGAGGACGTAGAGGCCGCCGAGATCGACGACGCCTTCGGCCAGCTTGATGTCGACGCCGCGGCCGGCCATGTTCGTCGCGATCGTGACCGCGCCCTTCTGGCCGGCCTCCGCGATGATCGCGGCCTCCTGCTCGTGCTGCTTTGCGTTCAGGACCTTGTGCGGAATGCCCTGGCGGTCGAGCAGTTGCGAGAGATGCTCGGACACCTCGACGGAGATCGTCCCCACGAGCACCGGCTGGCCGTCCGCGTGTCGTTCCCTGATGTCTCCGATGACCGCGTTGTACTTCGCGTCCGTGGTCTTGAAGATCAGATCGTTCTTGTCGTCTCGGGCGACGCCGACGTTGGTCGGGATCTCGACGACGTGCAGGTCGTAGATCTCGACGAACTCCTTCTCCTCGGTCTTGGCGGTACCAGTCATGCCGGCGAGCTTGTCGTAGAGACGGAAGTAGTTCTGGAGCGTGATCGTCGCGAGCGTGACGTGCTCCTCCTGGATGCTCACGCCCTCCTTCGCCTCGACCGCCTGGTGCAGGCCTTCCGACCAGCGCCGGCCTTCCATGATCCGGCCCGTGAACTCGTCGACGATCTTGACCTCGCCGTCCTGGACGACGTAGTCGACGTCGCGATGGAAGAGCGCCTCCGCCTTCAGCGCCTGGTTGAGGTGGTTGACCAGCTGCGCGTTGCGCGGGTCGTAGAGGTTGTCGACCCTGAGCGCGCGCTCGACCGCGTCGATTGCGCCCTGCATCGGCGAGACGGTCTTGTGTTTCTCGTCGTACTCGAAGTCCGCGCCGGACTCCTCGCCGGCGCCCTTCGGGTCGCCGGGCTTGGAGGGGTAGCCCTCGAGCCCGCGGGCGACGCGGGCGAAGTCGTAGTAGACCTGGGCCGCGACCTCGGGCTCGCCCGAGATGATCAGCGGCGTCCGCGCCTCGTCGATCAAGATCGAGTCGACCTCGTCCACGATCGCGTATTCGTGCCCGCGCTGGACGAGGCCGTCGAGCGAGACGGCCATGTTGTCGCGCAGGTAGTCGAAGCCGAACTCGGAGTTGGTGCCGTAGATGACGTCGGCGGCGTAGGCCTCGCGGCGCTCGTGGAAGGGCATCATGTTCTGGATGAAGGAGGCGCGCATGCCGAGCGCGTCCCATACCGGCTTCGTCCATTCCGGATCGCGCTTGGCCAGGTAGTCGTTGACCGTGACCAGGTGTGCGCTCTTGCCGGTGAGGGCGTTGAGGTAGAGCGGCTGCACCGCCACGAACGTCTTTCCTTCGCCCGTCTTCATCTCGGCGATGTCGCCTTCGTGGAGGACGATGCCGCCCATCTGCTGCACGTCGAAGAGGCGGACGCCCATGGCGCGCTTGAACGCCTCCCTCACGGCCGCGAAGGTATCGAAAACGAGCTCGTCGACCGGCTCTCCGTTCTCGATCCGCTGCCGGAACTCGGCGGTCTTGCCGGCGAGCTCGGCGTCGGAGAGCTGCTCGAACTCCGGCTCGAGCGTGCCGATGTACGCCGATTGTTCGGCCAGCCGCTTGAGACGGCGGCCTTCCCCGAAGCGAAGGACCTTTTCGAGCGAACCGAGCTGTTGCGCCATTCGCCCTAGGGTAGCGGCTCTGGGGTCGTACGCCCGCCGCCGGCTAGAGCGCGGAGGCGGTCACTTCCCACAGGTCGCCATCCAGGCGTTTCGCTCGTACGACGAACGAGTCGCTCTCTTGCGCACCCAGGCGCTCGAGTTCCGGAATGCTGCCGAACTCCCGGGCGCCGTCGACCGACAGCGAGCGCCCTTCCTGGTTGACGACGAGCTCGATCTCATCCCCGTCGGCCTCGAGCTGGGCAACCTCTATCCGCTGCGCGGCGACCGCCCAGACCTGATCGCCTTGACGGACGGCCTCGGCCCGGTACGGCGGCTCGATCGTCTGCTCGACGGCGTCGGCAAGGGGGCCGAGCGTGTGGGCCGGCTCGTCCTCGTCCAGGACGAGGTCGCCGCCCGGCAGCGCGACGAAGTGCACCTCGCCGCCGGAGAGACCGGGCGCTTCCGCGGAGGCGACCGCGTCCCAGCGCCTGGGACGGGGAACGCCGTGGATCCCGGTAACGCCCCAGTGGGGGCCGACGTCGACAGGCGAACCCGGCTCCGCCTGATCCAGCTCGGCCTCGCGGGCGAGCTTCTTGTGCAGCGGCTCGCGCCGGAAGATCACTGGGGCTCGATCAGCCCGAAGTTTCCGTCGCGGCGGCGGTAGACGACGTTGATCTCATTCGAGTCGCCGTTGCGGAAGACGAAGAAGTCGTGGCCGATCAGCTCCAGTTGGAGCACGGCCTCGCCGGGGCTCATCGGGCCGACCGCGAATTGCTTGCTCTTGACCACCAGCGGGTCGGCCTCGTCGACGAAGACCGGCATCGTCTCGGCTGCGGGTCCGTCCGATCGGGCGGCGCGCCGTCGGCGTGAGCGACCCCGCGTCTTGTAGCGGGTCACCTGGCGCTCAAGCTTGTCCACGAGCTGATCGATCGACGCGCGGAGGTCCGAGGACGCCTCCCGGGCCCGCAGAACAGGGCCGTTCGTCCAGATCGTCGCCTCGGCGACGTGGTTGTCGGCAATCGCGGGGTTCTTCTCGACCATCAGCTCGAGCTCGACCCGCGGGTCCGTCAGCTGGCGGTCGAGCTTGCCGAGCTTCTCCTCCGCGTAGCTGCGAATCGCGTCACTGACCTCGAGGTTCCTGCCCTTCACCTGGAGCTGCATCGGCTCTCCTTCGACACGGGGCCTCTCCAGGAATCTAACGAACGACCCGTGCGAACGTCACCACCTCGACACGGCGGGCACCTCCTTTCCTCAATGCCGAGGCGGCCGAAGCCGCGGTCGCGCCGCTCGTGTAGACGTCGTCGACGAGCACGACCGCACGCGGAGCCTCCGATGCAGGGCCGAATGCGCCGGCCACGTTCCGTCTGCGGAGGGCCAGTGCCAGCCCGCGTTGCCGCGGAACCGAGCGCGTCCGCCTGATCAGCGTCAGCACGGGTAGCGACCAGCGTTCGCCGAGCTCGCGGGCCAGCCGCTCGGCCGGATGGTGGCCTCGTTCGAGGCTGCGTCCCCGGTCCGGCGGAACGAAGGCAACCGCGCCGCAGGACGGACTCGGCACCACGCCGACCACGACCTCGGCGGCCTCGGCGGCGAGGCGCCGGAGCCCGCGCTCCTTCCACGCTCGGACGAGCCTGCGGACGTCGTCGTCGTAGGCCACCGCGGCGCGGGCGGAAGCGAAGGAGAGACGACGGCCCGAGCACTCGCGGCAGCGCGCGACAGGCCACGCGGTCGGCGCACCGCAGCGGTCGCAGAGCGGCGGCGCTAGCCGCGGCAGCCTCTTCCGGCAGGAGGCGCACAGCTGAGCTCCACCCACGCCGCACACGGCGCAGCGCATTGGCAGTAGAAGATCGACGAGCCTCACGTCATACCACGCTCACCTCCTCCTGCGAAGGTAGGCGACAACGCGTCACGCCTGGGTGACGGCTTCGTGCCTAATGTGTGTCAGTCGCCGGACGTGAACGCGCGGTCGGCCTCGGCGAGGGTCTCCTTCGAGCCGACGTCGAACCAGCGGCCCGGAACACGCCAGGCATACACGGGCATCCGCGGGTAGAGCCACTGCACCAGGCGCCCCGGCTGGTCGGGATTGTTGCCTTCCGCCAGATAGTCGCCGACGACCCCGAGCGCCGAGCGGGGATAGAAGTAGAGGGCGATCCCGGTGAGCGTGCTGGACGGGCGCTCCGGCTTCTCCTCGAAGAACGTGATCCGATCCGACGCATCGAGCTCGATCGAGTTGTACTTCCGAATCGCCTCGAGGTCGCCGACGTCGTAGACCCCGATCGCCGGCGCAGCCTTGGCACGTGCGAACTGAGCAAACGGCGCGAGCGACTCGCTGAAGAGGTTGTCGCCTGCCAGAACGAGCACGTCGTCGTCGATCGCCGCGGTCCGAATCGTCAAGTCCAGGTCGCCGATCGCCCCGAGCCTGGTCTCCTCGTCACTCGTGCCGTCGTCGAGGATCCGCACGTCCGCCGCGTGATACCCCTCGGCCCAATTGCGAAAGGCCTCCGCGAACTTCGAGTTCGTTACCACGTGGATCTCGTCCAGTCCCGGAACGCTCTCCAGCCGCTCGAGCAGGTGCTCGAGCATGGGCTTGCCGCCCACCGGCAGCAGCGCCTTGGGCCGGTCGAGCGTCAGTGGGTAGAGCCGCGTCGCGTAGCCCGCGGCCAGCACGACCGCCTTCACGCCGGCGCTGTGACTACGTGCCTTCGTCCCAAGATGCCAGGTACTTGGCCTGCTCCTCGGTGAGCTCGTCGATGGCCACATCCATCGTCTCGAGCTTCAGGCGGGCGATCTCGGTGTCGATCTCCTCCGGCACCGGGTAGACCTTGCGTTCGAGGCTCGCCGCGTTTCCGACCACGAACTCCGCCGAGAGCGCCTGGTTCGCGAACGACATGTCCATCACCTGGGCAGGATGGCCTTCGGCGGCCGAGAGGTTGACGAGCCGGCCGTCTGCGATCAGGTAGATGCGGCGGCCGTCCTCGAGCTTGAACTCGTCCACGAACTGCCGCAGCGTCTGCGTCTCGACCGCGAGGGAGCGCAGGGCCGGGATCTCGATCTCCACGTTGAAGTGGCCCGTGTTCGCCAAGATCGCCCCGTCCTTCATCTGCACGATGTGCTCGCGCGTGATCACAGACTTGTCGCCAGTGGCCGTGACGAAGATGTCTCCCACCTGCGCGGCGCGCTCCATCGGCAGCACCTCGTAGCCGTCCATTGCGGCCTCGAGAGCGCGAAGCGGGTCGACCTCGGTCACGATCACGTGCGACCCCATTCCCTTCGCGCGCATCGCCACGCCACGCCCGCACCAGCCGTAGCCGGCAACGACGAACCGACGCCCCGCGAGCAAGATGTTCGTCGCCCTGATGATTCCGTCGATCGTCGACTGCCCGGTGCCGTAGCGGTTGTCGAAGAAGTGCTTGGTCTTGGCGTCGTTCACAGCGATCACCGGGAAGCCGAGCGCACCGTCGCGCTCCAGGGCCTTGAGCCGGATCACCCCGGTGGTCGTCTCCTCGGTGGCGCCGACGATGTCGCCGAGCTGCTCGCGCCGATGCGAATGGAGGACGCCGATCACGTCGGCGCCGTCGTCCATGGTCAACTGCGGCTTGTGGTCGACCGCCGCCTCGATGTGCTGGTAGTAGGTGTCGTTGTCCTCGCCTTTGATTGCGAAGACGGAGATATCGAACTCCTCGACGAGCGCGGCAGCGACGTCATCCTGCGTCGAGAGCGGGTTGGAGGCGCACAGGACGACATCCGCGCCGCCCTCCTTGAGGGTGCGCATGAGGTTCGCCGTCTCGCTCGTGACGTGGAGGCAGGCCGAGACCCGGTAGCCCGCCAGGGGCTGTTCGCGTGCGAAGCGCTCCCGGATCGCGGCCAGAACCGGCATCTGCCGGTCGGCCCATTCGATCCGGCTCGACCCCTCGGGCGCGAGCTTCAGATCCTTGACGTCGAATCGCTTGGTGGTTGCCACGCGCGGCAGTCTAATCAGAGACGGCGAGTCATCGGAGCTCGCTTATTCGGTCGTGCGGCCGTAGCGGTCTTCGAGCCGGACGACGTCGTCCAGCTGCGGAGTCGAGACCTCGACGATCGTCGTGTCCTCCAGGGCGGTCAGTCGATGCACGGTCCCGGGCGGGAAGTGAAAGGCTTCCCCCGGTCCGATCACGTCGCTGTTGAGCATGCGCTCGCCCGGCCCGCCGAGCTCGAGCTGCGCCCGTCCGTCGAGGATGTACCAGGCCTCGTCTTTGACGTTGTGGAACTGGAGGCTCAGCGACTGTCCCGCCTTGACGAACAGGATCTTCCCGGCGTACTCGTCGGCGACCGCCCAGATCAGCTCGTGCCCCCAGGGCTTGTCCACCTTCCTGGGCTCGGTCACGAACTTGTCGA
>Ga0308175_100002210_pt1 | contig 13291 bp, 11 predicted proteins | sample PhyCR1_3_FD_203893 | JGI IMG/M metagenome (GOLD analysis project Ga0308175, IMG submission 203893) | Soil microbial communities from UC Gill Tract Community Farm, Albany, California, United States - DLSLS.C.R1 | ecosystem: Environmental > Terrestrial > Soil > Agricultural land | place: USA...
ACCGTTTCAATCAAGTTGCCATCCTGCAATTTGAACAAGAATTTAATCGTTCCATCGGCAGATTCTTGCCTAACGTGCTCCTGTAAAGTTTGGATTGCGAAGTTGTCTGAAAGTAATTGAACACAATCTTGATTCACATCTGTCATATCTGAGAAAGCTGTTATACGCTTTCGGTAAAGATATTTCCAAACTTGTTCCGCCCTTGACTTTTTATGACCGTGCTCCAGTAGCCATGATGTCAATTGATCTATAGTTAATCCATATATCGACTCTTTTTTCATATTTTCTCCTCTTTTCTTAAGGCTCTTTTCGTAATCTTTGTTGCTGCTGATATAAAATTAAGGGTCACTTACTAAATTTCTAGGCAATTTCCGCAAAAGTTCTTACGAAAAGATGCCACGAAGCAACTATTTATACGGGTTGATAAACTTATACGAAAAACAACAATCTTTGCGAAAATAGCCTTTCTTAACGATAAAACTTACCTTATACCACTCAGATTGCTTATAGCAAAGTGAAAAGGCTCTAAGTTGAGCCTAATCAATCAATTACATACAAGCACTTCTCGAATAAATAAACCCTTTTTCGCAACAGCTCGATCAATAATTGTAAACCCTGCTTTTATAAGGATTTCATCTATGGGTTCAACAGTGACCACGACTACTCTGTTTGCAAACCTACGGGCGCATTGGAGCATTTCCAGCTGTTCTTCCGCGGTTATCACCGAACATAAATTATAGGGTAAATCAATAATGGAAACATCATAATGATTGGTGATATATCGAATATCTCCTACGCTTATTTCTCCAGTAAGACCAAAATGTGCCATGTTTTCTCGGGCCCCAGGGATGATCAGCTGATTTCTATCGCTTCCGACCATATCAATTCCCATGGACAGGGCTTCAACTAGGACCGTTCCAATTCCACAGCAAGGATCGATGGCCTTAATTCCATTTGGATTTGGGATAGCAATATTTACTACTGCTCTAGCAACACGCGTATTGAGTGCAGTAGAGTACCCATTAGGCTTCTGTTGATGTCGAAACCAAACCGACTCACTTTTCAGGTACTCACCAAATACCCATCGTCCGTTTACATTCATGACGCCAAACCATCGACCGGGTTGACGAAGATCTGCTTTGCCTTTGATGTGGAAGCCAATTTCTCGTTCAATTAAACGACGATTCTCGAACCCTGCTTTTTCACTTTTTGCCAACCCATTATTTTTTACATAAGTGACTTTAAACGTAGTTCCATTTAGTTGTATCGCTTCTACCTTTAAGGAAAGTTCCTCAAGGCTTTCCGAAGTATAGATCACCGTAATTCTTTCCTTAATAAAAGGGCTGCGACTTGGATCGATTTTTACATAGCTTTCCAAGACGTTAGATTGAGACATCTCACCAAATAATGAGCGCATTTCCAAAGCACATAAAGAGCGTTCATCCACTGAATAGGCGTAAGTATATATATAAGTCGGTTCTTTTTGGGGAGTAATTCCCAAAGAGACATCAAACATTAAATTTTCTATTTCATCTTCACCTCAAGTTTTTTTAAAAAAATAATCACCCCAAGTATTTCACTACTTCACCTTCTTATTCATTATATCAAGAAACGACACATGATTTTAAAATACCTTTAATTGGGTTTTGAAAGGTGTCAGGCACCGACCGGTAAACTGGCAGCGCCGGACACTCAAATGTCCACCATGGTGGCAGCTGGAGAAAATGCAACTTTGAGGAAATAGGAGGTATTTTAAATGTTAAGGAGCTACTTTTTCTAGTATAAAAAGATAATGGATAAACATACTATAGAAATAGTTTCCTAGATAGTTGTATAGTGATAAAATAAAAATTAGAATATTCTAATTTATTATTCTGCTGAGCTAAAAGATAGATTCGAAGGAGACGAGATGATCATGGAGAAAGTAAGTACAGAGATCAAAGGATATTTTGGTGAATTTGGCGGAAGCTTTGTTCCAGAGGATTTGCAAACCGTGATGAACGAGTTGGAAGAACAGTTTTTGCGCTATAAGGATGATCCCGAATTTATCGAAGAATATAAATACTATTTAAGAGAGTATATCGGCAGAGAAAATCCGTTAACCTTCGCTGAAAATTTAACGGAAAAAATAGCCGGTGCCAAAATATACTTAAAGCGAGAAGATTTAAACCATACAGGAGCGCATAAAATCAATAATGCGATCGGGCAAATTTTATTAGCCAAGCGAATGGGTGTTAAGCGGATTATTGCAGAAACAGGAGCAGGCCAGCATGGTGTTGCAACAGCAACAGCATGTGCAATGTTTGGAATGGAATGTATCATCTATATGGGCAAGTTAGATACCGAGCGGCAAGCACTTAACGTCTTTCGGATGGAATTACTTGGTGCCAAGGTCGTTCCTGTTTCAAAAGGGCAAGGCCGCCTGAAGGATGCTGTTGATGAGGCTTTAGGAGATTTAGTTCAAAACTATAAAAATACGTTTTATTTATTGGGATCTGCTGTCGGACCGCATCCGTATCCAACGATGGTCAAACATTTTCAGGCGATTATTAGTGAAGAATCCAAGCGCCAGATTCTTGAAAAAGAAGGAAAGCTGCCAACTGCAGTCATTGCTTGTGCCGGCGGCGGTAGTAATGCGATTGGGGCATTTGCTCACTACATTGACGAAGAAGATGTCCGGTTAATCGGGGTAGAACCAGCGGAGGCTCCAACCTTAAGTGAAGGAGTTCCGGCCGTCATCCATGGGTTTAAATGTTTGACGTTATTAGATGAAAATGGTGATCCGAAACCAACCTATTCGATTGCCGCTGGGCTTGATTATCCTGGTGTGGGACCAGAGCATAGCTACTTAAAGACAAGCGGCAGAGGTGAGTATGTAACGGTTACGGGACAAGAAGCCTTAGATGCATTCCTATTACTTAGTAAGACAGAAGGGATTATCCCAGCACTAGAGAGCTCTCATGCAGTAGCCTATGCAGTTAAACTTGCAAAAGGATTAACAGCGGATGATGTGCTGATTGTGAATTTATCTGGACGCGGCGATAAGGATGTGGAGCAGGTTTTTGGTATGTTGAAAGATAAAGAGGATAACTGAAAGCCCATAGTCGATATTCCCCAGTTGTAAAAAGTAGAAACTTTGTTTTTAATATGTTTATTTTACAATTGAAAAGTATTAGAATATTTGTTAAAATACAAATAAATTAAAAAGACCTTGTGTAACTGGCGAAACACGGATAACCGTGAGGGAGCACATGGTGTCGGAGCCGTTCGCCTGGGCAGAGGTAAGGGAGAAATCGTTTTCCCTTACCTCTTTCTATATATCAGGAGGCGGTCTTCCATAATATTGTAATTGTGAAATTCTGTACAATGTAAAGTTGATTTAGATTTTAATATTTTCATAAACTATCCTTATCTGAAGAGAGGTATACCAAATGGGTACAGTAGTAGTAGACAATGTAAAGACAATTAAAACATTAAATAGCATCGCAGAAAGCGGGCTAAAGGTATTTAATAAAGGGAATTTTACCATTGATAATGATAGTGAGAACCCTGATGCCATTGTTGTTCGCAGTTTTAATATGCATTCACTGGAGTTCGGAGATAATCTAAAAGCAATTGCACGTGCCGGGGCTGGTGTCAATAATATTCCCGTCGACAAATGTACCGAGCAAGGAATCGTTGTTTTTAATACACCTGGTGCCAATGCGAATGCGGTAAAAGAGATGGTATTAACTTCATTGATTTCTTCATCTCGAAACCTTTTTGCAGGTGTTGCTTGGACACAGACGTTAGAAGGCGAAGGCGATCAGGTGCCAAAGCTTGTTGAAGCAGGCAAGAAGCAATTTGTCGGGAAGGAAATCAAAGGAAAAACGCTTGGGATTATTGGTTTAGGTGCAATTGGTGCACTTGTAGCCAATGATGCTCTCGATTTAGATATGGATGTTATCGGGTTTGACCCGTTCATTTCTGTTGATACAGCTTGGAACTTGTCTCGTAATGTACAGCGTGCCATGACAATTGAACAATTGTTTGCTGAGTCAGATTATATTACGGTTCACGTGCCTTTAACCAATGATACAAAAGGAATGTTTAATAAAGATTCATTCGGCATTATGAAGCCTGGTGTTCATATTTTAAATTTCTCACGTGGTGAGTTAGTGAATGAAGTCGATATGGCAGTGGCATTGGAAGAGGGAGTTGTCGGCAAGTATATTACAGACTTCCCGAATGAAAATGTATTAAAAATGAAAAATACAATTTCTATTCCGCACCTTGGTGCTTCCACAGCCGAATCAGAGGAAAATTGTGCGATTATGGCAGCGCGTCAGGTGAAAGAATTTTTAGAAACAGGAAACATCAAAAACTCAGTTAATTTTCCAAACGCTGAACTTCCATACACAGGAAAACGTCGTGTGGCAGCTTTCCACCGAAACATTCCAAATATGGTTGGGCAGATTACTTCAGCTATTTCCAGCTATAATTTAAATATTGCTGACATGGTGAACAGAAGCCGCGGTGAATTTGCCTATACTATGATTGATATTGAAAATAAAGTAAACGGAGAAGTGATTCCAGGATTGGTGGAAAAAATCAACCAAATTGAAGGAATTGTCACAAACCGAGTTATCTAAGGCTGCTTTTAAATAAGCTTATCGAAATAGAATTGAGGGAGGCATGCAGGGATATATATTTCCCTGCATGCTTTTTTTATCTTTGTTAGGCACTGTTAATTGCTCTACCAAGACAATATAGTTAATGAATATCCCTAGAGTTTAATATAGGCTTTCCCTTTTGGAAGCAAGAGAACCGTCCCTATGCTTACATTGTTTGACAAAAGATCAATTAATCAATAGTATCACTATTATTCGAACTTCTTTAGGGGAGAGATAAGATGAAAATTTATGTTGATGCGGATGCTTGTCCGGTAAAAGATGTTGTTATTTCTGAGGGTAGGAAGGCAAATATTGCTGTTATTCTTGTTACTAGCTTTTCTCATTTTTCTAATGCAGAACAACCTTTAGGTGTGGAAACCATTTATGTTGATTCTGGTGCAGATGCTGCCGATTATCGGATCATGAAGCTGGCAGAAGCTGGAGATATTATTATTACGCAAGATTATGGTCTTGCATCGCTAGGTTTAGCAAAAGGAAATATTGTCCTCCACCATAAAGGGTTTCGCTATACAAATGAAAACATTGATCAATTATTACAAACACGCTATTTTAGTGCAATGGCTCGGAAAAGCGGAAAACGGACAAAAGGACCAAAGCCCTTTACAGCAGAGGATCGAGAGCAATTTAGGACGCTTTTTAAAGAGGTTATTTCTAGTTTGTAGTAACTAAGAAAACAGTTCAAATTTATTTGAAAATCTGTATGTCGATCGATAGAAAATTATTATATAATTTAAATCTGAACAAAAGATGTATATAGAAAAATAATTCTGATAAAGGCATACTTCTCCGAAAGGGAAGGACGCAAAGCCATGAGCCTAACCGCAATCTTAGCGTACGGCCGTCTGGCTGCCAGGTTCCATTCTGTGAGCCTTGGGCGACAGAGTGGAGGGGAAATAGTGAAAAAACTAGTAATCTCAGTAGTAGTCTTTTTCTCGATTTTTGCTGGCGGTTTTGGCTGGAATGCCAAAGCATCGGAAACAGAAACGTTTGCTACATGGCTTTGGAATCCATGTAAATTGGTGAATGATGAATCAGGTACTCTCGCTTTCCTAGAAGGAAAGCATGTGAACAAAGTCTATTTGCAAATTGACCGTGATATACCGCTAACCGTTTACAGAAGTTTTATCGAGAAGGCCTCTGCCAAAGGAATGAAGATTTACGCCCTAGATGGCGGACCTAACTGGGTGGCGCCAAAGGGCGACAAAAACGTAGACCTATTAATGAATTGGCTGAAGACTTATCAAAATGGATCATCTTCTCAGCAACAATTTGCTGGTGTTCACTTAGATGTCGAGCCTTATTTATACAGCGGCTGGTCAACCAATCAGGCTGCTACAGTAAAGTCCTATCAATCATTATTAGTAAAAGCGAAAAGCAGTGCAGTTTCTTTAACACTTCCTTTAGAAGCAGATATTCCTTTCTGGTTTGATGAGACTTCTTATAAAAACACTTATGGAAAAGGGACACTTGCCGAATGGGTGATTGCCAATACAAATGGCATTACCATTATGGCCTATCGTGATTCAGCATCCATGATTATCGACTTAGTCAAAAATGAAATAGCCCTTGCGGGGAAATACAATAAACAGCTTGTTATCGGCGTAGAAACAGGACAGACTGATGAAGGTGGAGCACTTTCCTTTTTTGAAGAAGGGGAAACATACATGAATCAGGAATTGGCCAAAGTAAAAAGCTTCTATACCGGTACGCCTGGATACAGCGGAGCAGCGGTTCACCATGTTGGCAGCTGGGAGACAATGAAACCGTAAAAAAATAGCAGCGTCCGTCAATAATTGATGGGGCTGCTATTTTTTTTATATAAATCCAGCTTAAAATATAGCGCTGAATGGCAATCATAATACACCACCTTTATCGACCTTTTGATGGTTTCCCTGGTTCTGTTTGAAATGAACCGATCACATGATATTGGCTAGAGACCGCATGAGCACGGTAATAATATTTTGTATCAGGCTTTAATCCGACAAATTCAACACTTACGATAAAATCATGCTGATCATCAGCATGGATGGTTTTGACAAGCGAATTTGTTTTAAATTTGCTGTCAGTAGAAATTTCAAATTGTACTTTTGTATCTCCATTGGTACGGGCCCATAAAATAGCGGATGAGTTGGTAACATTACCGTTGGCTGCTCCGTGTGAGATAAATGGCTTTTCTAGTAAATCCACGAGTTGGTCGGTCGTATTCGTGAACTCACCGTCCACACCAAGTGAAAGCAATGAAACCATATCGTTCTGAGAATCGACGGTCCACGGATGGACGAGAAGGTAATTCTGGTGAGCGGCCTTCATCAACTTCCGAGACACCAGTTCCTTATTGGGACCGATTCCCGAAGCATATTCTGAGATTCGCTTGAATTCTTGGTGCAAATTCTTACCTGAAAGCGTCCTTCTATTATAAAGTTGAATCACTTTTACTTTAGGAGCGAGGCTATTCAATTTACGAAGACTCTGCTCACTGAATGATTCCAAGAAAAGATTTTGGTCATCGAGAACTTGGGTCTTTTTCAAAATTTCTATTACTTTCTCTTCCATTCCTGGATACACGTTCGGTGTTTTTGTTTCAATATAAATACCGACCCTTCCATTTCCATGCTGTTTTACAAATTTGATGGCTTCTTCAAGGGTGGGGACATGCTGCCCGATGTAATCTGTTTTTGCCCGAGCCGGATATACTCGATTAAACCAAGAACCTGCATCCAAATGTCTGATCTCTTCAAGTGAAAAATCGTTTACCCGCCATGGAGAGCGATTCGGAAATAGTTCTTTGGCATTGGTTGTCCTTGCCAATGTTTCATCATGCATGGCAATTAACTGGCCGTCTTTCGTCATTTGTAAATCCAATTCTACATAATCAGCCTTCAATAGTATTGCCTGCTTGTAGGTTGCCAGTGTATTTTCCGGGCCGTAGGCAGACGCCCCTCGATGAGCAATAACAATAACATCCGTGGAAATAGGGCGCAAGGCCATTTGTCTATAGTTAATTTTTGTGCTTTGTAGTGACTGTGCTAAAACGGAATAGGGAGAAGCTGTAATAGCTAGACAAACAAGACCAGCAAGCAAGCTTTTTTTCAACCTCATTCAACTCCTAACAAAACAGCAAAGTACTTGGAATATTAGCCTATCCAAGTAAAGGTTGCATTATTAGGGGAAGGGATGTTAATTTAGCAGCTAAAACAGTTAATACTTCTATTGAGAAATAAAATAATAAGTAATAAAAGACAAGGATAGGATATGACTAACAATCGATGATAATCGGGGTGGGAAGATGCCAGAACATATCGAAGTAATTTTGAGGTCAATTACTTCTTTTAGTTTATTACTTATTGGAGCAAGAATATTAGGTAAACAAACGATATCGCAAATGACATTGTTTGATTTTGTTGCAGCAATTTCTTTAGGAGCCATTTCAGCAAATTTAGCCTTTAATACTTCTATAAAGGTACATCATACAATAATTGCATTTACTATATATGTAGCAATTATTTTTTTGATTGCTATTATTTCATTAAAAAATAGAAAAGGAAGAAAATTTCTAGCCGGAGATCCAACAATTGTAATCCAAAATGGAAAAGTATTAGAAGGAAATATGAATAAAATGCGTTATACCTTGGATTATTTAAATCAACAACTAAGGGAAAGAGAAGTTTTTAATATCGAAGAGGTTCTCTTTGCAATCGTTGAAACGAATGGGACTTTAACAGTGTTAAAAAAGCCGCAATTTAGAAATGTAACAAGACAGGATTTGATGATTGCGGTAATGCCTGAGCAAAAGTTACCTATTGAACTTATTATGGATGGCGAAATAATTAAAGACAATTTAGAACAAAATAATTTAACTTTTTCATGGCTAGAATCGGAGTTGAAAAAGCGTAATTTAACAAAACAAGATGTTGTTTATGCAGTAATGGCTGCAGATGGTAATATGTATGTTGATACATTTAGAGATCATATCTTTTCCCCGATTGATAAAGAATAATTATTTCCGTTAAACCAGTAAAGTATAAAAAAATAATAGGAACGATGTAATCGCCCTATCATAATGCGTGATTTTGTTCATCTGATGTTGCACATCGAAATCTATCTTTGATTGTAAAAATAAAATTCTACGGTAACAGGGAATTGGCTCCAGCCAATTCCCTTATTGTGTACGTAAACTAAATGCAAAAATTAATTTCGGATTAGATAATCAAATGCCCCTAAAGCGGCGGTAGCACCTGACCCCATTGAAATAATGATTTGCTTATACGGGCTATTCGTACAGTCCCCTGCCGCAAATACTCCAGGGATGCTTGTTGCGCCATGATTATCTACAACAATCTCACCCATGCGTGTACGTTCAAGTGTTCCTTCTAGCCAATCAGTATTTGGTACAAGACCAATTTGAACAAAGATTCCTTGCAATTCGATGTGGTGTTCGGCACCTGTTTCACGGTCAATATAAGTAATGCCGTTTACCTTGTCAGTTCCGGTAATTTCTTTTGTTTGAGCATTCTTAATAATTGTCGCATTAGGAAGGCTGTTCAGACGGTCTTGAAGGACAGAATCGGCTTTCAATTCTGGAGCAAATTCAAGAACGGTTACGTGCTTCACAATACCTGCGAGGTCAATGGCTGCTTCAATACCGGAATTACCACCGCCAATAACAGCAACGTCTTTTCCTGCAAACAATGGACCATCACAGTGAGGGCAGTAGGCTACGCCTTTATTCTTGAACTCTTCTTCACCAGGGACACCAACATTACGCCAGCGTGCACCAGTCGAAAGGATGACAGTTTTACTTCTTAGAACAGCACCGTTTTCGAGTTCAATGGCAATAAGGTCCTTCTTCTCTAAACGCTTTGCACGCTGCAGGTTCATGACATCTACATTGTACTCTTTAACATGCTCTTCAAGACTTGCTGCTAGTTTAGGACCTTCTGTATATTTAGTACCGATAAAGTTCTCAATTCCTAGAGTGTCCATTATCTGGCCGCCAAAGCGGTCAGCTACAATACCAGTACGGATCCCTTTACGTGCTGCATAGATAGCTGCACTCGCACCAGCAGGACCGCCGCCAATAACAAGCACATCAAATGGTTCTTTGTCAGAAAGCTCGGATGCATCTGAACCACTGCCCATCTTGGCGATGATTTCCTCAAGTGTCATGCGGCCGCTGCCGAATGATTCCCCATTTAGGAATACAGTTGGTACTGCCATGATATCTTTGCTTTCTACCTCTTCTTTAAAAGCTGCACCATCAATCATCGTATGCGTAATACCAGGGTTTAGCGTACTCATGATGTTTAAAGCTTGGACAACATCAGGACAGTTGTGGCAGGTAAGGCTGATGTAAGATTCGAAATGATATTCGCCTTTAATGTTTTTTACCTGGTCAATAAGCTTTTGATCAACCTTAGGAGCTCTCCCGCTGACTTGCAATAGAGCTAATACTAATGAAGTAAATTCATGTCCTAGCGGCACACCAGCAAAAGTTATACCAGTATCTTCGCCGACACGATTTACACTAAAGCTTGGTGTTCTTTGTAATTCAGTTTTCTCAACTTTAATGTGGGATGACATATTGACCAATTCGTCTACTAAATCTAGCATGTCACGAGAAACATCATCGGAACCTGCACTTACTTTAAGCAGCACATCTCCCTCCATCAGTTGGAGATACTGGGCTAATTGAGCTTTTATTTCTTTATCTAAAATCATTAATCTCACTCCTTAAAATTTTCCTGCGAGTCAGTTCGAGTAGTAAGTAAATAATAATAATTCTAATTCAATAATTATTATCATATAAAAACCACTATCAGTCAAGCAGAAAATCCCAATATCTAGGTTTTAAAAAAAGTAATGCGGTAAAGTCCAAAATAGTAGTGTTAATTATGTACTGAAAAAGGGAATTGGAAGCTTCCAATTCCCTTAGAATTTTTAAACGTACTGCTTAGATTTTACCTACAAGGTCAAGGCTTGGCTTAAGTGTTTCTCCGCCTTCTTGCCATTTAGCTGGGCAAACTTCACCTGGATTGTTGCGAACATATTGTGCTGCTTTAATCTTGTTCACGATTGTGCTTGCGTCACGGCCGATGCCATCTGCATTGATTTCCATAGCTTGAACTTTACCGTCTGGGTCGATGATGAAAGTACCACGCTGTGCAAGACCTTCTTCTTCATCTAATACGTCAAAGATGCGAGAAATCTTTTGATTAGGGTCACCAACCATAATGTATTCAATTTTGCTGATAGCCGGTGAGTGATCGTGCCATGCTTTGTGAGTGAAATGAGTATCTGTTGATACAGAGTATACTTCTACACCAAGGTCTCTTAATGTTGCGTATTGGTTTTGAAGATCTTCTAACTCAGTAGGGCAAACGAATGTGAAATCTGCTGGATAAAAGCAAACAACATTCCATTTACCTTTGAAGTTTTGTTCAGATACAGTGATAAAATCACCGTTATGGTAAGCTTGTGCTGTGAATGCTTGTACTTCTTTGCCGATTAATGACATAATCAATTCCTCCTAATATGGTTTGGATAGGTTTTCGTAAACTATAATAATTCTAATTCAATAAGTATTATCGTATACATGCTAATGTATTGTCAAGCGGAATGTATCAACTATACAGATACTTTGTCCAATAATAAGTATAGTAATTATAATTTCTCTTTTACCTATTTTTATTCTCATTTAGGAAGCAAGGGGACGGTTCTCTTGCTTCTTTTTGTGGAAGGAGAAGCAGGGGGACGGTTCTTTTGCTTCCTTCACATTCAGTGGCACAACCCACAATATGAACTAGCAAAAAAGTTGAGAAATAAGTAGCTATATAAAACTTAAAAACTTCCTGACATAGAAAAACGAGCTGATAAATAATATTAGGAATGGTATGATTCATTCTTATTATTAGAAGGGGAGAGGGGAAATGGGGATTAAGGGAAGTGACAGAACAGACGATTGTTATATAAGGTCCACTTTCGAGTCACTTGTTCAGGCAATTATTCCAGCAACTCCTCTCACTGCAAGAATACTAGAGCCTGTTCAATTACCAGGGGCATTGGAATTGAAGGTTTATGGATATGTAATTTGGATTTTGGACCATTCAATTGCTCCTCCCGTGAAAACAAAACTAAACATAAGATCAATGACGAGGTCAACCGCTGAACTGTTGGACCAGGGAGCAATCCAACTAATTAAGACCGGACAGAATGTCTATCCTCTTATTATAAATAGTTTTCATTGTGGAGGTCCGTTCACAAAGTTATCAATGGTTGACCGGTTAAGGTCCCTTACCCTTATTGAACGCCTGGAATTGAATCTTGAAAACTTAAGTCCTCCTTATCAAAATAACCCGACACTTATCCACACTATGATCGATGTACTAAATCAACTCACACTGTTTGGCTTCTATTCAGAATGGACAGGACACGGAACAACAGGTCAGTTTACTCCTGAGTTTAGAAAAGTTGAATACTTTCCACCTGGATGGGTCCAGTCCCATTATCCAGGTCCTTCTTTTGCATACCGTGATTTTCGAGGGTTTTTAGCATTTATGCCACATAAAAAGGGGAAGGTCTAATGGGGAATCAGGATGTAATTGTCATTGGAGCAGGGGGTGGAGGAGCTGTTATCGCAAAAGAATTGGGCGAAAAAGGATTAAAGGTATTGGTCTTGGAAGCCGGGCCATGGTACGGTAATAAAAATTGGCCTCATCCAAATAGAGAACGCGGAGATAAATTTAGCTCATCACCGGCTGATTTGGATATAAATCTATATAAACAATTATTAAACAAGTATGAAATGAATATGAATGATATGGTTTCCGGTAGGTTTCGCTGGGGGCCAGCGGATCGAAGCAGGGCCCAATGGTTTCGGAATGTGAAACAGAAAGGTATGATTTGGCAAGCCGCTGGTGTCGGTGGAACTACTCAAACCTATACAGCCAATTGTCCACGGGCATATCCAATGGCTATAGATCATGTATGGCCCATATCTTATCGGGAACTTATCCCTTATTATGAAAAGGTTGAGGCGGAATTGCCAGTGAACTTTGCGCCTGTAACGGCCAAAGAAGAATTATTTTATTATGGTGCTAAGAAGGCGGGATGGCCGATGATTCCTGTACTGGATGTGACAGTCCCTGGATATAGGCCGCAGCCTAATGCCATCTTACCTCCCAATGAAAACATCACCAATCCCAATATTTCTGATGAACAACTAGCTTGGATGGAAGGATGTACACTTGCTGGACACTGTATCAACGGCTGTCCGCATGGTCCGTCTATGGATAAAATTGCAAAACGCTCAACAAATGTCAGCTATGTTCCGCTTGCCTTACAGACTGGAAATGTGAGAATACGACCCAATGCCTTTGTTGTAAAAATCCTAACAGAAAAGAACGGTTCTAATGGAATGCGGGCCATTGGTGTAAACATAAGGGACACATGGACAGGAGAACAGGAAGAGGTAAAAGCGGAAATCGTGGTAATGGCTTCCGGAAGCATCGAAAGTCCACGCCTTTGGTTAAATTCAGGCTTACCGGACAATCCTTGGGTGGGGAGAGGTTTGGTAAACCATTATATGGACTGGGTATCCGGAGTCTTCGATGAAAAAGATT
>Ga0308175_100002211_pt1 | contig 13287 bp, 12 predicted proteins | sample PhyCR1_3_FD_203893 | JGI IMG/M metagenome (GOLD analysis project Ga0308175, IMG submission 203893) | Soil microbial communities from UC Gill Tract Community Farm, Albany, California, United States - DLSLS.C.R1 | ecosystem: Environmental > Terrestrial > Soil > Agricultural land | place: USA...
GCATCATGCCCAACATTCCGCCGACAGGCTCGGAGCAGGACGAAGGCTTCGGGCTGGTTGCGCTGGAAGCACCCGCGGTCGGAACGCCGACGGTGGCATCGCGTTGCGGCGGCATCGCGGATGCCGTTGCCGAGGGAGTTACCGGTTTCCTGCTGCCGCCATTGGACGCATCGGCCTGGATCGAGCGGCTCAACGATCTGGTGCAATGGCCTGACGCAAGGCGTGAGGCATTCGCGCAGGGCGCGCGTCGCCACGTAGACGAACACTACAATTGGCGCCTGGTGGCACGGCGCACGCTTGCTGCACTCGAGGCAGCGTGCCGCCGCGGATCCACATGACCCGCCACAAGGCCGCTGCAACAGGCGCTCCCGATGACACACGACTGCCCACGCGTGCCGGCCTGCGCCTGCGCATGAAAAAACGCAGCGCGTATGCGATCGCTCGCTGGGTTTTTTTCCTGGTGTCGATGCTCTTCCTGGCACGGTTCGCCGCTGGCGTCGTGGCACGCGGCCACGGAGTCTTCACGCTCGCGCCAGCCATGTGGTGGCGCATCGGCGCTTCTGCCGTGGTCTTTGCATCGACCGCGATTTTCCTCGTGCTTGGTTGGCGCCGGCTCCTGTCGGACATGTCGCATCCGTTGCCGCTGGCCGCGACAGCGCGCGTGCTTTGCATCACCCAGATCGCGAAGTACCTGCCAGGCAACGTCGGCCACCACGTCGGCCGGGTAGCCTTGGCCAGGACGGCGCTGGCGGTGCCGCCCATGCTCACTGCGATCTCGATCGCACAGGAAAGCGCGCTCGCGTGCCTGGCAGCGTTGCTGGTCGGTGTCGCGGGTTATGCCTGGCAGCCGGCGTCGAACCTTCCCTTCGCCGCCGCGGATGTCGATTTCCGCTACGCACTGGCGACCGTGATCGGCGCGGGCCTCCTTGCGCTTGCCCTGGTCAACCAGGCGCGCCGCTCCCGACGCCAGCCTCATCCGATGCTGGCATGGCTGATCCGGATGACGCCTTCATGGCCGGCGGTCCGGGCGGCCTTGCCCTTCTACTTGGCGACCTCGCTCGTCAACGGCGTCGCCGTGTTCGTCGCCGCCTCTGCCGTGGCGACGGTCCATGCCGCGGACGCGTGGCTTCTGACCGGAGCCTATGCCCTGTCATGGATGGTAGGATTTTTGATCCCGGGCGCACCGGGCGGGTTGGGGGTACGCGAAAGCGCCCTGGTCCTGTTGCTGGGCAACGCCTACGCCGCAGACACCATCCTTGCCATTTCCTTGTTGTCGCGCTTGGCGACGGTTGCCGCTGACGTCCTGATTTTCCTGGCGGGCGTGCTGTTGCAGCGCCTTGGCATGGACACCAGCGCCTCCCGATGACCCTCCATCGTAATTTCCCTGCGGACGTGCCCCAATGAGTCTCATGCGTTCAATGCTCGGTCGAATTGCCCCGCTTTTCGGCTTTCGCAGTTCCCGGCAATACTGGGAAACCCGTTACAAGCTCGGTGGCCATTCCGGCGTCGGCTCACGCGGCAAGAGCGCGCAATACAAGGCCGACGTGCTCAACCGTTTCATCGCCGCGCACGAGGTCCACTCGGCGATCGAATTCGGGTGCGGCGATGGCTACCAGCTCGCCATGCTCCAGTTGCAGCGTTATGTCGGGATCGATGTCAGCCCGACGATCGTCGACCATTGCCGGAAAACTTTTGCCGGTGACTCCGGGAAGACCTTCCTGCTGGCGGATGACTACAGCGGGGAGACGGCCGACCTGGCCTTGTCACTCGACGTCATCTATCACCTCGTCGAGGATGCGGTGTACGAACACTACCTCGCGCGACTGTTCGCAGCGGGAACCCGCTTCGTCGTGATCTACGCGACCAGCTCGGAAATGACTGCGACCGGCACGCCCCATGTGCGCCACCGCGACGTGGCCTCCGACGTCAGCCATCGCTTTCCTGGTTTCGTCCGGATGCGTGAAGAGGAGGCCGCCCTGCCACCGCCGGTGGGATTCGATCGCGGCCTGCCCGTCCACTTCATGCTGTACGCACGCCAGGCAGCCGCAGCCAATGGCTGAAGCTGCCTGAGACTTGTTGCCTTGCCTATCGAGCGACTGTCCAGCCCGAACCGAAGTCGTTGCTGACGGTCGCCGAGACGAAGCCGGTGCCGGTACTGGTGAAGAACACCAGTCGCCGGGTTGCGTTGGTCCAGGCCAGATCCGTCTTGCCATCGCCATTGAAATCCCCGACGGCACTGAGCGTGTACAAGTTGCCCGCCGTCTGTGTATGGCTGCCGAGAACGGTGGCGCCGCTCATGTTCCACCAAGCGACCAGCTGCGCCGCGCTGTTGCGGAAGATGAGGTCCGCCTTGCCGTCGCCATCGACGTCGCCAGCGTCCACCAGCGTCCAGCCACTGCCGTAGACAAGCGCGACCCGTGCCGACGTGAACGCCGTGCCCGTGCTGGTGAAGATCACCGGCTGGCGGGCGTCGCTGACCCATGCCAGGTCATCCTTGCCGTCGCCGTTGAAGTCGCCGATGGCATTGAGGCTGTAGGCGCCACCAGCCGCCTGTTGACGCGTCGCCAATACCTGGCTGCCATCCATCTGCCACCACGACACCAGTTGTGCGGCGGCGTTGCGGAAGATCAGGTCGGACATGCCGTCGCCGTTGATGTCGCCGGCACCCACGATCGTCCAACCGGCGCCAAAATCGTTGGTGATCGTCGAAGACGCAAAACCCGTCCCGGTGCTGGTGAAAAGCACCAGGCGACGGCTGGCATTGGTCCACACGACATCGATCTTTCCGTCGCCATTGAGATCCCCGGTCGCGGCGATCCAATAGCTGCCGCCGGCGGAGATGGTGTGCTGGCCAACGATGGCGGCACCGTTCATCTCCCACCAACCCAGCAGCTGCGAAGCCACGTTGCGCAGGATCACGTCCGACCTGCCGTCTCCGGTGACATCGTTGTGCGGCGCTTCCAGCGAGACTTTGGTGGCGCGGAACGACGCGATGATCGGGATCGTCTGGGTCAACGTCCGTGCGTTGTCCGCCTGGGTCGTGGTGCCGCAGGCGCGGCCGCCGCAGAAGGTGCTGCGCGGATCGGAGAAGATGCGGTAGATGGTCTGGCCGGTGTCGCCATAGGCCATGATCGTGTAGAAGTTGCCGGTCGTCGCCGTGGTCTTGTAGCCGAACGAGTAGGGATAGGCGCCGTATTCGTCCGCATCCAGAACGCCGTTGTCGCCCTTGGCGGTCGCCACGTCATGGGCGGCGCCCATGTTGTGGCCCATCTCATGGGCAAGCGTTTCGTCCAGGCAGTAATAGGTCTTGCCGTCGGTGCCGGCATCGGTGCCATCGCTGATCACCGAATAACCGAAGTACGAATCGCTCGTCGACACGCCGCTCTGGCCGCCGCCGATCAGCCAGGCAATGCCGCAGCCGTCGTTTTCCGGGTCACGGAAGCTGCGGGCCAGCGACACCAGGTCGGCGCCGTACGTCTCGCGCGCCGCTCGCAGCGCGGTGAAGGCCGGGTCCGGGGTCGTCTGCGTATTGGTGGTGGAGTTATAGCCGGTGAGCTTCTCCAGCGCGTCCGAATTGGCGGTGGTGTCGGTGTAGGTCACCGGAACCGCTGCCACCAAGCGCGCGGTGGCGGAGATGCCGCTGTTGACGTAGGCCGCGTTGGCGACGTCTACCAGGTAGTTCAGGCGGGTGACGGCACCCGAGTTGCCACCATTGTCGGCAGCGAAGCCCTGCGTGTATCCGATCACCAGGTCGACGGTGGTGCCGCTGGTGGTTCCGGCCGCAGCCATCGCCGGCGCTGAGGCCAGGGTCGGACCGCCACCCAGGCGGTGCGTGCCCGGAGGCACGATGAAGTCCGGACGCTGCGGCCGCGTGGCGGCGTTGACGATGCCGGCGAGCTTCGCGCCATCGGTTTCGACCAGCCACGAAACACCGTCGCGCACCGTCAGGCGCAGCGGCAGCTTGTCCGGCTGCGCGATCGATCCGAACGCGGCGTGCTCGCCGAAGGTGATGATCGACTGCTGTTCTTCGTGGCCCGGAAGATGGCCGATCCAGGTCCAGTCGCCGGAGGGGTGCTCGACATGCCGGTCGTATTTGAAGTCGAGCAATTCACCCGACGGCGTGGTCACGCGCAGGTGCCCTTCGGCGATCGCGCGCAAGGCATAGGATTCGCTCAATCCGGTGCGATGCCAGGTGTAGGCTCCGTCGCGGCGCACCTGATGGCCCGGGTAGGCCAGCAGTTCACCGCGATCCGGCAAGGCGGCAAACGCCCCGCGCGCGTGGGCGCGGACGGTCGCGACGGGCAGCGCGCCCGCGCGCGACGCCGGCGGCGACTGCATCGAATCCGCCAGCCCTTGCGGGTTCTTGCCGCACCCGGCCAGCACCAGCAAGGCCAGGGCCCAGGGACGATATCGCGCGTTCGAAAACATCGGTCCGCCTCTCCAGCCCAGGGTCCGGGCGTCAGTGTCCACCACATCATCCGATGCCGGTGGGGTCGATAGGTGAATGCAAACTCAGACTGGATCGGTTCGCGGACGGACTTGCGGCCTGCGTCGCGTTCAGCCTGTGGCGAAGGCCACGCCCGTCTTGACCCTGAGTTCGTCCGCGCCGACCCCGGGGGCGGCCTCGACCAGGCGCAATCCGGCCGGAGTCACGTCGAACACGCCCAGGTCCGTGATGATCCTGTCGACGACACCGACGCCGGTCAAGGGGAGCGTGCATTCGGGCAGGAGCTTGTGCTCGCCGTTCTTCGCGGTGTGTTCCATCAGCACCACGACGCGCTTGACCCCGGCAACCAGGTCCATTGCCCCGCCCATGCCCTTGACCATCTTGCCGGGCACCATCCAGTTGGCGAGGTCGCCCTGGTCGGTGACCTGCATCGCACCGAGGATCGCAAGGTCGATGTGGCCGCCACGGATCATCGCGAACGAATCGTGGCTGCCGAAGTAACTGGCGCCCGGGCGGGCGGTGACCGTCTGCTTGCCGGCGTTGATCAGGTCGGCGTCCACCTCGTCGTCGGCCGGGAACGGGCCGATGCCGAGCAGCCCGTTTTCCGACTGCAGCCAGACGTCGATGCCTTCGGGAATGTAGTTGGCGACCATCGTGGGCAGGCCGATCCCGAGGTTGACGTACGCACCATCGGTGAGCTCGCGCGCGGCGCGCTGCGCCATCTCTTCGCGGGTCCAGGCCATCACTTGCCTCCGGTGCGTACGGTGCGCTGCTCGATGCGTTTTTCCGGGGTCGCATTGACCACGATGCGGTCGACGTAGATCCCGGGCAGGTGCACGTGGTCGGGGTCGATCTCGCCGACTTCCACCAGCTGCTCGACCTCCACGATCGTGGTGCGGCCGGCCATCGCCACCGCCGGATTGAAGTTGCGCGCGGTCTTGCGGAAGACCAGGTTGCCGGCGCTGTCGGCCTTCCACGCCTTGACCAGCGACACGTCGGCCTTGAGCGCGGTTTCCATGACGTACCAATGGCCGTCGAACTCGCGCGTCTCCTTGCCCTCGGCCACGATCGTGCCGTAACCGGTGCGGGTGAAGAAGGCGGGAATGCCGGCGCCGCCCGCCCGCAGCCGCTCGGCCAGCGTGCCCTGCGGATTGAATTCAAGCTCGAGTTCGCCGGCGAGGTACTGGCGTTCGAATTCCTTGTTCTCGCCGACGTAGGACGAAATCATCTTGCGGATCTGCCGCGTCGCCAGCAGCTGGCCGAGGCCGAAACCGTCCACCCCGGCATTGTTGGAAATCGCGGTCAGGCCGGTCGCGCCGGAATCGCGCAGTGCCGCGATCAGCGCCTCGGGGATGCCGCAGAGGCCGAAGCCGCCCACGGCGATGGTTTGGCCATTGGCGACGACGTCGCGCAACGCCGAAGGAGCATCGCCATAAAGCTTGCCGCGCTGGACTGCCATTCCCATGTGCCTGGACCGGGGGAAGTACAGTCTAGCCAAGAGCTGGCGGATGCACAGCCCGGGGCATAGCCGGCCCCGTTGGGCCGGCTATGCGGAACGACAATATCAACGTCCAGGCACGCGACAACAACGGGACTGCGCCGTCGCGCTGACGGCTCCGCCCGCATTGTTCTTGAAGGTGCAGTTGTACCCCGGGCTGCTATTGGAAATATCGGTGTCGTACGCCCCCGTCTCGCAGTAGATCGCTGTCTGCGTATAGCCGGACGCACATGCCGGAGCGAAGGCCTGCCCATTCGCACCAGCGGCGATGCTTACCGTCGTGCCGGATACGGTGGTGCAATCAAGAGCCGTCGCATGCGGCGCGTCGAAGTAACCAACGATGTCCACGACGTAATGCGCCTGCGCGACGGTGAAGATCTGCATGTCGTTTGCCGATACCGTTCCCAGCGGCGTGACGACGGTGTTGTTCACGACGGCGCCGGCCACGTAATTGATGCTGGCAATGTTCGGTCGCGACGCGGCGTTCGCCGGGTAGACCGTGGCATAGCCCGCCGCCGCCGGACTGACGACAGTCACGTTGAGCACCACCGCCTTGGGATTTTCCGTGTTCAGGGCGCAGTTGGTGGCGCTGCCGCCCTGGAACGCATAACTGCTGAATCCCCAGACGCCGAAGCCGCGGCTGGTCGCCGCCGCGATCGCCCCACCAGCGAGCCGCGTATCGACGATCCGGCAGGGGGTGATCGGCGTAAAGACCATGTCGTTCGTGGTGCTGCCGAGCAACGTGGGATTGACCTGCTGCGCCAGGAGCGTGATGGCCTGGTTGTCGCTGAGCTTGTGGCCTACGCCATCGAGCTCCGCCAGTGCGCCTTCGAACGTCGTGCGCGCCAGGGCCCGCTGGATGTTGGCGGCGTCGCCGGTAGCGAATTGCGGAACCATGCGCCTGGACCAGGTGTGTACATCCAGTCCATAGGTACTGGCGACGTAACTGCCCCACCTGCGCACGAACGTCGAAATCGCCTGCCCGCGCTGCTGCGGCGAGAGCGTGCCGGAAAGCGTTGCCGTCGAAGCGACGCCATCCGGACGCGTGCCGGCGGCGTGTCCCGCGGTCGGCAGCGCCGCTGCCATCGCAAGCAAAAGTGTTGTGGCCTTGATCATGGAATCCCCGCCCCTTGTGATAGGAAGTCCGCTCGAATGGGCGGACCTTGGGGATTACGTGCGCTGACGCTCGGACCGGCCATCGTCCGACGACCACCGACATTGCTATGCGGCCGCTAGCCGTGCAGGTCGAACACCTCGCCGGTGTCGCATTCGCGCTCCACGTTTTGATCGCCCACCCAGACAAGCACCTGGTATCTGCCCGGGTTGGCGGGAAACGTGCCGCTTGCGGCATAACCCGCCTTGGCCAACGCGGCATCGGATTGCGCAAGGTCGGGCCTGGATACCCGCATTCCACTCCAGAACAGATCCGGGCTTCCATCTGGAACCATCGACCGGAACACCACGTGCACCAGTGGCGGGTCCGGCTCGCGCAGGTCGGCGACCCTGCTCCAGCCCACCAGCGTCGCCCTGCTTCCAGCGCGGAACGAACGCGATTGCCGGATCGAGTTGCCACTGACCGATTCAAGCGGGCAGATCACCCGACCCCTGAGAAGCTTCGCGTCTGCGATCGCTTCCGGTCTCCCGGAGCTCGTCGAACCTGGCGTCGCTCCGGCGTCGTCACGTTGGTGGCAACCGCCTGTCGCAATCAGGCAGCCAAGGGAAACACCGATCGCGATCAGACGCATGATTGTCCCTTCCATATCGATGGATTCGAATTAAAGCGCTGAACGGAAAAATCCTCGAGTGCTGGCCATGCGCTTGATCCGTGGTCCTTCGCTACAGGCGGGCGAGGAGTCGCGACCCAGCGGAGTCAGGCGTCCGCCGCCTCGTACATCCATCGCAATGTTTCGGACAAGGCCGGTGCGGACAACGGGCCGACGAGATCCAACAGCCGTCGATTGCTGCCGGCCAGGCGTGCGACTTCCCCGGCCCGGACGAAATCCGGGTTTACCCGGACGTCGATGCGATAGCCCGCGATTTCCTCCATCAAATCGATCACATCCTGCAATGAATGCACGTGTTCCGAGCAGATGTTGACGACGGCTCCTGATGGCGCCCGCGCGACGAGCCTGGCATACGCCTCGGCCACCATTCGCACGTCGCTGAAATCGCGCCAGACCTGCAGGTTGCCCAATTCGATCACAGGCTCGCGGTGCTGGAAATGCGCAACGATCTTGGGGATCAGGAAATTCGCGTCCTGTCCGACGCCGGTGTAGTTGAAGGGCCGCGCGACCACGATGGGCAGCTTGTCCATCCACAACCTTGCCATGTGTTCCATTGCCAGCTTGCTGACGGCGTAATCGTTGGCCGGTCGTGGCGATGTCGACTCGGTGATGGGATCGTCCTGGCTGTTGCCGTAAACGTTGGCGCTGCTGGCCAGGACAACGGAACGCGGTGCCCGCGGAACATCGGCAAGCGCTTCGAGCAGGTTGCGCGTGCCCACGACATTGGTCCGGTACAGCGCCTCGGCATCGCCATGCGCGACGAAGGCGATCGCCGCCAGGTGCACGACGGCGTCCGGGCGGATGCGATCCACCGCCAGCGCCATTCCGGGACGATCGAGCAGGTCCACGGCGAGCTGGCTGCCATCGGAAGCCTCGATCGTGAGCCCTTCCACCCGCCAGCCATCGCTGGCAAGCGCCTGCGCGACGTAGCGACCGGTGAAGCCCTTGTGCCCGGTGACCAGCGCTACGGGTCGCCGCTCAGAAGGAGAAGCCATGGGTATTCCGGCGCAGGTCGGCCTCCACCATCATCTGGCACAACTCCTCGACTGTCGTCCGTGCCTGCCAACCGAGCTTCGCCTTGGCCTTGCTGGCGTCACCGATGAGCAGTTCGACCTCCGCAGGTCGGTAGAACTTCGGATTGATCCGCACCAGCACCTTGCCCGTCCTGGTGCAAATGCCGCATTCGTCGGTGCCCTGGCCCTTCCATTGAACCTGCATGTCGGCCGCCTTGAACGCCAACTGCACGAAGTCACGGACGGTTTCGGTGCGGTTGGTGGCCAGCACGTAGGTGTCCGGTTCCTCAGCCTGCATCATCCGCCACATGCCATCGACGTATTCCTTCGCATAGCCCCAATCCCGCTTGGCGTCGAGGTTGCCCAGTTCGAGCGCGTCGAGCTTCCCCGCCACGATCCGTGCCACCGCATCGGTGATCTTGCGCGTTACGAATTCACGCCCGCGCAGCGGCGATTCGTGGTTGAACAGGATGCCGCTGGCACCAAAGATCCCGTACGACTCGCGATAGTTGACGGTGATCCAGTGCGCGAACAGTTTCGCCACGCCATAAGGACTGCGCGGATGGAACGGCGTTTCCTCGACCTGCGGCACCGCCTGCACCTTTCCGAACATCTCTGACGTGGATGCCTGGTAGAACCGAATCGCGGGATTGACCATGCGGATCGCCTCGAGCAGCGTCAGCGCTCCGACACCCGTGATCTGCGCCGTCGTCACCGGCTGGTCGAACGACACTCCGACGAAACTCTGCGCGGCGAGGTTGTAGACCTCGTGCGGTTGCGCGGCCTCGAGCAGGCGGATGCTGGATCCCAGGTCCGTCAGGTCGTATTCGACCAGCGACAACTGCGGGTGATCCTGGATCCCAAGTTCCTGGATGCGCCAGAAGTTCACAGAGCTCGTGCGGCGGTAGGTGCCGAAGACGCGGTAGCCTTTTTCCAACAGCAATTGCGCGAGGTACGCACCATCCTGGCCGGTGACGCCGGTCACCACGGCAGTCTTCATCAAGCAATCCTTTCGAATCCGGGACGGACATTATTCCTGTTTTGGACGCATGCCGGTTAGCCGCTACCATGCGGACGTCGGCCCAGCGGCCCCGGACCATCCAGCATGAAATTGATCATCCAGATTCCCTGCCTCAACGAATCGGAGACACTTGCGCTTGCGCTCGGCGAATTGCCTCGACATGTCGGAGGCTTCGATTCCGTCGAATGGCTGGTCATCGACGATGGATCGACGGATGGCACCGCCGCGCTGGCCCAGACGCTTGGTGTCGACCATGTCGTCCGCCATCCGGTCAATCGCGGTCTCGCCGCGGCCTTCATGACCGGCATGGATGCCTGCCTGCGCCTGGGGGCGGACGTCATCGTCAATACCGACGCCGACAACCAGTACTGCGCCGCGGACATCCCCAAACTCGTTGCTCCGATCCTCGGCGGCGAAGCCGAGATGGTGATCGGATCCCGGCCGATCGATGAAACCGAGCATTTCTCCTGGATCAAGAAGCGACTGCAGCGCCTCGGGAGCTGGGCTGTGCGGGTGGCAAGCAAAACGGATGTTGCCGACGCGCCAAGCGGGTTTCGGGCAATTTCGCGCGAAGCGGCGATTCGGCTCAACGTGTTCAATGCCTATACCTACACGCTGGAAACGATCATCCAGGCGGGCCTGAGCAACATGCGGGTGATTTCCGTCCCGATCCGTACCAATGCCGACCTGCGGCCTTCGCGGCTGGTCAAGAGCATCACGAGCTACGTGCGGCGTTCGCTTGTCACCATCTTCCGCGTATTCGTGATCTATCGGCCATTGGCCGTATTTTTCTGGACCGGCCTGGTGCTGTGGCTGGCGGGCCTGGCGGTGGGTTTGCGCTTCACCTGGTTCTATTTCCATGGCGAAGGAAGCGGCCATGTGCAGTCGGTGATGTTCACCGCGCTATGCCTGACCCTCGGCACTCTGCTCTGGATGATGGGCGTGGTGGCTGACCTGATCAGCACCAACCGCAGGCTGCTCGAAAAGATCCACTACCACTTGCGTGACATGCCGGACAGGCATCGCAGCTGACCTTCTGACCGGCTGTGCACGCCGTCGGCTATCCCACCGGCCCCAATCACCGGAGAAACATGCATACCGATCCGCGAACGATCCTGGGCCCATCGCGGCCCGTAATTGCAGTCGCGCTTGCGGCTGCACTTTATGCCGTTTTCTATTTCCTGATCTGCGGACTGCCGGTCAGCGCAACGCCGACGTTCCGCATCGACTACTTTGCGGCGAGCGTGACGGGAGGGGATGACTTCCTAAAGGCGCTCATTCACGCGCGCCCGGTGGTCACCTTGTTCGTATACGCCCAGACAGTGCTCGCGGACGCGCTGGACACGGAAGTCCGCTACGTCATTTATCCACTCCAGCACATCGCGCTCCTCGTCTATTTTTTCTCGGTCGCAAAAGCCCTCGAGTGGATCTTCAAGGTCCGGCTGGCGATCGCAAGCCTTCTGATCGCGTGGCTCTTATTCATCCTGACGCCGGCAGTGATGGAAGGCGTTTACAAGCTCGAGACCCTCGTAGGCACGCTTTCGATGCTGTTCGGCGGGCTGGCGATGGTGTTCCTGGTCCAATGGGAACGCGGCAAGGGCCGGGGAGCGGCGATTGCATTCCTGGCGTGCTACGTGGCTTCGATCCTTGCCAAGGAAGACTTCATCCTGCCTCCGCTGATGTTCATTGCGTGGTGCATCGTCAAGGACGGGGACTGGAAGCAGCAGGTGCTTGCACGAAAATGGGTGCTGGCTGCCATCGCCCTATCTCTGGTTTTCTTCCTGGTATTCAACAAGGCAATCATCCCTGGCCGGGCTTATATCGAACCCGTCAAACGCGCAGACTCGGCGTACTTCATGACGTTGGATCCAGCCAGCGTCATTCGGGTCCTGCGTTACTACATCACTGATTGCGGCAGGAACGTAGCGCTGATTTTCATGATGTATGGGCTGGCATCGCTGGCCTCCCTGCTGCTTCGCAAGCACTGGAAAGAAACGATCCTGGTGGCAATGATCGTCGCAGGGCTGCTGGCGCCTTACCTGATCATGCCCAACCACCTGTATTCGTATTACGGCGAAAAGTGGCTGCCCTGGGAGGCGATCGCGTCGCTGATCATCGTCCAGTCCGCTTTCGGTGCCAGAAAGCGTCTCGCCATCGCCGCAAGCTGCGTGATCGGTGCGGCCATCCTGGTACCCACGTTCATCGGCCTATATCGCCATAGCGACGTTTTATGGTTTCGCGCCGGTTATTACCGCGAGATCTTTTCGGTCGCCCGGAATCTTCATGCCACCTTGGTGGCCAATCGTGACGCGATCAACCGCCACAAGCAGGTCGCGGTGGTTGGAATCGGACCCGGAGAAGTCGAGCAGTCACCATGGCAGGGAAATGGAGAAACAGAGTTCTACCTGAGCGGTGACCTGAAGCTAAACCCACAATGGATTCTCTTTGTAAGAGCCGGCGGGCCCAGCTACCGGGTGGACAACGAGATACAGCCGGACTTCGCGCCGCAGTCCAGGGTCATCGTGAAAAGCATCGGGGAACTCGACCACTACAAGCGCCTGCCCGCCCTGGTTTTCCAGAAGGATGGCAAGGGGCGACTCGTCGACTTGGACAAGGTCAATGCCCTTGCCTTGACTGCATCCCCTGCCACCTACCAGGTGTGGACCGCCGGTCCGAACGTCCACGTCGCGGCGGTTCCCCATGACGTTTCCACCTGTGGAAGCCGCAAGCAGTCCCGCGTCCAGGTGACGTGGGACGTCTCCTCCAGCGAGGGCTCGGGGTCAATCGAGATCTGGGTCGAAAACGGAGCCACTCGGAAGCTTTGGCTCGCGGGAAGCCGGGCCGGCACAGCCGCGAGCGGTGACTGGGCCAAGCCGGGTATGCGGTTCCAGATAGAAGACGCCGGCACGCATCGTCGGCTGGCAAGCGTCACGATCGGGGGCACCTGTCCCTGACCTGGATCCCAGGCACGAACCCTCGGAGGGTTCGGCCTGCCGTCTGCATCGGAGGGCCCCGGATCGGAGTCCCTCCGCAGGCCGCGCCGGCCGGGTCAGCAGCTTTTGCCGCTGACTTTCACGACGGCGAGCGTCTGCTTGTTCGCGGTGTTCTGCAAAGTGAATTCGGAGCCATCCTGGACCCAGTTGCCGGTGTCGTGCTCGCCGGTCGCCGTGCCGGTCATGAACAACTTCGGCTCGGAACCGGCCCTCCCCACCAGGATATTGACGTACCGAACGCCAGTCGGCCTGACGTCCCAGGAGAGCTTCGCGACGATGTGACCCTTGTCGGCTTCACATAAGCGGAACTCGGTAGGAGTGACCTGGAAGGTAACGCCCGGCACCACGGCAGGAGCCTGGTCGGCCTTCGGCGCGACAACAACCGGATTGGGTTGCGGAACCGCGGCGACCGGCTCCTCCTGCTTCTTCGAACATCCCGCCGCCAGCATGGCGAGCACGGCAGCGGCGAGGGCGGTTTTGCTGATCATGTCTTGATCCTTAGTTTTTATCGGGCGGCGCATCGACGTGGAA
>Ga0308175_100002212_pt1 | contig 13286 bp, 13 predicted proteins | sample PhyCR1_3_FD_203893 | JGI IMG/M metagenome (GOLD analysis project Ga0308175, IMG submission 203893) | Soil microbial communities from UC Gill Tract Community Farm, Albany, California, United States - DLSLS.C.R1 | ecosystem: Environmental > Terrestrial > Soil > Agricultural land | place: USA...
GAATCGCTACGCCTGCAAGGTACGGTGTTCAGCGATCACGATCGCGATCCGGAACAGCAGCCTGGGCCATCTTTCACGAGCAGAGCCGGGTCAGTTCTGGCGAGCGTTGAAGCTGTAGTCGCGGATCACGAGCCAGCCCTCGCGGAGGCACTGGGCCACGACCTGGCGATAGAGCCGAGCTGCTTTGTCCAGCTGGGCACGTTGTCCGGGTCGCCGTGTGAGCCGATTCGCGGCGGCGGTCAAGCGAGCTGCCGCGGCGAGGTTGTGAGCTGGCATCAAAGGCTATGTATCAGGTCGTGACTCGCTCTGGGCATGTGCTGCAGGTCGAGACCTCGGCCACTCGTTCGGCCCGACGAGCGCCGTGTTCGCGGGGCGATGGCGGTGGAGCTCGGCCACGGGGTGCGCGCCATGCTCGCGGCGGCAGCATCGGTCACAATCGCGGGCACTGGCGGCGGTGGCCGAGGAGTTGCGATCAGCGCGAGCCCAAGTCTACGATCTCTCCGAATGGCCTGCGTTCACATCGTTGGTGCGTCCGGCTCGGGAACGACTACGCTGGGGCAAGCGCTGGCCGCCCGGCTGGGCACCGTCCACCTGGACACCGACGACTTCTTCTGGCTTCCCAGCGATCCTCCTTTCGAGATGATCCGGGAGCGCGCCGAGCGCCAGGCGCTGCTGGGGGCAGCGCTCATCCGTCATCCGGCCTGGGTGTTATCGGGCTCACTGTGCGGATGGGGCGACTGCTTTATCCCGCGGTTCGATCTCGTCGTGTTCATGTGGCTGGCGCCGGCAATCCGTCTCGCACGCCTCCGTCGGCGCGAGGCCGAGCGCTACGGGCCCGCGGCCATCGCGCCCGGCGGACCACTGCACGACAAGGTCGAAGCGTTCCTGGCTTGGGCCGCGCGTTACGACGACGGCGAGGCTGTGGAGCGAAGTCGAACGCTGCACGAAGCGTGGTTGGCGCGTCTGCCGTGCCCGGTCGTCCGGCTCATGACTACGGCGACGGTGGATGAGCACGTTACCGCCATCGCCCGCCAGCTGGGCGCCCCCTGATCGCGTCGGGCCAGGCGTCCCGGCCGACCGGCGGCCTGATCGCGCGAAGTATCGATGTTCGGCAGAGCCTGCCTGGACTTGTCACCTGCCGCGATGGAGTCTTCGAGCCCAATGGACCTGCGCGACAATTTCATTCCGAGCTGCAGATGGTTGATGTGATGCGTTTGTACCTCGACGATTCGGGGACGCGACATCCGGATCATGACCCTGGTCAAAAACCAGCCCATGGGTGCGACTGGTTTGGGCTCGGCGGGGTGATCCTTCGTGATCGCGACGTGAACACGTTGAAGGCCCGGCACATGGAACTCTGTACAAAATGGAGCATCATGTCCCCGCTGCACTCCTACGAGATTCGGTCGAAGGTCCAGAACTTCCGGTGGTTGCGCAAACGCACAGCCACAGAGCAAGCGGCATTCTACGAGGATATCGGCAAGCTTGTGACGGGCCCAGAACTCACCGCCATCGCATGCGTGATCGACCGGCCGGGTTACAATTGTCGCTATCGCGAGAAGTATGGGCGTGCTCGCTGGTCGCTGTGCAAGACCGCGTTTATGGTGGTCGTCGAGCGCTCTGCGAAGTTCGCTCGCGACAACGGCTGCCTGCTACGCATCTACGTCGAAAAGTCCGACAAGAAGACCGATAGAAACCTCCATGGCTACTACGACGCGATGCGCACCAACGGTCATCCGTTCGACATGGTCAGCGCATCGAAGTACAATCCGCTTACCGCAGCGGAGTTGCGGGAAACACTTTACGAGTTCAAGCCGAAGGAGAAGTCATCACCTCTGATGCAGATCGCCGACATCCTTCTTTGGCCGATGTGCATCGGGGGCTACCACCCCAATAACCGCGCGTATACAGCCCTCAGGGAGGCCGGTACACTGATAGACTGCAAGCTCGTTCCGGAGGACCTGTCCAAGAGGGGCATCAAGTACAGTTGCTGGGATCATGTGCCTGTGCCTAACAGCCGAAAAGACCAGAGCCCGATCGATTGACCGGGCTCTGGGCAGCCACCGTTGGGTGACCTCGTGGGCTAGGCCCGAAGCCACTATACTTCCCCAATTCTGGAACCACAAGACGTCAACACCCAGACGTCAAGCACAAGACGTCAACACCCAGACGTCAAGCACAAGACGTTCCTAATCTGAACTCTATTTTTACCTGTAATTCAAATAAGTTGCATGATCCCCGCCGACCATGCATGCAGCGTCGATTGCAGCCGTGCATGTGGGCATCGGCCTCCGGCTCGGGGGGAGCCGGGAACTGCGCCACGATCTGCGCGACCAGCGAGGCCGCCAGCTTCGCTGGATCGTCCCAGTCATACTCGCCCCGGCGGATGAAGTGATGTGGCATCGGGTTGCCCGCGGCCTCGCGCCTCGCCAGCCATTGCGCGAGCAGTGCGCTCTTGCCCATCCCCGGTCCGCCGGTCAGCACGACCCATCGATCGACGGTCTGCTCGATCAGGAGTTGATCGAGCTGCGCCAGGAGCACGGTACGCCCGACGAAGCGCGCGTGTCGCGCTCGTTCTGATGAAGTGATGCGGCACCATGTCGCCTGCCGCTTCGCGGTGCGCGAGCCACGCGGCGAGCACCGCGCTCTTGCCCATGCCAGGCCCGCCGGTCACCACGACCCAACGGTCGACGGTATCCGCGACCAGCAGCTGGTCGAGCCGCGCCAGGAGACGAGCGCGCCCCACAAACCCCGCGTGGCGCAGCCGCTCGAGCGCGAAGCTGATCGCCTCCGTCGGCAGCGGCGACGCACCTGGTGGCGCCTGCTCCCGACCGCGCCCGTGCTCGCTCGACCCGGTGCTAGCCACGGGACGGCCCTTTCCGCGCCTCCAGCTTCGCTCGGACGAGCATGACTACGCGCACTGCATGCCCCGATCACCAACGTATCACTTCTCATCGACAGGCTGAGCGCGCTCGTGCACGGCGCTGGACCCATGGTCGCGACGAGGTCGACACCAGCAGAACGCCGACAAGCCGTTCGTGCGCCACTTCAAGACCAAGTACACCGCGAGCGCTCATCTGCCGATCTGGATGGCCGTCGAGCTGATGTCGCTCGGGAACGTCACCAGCATGTACCAGGGCTGCACCGACGACGTCCACGATCTCGTCGCTACCCACGTCGGAGGGGTGTCCAACGCGATCTTCGGGTCGTGGCTGCTGACGCTGCTCAACGTCAGGAACATCTGCGCGCACCACGGTCGGCTCTGAAACCGGAAGCTCGCCAAGATCCCCGCGCTCCCCGCGTACAAGGCGCGGCCCGAGTGGTACCAGCCGCACTTCGACAGCACCAAGGTCTACGCCGCGCTCACGATCTGCAACTACCTCCTGACGATCGTTTCCGGAACCACCCAATCGGCCTTCGTCATGCTTGTTCAGCCAACCCGAACTCGCTACCCTTACATGTATGGTCGTCGCGGCTGTCCCACCGGGCGTCATCGAGCGCATCGTCGAGGTACTCGATCCCGAAGAGGTCTGGCTGTTCGGCAGCCGCGCCCGGCAGACCCACGGCCCGGATAGCGACTGGGATCTGATGGCGGTGCTTCCAGATGCCGCCCCCGATCGTCAGCTCGATCTCGCCGCCGTGTGGAGCGATTTGCGCGAGCTGCGCCAGCTGCGCGTGGAAGTGATCCCGATGCGTCGCCGCGACTTCGAAGAGGATCGACACACACCCGGTGAACTCGCCGAAGCGGTCTCGCGGGAGGGTCACCTCGTGTATGGACGGTGACGCTGGGCGCAAGAACAAGCCCATCGCGAAGCTGCTCGATGCGGCGAAGCTCGACCTCGACGCGGCGACTCGTCTTCTTACGGATCTTACGGATCCACCCAACATCCTGGCCGCGAACTACCTCCAGCAAGCTGCGGAGAAGATCCTCAGTGCTGTCCGCCTTCATCGTGGCGTACGCGACCACATTTCGTTACAGCCTTACGCCGATGCCCAAGATCGATGAGCTGCGGAAGATCTGAAGACGTTGATCGCACTGCACGAATCGGCGCGCGCCGAGCTGACGTATCACTTCTCATCGACAGTCTGAGCGCGCTGGTGCGCGGGCGCCGGATCCTTGGGGGCCGAACGTTCGCGGATGGTCAAGCTCGGGATCGCCGGGTAGCAGGCCCGCGGGCGGTGACGTACCGCCAGAGGAAGAACACCGGGACACCGATCGCGAGGATGCTCGAGCCGATCACCGCGTTGCGCGTGTCGTCGATGAACGTATTGATGACGATGCCCAGGCCGGCGACGATGAACACCAGCGGGACGAGGGGATAGAGCGGGGTCTTGTACGGGCGCGGGGCGCCGGGGCGGGTTCGCCGGAACACGAGGAGGGCGACGCCGGCGAGCGCGAAGAAGATCCAGTCGGCGAACACGGCGTAGCCGAGCAGGGCCTTGTAGGTATTGAGCAGCGCGAACCCGGCGGCCAGGACGCCCTGGGTCACGATCGCCCCGACCGGGGCATGGGTGCGGGGCGAGGTGCGGGCCACGATCGCGAAGAACAGGCCGTCTTGCGCCATCGCGTAGTAGACCCGCGGCGCCGTCATGAGGGCGAGGTTCAAGAAGCCGAACGTCGAGACGATCACGAGGATGCCGAGCACGTCGGCGCCGCGCGTGCCGATCACCTGGGTGGCGAGGGCGACCGCCGGGGTCGGCGTGGCGGCGAGGACGGGCGCGGACAGGACGTGGACGTAGGCGATGTTGGCCGCGATGTAGACGGTGATGACGATGGCGACGCCGACGAGGATCGCGCGCGGCAGGTCGCGCTCGGGATCCCGCATCTCCTCGACGACGAAGTTGGAGTTCTGCCAGCCGCCGTAGGCGAACATCACCGGCACGAGGCCGGCCAGGAACGCCGAGACCAGGCCCGCGCCGTGGAGCCTGGGCGGCACGAGCGGCTCGAACGAGATGCCGGAGCGGCCGGCGAGCAGGAACGCACCGAGGACGAGCACGGCGATCGCCAGGGTCTTGCCGATCGTGATGACGTTGATGAGCAAAGCGCCGGGCTTGATGCCGCAGGCGTGGAAGACCACCAGCGCGGCGAGGATGGCGACCGCGATCGGGATGGCGGAGTGCTGCGGCAGGCCGGCGAGGCTCGCGACGTACTGTCCGCACGCGACCGCGACGGCGGCGGTCGCGCCCGACTGGATGATGAACAGGAGCGCCCAGCCGTGGAGAAACCCGATCAGCGGGTGGAAGGCCTCGCGAAAGAACGCGTACTGCCCGCCGACGCGCGGCAGCACGGTGGCAAGCTCGGCGAACACGAACGCGCCGCACAGGGCGATGATGCCGCCGGCGATCCACACGGCGAGGATGAGGAACGGCGTCTCGACCTTCTGCGCGACGACGTACGGGTTGATGAAGATCCCCGAGCCGATGATCCCGCTGACGACGATCATGGTCGCGTCGAGCGGACCGAGCTTGCGAGCGAGCGCCACGGCTCACAGTACCGGGAGATCCCCGGCCGCGGGCGCCGCGGGGTACGATGGTGAAGCCCCCCCATGCCTCATCTGCCCAGGAGCTCCGTGATGCTCGCCGGCCTGCTGGCGGTCGCGGCGTGCAAGCGTCACCGAGAGGCGCCGCCGGCGGCGCTCGCGCTCGGCGCGGTGCCCATGGTGAGCGGGCCGGTCACCATCGACGGCGAGCTCCACGAGCCCGACTGGAATACGCGGGCGCGCTACGCGGTGTTCACGACGGAGGGCCGCGAAGCGCGGCCGTACTCGCAGATCCGCCTGTTGCGCGATGCCCAGATGCTCTACGTCGGCCTCTACGCCGCGGATCAGGACATCCGATCGAGCGACGCGTTCGAGCTCGCGATCGGGACGCTGGTGCTGTCGATCGATCCGCGCGGTCGCATCACGCCGCCGATCGCCGGTGCGCAAGTGGCCGCCGATGTCGACGAGACGCTCGACGATCCGCGCGATGAAGACGAGGAGTGGGTGATCGAGGCCGCGATCCCGATCGCCGCGATCCCGCCGGGGGCGACCACGATCCACGCGCGGCGCTGCGATACCCCGAAGGACGGCATCGTTCGCTGCGGCGCGTGGGATGGCCCGCTCGCGCTATCCGCAATGCGGCCCTGAAACTGTCGCGCGTGACACCATCCACGCGGGCCCGACGTCGCACGCGCTGACGTGTGGTAGTGAGAGCGTTCCGAAGGGCCTACCAGACGGTCGTCACTGCAGGATAACCCCGGATGCGTTCGTCCTTGGTCACCAAGGTGGCGGCTTCGAGGATGCTCGTGGCCACGATCAGCCGATCCGCCGGATCACCGTGAAATCCCCGGCCGAGCTGCGTTGCCTTCACGGCGATGGCCGGAGAGATGGCGAGCAGTTCGACTCGGTCCAGCGCGAGCGCTTGCTGCATCCACTCCAGCGGATCGCGATCCAGCACGACGCGGCCCTTTTCGACTGCCATGGCCACCTCCAGGCAGCTGATCGCGCAGATACCGATCGACTTGGTGGCTCGGATCGCCTTCTCCGCGGCTCGACTCAGCTTGGCATCCTCGGAGGCCCACCACAGCCAGGTGTGTGTGTCGAGCACGATCACCGATCAAGTTCCCATTCATCGAGGATCGGGCCGACGATGTCGCCGCGTGTCTTGACGCTGCCAACGAGGGATGGCTGGCGCGCAGGCTTGATGGCAACGACCCTGGCGACGGGCTTCCCTCGCTTGGTGACGACTACTTCTTCACCCGTGCGAGCGACGCGGTCAAGCAGCGCGAGGCAACGGGCCTTGAACTGCCCCGCCGGGATTGCGTTCTTCGAGCTCATGGTCATGAGTATGTGACCATGAAGCTCCCGTGACAAGGCAGCAGCGATGACCTCACGGAAGGCCGGCCGACCTGTGGCGAGCAGTCACGATGGCGTGTGGGTCGCGCTCGCGGTTGGAGGCTTCTTTGGCGGCGGTGGTGGAGCCTCGCTGGCCGCGGGATCGCCGGTCGCCGCGGTCGCAGCCGCCGGATCGCCGTCGCGGCCCAGCACCAAGCGTAGCTCGAAGGTCAGGCCCGCGGCGACGAGCGGGATCACCTGGAGCGCGTGATAGAGCAGGGCGAACGCGAGCGCGACTTCCCGGTCGACGTGGAGCAGGAGGAGCGCCGCGACCGCGCCGGCCTCGAGCGCGCCGACCTGCGCCGGCGTCGACGGCACCGCGATCGCGAGGTTGAGCGCGAACAGGATCAGGAGGCCCGCGGCGATCGGCAGGTGAACGTCCAGGGCGTAGAGCACCGCCATCACCATGCCGAGGTCGGCGAACCACACCAGGAACAGCGCGCCGAGCGCGCCGAGCAAGCGCCTGGGGCTGCGCAGGACGTGCATGCCGGTGAGAAACCGGCGGATCAGCGTGGGCGGCTTGGTCGGATCGACCCGGCCGATCGCGATGACGAGGACAAGGAACAAGGCGATCGCGCCCACGGCGCCGATCGCGATCCCGCGCGCGACCCACGACGGCAGGTCGGGCAGGAGCCAGGGCACCGGCGCGACCAGGATCAGCATCGTGATGACGTCGAGCAGCTTCTCGGCCACCGCGACGGCGGCGCTGTCGGCCGCGGGCACGCCGTGACGGCGCTTGAGCAACCACACGCGCAGCACCTCTCCGGCGCGCGCCGGCGCGATCGCCGATGCCGTGAACGTGGCGATCGTGTAGCGGAACAGCCGCAGCGTCGAGACCTGGTGGCGCGGCGCCAGCATGACCCGCCAGCACGCGGCCTTCCCCCACAGGCACACGAAGTTCAGGGCCGCGGCGACCACGAGCGGCCAGATCTTCGCCTTGCCGAGCTCGGCCCCGAGCTTGGCAAAGTCCATCGTGCGGCCGAACCACCACAGCCCCACGGCGATCGCGGCGATCGCGAGGACGCGGATCGCGAGGATGAGCCGGCGATTCAGCGTACGACTCGTTGTTACGCCCGTGGTCTCGCCCGTGGTCCCGCCAGTTGTCCCGTCCGTTGTTCCGCCCGTTGCCTGGCCCGTTGTCTCGCCCGCTGCACCGCGAGGCTGGTTGGCGGTCCCGCCCCTCATGGCCGGCGGGCGGCGATCGCCAGCCGGTACTCGTGGCGAACCCGCTCGGCGAGCCGATCGTAGTCGAACGCCTCGGCGTGGCGGCGATTGAGCTCACCGTGGCGCCGCCGGGTGTCCGGATCGGTCGAGATGACCTTGGCGAGCGCGTCCTCGAGCGCCTTGGCGTCGGACGGCGGCACGAGCGTCGAGCCTTCCGTCGTGGCGACCTGGCGGTAGCCCTCGATGTCGCTGCAGACCAGGGGCTTGCCCGACGCCATCGCCTCGAGCAGCACGATGCCGAACGACTCGCCGCCGGTCGACGGCGCGACGAACACGTCGCACGCGCGATACAGCTCGGTGAGCCGCGCGAACGCCACCGGGCCGTGGTAGGTGAGCCCCGGCAGATCAGGCGGCGGTTCGGCCTGGCCGAGCTCGCCGACGACCTCGAGCGTCACCGGCAGCTTGCGCGCGACGAGCCCCGCGTAGGCCTCGAACAGGAACCGCGCGCCCTTGCGGGTGTCGCCGATCCGCCCGACGAACAGGAGCTTCACCTGGGTGCCATGGGGATGTTCGGCCGGCGGCGTGAAGATGTCGGTCGGCACGCCGTTGGGGATGATCGGCAGCTCGCGGCGCCACGCGTACGAGGCGTAGCGCGCGGCCGGCTCCGACACGGCGATCGCCCGCTGGATCCACGGAAACAGCGTCGCCGCAAACGCCCGGCGCGCCCAGCGCAGCGCCCACGGCTCCTTCTCCATGAACGCGTGAAACGTCGCGACGTGCGGGATCCGGCGTGTCAGCCACACCGACCAGTACGACAGCGCCGGCTGGAGCGGCTCGTGGATGTGGATGACGTCGAACGGGTGCGTGCGGAAGAACCTGGCGATCGCGCGCGGCGAGACGAACAGGCCGAGGTTATTGTCCGAGCCATTCGCCGGGATATTGACGATGCCGCTGAACGAGTGAACGTCGGGCTCGCCGGTGGGGACCGACGACGGACCGACCAGCATGACCTCGTCACCGAGCCGGCGCAGCGACGCCGCCAGGTGGAGCGCGTGCTGCTTCACACCGCCGCCCGGCGCGGCCATGTCGTAGGTGACCATCATGCAGACGCGCAGCCGGGGGGCGGTCAGGGCCGCCGGCGCCGGCAGGGAGGCATGGTGAATGGCCATCGCAGGTGGTGCACCCTAGCCAAACCGTCGACCGCGTCAAGATCCCGACGCACCGCGATGAGCCCGGGCGCCTGGACAAAGTGGGCAGAGCTGGGCATGGTGCGAGCGTGAAAGTCGGTGCCGAATTCGCGAGGCGATACGCCTCGTGGATCGAACGTCGCCGGTGGGCGATCATCATCGGATCGATCGTGTTCGCCGCGGCCTCCGCGTTCGGCGCGTCGCGGCTGCAGATCTTTGCCGACTTCTCCTACCTCCTGCCGCAGGATGTTCGCTCGGTCACCGACCTCCGGGCGATCGGCAAGCGCGCGCGGGTGCTCGGGACCGCGATGGTCGCCGTCGAGGCGAGCGATCCGGCCGTGCGGCAGCGGGCGGCGGCCCTCTTGCGCGACAAGATCGCCGGGCTGCCGCTCGTGTCGAGCGTCACGTTCGACGACCGCGCGAAGCGCGACTACGCGTGGAAGAACCGCTGGCTGTTCGCCGATCTGGCCGATCTCGAGCAGGCCAAGGCGGCGATCGAGGCCAAGATCCGCCAGGCCAAGCTCGACGCGAACCCGCTGTTCGTCCCGCTCGACGATCCGCCGGCCAAGCAGGCCGACGCCGCGGACGAGCTGCGCGACCGGCTGCGCAAGGCCGAACGCGAGGAGACCGAGAGCGGCGAGCTGGTCGGCCTGGGCGGCAAGCTGCAGATGATGATCATCCGCACGGCGTTCTCGTCGGGCGACGTCGAGAAGGACCGGGCCCTGGTCGGCGGGATCGAGGACATCATGGCCCAGGTGCGGGCCGCCGTCCCCGGCGCGGAGATCGGCGCCGCCGGCGACGTCGTGGTCTCGCTGGCCGAGCACGACTCGATCCTGAACGGCATGCTGCTCTCGACGCTGCTCACGGTGACGCTCGTGATGATCGCGCTCATCTGGTTCTTTCGCTCGGCGCTCGCGGTCGGCGCCCTGTCGTGGTCGCTCGCGGTCGGCACGGTCGCCACGTTCGCGTTCACCGAGCTGGCGATCGGCCACCTGAACCTGGCGACGGCGTTCCTGTCGTCGATCGTGATCGGCAACGGGATCAACGTCGGTATCCTGGTGACCGCGCGCTACCTCGAGGAGCTGCGCGCCGGCAAGGCCGGGGTCGACGCGCTGGCGGGGGCGCTCGCCAACACCATCGCGGGGACGCTCGCGGCGGCGCTGACCGCGGCGGTCGCCTACGCGTCGCTCGTGATCACGGTGTTCCGCGGGTTCCGCCATTTCGGCATCATCGGCGGCGTCGGCATCCTCCTGTGCTGGTGCGCGGGGTACCTCGTCCTGCCGGCGGCGCTGTCGATCGCCCGCCGGTTCGGGATGCGGCCGCGCACCGAGCCGCCGATCGGCCGCTGGCTCGCCAGGCTGCTGCCGCGAAACCTCGGGATCACCGCGGGCGTCGTGATCGCGCTCGTCGCCGGCGCCGGGGTCGTCACGGTTCGCTACCTCACCGGCGATCCGTTCGAGAGCAACTTCCGGAACCTGCGCTCGCGGGGAGCGGCGATCACCCTTGCGAACCGCTGGATGCACGACATCGACCAGGGCTTCGGGCAAGGCATCGACGCCGGGTTCGTGATCGCGGTCTCGCACCGGGAAGACGTCCTCCCGCTCCGGCAGCGGCTGCGCGACGCCGACGCCGGCGCGGCCCCGCACGACAAGCTGTTCGCGCACCTCGACACCCTCGACGACATGTTGCCCAGGCAGCAGGCCGAGAAGCTCGCCGTCCTCGCGCAGATCCGCGCGCTCCTGGCCTCGAAGGACACAGACGCGCTGAGCGACGACGAGCGTGCCGAGCTCGCCCCGCTGCGTCCGCCTGCCGATCTCCGCGTCCTCGGCGACAGCGACGTCCCCGAGGCGCTGGCCTGGCCGTTCATCGAGGCCGACGGGTCGCGCGGCAAGCTGATCCTCGCGACCGCGGGTCCCGGCTACGAGGTGTGGGATGCCCACGACACCGTGCGGTTCGCCGAACGGGTCCGCGCGCTGAACCTGCCGCCCGACGTTCACCTCGGCGGCGCGTCGTTCGTGTTCGCCGACGTGCTCGATGCGGTGCTCACCGACGGCCCGCGCGCGACCCTCGCGGCGCTGTTCGGCGCGATCCTGGTCGTGCTCGTCGTGGTCGGTCGCAACCGCCACTGCCTGGTGACGATCGCCTGCGGGCTCGGCGGCACGGTGCTGATGCTCGGCCTGGGCGCGCTGCTCGGCCTCAAGATCAACTTCCTCGACTTCGTCGCGCTGCCGATCACGATCGGGATCGGCATCGAGTATGCGGTGAACATCGCGACCCGCGAGCGCCAGGAGGGCCCCGGCCGCGGCCGCGCAGCGCTCGCCACCACCGGGAGCGCCGTCGCGGTGTGCTCGTACACGACGATCGTCGGCTACGGCTCGCTGCTCCTGTCGCAGAACCTCGGCATCCGCTCGTTCGGTCTCGCGGCGATGCTCGGCGAGCTCACCTGCCTGGCCGTCGCGCTGTTCCTGGCGCCCGCGCTCTTGTGGGCAACCGCGCCCGCGTTCGCCCGCCGCCGCGCAGAGGCGGCGTCGTAGCGGCGCCCAGCCGTCTTCAGTTCTGCGGCGACGCGGTGTCTTGCATGGCGGTGTGCCAGCTCGTTCGACGAAACCCGAGGGTACAGAACGGGATGAAGTCTGTCCTGGGTCCAAAACATCGACAGGCATCCTCGGCGCACGCTGCCACCGCGATGGCCCAGAGATGGAAGTGGTCCGAGAACAGGTTGCGCACGAACGTCCGCGCCAGCTCGACCGGCTTCGTCAGGTCGAGGAACAGGGTCCCGCAGCCCGCTTCCGTGCACAATGCCTCGATCGCGGCGTCGTTCGTGGGAACGGTGTTGACCCGCAGGAACGGGAAGCCCTTCCGGATCGAGTGCTCGTGTATGGCACGGGCGAGTTCGAGCACGTCTTCGCTACGCGAGCCGTGCAGGATGATCGGGCGCCTCCACAGGATCGCTGCCAACGCGGAGTCGACATCGTTGTGCGCGTCGATACCACAATACACCGTGAGTGGCTGGACGAGCTGGTAGGTTGGCTCGTCGAGCGCGAGCACCATCATATCTCTGAACAGGAACCGGTCTCCGGCATTGCCCTCCAAGCGTTCAGCGCAACTGGGATCAACCGTGATCTCGAAACCGCGCCCGAGGACTCGCAACGCCGTGACCGGCCCGCGCGCAGGATGCGGAGACAGCGCTCCGATTCCACACGGGGCCTCTGCGGTCTCACGTCGCGGGCGTCTTGGCGGCCGGATCATCGATCGTAATCATGCGCGAAACGGCGCGCGTTGCAAGCCCCACATGGAATCGTGATGGCGGCGGAGCGTCGAGCAGCGAGCGGACACGTGCAGCATGGTGCTCACAATCAGATCGAAGCTTCGTTTCAAAGCAATGTCCACGACGATTGTCCCTACAAGCAGTTGTCCAAATCACGTATTGATTGAAGCATCGATTACGGCAAACGATCGATGCTCTGATTCAGCAAAACCGGGGCGCGGTGACGCGCGCGATACGTGCGATCGAGTAGACCTATGCGATGACGGCAAATAAGAAGCTATCCGGAGGCCGGACGCGATCGCGTCGCTGTTCCGGGCTGCGGCGGGCCTGTTCCGAGCACAGCCCTGGAAGCACGTGCCGAGCGATCAGAGCGTGTTGTCGGTCACCATCGAGAAGCTCGGGCTGAGGGAGGCGGTGCTGTCCGTCATCGGGCAGATGGAGCAGAGCCTGGGGATCGTCCTGTTCTCGGGCCTCGAGGACTTCGAGGACTACCTCGACGCGGCCGAGGCCGTGGAGCGCGGCGAGGAGCCGGAGCTGCCGGCCCACGTCGCCCTGAACTTCGACCGAGGTGACGATCTCCCGGCGGCGCTGCGCCTGGAGATCGACGAGCACCGGTGGGAGGTCGCCGGCGCGAACGCGTTCCCGTGGCTGATGGTCCTCGACGACTTCAACGCTCGCCAGAACTGACCCGGCTCTGCTCGTGAAAGATGGCCCAGGCTGCTGTTCCGGATCGCGATCGTGATCGCTGAACACCGTACCTTGCAGGCGTAGCGATTCGGGACACCACCGTGA
>Ga0308175_100002213_pt1 | contig 13284 bp, 12 predicted proteins | sample PhyCR1_3_FD_203893 | JGI IMG/M metagenome (GOLD analysis project Ga0308175, IMG submission 203893) | Soil microbial communities from UC Gill Tract Community Farm, Albany, California, United States - DLSLS.C.R1 | ecosystem: Environmental > Terrestrial > Soil > Agricultural land | place: USA...
CCTTGGGACTCGAGGCATAAGCCATCCCCTGAAGAAGGCAAAAAGCGCCTTCTTACAGGGGCCGTCTTATTCTAGAGTCCCAAAGCAGTCGCCTCCACATTTAGGTCAATCCGTCCAAAAGGTTAAAAAAACAACCTTTCGGCCGGCTCGTCTAGTGCTTGCCTTAGGCTGACCAAGGCGCTTGCGCTTTTCTAGTTGTTCTTTATAAAAATTAAGACATATCGTGCGATTCCATTTTAGTTATGCTATTATCTTTTTATGTGCAAGCTAGTTTCAGGTGCTTCGTGCCATTTCGTGAACAAAATACAATCAAATAAGTTAATATATGACTAAAGGAGTTAACTGTACAATGAAAAGAAGAACAGCTAGGGAAAAGGCGTTACAGGCCCTTTTTCAAATTGATGTGAGCAACACCGAACCATCATTAGCAATTGAACATGTATTGGAAGGAGAGTCGAGTGACGATTATCTGAATCAATTGGTTTTAGGGGTAGTAGAACAAAAGGATGAGATCGATAATCTTATAAGCGTCAACCTTGAAAAGTGGACGTTAGACCGATTGGCAACTGTTGATCGCAACTTACTTAGAATGGCTGCCTATGAATTGAAGTTTTCTGAGGGAATTCCAGACAATGTAATATTAGATGAAGCAATTGAAATTGCAAAAATATATGGGGATAACCAATCAAGTAAGTTTATAAATGGTGTTTTGTCTAAGATTAAAGAAACACTCCATAACAACCAATAGATTTTTATTACAGACTGGGGAGGCAATAAAAATGACAGCTGAAATTATTAACGGTAAAGAAATTGCTGAGAAAAAAAGGTTAGAAATTGCAGAAGAGGTTGTGCGACTCAAAAACCTTGGGGTAACACCAGGTTTGGCGGTAATTCTAGTTGGCAATAACCATGCATCAAGAACATATGTGACGAATAAAGAAAAGGCATGTAAAGAACTAGGTATGAATTCTTTAATGATTGAAATGCAGGAAGAGGTTTCAGAAGAAGAACTATTAAAAAAGATTGTTGAATTAAATGAAAATCCGGATATTCACGGAATCTTAGTTCAACTGCCGCTGCCAAAACATATTGATGAAAAGAAAGTGATTGAATCTATTTCTCCGTTAAAGGATGTAGATGGTTTTCATCCAATCAACATTGGCAGGATGATGACAGGTCAGAATGCCTTCCTGCCTTGTACACCGTATGGAATTATGGTTTTGCTGGAAGAAACAGGTATTTCTATTCCTGGTAAGCACGTTGTTGTAGTAGGAAGAAGCAATATTGTCGGCAAGCCAGTCGGCCAATTATTCCTAAACCAAGATGCGACTGTCACCTACTGTCATTCTAAAACAAAAGATCTGCCGTTACATACAAATCAAGCTGATATCCTTATCGCTGCCGTCGGAATACCAAACTTTATTAAGGCTCAGCATGTTAAGGATGGTGCTGTTATCATTGATGTCGGAATCAACCGAAACGAAGCTGGTAAACTATGCGGTGATGTTGATTTTGCTGAGGTTGCCGAAAAGGCCGGGTACATTACCCCAGTGCCAAAAGGTGTCGGGCCTATGACAATTACAATGCTTATGTACAATACAGTGAAGTCCGCTGCTGAAAGTCTTGTTCGGGATTAAGTAAATCATGTCCTTATCTTATCCATTTTAGTTCTACTTGTTTTTACAGACAAAAATTTGAGCTAAATGTATAATAGATAAGGACAGTTTTATTCTTTCGTAAAAAGGAGCTCTTCATGCCGGAACAAAGATATTTATCTGTGAATGCTTTAACAAAATACATAAAGCGAAAATTTGATGCTGATCCTCATTTGCGAGAAGTCCATGTCAGAGGAGAGATTTCAAATTTCAAACAACATTCAAGCGGGCACATGTATTTTACTTTAAAAGATGACAAGGCCCGGATTCTTGCCGTAATGTTTGCTGGACAATCCCGCTTCATGAAATTTTTACCGGAAAACGGGATGAAGGTAATTGTTAAAGGTGAAGTCAGTGTATATGAACCGAGCGGTCAATACCAAATTTATATAAGAGAAATGCAGCCTGATGGCATTGGCGAATTATTTTTAGCCTATGAGCAGCTTAAACAAAGATTAGAGGCGGAAGGGTTATTTGCTCCTGAAACAAAGAAAACCATTCCCTTATATCCAAGAACAGTTGGAGTAATTACTTCTCCTACAGGAGCTGCGATTCGGGATGTCATTACTACGATTAAAAGACGTTATCCTATTGCGAATATCCTTGTATTTCCTGCTCTTGTTCAAGGCGAAAATGCAGCCCCATCCATTGTAAAAGCCATTGAAAGGGCCAACAAAATGGAGGAAATCGATGTCTTAATTGTCGGTCGGGGTGGAGGCTCCATTGAGGAGTTATGGGCATTTAATGAAGAAATAACAGCGAGAGCTATTTTTTTATCCAAGATTCCAATTATATCAGCGGTGGGCCATGAAACAGACTTTACGATTGCGGATTTTGTTGCTGATTTGCGGGCACCGACACCAACAGGTGCAGCGGAATTAGCTGTTCCGCATATAGAAGAACTCTTCGATCGAATTTTGCAGCGGCAAACCAGGCTGATTCGTGTCATGAGTGAAAGATTTAAATTTGAGAAGGAACGGTTGAACCGTGTTCAAAAATCATATGCCTTTCGCTATCCGCACAGGCTTTATGAGCAAAAGCTTGAACAGGTGGATCGGCTAACTGAAAGGCTGGTGCGGGGTACCTCACGCTTATCGGCAGTAAAAAAGGACCAGCATGAGGGACTATCAAAACGATTGCAGCGTAGACATCCAAATGAAGGACTGCAGCTGGCAAAGAAACGTTTTGACAGGAATGAAAAGGATTTAAATCGAACGATCACTCAAATTTTTGTGAAAAAACAAACCGAATTTGATCGGATTCTTTCTACACTGCAGGCATTAAGCCCGCTTAAAATAATGGAGCGGGGCTACAGTTTAGCCTATACAGAGGATAATAAGCTTGTAAAAAGTGTCAAGCAGGTAAAAGCAAATGATCAAGTTCAAATACAATTAACAGATGGAAGCCTTTTCTGTAATGTGGAAACCATAAAGGAGAGAGAAGCAAGTGACAACTCAAAAAACTTTAACCTTTGAAGAGGCCATGACCAAGCTTGAAGAAATTGTTGAAAAGCTTGAAGAAGGTGATGTTCCATTAGAAGAAGCGATTACTTTCTATCAAGAAGGTATGGAACTTTCAAAACTATGTCATGATAAATTAAAAACGGTGGAAGAACAGCTTACGCAAATTATTACGGAGGATGGACGTACAGAACGTTTTTCTATTACAGAGGAGGATTAGGGCTTGGATAGCGGGTTACTAGACGCATTTAGAATAGAATATCAACAATTGTTAAATCGAGAACTTCGAGCGCTGGTAGAAAAACTGGATGCCCCTTCCGTAATAAAGAATTCAATGATTTATTCTCTTGAGGCTGGCGGAAAAAGAATTCGTCCCTTATTGTTGTTTGCAACATTAGATGCATTTGGAATTGACCCAAAGAAGGGTCTTCCCGTTGCAGCCTCAATTGAAATGATTCATACCTACTCTTTAATTCATGATGACTTGCCGAGCATGGATAATGATGATTTACGAAGAGGAAAACCAACGAATCATAAAGTGTTTGGAGATGCCATTGCGACACTGGCTGGGGACGCTTTGTTAACCTATAGCTTTGAAGTAATGAATAGGCTATCCGATGATTTTACTCCACCAGCAGTGAAAATGAGGCTAGTGGTAGAAATGGCAAAGGCAGCCGGCGCTGAAGGAATGGTCGGCGGCCAAGTAGCTGATATGGAAGGGGAGGACAAAGTTCTGTCCCTTGAAGAACTGGAATATATACATATTCACAAAACAGGTAAGCTGCTAAAATACAGTGTGGTTTCAGGAGCCATCATGGCTAACGCAAATGAAAGCTTGTTACAAAACCTATCGGCCTTTGCTCATCACCTTGGACTTGCTTTCCAAATTCAGGATGATATTCTAGACTTGGTAGGCAATCAACAAATAATTGGAAAGCCTGTTGGCAGTGATACTGTCAACCATAAAAGCACCTATCCACAACTATTATCCATGGAAGGGGCAAGAGCTGCCCTTCAGAATCAGATTAAGCTGTCCAAAGAATATTTAAAAAAGACAGGCTTAAATACAATCCTCCTTAACGAAATAACGGATTTAGTTGCATCAAGGGATCACTAGAGTGTTTTGGCTGAGTATTAGTATGTTCTAATTGTTCTCATTGTAGAGATGTTGTTTATTGCCGTTATCACTTAGTGTGTTAGCGGCTATTTTTTCAGATAGAGATTAAATCATATAATTAAAATATGTAGAACGAAAAAGAATGAAAGTGAGTGGTCCAGAAATGGATTTATTATCAATTAAGGACCCATCCTTTTTAAAAGGGATGTCGAATCAGGAGCTTGAGGCTCTAAGTCAAGAAATTCGCGAATTTTTAATTCAAAAATTATCTGTTACTGGAGGACATATCGGACCAAATTTAGGTGTGGTGGAACTAACACTCGCTTTACATAAATGTTTTGATAGTCCAAAAGATAAGATTATTTGGGATGTCGGCCACCAGTCCTATGTGCATAAGATATTGACGGGCAGAGCTTGTGAATTTGACACATTAAGACAATTTAAGGGATTATGCGGGTTTCCGAAACGAGTAGAAAGTGAGCATGATGTCTGGGAGACTGGACACAGTTCCACTTCTCTCTCCGCTGCGATGGGTATGGCAATTGCCCGTGATTTAAAAAAGGAAAAATCCTTTGTCGTTCCAGTCATAGGAGATGGTGCCTTAACAGGTGGGATGGCGCTAGAGGCATTGAATCATATTGGTCATGAGAAAAAAGATATGATTGTCGTTCTGAATGATAATGAAATGTCAATCGCTCCCAATGTCGGCGCTCTTCATAATATTTTAGGCCAACTACGTACTGCAGGAAAATATCAATGGGTTAAAGATGAGCTCGAAGTCCTATTAAAGAAAGTCCCCGCTGTCGGCGGTAAATTAGCTGCCACGGCTGAAAGAATAAAGGATAGCCTCAAGTATTTAGTGGTTTCCGGTATGTTCTTTGAAGAGCTTGGTTTTACTTATTTAGGGCCAATTGATGGTCATAACTTTGATAATTTATTTGAAAGCCTTCAATATGCTAAAAAAACGGACGGACCCGTTCTTCTCCATGTGATTACCAAGAAGGGAAAAGGTTTTAGACCAGCTGAAATCGACAAGATTGGTACATGGCATGGAACTGGACCTTATAAGATGGATACGGGAGATTTTGTTAAGCCGACAAAAAAACAGCCGCCTGCCTGGAGCAGTGTGGTCAGTGAAACGGTCCGAAAGCTTGCCAGAAACGATGAACGAATTGTCGCTATTACTCCGGCAATGCCTGTTGGTTCGAAACTTGAGGGGTTTGCAAGCGAATTCCCTGATCGAATGTTTGATGTCGGGATTGCCGAACAGCACGCTGCGACAGTTGCCGCAGGATTAGCAACTCAACATATGAAGCCGTTTTTAGCGATTTATTCAACCTTTTTACAAAGAGCCTATGACCAAGTACTACATGATATTTGCCGGCAAAATTTAAACGTTTTTATTGGAATTGACCGTGCTGGTTTAGTAGGTGCAGATGGTGAAACCCATCAGGGAGTATTTGATATCGCCTTTTTAAGGCATATGCCCAATATGGTCTTAATGATGCCTAAAGATGAAAATGAAGGGCAGCATATGGTTTATACGGCGTTAAATTATAATGATGGACCTATTGCCATGAGGTTTCCACGCGGTAATGGGCTCGGGGTAGAGATGGATGAAAATTTCCTTAACATTCCGATTGGCACTTGGGAGACGCTTAGAGAAGGAACGGATGCGGCCATTCTAACTTTTGGAACCACTATCCCAATGGCGATGGAGGCAGCAGACAGTCTTGAAAAACAAGGTTTGTCTATCTGTGTAATCAATGCCAGGTTTATAAAACCTCTTGATGAAACGATGTTAACGAAACTCCTTGATAAACATATTCCAATTTTAACGATTGAAGAGGCTATTTTACAAGGTGGGTTCGGTAGTGCTGTCCTTGAATATGCAGACTCACAGGGATATCACGATGCACTTATTGATAGAATGGGCATTCCCGATCAATTTATTGAACACGGCGATGTAGATTCCTTGCTTGAGGAAATCGGTTTAACAACAGAAGAAGCGATTAAGAGAACATCCATTTTAGCAATTGCTAGAAAAAAACAACAAAGGGCATAAATTCATGAAAAACAAAGAACGTTTAGATGTTTTATTAGTTGAAAGAGGGCTTATTGAGACGCGGGAAAAGGCAAAAAGAGCGATAATGGCCGGCTTAGTATATACAAATGAAGAACGATTAGATAAACCAGGTGAAAAGGTTAAGATTGATATACCCTTAAATATAAAGGGGAATGCACTACCGTATGTAAGTCGGGGCGGCTTAAAACTGGAAAAGGCATTGAAGGTCTTTGATGTGAATGTTGAAGGCGCGGTGATTTTAGATATTGGAGCTTCCACAGGCGGCTTTACAGATTGTGCACTGCAAAATGGAGCAAAAATGTCATATGCTTTAGATGTTGGGTACAATCAGCTTGCATGGAAACTCCGTCAGGATGAACGAGTGGTTGTAATGGAAAGAACCAATTTCCGTTATGTAACGCCGGCAGATTTAACGAGAGAGATGCCAAACTTTGCAACCATCGATGTATCCTTCATTTCCTTAACATTAATTTTACCTGTATTAAAAACCCTTTTAACACCTGGCAGTGATATTATTGCTTTAGTTAAACCGCAATTTGAAGCGGGACGTGAACAAGTCGGTAAAAAAGGAATTGTCCGGGATGGTAAAGTACATCTACAGGTAATTGAGAAAATTATTAACTTCGCCATGAAGGAAGGCTACCTTGTAAAAAACCTTTCTTATTCTCCTATTACAGGAGGAGATGGCAATATAGAATTTTTGCTTCACTTAAACTGGGATGGTGTACAAGAAACCGGAAGGAATCAACTGCCAATTTCGCCCGCTGAAATCGTGGAACAATCCCATAAGGAATTTCACACAAAGCAAGAAGAAGGGTAGGCAAATTGCCTATCCTTTTGCATGTGAATGTATTTTTATAAAAAAAATGTACAATCCTTTGGAAATGGGCTAACATATTGGTAGATAGGACATATAGACAAAGACTCTAATGTTCGTTATTACGGGGTGAAGAAATGAATAAAGGTCAACGCCATATTAAAATAAGAGAAATTATCGCTAGTAATGATATTGAAACACAAGACGAATTAGTGGATGAATTAAAGAGTCAAGGCTATAACGTTACGCAGGCAACAGTCTCAAGAGATATTAAAGAACTGCATTTAGTGAAAGTACCATTAACAGATGGCCGCTATAAATACAGCCTTCCGGCAGATCAGCGATTTAACCCTTTACAAAAATTGAAAAGATCACTTATTGATGCATTTATTAGAATAGACTCCGCTGGTCATCTGCTCGTCATGAAATGCCTGCCTGGTAACGCAATGGCAATAGGGGCGTTAATTGACAATCTCGACTGGGACGAAATATTAGGAACTATTTGTGGAGATGATACGATGTTAATCATTTGTCGTACACCGGAAGATACAGAGGTCATTACAAACCGGTTCCTTGATATGCTTTAAATGGGGGGAGAGTTCCTTGCTAGCAGAATTATCGATAAAAAATTTCGCCATTATAGAAGATTTATCAATTTCATTTGAAAAAGGCTTAACTGTTCTAACGGGGGAAACAGGAGCAGGCAAGTCGATTATTATTGATGCAATCCACTTATTAGTCGGGGGCAGAGGGTCAGCTGAATTTGTCCGCCATGGGGAAGAAAAGGCGGTAATTGAGGGATTGTTTCAAATAGATGATCCTAACCATCCTGTTATGGCTAAAATATTTGAATTCGGAATTGAAATAGAAGAAGGAATGGTCATACTACGGCGTGATATTGCCCGATCAGGGAAAAGTGTCTGTCGGATAAATGGAAAACTTGTAACGATTTCCATTCTTAGAGAAATCGGAGCGACACTTGTAGATATACATGGTCAGCATGAACATCAAGAGCTGATGGATGAGACTAGACATCTGCCCTTACTAGATCAATTTGGAGCAGAAGAAATCGTTCCCGCCGAGAACGAGTATACCCAAGTATTTCGCCGCTATGAACAAACGTTACAAAAACTTAAATCACTTAGTGAGAATGACCAGCAGACCGCACATCGATTAGACTTAATCCAATTTCAATTCGATGAAATCCAAAAGGCCAATTTAAAGCCAAATGAAGATGAAGAACTATCGGAGGAAAAACGCAGACTGGGAAATTTCGAAAGGGTATTTGATGCCATTCAAACAGGTTACAATGCTTTAAAAGGGGAACAAAAGGGACTTGATTGGATTGGACTCGTTATGGGATCCCTTGAAGAGGCTGCGGCACTGGACTCAAATTATAAAGAGCTGTCTGATTCAATTTCAAATAGTTTTTATCAATTAGAGGATGCCGCCCACTCATTAAGAAATGAACTGGACGTCCTAGAATACGACCCACAAAGATTAAATGAAATTGAAGGCCGTTTAAACGAAATTAATCAGCTTAAACGGAAATATGGTAAAACGATTCAGGAAATATTAGAATACGCTGCAAAAATTGAAGAAGAAATTGAAACTTTGCAAAATAAAGAAACACATATTGGAGAACTCGAAAAGGAATTAGCATCCATTAAAAAAGACTTAAGTTTAGAAGCGAAACAATTAACAGAACTCCGCCGTAAATGGGCAACAAAGCTGACAAAATTAATTCATAAGGAATTAAAAGAACTTTATATGGAGAAAACTATTTTTGAAATTCGCTTTGAAGCGGAGCAGCATCATTTTGCAAAAAATGGTGTCGACCATATCGGGTTTTATATTTCAACCAATCCTGGAGAACCATTAAAGCCATTATCAAAAGTGGCATCAGGTGGAGAATTGTCTCGAATTATGCTGGCATTAAAAAGTATTTTCTCCAAACATCAAGGGGTAACCTCCATCATTTTTGATGAGGTAGATACAGGTGTCAGCGGAAGGGTCGCCCAATCAATTGCTGAAAAAATCTATAAAGTGGCATCAGGCTCCCAAGTTCTGTGTATTTCCCATTTGCCACAAGTGGCCGCAATGGCAGATACACATTTGTTTATTGCGAAAAACATTAAGGGCGGTCGGACTAAAACTTCTGTCACTCCGTTAAAGACGGAGGAGAAAATTAAAGAAATAGGTCGAATGATATCTGGTACGGAAATTACCGATTTAACGAAGCAACATGCAGAAGAATTATTGCAATTGGCTGGTAAAAATAAGAAAAAATGAAAAGCTATCCAAATTGGGTAGCTTTTTTATGTTGAACGAAGTTATAAATGATTGTCAAGGAGGCAAAATTATAGATGTAGCCATTTTTATAAGCGCAATGAAAAGAAGCGAGGAGAGTGAAGGATTTGAAGTTAGAATTACTTAGAAAGATTATTGGTGGAATTCTCCTTGTTTCATTAATTAGCCTTATTTTTTTTCAGCCCATACAGCAATACCTTTCAATACCAAAATCAATAACGGTTTTTGAAGGACAAGATTATAAGTTCCAAAAGGCTGCCCCGGTAACAGCCACCCTAAATTCTCACAATTCAAATATCACACTTAATCAGGAAAAAAAGTCGGTATCTGTTAAAGCAAATGAACAAGGCCATAACGAAATGCTTCTAGAGTACGCAGGAATCCCAATCAAAAAGGTCGATGTACGTGTCTTAAAAGATTTTCGTGTATTACCCGGAGGACAATCAATCGGTGTAAAACTAAATACAGTTGGAGTGTTAGTGGTTGGTCACCATTTAATTAACACATCAAGTGGAAAAAAATCTCCAGGTGAAATTGCAGGAATTAAAGTTGGAGATATCATTACAGAAATCAATGGCAGTAAAATAGAAAAGATGACAGATGTAGCCCCTTTTGTCCAAACGGCAGGACAAGATGGTAAACCCCTCAATCTAGTAGTAAGCCGAGAAAGTGGAAAATTCACAACCAAACTGACTCCTTTGAAAGATAAGGGAGAGAACACCTATAAGCTTGGCCTCTATATTAGAGATTCTGCAGCTGGTATTGGAACCATGACTTTTGTTCACCCACAATCTAAAAAATATGGTGCCCTTGGACATGTCATTTCAGACATGGATACCAAGAAACCAATCGTTGTTGAAGATGGTGAAATTGTCCGCTCTACCGTAACATCCATTGAAAAAGGAAGTAACGGAGATCCAGGGGAAAAGCTTGCGCGTTTTTCTTCAGATCATGAAATTGTTGGAAATATTCAAAAGAACAGTCCGTTCGGGATCTTCGGAGAGTTAAACAGGGATTTAAAAAATGGGATAATGGATAAACCGCTTCCAATAGCCCTCTCTGACCAGGTAAAAGAAGGACCTGCTAAAATTTTAACGGTAGTTAATGATGATCAAGTAGAAGAATTTGATATCGAAATAGTTAGCACAATTCCGCAAAAATTTCCAGCAACAAAAGGTATGGTTATCAAAGTAACTGATCCAAAGCTGCTTGAAAAAACAGGAGGTATTGTACAAGGAATGAGTGGAAGTCCGATTATTCAAAATGGAAAGCTTGTCGGTGCTGTCACTCATGTCTTCGTCAATGATCCCACATCCGGCTATGGAGTCCATATTGAGTGGATGCTAAATGAAGCAGGAATTAATATATACGAAACACCGAAGGAGAAAGCTAGTTAAAATAGGCAAGCGGTCCACATGTTAGCGACAATGTCCAGTATTCTTTGATTAGAGAACTACCAATCAGAAGCAAAATAGGGAAAATAGCCTATTTTGCTTCTTTTTTTCTTAAAGAAATTTCGACAAAATTAAGTTATTTATTGGAAAAAATGCGATTTAAGTCGAAAAGGAAAGTAAAACAAAGAAAAGATGAGATTTTATCACTATTTTAACAAATATTTAAAAAATGAAAGGGATTTTGGTTGCATTGTCGAATTTCTAATTTAGAATAGAATTAAGAGTAAAAATATGATTTGAATGTTCTTTTAAAAATAGAGACTGGGCTTGATTAAGGGAGGAACTGAAATTGAAAAAAATTAAGGTATTTGTTGTTGATGATAATAGGGAGTTAGTTGGGTTATTAGAGGACTATATCTCCTCCCAAGATGATATGGAAGTTGTCGGTATTTCACATAATGGTCAAGAATGTTTAGATATGCTTACATCTGTAGACCCAGATGTACTAGTGCTTGATATCATTATGCCGCATCTCGACGGATTAGCCGTTCTTGAGCGCTTACGTGATGTTAAAAAAGGAACTATTCCCAATGTGATCATGCTAACTGCATTTGGTCAGGAGGATGTAACCAAAAAAGCGGTTGAGCTTGGTGCTTCTTACTTTATCTTAAAACCTTTTGACATGGAGAATCTCGGCAGTCATATTCGACAAGTTAGCGGTAACGCTAATACTTTTACAAGGAAGTCTCCTAATGTTAGCTATCGCTCTCAGTCCGAACAAAAACCAAAAAATCTTGATGCGAGTATCACTAGCATTATCCATGAAATAGGAGTTCCAGCGCATATTAAGGGATATTTATATTTGCGTGAAGCCATTTCAATGGTTTACAACGATATCGAACTTTTAGGTTCCATTACAAAAGTACTTTATCCAGATATCGCTAAAAAGTATAATACAACTGCAAGCCGTGTAGAGAGGGCTATTCGTCATGCGATTGAAGTCGCTTGGAGCCGTGGTAATATTGATTCCATTTCCTCACTCTTCGGTTATACCGTAAGTATGTCGAAGGCAAAGCCTACAAATAGTGAATTTATTGCGATGGTAGCGGATAAATTACGCCTTGAGCATAAAGCTTCTTGAAATGATCCTTATCGTTGATACTAATGACTTAGCAACATCTTTTAAATAATTGGAAAGTAATACACGAGACCAAAGGGCTGAGATTTTCTCAGCCCTTTGCACTTTTTATCATTAATTTTAAAAACTGCACTATTATCCGACTCTACGTATTAATTTATTAAAAGGCTTTCTTCGTTTGAATTTTTTATAAGATTTCCTTGTAGCGCGAATAAGAGGAGGAGTTCTTCTTCTCTTCTTTGATTTCCACTTTGCTTTTTCCGCCGAAGTTAGGTAATTCAAAATATCTTGTGCCGCCTGTGGATTGAAAAACGTTCTTTGGGATTCCATAATCATTTTTAACTTTTGCCCATCATTTTCCAATAACTGATCAATAATCAATTTAAGATTTTCGTTGTCTTGACAATATACCCCTAAATGATGTTTTTCTACAAATAACGGATTGTCTTTTTCCTGTCCTGGAAGTGCTCCTGTAATAATGATTGGTAAATTTGTTGCTACTGCTTCGAACATGGTATTTGGGCTCCCCCTCATGATACCAATATCGGCAGCAAGCATGAGATCTTGAATGTCTTTGGTAAACCCTATTACGTCTACACGGTTGTCGAAACGAGCTTTCAGAGAGCTTTCTAACTCTGCTTTTAATGTTTCATTTCTTCCTGCTATGATTGTCACTGTGCAATTAAAGTCCCTTAGCAGGTTTTCCGCAATCGCATTCATATCCCCTACGCCTTCACCACCACTCATTATTAAAAAGTTAAGTTCAGATTTCATTTCAAATGGTTTTCTTTGAGATTTTAGGAAGCGTTGGCGCACAGGGAATCCAACTACATGAATTCTTTCTTTAGGCACGCCATATTCTAAGCATTTTCCCTTTGCTTCCTTGGTCGGACTTAAAATAAAGTCAGCTCTAGGATCGCACCATAATGGATAAATATTAACCAAATCCGCAATCAGAGTGCCAAAAGGAATATGAATTCTTTCTTTTCTTAATATGTTAATGACTGAACCGTTAAAGTTTGGGTGGATCGACAAAATTACATCTGGTTTTACTTCATCCAACAAAGCCATAAAATCGTCTTTAATAAGATTTTCTACACCTTTGTCTATCACATAAGAATTCATTGCAGATAAATGCCATATTGCATTCCATAATTGGGCAGAATTCCTTGTAATTGGACCATAAGATTTACCAATATTTAATAATGCTGATCCTCCTAATGAGAAGCCATCCACAACATGTATTTGTATTTGCTTATTTTCACCAATTTTTTCTTGTAATGATTCAGCAATGCTTTTATGCCCAT
>Ga0308175_100002214_pt1 | contig 13282 bp, 13 predicted proteins | sample PhyCR1_3_FD_203893 | JGI IMG/M metagenome (GOLD analysis project Ga0308175, IMG submission 203893) | Soil microbial communities from UC Gill Tract Community Farm, Albany, California, United States - DLSLS.C.R1 | ecosystem: Environmental > Terrestrial > Soil > Agricultural land | place: USA...
CGGCGGGCGACCTCACGCAGTCGTCAGCCAGGACCTGATCGCACGCAAGATCACCAGCGCAAAGACGCTCGGCATCGAGGGCGGCTCCAACGGCGGCCTCTTGATGGGCGTGGCGCTGACCCAGCATCCGGAACTCTACAACGCCATCGTCATCCAGGTGCCGCTGTTCGACATGATCGCCTACACCCACATCGGCGCGGGCGCGTCGTGGGTGGGCGAGTACGGCGACCCTGCGGTCCCGGCCGAGCGCGCGGTGCTGGACACCTATTCGCCCTATCAGCTGCTCGCGAAGGGAAAGCCCTATCCGAAGGTCTTCATCGAGACGTCGACCAAGGACGACCGCGTGCATCCGGCGCATGCGCGCAAGGCCGCCGCGCGCCTGAAGGAATACGGCTACGACTACCTCTATTACGAGAACATCGACGGCGGCCACGCCGCCTCGGCCAACCTCAACGAGCGGGCCATGCGCATCGCGCTGGAGTACACCTACCTCAGCCAGCGCCTGATGGGCGCGCCGGCCAGCAAGTAGGCCCAAAAAGGTAGCGGGAGAGACCATGAGCGCAGACGTCGTCGCCGAACTTGCCCAGCGCTTCTTCGACGCCATCGAGCGCGGCGACATCGACGCCGTCGGCGCCTGCTACGCCGACGACGCGGTGATCTGGCACAACACCGATGGGCTGGAGAGCAGCAAGGCCGAGAACCTCGAAACGCTGGCCAACTTCGTCCAGGCGATCCCGGTCCGCCGCTACGAGGACCGCCGCCTGCTCGTCACCGCCGACAGTTTCGTCCAGCAGCACGCGCTGCGCTGCCCGCGCGCCGACGGCTCGATCCGCGAGCTCACCGCCGCCATCGTCTGCCAGGTGAAGGATGGCCAGATCACCCGCCTGGACGAGTACTTCGACTCCGCCCAGCTGGCCGCCTGGCGACGAGCCTCCTGAACGTCCTTAGTCAGCCCTTAACGCGGATCGCCCGATGACTTGGCCATGGCTGAGCATTCCAGCGTCTTGATTACCGGCGCCGCGGGTGAGATCGGCCGGGCCGCGGCAGAGCTGCTGGCTTCGCGCGGCTGTTCCCTCGTCCTGGTTGACCACGATGCCGAAGCGGTCTCGGCGCTCGCGGCGCGGCTGCGCGGCGCGACGGCCGTGGCGGCCGACATGCTGGACGCCCGGCGCGTGGCCGCGGTCTTTGACGACGCCGCGCCCCGCCTCGGCGCCGTGGTCCTTGCGGTCGGGACGGAGGGGCCCATCGGGCCGCTGGAGACCTGCGACGACGCGGCTTTCGCGCGGTCGATGACGGTGAACGTCACGAGCGCGTGGCTCGGCCTCAAGCACGCGCTGCGGGTCCTGAAGCCCAAGGGCGCCGGCAGCATCGTGGCGCTGTCGTCCATCTCGGGCGTCATGGCCTCGCCGATGATGGGGGCCTACGCCGCCGGCAAGCACGCGGTGATGGGCCTGGTCCGCACTGCAGCGCGAGAGGCCGCCGGAACAGGTGTGCGCGTCAACGCCGTCTGCCCGGGGCCCGCTGACTCAGAGATGATGCGCCGCATCGATACGCGGCTGGGCCGCCCGGACGCCGCGCAGTCGGTGCCGATGAAGCGCTACGCCGCGCCCGCCGAGATCGCCGAGACCATCGCCTTCCTCTGCTCGGACGCCAGCCGCTATTCCACCGGCGGCGCCTTCATGGTCGACGGAGGCTACAGCTGCCGCTAGCGCGCCGATGACCCAAGCGCACGCGCCATCAGGGCCGGTCGGGGGTTTCTTCGAGGCCGCCGACCCCGGGCCGTGTGTGGGCCAGAGCGTGTTGGACAGCTGGGTCACGAACCACGCCTACGCCGCGTTCGTCAGCGCCCGCGCCGCCTTCGCCGCCCTGGCGGAGGAACATCCGCGGGCCGCGATCTGGGCGCCGGCCTTCGTCTGCCCCGACCTCCTGCAGGGTGTCGATCCGGTCCGCGTGCGCTTCTATCCGGTGGGCGAAGGTTTCGCGCCGGACCTCATCCGCGTCGAGGCCGAGGCGATGCCTGGCGACATCCTGGTCCTCGTCAGCCACTTCGGCCTGCCGGTGGACTCGGTCGCGCGCCGCCTCGCCAAGGACCGCGCCGACTTAATCGTCGTCGAGGATCGGGCCCAGGCGCTCGACCCCCGGTTGCCGGGTTGCGGCGGCTACCGGCTCTACAGCCCGCGCAAGTTGTTGGGTGTGGCCGACGGCGGGATCCTGGTCGCGCCGGACGTCGAGACGCCACCCGAGCCGACGGGACCGGCCGACGCGGACGCGCTCTGGCGCGCGCCGCTGTTGCGCGCGGCCGATCCTGAGGGCCGCGACAACGCCCGCTGGCACGCCGAGAACCAGGCCAAGGAAGCCGCCATGCCTGCCGCGCCGCAGATGATGACGGATCGCTCCCGGGAGGTCCTGGCGGCCACCGCGATCGCGCCGCTGGCCGAGGCCCGCCTTGCCAATTGGCGCACCCTCAACACGCGCCTCGCCGGCTGGTCGGCGCTGCCTGCGGTGGTCGACGCGCCGCCACTGGGCTACGTCCTGCGCCTGCGGCCGGATGCGCGCGACAACCTGCTCTCCGCACTCCACGCCGCCCGCATCTTCGCGGCCGTCCACTGGCGGAAGATCGCCGCGGCCGAGGAAGACTTCCCACGCGAGGCCGCCTGGACCCGCGAACTCCTCACCCTGCCGTGCGACCACCGCTATGGTCGGGCCGAGATGGAGCGGATCGCCGACCTCGTCCTGGAGCATGTGGCGTGACGCATCCCTACGCTGCGGCGGAGTACGCGGCCGGCCTGGGCCACGTGGGCGCGCCCCTGGCCGTGCCCGAATGGGGCGGGCACGTGCTGGTGCGCGAGGCGCCCGGCGGGCGGCGCGACGCGACGGGAACCTATCCTCTGGCGCCGCTCGCGCTGGACGCGGACCTGGCCGGCGGGCTGCGTCGTCTGCGCGACGCCGGCCTGGTGTCGGTGGTGCTGGTCGCCGACGACCGATTGCGGCCCGGGCTGGACGCGCTGACTGGCGCCTTCGACGTCGCCCGCCGCTTCAAGTCGCACTTTGTCCACGACCGCCGCCTTGGCCCGCCCGCGTACGACAAGCACCACCGCTACGAGATCCGCCGCGCCGGGAGCCGCGTCGAGGCCCGAGAGATCGCGTTGGCCGACCATCTGGCGGCCTGGGAGGCGCTCTACGGAGAGCTCACGGCCCGCCACGGCCTGTCGGGCCTGCACGCCTTTCCCTACGCCCACCACGCGACGATCGCGGCCTTGCCAGGCGCCCGCACCTTCGGCGCGTTCATCGACGGTGAGCTCGTCTCGGCCCATATCTTCGCCACCGGCGACGGCTACGCCATGAGCCACCTGGCCGCCTCCTCGGAGGCGGGCTACCGCAGCGGCGCGGCCTATGCGCTGAACGCGCTCGCCCTCGATGCATTGACCGACTGCGACCTGATCAACTTTGGCGGCGGAGCCGGCGCGGACGACGATCCGGCCGACGGCCTCGTCCGCTTCAAGAAAGGTTTCTCAAACCGAATCGCCGCCTCCTGGCTTTGCGGCGCCGTGCTGGACGCCGCGGCCTACGCGGCGCTCAGCGCCGACCGGGCGGACGACGGCTTTTTCCCGGCCTATCGGGGGAAGCCGGCAGGCGAGGCGAAACCATGAGCATCAAGGGCAAGACCGTCACGCTTCGCGCCATCGAAGAGGGCGATCTCGCGACGTTGCACCGCTGGGGCAATGACCCGGACCTCTGGTCATTGCTGGGCGGCTGGCGGTTCCCGAGCTCGGAGCTGGCGCTGCGCCGCTGGTTCGAGGGCTTGCCCGGCGATCCGCTGAACCAGCGTTTCGCCATCGACTATCCGGGCACGGGACTGGTCGGCACCGCCAACCTCGTGGACATCAACTGGAAGGACCGCAACGCCTTTCACGGCATGATGCTGGGCGACCCCGCCATGCGCGGCAAGGGCGTGGGCGTCGACGTGATCATGGCGATGATGCGCTACGCGTTCGACGAGCTCGGCCTGCGCCGGCTCGACGGCTCGATGGTGGCCTACAACGAGGCCTCGCTCGCGGTCTATTGCGGCAAGTGCGGCTGGAAGGAAGAGGGCCGTCAACGTGGCTGGTACTGGCGGGGCGGCCAGGCCTGGGACCGGATCATCGTCGGCGTCACATCGGAGGACTACCGCGCGCTGACCGCCGTCAACGGCTACTGGGGAAGCTGAAATCCGATGGCCTGGCGCCAACTCGGCATGGTGTTCAGGCCGGACGGCAGGCTCGACTGGTCGCGCACCCACGCTCAGGCGCCGGCGCCGCTGCTGCTCGACGACCGGATCCGCGTCTACTACGGCACGCGCAACGCCGAGAACCGCAGCCGCACGGGTTTCATCGAGCTGGACCGGGCCGATCCCACCAAGCTGCTGGGGGTGAGCGACAAGCCGGTCATGGACTTGGGCAAGCCCGGCACGCACGACGAGGATGGCGTGATCGGCAGCCAGGCGATCGCCCTGCCGGGCGAGATCCGCCTCTACTACGGCGGCGTCAGCCGCGGCGGCCACGTGCCCTACCGCATGTCCATCGGGCTTGCCCGCAGCATCGACGGCGGCCTGACCTTCGAGCGTGTGTTCGAGGGCCCTGTCGTCGACCGCACGCCGACCGAGCCCTACATGACCATGGCCCCCAACATCCTGATCGAGGAGGGGCGCTGGACCATGTGGTACGGGTCGGGCACGGGCTGGGTGGAAATCGATGGCAAGTTCGAGCCCATTTACCAGGTCAAGGTCGCCTATTCCGACGACGGGCTCTTCTGGCGCCAGACGGGCCACGCCTGCATCCCCAAGCTGGACGAGCTGGAGGCCAACACGCGGCCTTCGGTGCTGCGGACCCGCAGTGGGTACGAGATGTGGTTCAGCTATCGCAACAGCCGTGACTACCGCGACGGCGTGGGCTCCTACCGCATCGGCTACGCTACCTCGGCGAACGGCGCCGACTGGACGCGGCAGCCCGATCCCGAGGGCCTGCAGCCCACCGGCGCCGGCTGGAACTCCGCCACCATGTCCTACCCGGCTGTGATCGTCGCGGACGGGCGCAGGCTCATGTTCCACAACGGCGACGGCTTCGGCGCGAGCGGCATCGGCTGCGCGATCTGGGAAGGTTCATGACCATCCTCGTCTTCCCGTCCGCCCTGGAAGCGGCGGCGAAGTACGCCCGCGAGGCGCGCCAGTGGGGCCGCCGCGTGGTCGGCGCCTCCTCGCTGGAGAGCGACCCGAACGCCGGGGCCTTCGACGCCTGGGGCCGCTTGCCGTTCATCGGCGCGCCGGATTTCTTCGACGCCCTCGCTGCGCTCGTGGCGCGCGAGGGCGTCACCGAATTCTACACGCCGCACGCACCCACCTTCCACCTGCTGGAGCGAGAGCTTCCGGCCCGCCTGCCGGCTGTGAGCATGGTGGGTCCCGGCCCCTTCCGGCGGCAGATGAACCGCGTCACCGACGCGCTGGCGGACGGCGAGGTCGGACTGACGGTTGCCGCCCGCTTCGCCGGCGCGCCGTCGCCGCTGCCGGCCGCCCTCGTGGGGGCGATCCTGGCCCAGGTCGAGACCATTCACGGCGAGTGTTCGAGGGAGAAGGTCCTGGCGCTCTGCGGCGCCGTGCCGACGGCGCCCAAGGGCGACGTCGTCGAGATCGGCGCCCTCTACGGCAAGAGCAGCTACGTGCTGAACCGGTTGGCCGCCCACTGCGGGATCGGGGCCACGATCTGCGTCGATCCCTGGAACCTGGGCCTGTCGGTCCAGACCGATGCGCCCGCGCACATCCAGGAGGCGTCCGGCGGCTGGGATTGGGAGGTCGTCTACCGGGGTTTCCTCGTGGCGATGCTCGGCTGCGCGAGCGCGCCGTTCAATTACCTGCGGATGACCTCGCAGGAGGCCCACGCCCGCTACGTGGCTTCGCGGTCGGTGACCTCTCCGGAGTTCGGAGAGACGCCGCTGGCCGGGCGCATCGCCGTCCTGCACATCGACGGCAACCACGATGAGGCCGCGGTGGCCGAGGACTTCGCGCTCTGGAGCCGGCACGTCGTCCCGGGGGGCTGGATCATTTTCGATGACTACAACTGGCCGCACGGCCAGGGCCCGCGCGTCGTCGCCGACCGCGCCATCGCCGCCTATGGCCCGCGCGTGCGCCGCAGCTTCATCGGTGGCGGCGCGATGTTCGTGAACTTGGCGGACTAGGCGGCCTTCGCCCGGGCCCTCTTCGGCGCGCCGGCCTTGCTGGCCGCCTTCCGGGCCGTGCAGATGTAGTAGAACTGGTAGACCTGGGCGACGCGAACGTCGGTCAGCTCGGGCGGGAACGCGTCCACCGGGCAGCGGTGGATCACGTTGTGCGCTGACAGCACGCCCATGAAATAGGCCCTCTGCATGGGCGACGCGTCGTCCTGGATCTGCTCGTCGAGGAACAGCAGCACTCCGCCCGGCTTGGCCACCCGCGCCATCTCCGCGATCGCCTTGGCCGGGTCGGTGAGGCCGTTCACCGCGCCATAGCTGGTCACCACGTCGAAGCGATCGGACTGGAAGGGCAGGGACATGGCGTCGCCCAGCACCAGGTCCACGGTCACGCCCGCGGCGCTCATCATCTCGCTGCCCTGGCGCAGCATCGTCTCCGACAGGTCGATCGCCGTGTAGTCGGCGTCCAGGTCCATCCAGCCGTGCCGGTAGAGCGAGTTGCAGGAGCCGGTGGAGACGTCCAGCACCTGCAGACGCCGGCCGGCCTTGCGCAGCGGCGCGAGGACACGTTCGTGCGCTTGCGCGAACGTCTCGGTCGGAACGTAGGGCTTGCTGGTGACCGACAGCCAGGCCGGGATCGCTACCCAGAGCAGGTTCAGCAGGTAGCGCTGGCGGACCAGGAACCAGCCCAGCAGGGCCAGCACCACGAGCGCCGCGAATGACAGGACGCCCCCGCTGAAGAGCCAGACGATCAGGCCCGCCAGCACGACCAGCACGGCGAAGTACGTCAGCCAGTAGGGCCAGGAGATCGCCAACGGCCGCACCGGCATGACGATGAATGGCATGGTGATCTGGTAGAAGCGGCCGAAGACGCCGTCATAGAAGGTGTCGCGCAGCTTGCGGTCCTGGGCGCCGATCGTTTCGTCAAGGAACAGGCGCGGCATGCCTGCGGCGCACGAATACGCCTGGCCGCAGGCGCCGCAGGTCCAGCGCGTGGTCGAGGCCGTGAAGTCGCCGCCGCCGCACTTCGGGCACCTGTACTTGCTGGCCTTCAGCTCGGTCGTCACGGCTCAGCCCTTCGGATCGAAATAGGCGAAGGTGGCGACCCAGCGCCCGGCGGCGCTGCCCCAGTCGAACTTGTCGGCGAGGTCGGACTGGGTGACCCAGTGGTGGTGGTCGTAGCGCCAGACCAGGATGTCGCCGATCTCATGGTGCGGCTCCATGTCGACGACCTCGCCGTCGATCTCGAAGCCCGTGCCGCCGTTGCGATAGTCGCGCCCGCGCTTGGCCAGCGAGACGATGAAGCCGAGCTTCTGTGGGTGCAGGTTGTGCCAGTGCCGGGCGAAGAAGCCCCCGCCGCTGGGATAGTGGATCAGCTGCGGGTGCACGTAGGGCCCGCTGGCGGGGACCTCGAACGTCACGTCGTACCCGGTGAGCGCGTTGTAGAGCTCGCGGAGGGGCTCGAAGAGCGCCAGCAACGGCTCGCGCAGGGCCGGCGGCGCCGTCATCAGGGCGTTGAAGTTGTAGTCGTGGAAGACGTGCGGCGCCTGCTGCAGGCGCGAGACCATGGCCCGGCGGCGATGGTAGTTGCCGGCGAAGTCGTCCACGTCGGCTGCTTGGACCTGTCGCCCCCAGTCGGCCACGGCGTCGCGCGCCGCGATGACCAGCGATTCGGGAAACGCGTCCTTCAGCAGGACGAGCTCGCCGCGGTGCATGACGCGGTCCACGATCTCGTCGCGGCTCATGTCCGTGGCGATGAAGCCATCCTTCAGCGCGGCGGGGGTCTTGACGACCCCGCTCACGGATGCGGGCTCACGAGCATCGGGCCAGGCCCTCGCGCAGCGACCCGCAGACGATGTCGACGTGCTCGTCGGGCATGTCGATGGAGAACGGCAGGCCAAGCACGGTCTCGGCGAGGTGCGCGGTCATCGGCAGCGAGCGGCGCGCGAATCCCGCGAAAGCCGGATGGGTGTGCATGCCGCGGCCCCACCAGGCGCGGGTCTCGACGCCGGCGCCGTGCAGCGACTCCAGCACGGTCATCAGCCACTCCGGCCGGTCGATCTGGACCACGCAGGTGGTGGAGATCCACTCCGGGCCCCAGCCGTCCAGGAACCGCGCGCCGTTCAGGCCGCCCAGGTTCTGGCGGTAGCGCGCGGCGACCTTCTGGAACGCCGTCCGGCGGGCCGGCCACTCGTCCAGGGCCGCAAGGCCGATGGCGGCCGCGTATTCGCTGAGCTTGCCGTTGGTGCCGGCCATCTGCGCGATCCGGCTGCCGCGGAAGCCGAAGTTGGCCCGCTGGCGCACATCGGCCACGAGGTCGGGGTCACGGGAGAGCGCGAAGCCGCCTTCGCCCACACCCAGCACCTTGGTGGCGTGCAGGCTGACCACCGACATCATGTCGCCGGGCCGGGCGCCGTCGAACCCCGGCGCGGCGTCCAGCACCACAGGGATTCCGGTCTCCTGCCTGAACTTCACCCACACCTGCGGGTCCACCGGCTGGCCGCAGACCGCCACCGGCATGATCGCGCCGACCTCGCCCGGCGCGTTCGCCAGCGCCTCGCGCACGATCTCCGGCGTCAGCAGGCCGCCCTCGTCCACGTCGGTCAGGTAGGGTGTCAGGCCCGCCTCGATCACCGCGTGCACCGAGGCCGAGAAGGTCCAGCTGGGCACGATGCACAGCGTTCCGCGCTTGGCCCCAGCGGCGCCCAGCGCCAGCGCCAGACCCACGGTCGCGTTGGCCATCGTGCAAACGCCGTCCGGCCTCAGGCCGAACCGCTCGGCCAGCCTGGCCTCGAACGCCTCGCACAGGGGACCGAAGTTGGAATACCAGCGCGCCTCGTCGATGCGCTCGATGTAGGGGGCCAGCGCCGCCAGGCCGGGCAGTTTCGGCCTCGCCACCGGGATCTTCTTCATGCCGACCTCGGCCTTTTCCGCCCGGACGGATCGGGCCTCGCCCGCCATTGTCAACGCGACAGCCCAGCTGGCGCGGGCCCGTCCAGCGCCGCCAGGACGAGATCCAACGGGACGGAATAGTCGCCGTGCTTCTTGTCGGGGTCGACGCCTTCGCCGCAGACGAAGGTCAGCCGATAGCCCAGCTCGGTCATGCAACCGTTGAAGGTGCCCCAGTTGAAGAGTCCACGCTGGGAGAGGACGATCAGCTTGAGGTCGGGGGGCGAATAGACCGCGTTCATCAGCGACGAGCCGTTGGGCGCCACCACGACGCTGGCCGACTGGAACAGCCGCACCTGGTCGGGATAGCTCATCTCCTCCAGGCACACCTCATCGAACCCTCGGGCGGCAAGCGCGGCGCTGATCTCGTCCTCGTTGGAGAGCCGGCGCCAGACGCTGTTCTTGCGCGACAGGTAGAGCTTGCGGTCGCGCGCGGCGGGCTCGCCAATGCGGCTCAGGACGCGCTGCTGGAGGAAGCGGAACGGTCCGACGGGCAGGCCGCCCTGGTGCTCGGCCGGCACCTGGGTGTGGGCCGCGAGGTGCACCGGGAAGAAGCAGGGCGGCGAGGCCACCAGCAGCTCGCCGACGCGGAACGCGCCGCCGGGCGGGATCTGCACCACCGGATTGTCGGCCATCAGGTTCAGGAACTCGAGGTGCTGGGGCGGCATGTCGCTGTCGACGATGATCGGCAGGCCCGCGAAGCGCGGGTGGCGCTCCAGGTAGGCCAGCTTGCACATGTACTCCGGGACCCAGTGGCCGAAGTGCGCCGACACCGCGCCGCTGAGCATGACCCCGCCGGGGATGTCGACCCGGGCGTAGGCGCCCACCTCCATCAGCAGGCGGTCCTCCTGCCGCTCGAGCGCGACCGCCTCGTACGGGATCTCGAGGACGCGGCCGTACCGCTCGTCGCACAGCGTGTCGTTCAGCACGCAGCCATCGGCGGTGAGCACGAGGCTGGACTTCGCGAAGACCGTCGCGCCGCGGATGAGAGTCGCATAGGTGTCGTAGCCCGGGACGGTGATGGCAGGCCGTTCGACCGGCGGGTCGCCGAAGATTGGCGGGTCCTGGACGCGGATGACCTCCGGCCCGCCCTCGACGTCGGGCGTCGCGCTCGACCGCGCCAGCCACTGGCGCACCGATAGCAGCGGCGCCGAGACCACGCCTTCGGGCATGTCGTCGTGCATGCCCACGGCCCACAGCATCCGGGCCCAGAAGAGGGTGATGTCGCGGTTCGGCAGGCGGGCGAACGCCTCGGCGTAGGCCTCCTTGCCGCGTTGCACGCCATAGGCCATGGCGGTTTCTTCGATCAGCAGGGTCGCCGCGTCCACGCGCTCCGGAAAGCCCAGGTGCGCCTTGGTCAGGGCCTCGACAGCCGCCTCGTGCTCGCCATCCGCGCGGCGGGTGACGCCCAGCACGAGCCAGGCCAGCGGATCGTCGGCGCCCAGCGCGATCGCCCGATTCGCCGCCTCGGCCGCCTCGGGCATGTCGCCGATGATCAGGTGGATATAGCCAGCCAGGGTGGCCAGGCCCGGATCGTCCGGGAACTTCGCCCGGCCCTCGGCGCAAGTGTTGCGCGCGACCAGCAGGCGGTTGGCGTTCAGAAGGTCGGCCACGGATTGGCGCAGCCCCAGGACCTCGGCCTCGGCGTCGCGCGCCAGGGTGTCCGGCTCCTGATCCATGCGCGTTGTCCGCCCTCCGACCCAAGTGCAGGCCTCCTGGCATAGGGCGCCATGGTTAACCGCGTGCTTCCGGCGTGCGCTTAGAGAGCGGCGACGCCGGCCTGGGCCACCACCATGTCCTGTTCGTAGTGGCCGCCGCTGACGCCGATCGCGCCCACGACCGCCTCGCCCACCCGCAGAGGATAGCCGCCGCCGAACACGATCAGCCGCGGCGTCTTGACGATGCCGTGCAGCAGGGGCGGGTCGGCCTTGATGAACTCGAACCAGGCGTCGGTGGAAATGCCGAATGCGGCGGCCGTGTAGGCCTTGTCCTGGGCGATATCGACGCTGAGCAGCGCCGCGCCGTCCATCCGGGAGAACGCCTTCAGCACGCCGGACTCGTCGACGACGGCGATCACCATCGGCACGCCGATCTCGGCGGCCTTCGCCTCGGCCGCGCGCACCACCGTCTGCGCCGCCTCCGCCGAAATGGAGGCCTTCGTGACCGTCGTTGCGCCCATGGCCGTGCTCCTCCCGTCAGGCTTCGACAGGAGCAGTAGCGGACGAGCGGGGCCGTTCCGCAGGCCAAAAGAATTTGCCGCGGCGGGCAAATTATTTGCCGCCCGCCGGGCCGGGGGTGCAGGCAGGATCGTCGACCTCGAACGCAAAGGACCGCCTATGACGAGCCGTATCCTGATCGCCTTCTATTCCCGCGGGGGCTCGGTGGAGGCGCTGGCGAACGCCATCGCCGAGGGCGCGCGGGAGGCCGGGGCCGAGGTGCGCCTGCGCCGGGCTCGTGAGCTGGTGGACGCGACTGTGATGGCCCGCGCGCCGGGCTGGGCGGAGGCGGCCGAGCGCATGAACGGCCTCTACGAAGAGCCGACGCTGGTGGACGCAGAGTGGGCCGACGGCATCATCCTGGGCGCGCCGACCCGCTTCGGCTCGCCGGCCAGCGAACTGCGCGCCTACCTCGAGGGCCTGGGCGCGCTCTGGGTTCAGAACAAGCTGATCGACAAGGCCGGCTCGGCCTTCACCTCGACGTCGACCACCCACGGCGGGGCGGAGACCACCATCCTGTCGATGTGGCCGACGCTGGCGCACCTGGGCCTGGTCATCGTGCCCAACGGCTACGGCCAGCCGCTGTCGCGCGCCGCCGGCACGCCCTACGGCTCCAACTCGGTCTCCGGCGGGCCGGAGAAGGGGCCCACCGACAACGACCTGGAGATTGCCCGCCACCAGGGCCGCCGCGTCGCCCGCGTCGCCGAGGCCCTGCGCGCGGCCCGCGGCGCTACGGCTTAAACGCTCGCGACAAATGGGATTTCGCGCGGGTTCGGATTTTTCTGCTTTGGTCCGCCCGCCTTCCTGAACCTAGCATTGGGACGGCTGGAAGCGGGGTGAACGCCGCTCGGGGCCGAAGGGAAGGAAAGCGCTATGGGCGAGCCCATGCAGTATCGCGGCGTGAATCACGTCGCCCTCGTCAGCCGCGACATGGCCGAGACGGTGGACTTCTACACCCGCGTGCTGGAGATGCCGTTGGTGCGCACGATCGACCTGCCGGACGGGCGCGGCCAGCACTTCTTCTTCGACTGCGGCGGCGGCGACACCATCGCCTTCTTCTGGTTCCCCAACGCGCCGGCCGCGGCGCCCGGGGTCGCCTCGATGCACCCCGACTACCAGAAGGTGGGGTCCCAGACCGCCCACGCCTCGATGAATCACCTGGCGATCAGCGTGCCGCTGGAGAAGTTCGACGAATACGCCGAGCGCCTGCGCAGCAAGGGCGTGGCGCTTCGGGTGCTGAACCACGAGGACGGCGAGAAGCACTCCAACGAGCAGCTCACCGAGAACGCCTGGATCCGCTCGATGTATTTCCGCGATCCGAACGGCATCCACATGGAGTTGGCCGCCCTGGTGCGCCCGTTCCGCCCCAGCGACGTGGCCCACGATCCGGTCAACGCCAGCGGCGAACGCGTCCCGCGCAAGCAGACCGAGACGGCCTAGCTTCTCCATGACGGTTTCCGCCGCGGCGCGCACGGAGGGGGCGGGCGCTGTGGCCGCCGCCCCTGTGTCGTCGGCCTACGCCTGGTTCGTCGTAGGCGCCCTGTCGCTGATCAACATGGTCAGCTACGTCGAGCGGCAGATTCTGACGCTGCTGTTCACGCCGATCAAACACGACTTCCACCTGACCGATACGCAGGTGAGCCTGCTGGCCGGCGCGGCGTTCGTGATCTTCTTCGCCGTCTTCGGCCTCTTTTTCGGCCGGCTCGCCGACCGCAGCAACCGCAAATGGATCATCCTCGTCGGGACGCTGTTCTGGAGCCTGGCGACCACGGGCTGCGGCATGGCCCAGACCTTCATCCAGCTGTTCACCGCACGCATCTCCGTGGGCGTCGGCGAGGCGACGCTGGGTTCCTCGGCGCTATCGATCATCAGCGACTACTTCCCCCGCGAGAAGATGCCGCGCGCGCTCAGCGTCTACA
>Ga0308175_100002215_pt1 | contig 13281 bp, 17 predicted proteins | sample PhyCR1_3_FD_203893 | JGI IMG/M metagenome (GOLD analysis project Ga0308175, IMG submission 203893) | Soil microbial communities from UC Gill Tract Community Farm, Albany, California, United States - DLSLS.C.R1 | ecosystem: Environmental > Terrestrial > Soil > Agricultural land | place: USA...
GCGCGATGCGTTTGCGCAGAGCGACCGGCAACCATGACGCCATCGCGGATGTCTGCCGCGGCTCAGCAGGCAACTATGCAAGGCACGGTTGTGTTCTATGATCGATTGGAGTATGGCCACGCGTGGACGCTTCAGCGGACGCTGGTGGAGGAGCGGATCGCAGAGCGCCGTCCGGATACCCTCTTGCTGTTAGAACATCACCCCGTATTCACGATCGGCCGAAGCGGTCGCGAGGATCACTGGGGATACGATGAGCGTCGTCTGATTCAGTCTGGGTATCCGGTCTATCGGATCGAGCGAGGCGGCTCGATCACCTTTCATGGACCTGGGCAAATCGTCGGCTATCCCATTCTCCGGTTGGCGTCCTTTTGCGCAGGCCCCAAGGCTTACGTGCGCATGTTGGAGGAAGTGCTCATTCGAACATTAGCGACTTGGGGTATTGCAGGGCGCCGCATCGGCGCTTGGCCAGGGGTTTGGGTCGACTTGGAGCAGCCTGCGAAAATTGCGGCGATTGGGGTCAAGATTCAGCGGGGCGTCACCATGCATGGGTTTGCGTTGAACGCGACGATGGATCTCTCGCCGTTCCAATTGGTGACGCCATGCGGAATCCAAGGGTGCCGAGTCACCTCCATGGCGGACATTTTGGGTCATGACGTTGGGATGGATCGCGTTCGCCATCGGATGGCCGAGGTCTTTGCAGAGGTCTTCGGCATCGAATGGACGAAATGGATCATGAATGGACAGCCAGGCAACCACGATGCCGGCACAGGAACCGATGAACATCGACCAAGGGAGTTCGCCGATGAATCCGACGAATGAACTCGATACGCCCATGTTCAGATTAGCGGTCGCTCAGTTCGATCAAGCCGCTGAACTGATGAAGCTGGATCGCAATCTGCGCGAGCGGCTGAAGTTGCCGGACCGATCGCTCATTGTCAGCGTACCGATTCGAATGGATAGCGGCACCGTGAAGGTATTTACGGGGTATCGCGTGCAGCATGACTCCGCGCGAGGGCCCTCCAAGGGCGGCATTCGATACCATCCCGATGTGAATCTCGGGGAAGTGGCGGCGTTGGCCATGTGGATGACATGGAAATGCGCGTTGGCCGGTCTGCCTTACGGCGGCGCGAAGGGCGGCGTCCGCGTCGCGCCCGAGCAGCTCTCGTCCGCGGAATTACAACGCCTGACCCGCCGGTATGCCTCAGAGATTTTTCCCATGATTGGTCCCGATCAAGATGTCCCCGCTCCGGACGTCGGCACCGATGCGCAAGTGATGGCGTGGATCATGGATACCTATAGCCAACAGGTCGGCTATGCCGTACCGGGAGTGGTTACCGGCAAACCGCTCTCGATCGGCGGAAGTCTCGGCCGTGAAGAAGCGACCGGGCGCGGTGTCGTGTATGTGACGCTGGAGGCCATGCGGCATCTGAATCTCACCATCGACCGAGCCACGGTTGTCGTGCAAGGATTCGGCAATGTCGGATCGCACACCGCTCGGATTATGCATGAGGTAGGCGCGAAGGTGATTGCCGTCAGCGATAAGACCGGCGGTCTCTATCGCGCCGGAGGATTGGATATTCCGACGTTGCTCACTCGCTATCAGACCGAGAAGCAACCGTTGCGCGACACCAAGCTGGGCGAATGGATGACGAATGAAGAACTGCTCACGTTGCCCTGTACCGTCCTGGTGCCGGCGGCCTTGTCCGAGCAGATTACCGCGGACAACGCAGCCCGCATCCGTTGCCGGATCCTGGCGGAAGGCGCAAACGGACCGACAACATTAGACGCAGATCCCATTCTGACCGATCAGGGCGTCTTCATCATTCCCGATATTCTCGCCAATTCCGGCGGGGTCATCGTATCGTATTTCGAATGGGTGCAAGATGCGCAGCGCTTTTTCTGGAAAGCCACAGATATTCAAGATCGACTGCACGAGATCATCACCACCGCGTTTCAACGGACCATTGAGTTTTCAACGCGCCAGCGAACCTCCATGCGCATGGCGGCTCTCATGAACGGCATCGATCATGTGGCGCAAGCTCATCTGTCTCGAGGGCTCTATCCCTGAAGTGGACGATGACTGGTGTTGAGCAGATACGTGTTGGCGATGATTGCCGGAATATGGATGGCGGACGGCTTGGCGCTGCTCATGGCTCCGCGTCATGTCATGGCTCAAGTGCGAGACGTATTGACAATCGCACCGAAAATCCTGAGCTGGGAAGGGCTTGCCGCAGGGCTGGGAATTTGTTTGCTCGCCGGGACACGCGGCCTGCACTATGAAACTCTGTGGACCATGACGGGAGCGGCCATGGTGGTGAAAGGCGTCTTCCTGATGATCGGGCCTGAGCCGTGGAGACAGCGGGTGCTGGAGTGGTGCCTTCGGCGTGAGGACATCGATTATCGATTTTGGGGACTCGGCCTGTGCACGCTCTCCATCCTCCTCTTGCACGCCTCGGGATGGATTGGGACGGAGTAAAACTAGATTGGCAATGACGAATGGTCAGCTACAGGACTTGTGGGACAGGCACCGTGAGGCCGGGTGGCCGCTTATGACTACGCGGCGTGAAGGCGAATTAATGACCTTGGATACGGTCGTCAGCGGCTGTGCGCTCTATTTTTTTGATTCCGATGAAACACTCGATCTTCCGCGCATCGAGATGCTGCAGACCTGCCTGGCGGAGATTGACGATCTCTGGCCTGAGTTGTCGGGCGAATCCATTGACTATTTCGGCCGGTTGCGAATGATCGCCGAGTTGCTCGTGAAAACAACCAAACGCTGAAGGCAGGGGGAGACGCCGCACAGCTCGTCTCCCCCTTCGTCTTATGGAATCTCGACAATATCCTTCTTCATCGGGCCGAGAAGGCCCAACAGTTCCTTCTTCTCCGCATCAGGCACTTTAAACGTGTTGAGCGACGCGACGAGATCGTCCACAAGGGCGTTGAAGTCCGCCGTCGTAATCCTCATGCCCGCATGTGTGGTCTTCATGTCCCGGCCCGTATAGGCGCACGGTCCGCCCGAAGCCATACAGACTTGATCGACCAAGTTCTTTTTGAGTCTGGGGATATCGGTGGTCGCAAACCGTTCATTGATCCGCTTGTCATTGGCGACGTTCGCCACAAATTGATCAATGACCGCCGTGATGGCCGGCTTTCCTCCGAGCCGAGTATAGAGCGATTGTGTCCCTCCTTGGCCGGCTTGCGTGTCCATCGTTGAACATCCGATGGCACTGGCGGCCATTGAGAGAACAGCCAATAGCAGAGTACGCGTTCCCGATCGTAAATTCTTCACCTGGCCCTCCTTATAATAAGAATGTCGAGCAGCTGTCCTCAAGCGAGTCTCGCCTGAATGCCCTCTTTGTTCTAGTAAAGATACGCATCTTATTGACATAGATCCAATATATTGTTTATATTGTTTTGATAGTTATAGCCTATTGATTAGGCGATGAGCACTTCGATGGAATTACGACAATTACGATATTTTCTCGCGGTCGCGGACTGTGGAAATTTTACAAGAGGCGCCGAAAAAGTCTCGATCTCGCAGCCGTCCTTGTCGGTTCAGATCGCCGCTTTGGAAGGGGAACTCGGTGCGCCGCTGTTCGATCGGCTCGGCCGCCATGCGGCGTTGACAGAAGCCGGACGGCTATTTCGCGACCATGCTCAACGAGTGATTCGTGAAACGGAACTCGCTGCCCAGTCCATTCGAGACCTAATCGGCGCGGAACAGGGCCGGTTAGTCGTCGGCGCGCTGTCAACCGTCAATTCGTATTTGATTCCTCCGCTGGTGTGCCGATTTAAACGGCAATTTCCTCATGTGCATCTCCAAGTGCATGCGCAGCCATCCTCGATCATTGAAGAGGCTGTGTCGGCGAATCGCCTGGATCTCGGCCTCTGTCTTTTACCGGCGGCCAACGATCGCCTGATCACGAGCCGTTTGTTTACGGAAACGCTCGTGCTGGTGAGTCCGCCCGGCATTCGTTTGACCGCGAAACGAATCCGCATGCGCGATCTGGCCACCTTGCCGTTGGTCTTGTTGCCAAACGACTATTGTTTGCGAAAGATGATCGAAGCAGAATGCGCCCTGGTCGGTGTGCGGCCCCAGGTCTCTGTCGAAATGACGTCGCCGGAAGGGATTCTAGAGGCGGTGAAACAGGGCGTAGGACTCACAATTTTACCTGAACTCTTTGTACGGCATCGTATCGGCGGGAGCTTGTTGCGTGTGATTGAATTATACGATCCCGTTCCGAGACACGATGTCGGCGTCGTGTCCCTGGCTCATCGCCATCTAGGCAAAGCCGCCCAAGAATTTGTTCGCCTCTGTCGAACCACGCTTGGCGATCTCCAAATCGATCGAGAGCAGGCAGCGCCGCAAAAGATTCCCCTCCGACGTGCCCTCCAGGGTTGACACGTAACGCGGATGTCTATTCAATCCATGCAAGCGAACAGATAGGCTGGTAGTTTCCTTGAAGTTCGTCGGTTCTGTCGGCTACAATTGTTTGTGATTTTTGCTATGGCATGCCGCCGTGGGCCTATAAGGAGGAAGTGATGGTAGGGAGACGATGGACCGTCTGGCTTTCATGCTATCTCACCTTCATGGTAGTAGGGCTGGCTTCCGCCGAACCGTATGAATTGAGTAAAAACGATGTGATGGATCCAAAGAACTTTAAAAGCTCGGATATCTCCTTGTTCGGGGTAAAACTCGGAGATCCGGAGAACAAAGCGTATGACGTGCTCGTGAATGAGAAAATCCCAGGCGTGAAGACCGAACAGGAGGCGACATTTATTCTGCTCCTCGATCAACGAAAGCCGACCGGTCCGATGGCCGGCGTGCGGCTGATGGACGGCAAAGTGGATTTGATCTTCATCAATAACCGATTTGCCTATAAGGCGCGCGGCCTCTTTCGCAATGTCTTGAATAGCGAAAGCCCGGACGACATTCGGAAGATCCTCGGCAAGGAAGACTACGGGGATGAAAATGTGATGGGGGCCGTGTTGAACTATGACAAGCAGGGATTTGTCGTGAATTATCTGGGGAAGGATGTGAACATCGAGTTCAATTCACCGCAATAAGACCGCAATACCGCGTTACCGCAAAGCAGTCGCCGCAAGACGTGGATTTCGAAGTCCATACTTAATCAGGTGCGTAGCAGTATTCCAACGAGAGGAGGCATGGAGCAGCACGAGGAGCAGTTCTTTTCCGTCCTGGGATACTTTCGCAATCAGACATCGGCCCGCCTTAGATGTAAATCCCGTCTTGACCCCTTCGACTCCCGGCATCCGGCCTAACAACCGATTGGTCGTCCGCAGCAAATAGGATCGGTTCGTATTGACCGCGGTGAGCACGCCACGCTCCTCTTTCACGTATGATCGAAACAGCGGGTGCTGAAGAGCCAGCTCGGTGAGGACGGCGAGATCTTGTGCGGTCGTGTAATGCGTCGGGGAATCAAAGCCGCAGGCGTTGCTAAAGTGCGTATGCGCAAGTCCCAGGGCGCGCGCTTTTCCATTCATCAGCTCGACGAATTTCTCTTCTGAACCCCCGACATGAATAGCGGCCGCGAGGCAGGCGTCATTGGCCGATGTGATCAGCATGGCTTTCAACAGATCTTCCAGGCGAAAAATATGTCCGACTCGCAACCGTAAGTGCATTTTTCTGGCGGCCGCCGCCTCGCGGCTCACGGTCACATAGTCATCCAACTTTCCATATTCCAGCATGACGAGCGCGGACATAATCTTCGTCAAGCTGGCCGGAGACAGCCGCCGGTCGGCTTCGAATGCATACAACACCTGTCCGCTGGACAGATCTTTCAGAAGGATGCTTTCCGCCGGGATGCGAGCGCGGCGGACAGTACGAAACGGCGTAGACCCGGGTATCAGTCCGGGTGAATTGCGAAGGGATGGCTGCGTCACCGTGGTTTCGGCCCGGGACAAGGAAGGGGACAACAGAAAGGCCGATAGACCGATAGAACCAAGGAGGATCATTCCGAGGACGGGTTGAAAAAAAGTGAGGCACCGCGCGCCGAGGCGCCGGTGAAGTGGAGGATGTCTTCTGTAACAATTAGAGGGTGATCGTCTCACGTACCTTGGCGCCACGGAATCCGTTATCGATGACCTTATGAAAGAAGCGTAACAGGTCGGCCAGATCCAACCAGAACCCACAATTGAGGCACCTGGCGTAGAGACGCCGACTGAGCAGCGTGTAATGCCGCTCCACCATCATGTACCCGTTGCACTTCAGGCAATGCATGGAAAATCCGTATGCGCGTGACCATTCGTGAATCGATGCAGAATGAAAGCCGTCGCTTGTACCGCGAGGCTGCTCCCGCTGTCAAGTCGCACCGTCCACTATCGAAGGCGGTTCATAATCAGGGCTAGGCATCCCGCCAACAGCCCTCCGCCTAATATCGTGATCGCAAACGTCAGATACGCGGCGGTTCCGCCGGAGCGCGTGCCGTACAGCAGATCATGAACGCCGCCTTGGACCATAAGGACCGATAAGGTGCTAAGAGCACCGATGTTAAACCACCACACAAAAGTCCGCACGTCTACTTCCTGTCGCCGGCATGTACCGCTGGGATTATTCATGATCGCTGCGGCGCCCTCGCTTGACAGAAGACTCGGCAGGCTTCGGTCTCAGCCGTTTCTGCGACATTCATGAATAATGCAAGCTAGTGCTGACTCTAACTGACGTTGCCAGGACTGTCAAGAAAGTGAACGTGAAGTCAGGACGATGTACGAGGAGGAGGCGCCGTGGCGTTGCGAAGACCACGGTGAAGGAAGATCGTCACACTGGCGGCGCCGTTATTGGCCATGACCAGTCCCGGCACTTCCGTAGACGTCGTCGTGAGATTCAACGTCGCCAACGCAAACGGCCCACCGCGAGTCCGGTAATTGATCGGCGGATAACGAAACGTCCCATCGCCGCGCCCATAAAGGATGGACAGATTATTCGACTGGACGTTCACCACGGCCGCATCCATTCGTCCATCCCCGTCGATATCCCGCGCGACTCCGTAAACCGGTCCGGCATCGGCGCCTGATTCTTTGCCGGGCTGGAACGTGCCGTTTCCATTTCCGAGAAAGACGGTAAAGGTATCCATCTCACCATTCATGACGAACAGGTCCGCCAATTGATCGCCATTGAAATCGGCGAACGTCACGACGAGCGGCCGTTTGCCCGTCCGATAGTCAGTGGGCTTACGAAATGTGCCGTCTCCGTTTCCCAACCAAATCGAGACCGCGCTGCTCATTGGGCCGCCGTTCGTCACCGCAAGATCCAACGTGCCGTTGCGATCCAAATCTGCCACGGCAATGGAGGTCGGTGTGTCGCCATATTCGTATTGCGGGCCATCGGCAAAAGTCCCATCCCCTTGGCCAATGAACACTTTGATGAGGTCATTCCGCAATGCCACGGCGAGATCCGGTTTCTGATCTCCATTAAAGTCGCCGGCGGCGATCGACACGGGTGTCTTGTGCACGCCATATCGTTGTCCGGTTCCGAATGTCCCGTTCGCAAGGCCCAAATAGATAGCGATTTGATCGCTGCCGGAGCAGGCGATAGCCAAGTCCCTGCGGCCATCTCGATTAAAGTCGTCCATTGCCAAGGCACGAGGCTCTTTGGCCACCGGAATCTGGGTGTGTTCCTTGAACGTGCCATCGCCATTCCCGAATAGAATGGACAAGGAATCATTGCCGATGTTCGTTGTAATAATGTCCGTGATGCCGTCCTCATTAAAGTCCCAGGTTGCCACAGAGGTCGGGTTTTTCCCCACTGGATAGGTGGCAAAGAGGTAGAGAAGGTCCGGCGGAGTGTACGGTTCTTTATTCGAGCAGCTTGTCAGCAGAAGGCCCAGGACAAGCATGAGCCGGCCGACTCGTCTGGTAGAGACTGGAATGCGGAAGCCGCAAAGGTGAGCGAGAGACACCCTGTGCCCGATGTTGCTAGTGGATCGCCATTGATAAAACCGCCAAAGTATACTCATCCTGCTTGACGGTTAGCAACAGCATTGAAATGATCGAGTCCTATGCCCGGGCTCCTACATCCTCTTTTCTCTGGAAGACCGGCCGTTGATTACGTTAGAATAGCGAGGAAGAAGGAGGGTGCGATGGCAGAAGAAAAGATGAAGATTGAACTGACGATGTACGGGATCGCCGAGGTGCTGAAATGGTGCATCGAGCGCAATAACGGCCGCATCGCCGGGGTTGATACCGCCGGCTTTAAGCAGATGCAGGCGCTCTTGGCGCAACGGCCCCAAGTAAACGACTATTTTACACTTGATCAATTTTGGAAGAAGCCGGTCACTTTGGACCTGACTAGGGAAGAGGTGGAAACCATCGATCGGTGCTTGTACGATATTCCCAATCTTGAAAACGTGCAATTGCCGCAAATCCGGCATAAATTCTGGCCAAAACAAGCTGCGGCACACTGAACCTATGGATGGCCTCCGTCGAGCCTGGGACTTTGGTCCCCTTGCGAAAACGATAGGGGCTGTGGTTTATTAAAAGGGGTGGAGGTGTGTGGGCTTTGGTCGTGCCCCAAAGCTCCGACGTCTCTCATCCTCCTGTAGAGATGTCCCCTCCACCTTTTTGATTCATGAGCAGTCGCCTGACCTCCTAGAGTTCCTCCGGTTCTTTCTTAATGTAACGAACGCAATATAGTTGGGCTGAGGCTTTTCGGTCCCTGTGCTCAGGACAATAGGTTCGCACACAGGGAAAGGTGGTCCTCAAGGGCCGGAGGCAAGAAAGCAATGCCGTGTAGCCGCTCTCGTAAGAAGTTGACAGCAAAGCAGACTTTCCGGCAGTCGCGCGCAGTTGCATAGCTTAAAGATTGGTCTGTTGCACCGACCACGCTAGAGGGCTAGAGTGAGCCCTCACCTTTAAGATACTTGCGGAAGCGCCCCATGAGTTCGGCGCCAAGCGTGCCGCCTTCCGGTTTCTGGGTATCCGGGTCTTTGAAATGTTGACGGATCTCATCAAGCCGTTTCTCGGCTTGTTCATTACCCTGGAGTCGTTTCGTTTTCTCAAGCGCCGTTTCGAACGCGTCGAAGGTGAGTTCGTTATAGCCGAATGACCGAATCCGTTTGACGGCTTTCATCATCGCTTCATTACGGAACTTTGTCAGGTGTTCCGAGTCGATTTCCGTCAATCCCAGCTTACGTGCCCGCCGTTCGGCTGCTTTTCGGATGCCGCTGCGCACGAAATCCGGCGAGGTGAGCAGTCGCTTCCAGGCTTCGTCGCTCCACAGAACATGCTCTTGAGGCGCATCCCATAGTTGAATGAGGGTCGCTTCATCGATCTGGGACAGGCCTTTCTCGCGCGCAAGATCTTCCGTATCCCTCTTCAGCATATCGGTCACGAAATCCATGGCGATCGGCGGCGAATTCTTGATTTTGTCTTGCAAGCGCGCCCGTGCGTCCGCTGTCCATGTTATAGAAGATGCCGCCTGTTCCTGTACATCGCCTAACGCTTCGACTTTCTCAAAGAGTTCGATGTTGACCTCGAGGTGGCCCCGCTCAACCGCGAGTTCTTCGGCGATCTGCTGAATCATGTGACGCATGAATTCCGGCACCGCCTCCAATCGGGCCTTCGCCGCAGCAGTCCAGGGAATCTTTCCCTTCCCCATTTCGTCGGCCGCGGCGGCCATGCCCGATTCACCGCCCATCCGCCCCATCATTTGGGATTTGAACTGGTCGAGAATTTCAGCGGTAATTTCGGTATAGCCCAGTTCGTGAGCTTTCCGTTCTGCCAGGCGCTTCACCATACCGCGCAGAAAGAGCGGAGCGCGATCCATTCGAGCGAGCGCGTCTTTCGTCCAGGCAATGTCTACTGCTGCCGTCTGCGGTTTCGATTCAAACATGTGGTCCTCGGTGTCTTTGATGTCTTTATGTCTTATTGAGAAGCTCTTTCAATTCCTTCCCGGCTTTGAAGAACGGCACTTTCTTGGCGGGCACGCTGACAGTCGTACCCGTTTTGGGATTCCGCCCTTCCTTCATACGACGACTGCGCAGGCGGAAGCTTCCAAACCCTCGGATCTCCGTCTTGTCGCCTTTGTGCAGCGAATCGCGGATACTGTTGAACATCGTATTCACCACGACTTCCACCTGCCGCTTCGTGAGAGTCGGGATTTGCTCCGCCACCTTCTCAATGATCTGCGCTTTCGTCATACGGGATCCTCCTTCGGCCATGAGCGTTGATAACGGCAGTCGCCTTTTAAGTCGCGACAGCCGTAGACTTAGAATGCCATGAGGTACTTGAGCCGCACACCGGTTTCAAGCTTCAGGCTTGGGAGTATCCCTCCCAAGTGTCCTTCGATCAGATCCCGTATGGAAAATCGCTTCCGCGGCTCCACGACCCGCGGTTCCCCCTCAAGTCCCGCCATGTCGGCGGCCAACTTAATCGCATCATTCAAGTCCCCCAATTCATCGACCAGTTTCGCGGCCTTCGCTTGTCGACCGGTGAAGATCCGTCCATCGGCAAGCGCTCTCACCGTCTTAACGTCAAGCGATCGGCCCGCAGCCACCGCTTCGATGAATTGGCTGTGCACATCGTCCATCACATTCTGTAGGATCGTGCGGTCTTCGAGATTCATCGCTCGAAAGGGGGATCCTAAATCCTTGTGGGCGCCGCTCTTCACAACGACACTTTCGACCCCGATTTTTTTCATCAGACCTTCGACGTTCGCCAGTTCCATAATGACGCCGATGCTCCCCGTCAAGGTTCCGGGATTGGCGACAATGCGATCCGTGGCTGCGGCAATGTAATAGCCGCCGGACGCTGCGACTGTTCCCATGGACGCAATGACGAGCTTGCTCTGCTTCTCGCGAATCCGCTTGACGGCGTCATGGATCTCTTGAGACGGCACCACGCCGCCACCGGGGCTGTCGATGCGAATGACGACGGCTTTCACGAGTGGGTTGTCACCATAGCGTTTGAGCTCACCGATGGTCTGCTGTGCGTCGAGGATCACGCCTTCTACACGAATCAGCGCAATACGTTCCTCAGTGGAGAAATCCAAGTCGGGAAACAGCGCGTTCAGTAGGAAGAGCAGGACAATTCCTCCGAATAGGACCCACATGACCATCCGAAACCGGCTTCGGCGCTTCGGCGGGGGAGCCATCTCTTCACTCATGAACATTGACCGGTCTGATTAGGATAGGCAGCACTATTCCTCCTCCGGCTCTTCGCGCTTCTTGGTTTTCTTTGCCGCTCGGCCAAGGCTCTGATCGAGCCCGCCTTGATTCGCGTGATATTCATCCATTTCCCGGCGTTCGAAATCCATGCGGTGTTCCCGGAGGCTTAAGGCGATCTTCCGCTCATCTCGGTCCACCTTAATGATTTTGGCCGACACGTCTTCACCCGGCTTGAATCGCTCTTCCAACTTAGCCGACGCATCCAGACCCGTCTCGCTAATGTGGATCAAGCCCTCGACGCCGCCGTCCAATTCGACGAAGACCCCGAAGTCGGTAATCTTCGTAATTTTGCCCGCCGCGGGCGAGCCCAACTTGTAACGTTGGGGAATCTCATCTTCCCAGGGATCGCGAGACAACTGTTTATAGCCCAAGGAGAGCCGCTCCTTCTCACGATCGATCTTAAGCACGACCGCGTCCACCTTTTGGCCTTTTTTGAATAATTCCGACGGGTGCTTAATGTGCTTCGTCCATGACATGTCGGAAATATGGATGAGGCCGTCGATGCCCTCTTCGAGGCCGATAAATGCGCCGAAGTCGGTCAGGCTTTTCACTTTTCCTTCAATGCGCGTGCCCGAGGGATACTTCGACTCCACCATGTCCCAGGGGTTTGGCGCCGTTTGTTTCATACCCAATGAGATCTTCCTGTTCGGGATATCGACATTGAGCACAGCGGCCTCCACCTGATCGCCGATCGATACGAGACGAGACGGATGCCGAACCTCATGCGTCCACGACATTTCGGACACATGGACCAAGCCCTCGACCCCGGGCTCAAGTTCAATGAAGGCGCCGTAATCCGTCAGGCTGACGACTTTGCCGCGGACGCGCGAGCCGACTTGATATTTGGCGGCGACATTCGTCCAAGGATCGGCGCTCTTTTGCTTCAAGCCCAGTGAAATGCGACCGGTCTCGCGATCGTATTTCAGGACCATCACTTCGACCTTATCTCCGACCATAAACATTTCCGATGGATGCCCCACGCGGCCCCACGACATGTCGGTGATGTGCAGCAGGCCGTCAATGCCGCCCAGATCGATGAAGGCGCCGTATTCCGTAATGTTCTTGACCGTTCCCTGAATCAACTGTCCTTCCTTCAGTGTGGACAGCGTCGTTTGGCGTTTGCGGTCGCGTGTCTCTTCCAACAAGACGCGGCGAGAGACCACCACATTGCCGCGGCGGTGATTGATCTTGATGATTTTGAACGGGAATGTTTTGCCGACGAGCCCATCGAGGTCGCGGACAGGATGAAGATCGATTTGCGAGCCGGGGAGGAAGGCCTTCACCCCGATGTCGACCATCATGCCGCCCTTGATACGCGAAATTACCCGCCCTTCGACGACTTTTTCATCCTTGTGAGATTTTTCCAGCTCTTCCCACACCTTCATCTTGTCCGCTTTTTCTTTCGACAGTACGAGGTTACCGTCGGCGTCTTCGCGGTCTTCGATATAGACTTGGATGGGATCGCCATGCTTGATCGTCTGCAACTCCTCGTTCGAAAACTGATCGGTCGGAATCATCCCTTCGGACTTGTAGCCGATGTCCACGACGACCTTATCTTTCCCGACGGCGACGACACGCCCCTCAATGATCGTGCCCTCCTCAAAATTTTTAAACGTTTCCTCATAGAGGGCGGCAAGAGCGCCGCTGTCAAATTGCTCGTCTGTGTGCTTCGTCGCCATATTCATACTTGCTATGTCCAATCCTCCGACCACGGTCGGTGCTGATGGTGAAAGAAGGCGAACTTTTCTCAGCGTTAAAAAGTCCGCCTGCCGGATGTATGACCGGCCGGTGGGGCGACGCGACCTAATTCAGCGATGCGCTCCATGGTCGTCCGGCTCACATGTCGATACAAATCTTTTCGGGTTAACCGTTGTCTGTCGGTCGTAAAGTCGATCGGCGTGCCAAACGTCACCTGAACGGGGTGAAACCGGAGCTTCCATGAGTTAATAGGAAGAGCCTCATACGTGCCGTTAATATAGGCCGGCAAGACTTGACATCCCGTTTCAGCCACAATGGTGCCTATCCCGGGCTTCCCCGGCATGAGATGCCCGGTGCGTGTTCGCGTGCCTTCGGGATAGATCACGACCGCTTGCCCTCG
>Ga0308175_100002217_pt1 | contig 13273 bp, 11 predicted proteins | sample PhyCR1_3_FD_203893 | JGI IMG/M metagenome (GOLD analysis project Ga0308175, IMG submission 203893) | Soil microbial communities from UC Gill Tract Community Farm, Albany, California, United States - DLSLS.C.R1 | ecosystem: Environmental > Terrestrial > Soil > Agricultural land | place: USA...
CCTCGGTGGTGATCGGGATGATCACGCGCAGGTAGTGCAGCGGCCGCGCGTCGCCCGGGTTCTGGACCGAAGCCTGCGTCGCAGCGGCCACATTCATCCATGACTGAATGACCTCGCGCTTGTAGAGCCCGAGGTAGTTCGCGACCGGGCGCAGGTCGCGCGACACGGGGTCGAGCTGGTCGACGAGCGCCGGCGCGGCGCGGACGGTGCGCGTGGCCGCCGGGAGGCCGTCACGCGCCGCGCTGACGAGCGGGCCGGTCTCGCTCAGGAGCGCACGCAGGTCGGGCGAGAGCGCGATCGTGTCGCGCAGCACCGGCGCCAGTCGCGGCGCCGCCGGCGCCAGCGAGTGCACGACCGGCGCGGCGTCGGCGGCCGTCGCGCGCGCGACCGTCAGGGTCGGGCGCAGCTCGTCCAGGAACGTCGGCAGCAGCCTGAACGTCTGCTGCAGGTCGGCGTCGCGCGCGGCTGTCGTGGCGAACAGGCGGTCGCCCGCGGTGACGAGCGTCCGCACCGCGGCCTGGTTGCGCCCGAGCGCATCGAACGTCACGCCCGTGTCGTGCACGAGCCGCCGCAGCGCGCCGCGCTGGCTGTGCAGGATCGTCAGCAGGTCACCGCTGTCGCGCAGCAGCGGACCGGCGTTGCCGATCACGTCGTTGAGGTCCTGGTCGCGCCCCTTCAGCGACGCCGCCATGCCCGTGACGAACGTCTTCAGATCGCGCCGCGTCTTCGGGGTGAACGCGCGGATCACCTCGTCCAGCTCGGTCGTCGGCTGCACCTGCGCGTCCGGCAGCCGGCCACCCTCCGGCAGCTTCGACGCGTTGCGCGACCCGGGCGACAGCTCGACGTACGTCTCACCCAGCAGCGTCTTCGTGCGCAGGATCGCGCGCGCGTCGCGCGGCAGCGGGGCGTACTTCGAGTCGAGCTGCAACGTCGCGTCGGTGCGCTGGCCGCGCTGTGCGAGCGCCACGACCTTGCCGACCGGCACCCCCGAGATCCGCACGTCGGCCTGGGCGGCCAGCTGCGTCGCCTCCGGGAAGTCGACGTGCACGCGGTAGCCCTTCGGCTTCAGCGGCACCGGCCCGCCGAACGACGTCCACAGGAACAGCAGCAGGCCGAAGCACGACAGCGCGAAGAACGTCATCACCGCGAGCTTGCCTGCTGTGGGCGCCTGCTTGACCATCAGCGCGTCGCGTCCTTCGGGCAGACCGGCAGTTGCGGCATCAGCAGCGCGAGCTCCGGCGCGTTGGTGGGCAGCCCGGACAGGGTCGAGCAGGAGGCGATCAGCCCGCCGCGCCACGCCACGCCGTTGGCGTCCTCGATCGACAGGATCGAGTCGGCGTTATGGAAGAACCACGCCGCCCAGAAGAGGTAGCCCTCCTCCGGGCCCGCCGGGTTGTAGCCGAGCTCGTTGACGACGTAGTTGAGCACCGAGAACGCGTTGCTCAGGTGCGGCGTGACGGCGTTGAGGTTCTTCAGCGCCGGCCGCAGGTCGTCGGCGACCGGCACGGCCCTGTGGACCAGGCCGCGGATCCGCGTGGCCGCCGGGCGCGCGTCGCGCAGCAGCGGGTCGACCTTCGGCAGCACGTTGTCGAGGTCCGTGACCGCCGGCTCGAGCGCGCGCAGGGTCGGCGTTGCGGTGCGCGCAAACGGGCGCGCGGCGGCGAGGGCCCCGCGCGCAGCTTCGAGCGTGCCGGGCAGCTTGTCCAAAGAGGCTCGCAGCTGCGCGTCGTGGCGCGCGAGCGCAGAGAACGTCGCGGCGCCGGCCGTGACGACCGAGCGGATGTCGGCGGTCTGTGCGGCGCCCGCCCGCTGCAGTATGCGCAGGTTGTGAACGAGCTGCGAGAGCTCCGTCCGGCGCCCGTTGATCGCGTCGGTCAGCTGCCTGGTCTCGCGCAGCGTGGGCGCGCCGGCCTTGAACAGCGCGCGCAGGTCGTCGGCACGCCCGTCCAGCCCGCGCCCGCTGGCCTGGAGCATCGACTGGAGCCAGTTGCGCGTGTCGGAATCCAGCGAGGCGAGGATCTCGTCGAGGTGCACGTCGGGCAGCGTCTGGGCCACCGGCAGCACGTCGCCGTCGCCGAGCTTGCGCGCGCTCGGCGTCCCGGGATCGAGGTCGACCGACATGTCCTGCAGGCCGGTCTTCGGGCGCAGCAGCGCGCGCGCGTTGGCGTAGACGGCCGGCAGCCTGTCGCGCCGGATCTGCAGCGCCACGCGCGCGTGTCCGTCATGCACCGTCACGTTGCCGATCTCGCCGACCTTCACGCCCGCGACATCGACGGTCTGCCCCTGCCCCGGCGCCACGGCGGCAGCCGAGGTGAAGTCGGCCTCGATCGTGTAGACGTGCTGCCACGGGAAGCGCACGCGCTGGTGGGCGAGCACGTACGCGCCGACCGCTGTCGCGCAGACGATCAGGAACAGGACCGCGCCGAGCTCGATCGCGTGGCGGCGGATCTGGCGCGCGAAGCTCATCGCCCGAGCACCCGCTTGATCCGGTCGGCGAGCTTGGACACCTTCGCCCCCGTCGCCGCGCGCGGCGTGATCGTGCGCGCCGGCGTCGCGGGCTTCTCGATTGACGCGGCGAGCTTCGGCAGCTCCTGTGACACGCACGGCACGTCGGGGCGGAACGGCGGCTGCTTGTCGGGCATCCGCGGCCGCGAGCCGAGCAGCGGCGCGGCGCTGGTGCCGAACAGCCGCTCGCCGCTCGGCAGCTTGCCCGTCGAGACCAGCTGCTCGCCGTAACCGCCGTTGTAGCGGACGGCCGGGCCGTCGCCGTCGAAGTTCTGCGACGCGGACGCAAGGCCGACGAAGCCGTCCAGCAGCTCCTTGTAGACGGGCAGGTTCGTCGTGAAGCGGCCGTCGTCGACCTTGGAATGCAGGACCGGGTTGGCGTGGTCGCGCACGCACTGACTGACCGGCGTGACCTTCGACAGCAGCTCTGTCAGCGGGCCTTCGACGGCGCGCAGCGACGACACGGCCGGGCGCGCCGCGGTCACCAGCGCGGGCAGCTCGCGCTGTTGCAGCAGCGCGTTGAGCTGGACGAGCAGCGGCGCGGCGAGGTCGAGCGTCGCCGGTGCGTGGCGCAGCAGCGGGCGCACGCGGCCGGAGAAGCGATCGAGTTCGGGCAGCGCGGAGCTGACGTCCGCCAGGGCGGGCTGCGCCTCGCCGACCGTCGCGGCCAGCCCGCGCAGCGACGCGCGCAGCTGCGCGCTGCGCGAGGCGAGCGCGCCGGCGGTGACGTCGAAGCTGGAGATCAGGCTGGCGAGCTGGTCGCGCTTGTCGTTGAGCGCGCGCACGATGCGCTCGGTGTCGGTGATCGTGCCGCGCAGGTCACCCGGCTGCGTGCCGCGCGCGGCCTGCGCCAGCACGGCCACGCCTTTGTAGGCGGGCACCGCCGGCTTGAACGAGCGATCGATCGCCTCGGCACCGCCGTGCGTGAGCGAGCCGCCGAGCTGTTCGACGAGCGTGCGCAGGCTGTCGCGCGTGTCGCGGTTGAGCGTGCTCAGGACCTGGTCGAGCTGCACCGGGATCGCGGTCTGCGACAGCGGGATCGTGCCGCCGTCGTGCAGCTCCGGCGCCGAGGGCGAGCCGGGCTTCATGTCGACGTAGAAGTTGCCCTCGAGGAAGAGCCGCGGACGGATCTTGAGCGTCGCGTCGCGGTGGATCGGCCGGCCCCTGTTCTCGATCGCCATCTCGACGATCGCGGTCGTGCCCGGCCCGGGCTTGACCTTCGTGACCTTGCCGACGTTCACGCCCGCGATGCGGACGGGCGAGCCGCCGTGCAGCTCGTTCGCAGACTGCACGACCGCGTCGACCGTGTAGGTGTGGCTGAACGGCAGCGGCCCGCCGAACGTCAGGTACAGCACGACGCCGGCGATCGCCAGGACCAGCGCTCCCGCGCGGAAGTTCGTCACCTCGGGCCCTCCGGCGTTCCGGGCGGCGGCGCGGTGAGCTGGGTGTGGTCGGGCTGCAGGCCGTCGGGGTGGCCGATGTGCTGCCCGGGGAGGTACGGCTCGTTGCCGGTCTCGCACTCATCGGCTGTCGCGTTGCCATACGGCGTCGCGTGCAGCTGCGGCGCCGGCGTCGCGCGCTGGAGGAACTCGTCGGTCTGCAGCACCGGGATGAACCGGAACCAGGTGCCGTTCTCGTCGCCCTCGGAGATCGTCGAGCTGGCATTGCGCGTCCAGAGCCCGAGGTAGTTGCACTGCGTCTGGAACGGGTTGGCGAAGCTCAGCGTCGGGCCGAGCGAGGAGACGACCTGCGTCAGCTTGCGCACCGAGACGCTCGTCGAGGGGTCCTTCGACAACGCGCCGAGCGCGTTCAGCAGGTCCTCGAGGTCGGGCCCGAGCCGCGTCGCGCGGCGCAGGACCGGCGCGCCGGTCTGGGCAACGTTCGCAAGGTTCCGCGAGGCCGCGGGCAACAGATCCGCGCCGGGACGCAGGCCGTTCGCCAGCCGTGCTGCGTCGGCGAGCACCGGTGACATCGCGCGCAGGTCCCCCGTCGCCTGCGTCATCAGCGCGGGCGCCCGGTCGAGCGTGCCGCCGAGGCCCTTGCTCGCCGCGTCGAGCGACCCGAGTGTCGTCGCCGCACCGTCGATCAGCGAGCCCAGCTGCACGCTCACGGGCGCCGCGGCGCCGGCCGCCTCGTTGAGCCCGGCGATCGCGCCGGTCAGAGCGGTGCGCGGATCGCTCAGGTTCGTCATGACCGGGCCGAGGTTGCCGAGCACCGGGTGCAGCCCCGCGAGCGCGTCGTTGAGGTCCGCGCCACGGCCGGCGACGCCGTTGCTGGCGCGGTCGACGAGGTCCTGGATGCCCGCGCGCGTCCCGGCGTCGAACGCGTTGAGCACGTCGTCGAGCTCGACGATCCGCCCGGCCTGGGTGACCGGCAGCGTGCCGCCGTTGGGCAGCGCTCGCCCGTGCGCCCCCGGTTTGAGCTCGAGGTACTTCAGGCCGAGCGTCGAGCGCGGCCGCACGGTCGCGATCGTGTCGGCGCGCAACGGCTCGATCGTCTTCTCCAGCTTCAGGTCCAGCTCGGAGACGAAGCGCCCGTTCGCGGTCTTGACGGCCTTGATCGCCGCGACCGCGCCGACGCGCTTGCCGCCGACACGCACGTCGTTGCCCTTCACCAGCTCGGCGGCGTCGGGCACCAGCACCTTGACGTCGTAGGTGGGGACGAACGGCAGGCCGTTGTTGGCGTTGTAGGCCAGGAACACGCCGACGACCGTGACCAGGATGGTCGCGGCCCCGATCAGGATCGGGTTCGCAGCGATGGATGCGTCGCGGCGGCCCCTCATCCGAGCAGGTAGTCCAGGAGGTTCTTGGCGTTGGACGGCGGCCGCGGGATGTCGGGCACCTTGATCGGCGGCAGGCCGGGGACGTGGATCTCGGGCAGCTGCGGCAGTGAGGGCGTCGTGGGCGCCGACGGAGCGTTCGGGCTCACGGTCGACGGCGGCTGCGCGGCCTTGCGGTGGCGGTGGCGATGGCGCACGCGGTGGTGGCGCGTGCGCGCCTTCGGCGCCGCGGTCGCGCCGCCGCCGGCGAAGTTCGCCGAGCACGAGGGAACCGTCACCGTCGCGTACTGCGAGCAGTTCGAGGCGAGCAGGTGCGCGGGCAGCGTGTGCGAGTAGCGGTCGAAGCGCGAGGTCGCCAGCGCGGCGAAGTAGGTGAACGTCTGCAGCCCTTCGACGACGCCGCGCTGGCGCAGGCTGGCGAACAGCTGGTCGACGCCGACACCGGTCGGCAGCGCGGCCTTGGCGAACGCGCGCAGCTGCGTCACGACCGGCGCGGCCGCCGCCAGCGCGGGCTCGCCCGCCTTCGCCGCCCGGCCGAGCCGCGAGAGCGCCGGCCGCGCGGCGTCCGCGAGCGGGCCGGCCTGATGCGCGAGCCGCCGTAGCTGTGGCGCGGCGGCGCCGACGTCGCGCAGGATCGGCGTGCCCTGCTCGGCGAGCGTGCGCAGGTTCTGCAGCGCGGGCTGCGCCTGGTCGAGCAGCGCAGGCAGGCGCTGCGCGGACTGCTCGAGCTTCTGGGCCCGCTGCGCGGTCACCTGAGCGACCCGCGCGCCATGGTGCAGGAAGCCCTTGAGCGAGCCGCGATGCGCAGCGAGCTGCGCGATCACCTTGTCCGACGCGCCGATCAGCTCGCGCAGCTGCGAGCGGTCGTCGCTCAGGATTCCCATCACGCGGCGCGTCTCCTGCAGCGCCGGGTTGGCGCGCCGGATTGCCGCGTTCAGATCGTCGCCGCGCGCGGCGAAGCCGGCACCAAGCTCGCTCAGCAGCAGGCCGAGCCGCTGGCTCGTGGGCTGGCGGAACGTGGCGTTGACGAGATCGATGTCGACGGGCGAGTGCGTGTCCGCGAGCGGCACCGTCGGCGCCTCGCCACCGATCGACTTCAGCGGGGCGCCGTCGGGCGTCCCGGGTGTGCACTGGATGAACTTCTCCCCGATCAGCGACTGCGGTTGGATCGTGCAGTCCGCGTCGCTGCGAAACGGCGCGAACTCCTTGCCGACGCTCATCTGGATCCGCGCCTTGTGCTGGGGCGTGAGCTTGACGTCGACGACAGAGCCGACCTTCGCGCCGGCGATCTTCACGTCCTGGCCCGGGATCAGGAAGGACGCGTTGTCGAAGATCGCGTCGACGCGGTAGCTGCCGCCGGACGACGATCCGCCGCCCGCGGCGCTCAGCGCCAGCCCGATCGCGATCGCGCCGACCGCCCCAGCTGCAGCCGCCAGCCGCCTCACGGGCTGTCCTTCGTGTTGCACTGCGCCTCGGGTGCCGCGAACGGATTCGACTTGTCCGGCACGGACTGTGTCGCAGCGCCGGGGCAGCGGTTGACGATGCCGTCGCGGAACTCGTTGAACGTGCCGCGCGGCAGGTTGGGCGTCAGCAGCGACGCGCCGTTGCTGAACGAGGTCAGGTTGCCCTGCAGCGAGATACGGACGTAGTGGCCGTTCGCGTCGTACGAGGCGCCGGACGAGCCGCCGAAGCCGTTGAGCAGGCCGCCGACGAGGTCAGGCGTGTACGTGCGCGCTGCCTGCACGACGTCGGCCGCGCCCTGCAGCGCGCCGACCGTGCTCGAGAACGCCGGGCGCGCCGTGGCGTCGAGCTTCGGCAGGCCGAGCAGGATCGCCGTGACGTCGGGCAGCACGCTGCGCACCTGGCCGATCACCGGGGCGGCTTCGTGCACGACGGGCTGCGCGAGCCGCAGCACGTTCGCCAGCCGCGGCGCGCCGGGCTGGGCGTCGCGCAGCGCCGGGCGCAGCTTCGTCAGCGCGTCGCGCAGTTCGGCGAGCGTGGTGTTCGACTGCTTGAGCGCGGCAGGCGCCTGGTGCAACGCCGTGTCGAGCGAGCTTGACTCGCTCGCCACAGCGTTCGCGACCTGCGCGCCGTTGGCGACGCCGGCCTGAAGATCGTTCGCGCGGGCAGCGACGCTCGACACGACGCCGGCGGACTCGACGAGCGCGCGCTCGAACGCGGCCTGGTCGCCGACGAGCTCGCTCGTCGTCTGGCGGGCCTGCGACAGCGCCGGGTTGAGCGCGGCGAGTGCGGCGTCGGCCTGGTTCGGGTGCGTGCCGAACGCCACGGCGCCGCCGTGGACGAGCTGCTGCAGCGAGGTGCGCGCCTGCGCGTCGAGCGTGTTCAGCAGCTGGTCGAGGTCGACGATCGGGCGCGTGTCCTCGGCGCGGATGACGCCGCTGTTGGCGATCTTCGGGTTCGAGTTCGGCCCGGGCTGGAGCGCGACCTGGCGGCCGGCGACGCTGGACAGTGACGTGTTGCGGATCGTCGCGATCGTGCCGCTGTGCAGCGGCTTGAAGCGCGGGTCGGTGATGCGCAGCGTGATCTGCGCCTGGTTGTCGCTGGTCAGGTCGATGCCCTTGACGGTCCCGACCGTGACGCCGCCGACCTTCACGAGGTTGCCCTTGACGAGCTGGCCCGCGCTCTCGAAGTTGGCGCGGACCTCGTAGCTGGAGCTGCCGCCGATCAGGCGCGCCGCAACGACGGCCAGGATGACCGCGAGCAGCACCACTACCCCTACCCCAACCCCTTGGCGCCTCAGCGTTCCCCTCCCGTGGAAACCCAGCGACCGGTTGTCAGAGACACTACACGCGCGTAACCAAGGGGGCGCCACTTGCGCTGTTGGACTGTTCGATGCGGCCCCGGACGGGTACGCTCCGGCAATGGGTTGGGGCTTCGTCTGGCTGATGCTGGTCCTGAAGATCCCCATCGCGATGTTGCTCTACATCGTGTGGTGGGCGATCAAGCAGAGCGATATGGAGGAGCCGGCGCCTGAGACCGGTGAAGGCGGCACGCGCAAGCCGATGCATCCGCGCGGCCCGCTCCCGCACGCTCCGCGCCGCGGCCCGCACGGTGAGCCGCAACCCGCCTCGCCGGCGCGCATCCGCAGCGTCGTCGCCAAGGCGCCCGAGCACCAGCCGTAACTACACTGCGCGGCGCGATGCCGACGTCCGTTCTCTCCGACGGCACGATCCGCCGCCTCGTCGACGAGGGCCGGATCAAGATCGAGCCCTGGGACCCCGCGATGGTCCAGCCGGCCTCGGTCGACCTGCGCCTCGGCCGCACCTTCCGCGTGTTCCACAACTTCCGCGTCCCGGCGATCGACCTTGCGTCGCCGCCCGACAACCTGACCGAGCTCGTCGAGATCGGCGCGGACGAGTCCTTCGTGATCCACCCCGGCGAGTTCGTGCTGGGGCGCACGGAGGAGGTCGTGGAGATGCCCGACGACATCGTCAGCCGGATCGAGGGCAAGAGTTCTTTGGGCCGCCTCGGCCTCATCGTCCACGCGACCGCGGGCTTCGTCGATCCGGGGTTCCGGGGATCGCTGACGCTCGAGATCACGAACCTCACGCGCGTGCCGATCATCCTGTGGCCGGGCAAGCCGATCGCGCAGCTGTCGTTCATGACGCTCGACGCGCCGGCCGAGCGGCCCTACGGCCATCCGGATCTGGGCAGCCACTACCACGGGCAGGTGGACGCGACCGAGTCGCGTTACGAGGGCGGGCCGGCGCAGCGGTGAGACGGCTCGGGCTTGTCGCGGCGGCGGCGCTGCTGGCGCTCGCGCCGGCGTCCGCGCAGGCCGCTGGCGCTGCGGCGACCGCCCCGACGCAGAGCGTCCGCGTCGCGCCCAAACAGCGGATCGGCTACCGCTCGTTCGGCAGCGGCCGCCCGGTCGTGTTCGTTCAGGGCCTGGCCGGCACGATCGATGGCTGGCCGCCGTCGTTCCTGGACAGCGTCGCCGCGGCGCACCACCGCGTGATCGTGTTCGACAACGAGGGCATCGGGCGCTCGACGCTGCGGCCGGGGGCGCTGTCGCTCCGCCACATGGCGCAGGACACGGCGCGGCTGATCAACGCGCTGCGCCTGAAGCGCCCCGACGTCGTGGGCTGGTCGATGGGCGGCATGACCGCGCAGAGCTTCGCGGTGAACTACTCGAAGCGGTTTCGGCGGCTCGTGCTGCTGGCGACCGCGCCGGGTGACGGCAAGGCGACGCTGCCCGACCCCGCGGCGCTGCAGGACCTCTCCGGCGGCGATGCGATGGCCCTGCTGGGGCGGGTCTTCCCGCCCGACGACGTCGCGGACCGCGACCGCTACATCTCCGACATCCTCACGCGCTTCGACTTCAACGGGATCGCGCCGCCGGCAATCGTGACGGCGCAGCTCAGTGCCTCCGCGACGTGGATCACGGGCGGCGATCCGGACGGCGCACGCGTCGCTCGGATCAGGGCGCGCACGCTCGTCGGGGGCGGGGAGCTGGACACGCTGCTGCCGGTCGCCAACCAGCGTCACCTGGCGCAGCTCATCCCCCACGCGAAGCTCGTCACCTACCCCGACGCGGCGCATGGCTTCTTCTTCCAGCACGACGCCGACTTCGTGCCGCGGCTCGTCGCGTTCCTGCGATAGATTCGCGCCATGGTCCACCACCTCGCCGCGCTGGTCTTCGCCGTCGATGACTACGAGCCGTCCAAGGTGCCGTTCTACATCGGCGGTGGCGTGCTGGCGCTGTGGGCCGTCTTCCTCGGGTTCGTCGGGCTGCGTGCCGAGACGTTCCCGCAGAACGACATGGCGGCCCGCGCGGTCATGGGCGTCTCGGCGGTGCTCGTGATCTTCGCGATCGCGACCGCCCTCATCACCGCGTAGCTCCCTTGGACGACGGGCACGCGATCTCGTACCACGCGCTGCGGCGCGGGACGGTCGTGCGCTCCTCCGACGGGGTCGAGCTGGGCAAGGTGCGCCGCGTCGAAGAGGAGCAGCGCGCGAACATCTTCGACGGCATCGTGCTCGAGACGCCGCAGGGCCAGCGCTTCCTCGACGCGCCCGAGGTCGCGCACATCGCCGAGCGCGCGGTGATCACGACGTTCCCGGCAGCCGAAGCCGATCGCTACCTCGCCGAAGTCGGCTCGCGCCTGGCAAAACGCGCCAAGAACACCACCACGGCGCGCCGCGCGAAGCGCTTCGGCCGCGGCCTTCGCGACCGCTGGAACCGGCGCTAGCCCCACCCCATCGTCTTGGGCGACTTTGGTGTCGCATATAGACACTTAGGTCGCCCAAGACCGAGCGGCCCGGCCGCGCCGCTCATCCCGCCGGCGCCTCTCGCGTCACGTAGCCGCGCGCCTCGCGCAGGAGGTCGCGCTCGAAGACGAGGGTGGCGGCGATCGTGACGGCGGCGTAGAGCGCCAGCTCGCCGATGGCGCGGGCCTCCGAACGCGCTCCGCTCTCCAACGCCCGTGCCAGGACAACCGCGCCGACCGCCGGCACGGACGGCGCGATCGCGCGCAGCGCGTGACGGCCGAGCGCGAAGCCGGCGAACAGGCGCCGCAGGAAGAAGCCGCGGACGCTCACGAGGGCCGCCGCCTGCACCGCCAGCCCGATCGCCAGGCCGCGCAGGCCGTCGGTGAGCATGAGCGGGATCACGACGCTGCAGAAGACGATGATCGCCGCGACCGACATGACCGCGATCGGCCGCGTGTTCCCGCGCGCGCGGAAGTATGCGTCCCAGTTGAAGCCGAGGTGGTTGGCGGCGGCCGTCACACCGAACCACTGCAGCAGCACCACAGCCGGCAGCCAGCGGTCGCCGATCCCGAAGTGCACGAGATCGCGGGCGAACAGCGTGATCCCCAGGCCGAACGGCACCGCCCACATCAGCCCGAGGCGATTGGACTTCACGAACGACTCGTGCAGCAGCGCGGTGCGGTCCGCGACCGCGCAGATCGCGGGGTAGATCGTGCCGGTGACGATCTGGTCGACGCGGTCGGAGAACTGCGAGACCGAGGCGGCCAGGGCGATCGCGCCCACCGCCTCGATCCCGAGGTGCGCGTTGCCGGTGATCACGGCGCCCTGCGCGGTCACGATCCCCGCGCCGCCGGCGAGCACGAGCGGCCAGGAGAACGTCGCGTAGCGGCGCATCGTGCCGCGGTGGTAGCGCAGGCGCAGCGGATACGGCGAGCGCGCGACTGCGACGAGTGCCGAGGCCCACGTGCCGGCAACCGCCCCGCCGACGAACGCCCAGTAGCCGGCACCGGCGAACGCCATGCCGACGGCCACGGCGAAGCCGACGATCGGGTCGACCGCCTGGATCAGCCGCTGCTGGACGAAGTCCATCCGCCGGTAGAAGACCCACAGCGGCGCCTGCAGCACCATCGCCGGGAACACCGCCAGCAGCACGCACGCCGGCGCGATCAGATCGGACCGGTTGTAGACCAGCGCCATCACCGGGATCGCCGCGGCGAGCAGAAGCATGAACAGGCCCATGAACATCGCCTCGAGCGTGAACGCGCGCTGAAAGGCCTCCTCCTGGTCGGTGTCGTCCTGCTGGACGTACTTGTCGCCGACGCCGGCCTGTTTGAGCCACAGCAACGTGCCCAGCGAGATCAGGATCACGCCCCAGATCCCGTAGTCCTTGCGCGTCAGCTCGTGGGCCAGGATGAAGCTGCGGACCAGGTTCAGCAGCGACAGCGACGCGAGGAACACGCCGTTGACGAGCGTCCCCCGCGCGGTCAGCCTGCGCAGTGCGCCGGGCGGCCGATCGCTCACTCCGACGCTTGAGGGGCTGGCCATCCGGGCAGCGTAGACTCAAGCGTATGAGCGAGGAGACGCAAGGCGGCAATGGCGCAGGCGGCGTAGCCACCGCCAACGACACCCTGTCGGTGACCGACAACCGGACCGGCAAGAGCTACGAGATCCCGATCACGGACGGCACCGTCCGCGCGATGGACTTCCGCCAGATGAAGGTCGACGACGACGACTTCGGCCTGATGAGCTACGACCCGGCGTTCACGAACACCGCGTCGACGCGCTCGGCGATCACCTACATCGACGGCGACCGCGGCATCCTCGAGTACCGCGGCTACCCGATCGAGCAGCTCGCGGAGCAGTCGACCTACCTCGAGGTCGCCTACCTCCTCGTCCACGGCGAGCTGCCCACGCAACCGGAGCTGGACGAGTGGACGCACCTGATCACGATCCACACGTTCGTGCACGAGAACGTGAAGGAGTTCATGGGCGGCTTCCGCCACGACGCGCATCCGATGGGGATGCTGCTCGGCTCCGTCGGCGCGCTCTCGACCTTCTATCCGGACGCCAACGAGATCCAGGACCCGGAGAATCGCGCGATCCAGACGATCCGCCTGATCGCGAAGATGCCCACGCTCGCGGCCTTCGCCTACCGGCACACGATGGGCATGCCCTACGTCTATCCGGACAACGACCTCAGATACCCGGGCAACTTCCTCAACATGATGTACAAGATGACCGAGCTCAAGTACGAGCCGGACGCGCGGCTCGCGCGCGCGCTCGACATCCTGTTCATCCTCCACGCCGACCACGAGCAGAACTGCTCGACCAACGCGGTCCGCTCCGTCGGCTCGTCGCAGGTCGACCCGTACTCGGCCGTCGCGGCCGGCGTCGGCGCGCTCTACGGCCCGCTGCACGGCGGTGCCAACGAGGCCGTGCTGCGGATGCTCAAGCGCATCGACACCAAGGAGAACATCCCCGACTTCATCAAGGGCGTGAAGGAGGGCAACGAGAAGCTGATGGGCTTCGGCCACCGTGTCTACAAGAACTACGACCCGCGGGCGCGGATCATCAAGCAGGCCGCCGACGAGGTCTTCGAGGTCACCGGCGTCAACCCGCTGCTGGAGATCGCACTCGAGCTCGAGCGGATCGCGCTCGAGGACGAGTACTTCATCGAGCGCAAGCTCTACCCGAACGTCGACTTCTACTCGGGCCTCATCTACGAGGCGCTCGGGCTGCCGGTCTCCATGTTCCCGG
>Ga0308175_100002218_pt1 | contig 13272 bp, 5 predicted proteins | sample PhyCR1_3_FD_203893 | JGI IMG/M metagenome (GOLD analysis project Ga0308175, IMG submission 203893) | Soil microbial communities from UC Gill Tract Community Farm, Albany, California, United States - DLSLS.C.R1 | ecosystem: Environmental > Terrestrial > Soil > Agricultural land | place: USA...
CTCGAATCTTCTCACCGTTCGTGCCGATCATCCTGCCTTCATTCAAGACCTGCCTTGGATTTGCGGCGGCTGCTCCGATGACCGCGGCTGGTCTGAAGGCTCACAACCGATGGGTATTTTTCGTCCAGTTCATTTAATCATCACGAGTGATATACGTATTGAACCTTTTGGTGTGCACGTTTGGAACGATACAACCGTTACAGAGAAAAAGGCACAAGTCTATGTTGAAACAGAAGTAAAGAACTATTCTGCGCAGCCCAAAAACATCAGCGTCGTTAATCGTTTTGTTGATGCAAAAGGAAAGGTGGTGTTCGAGGTTTCTTCTCAGCAAAAACTTGCGGCAGGTGAGATAAAAATCGTCAGGCAAAACCCGCCGCTTGTTGGTAATCCCCAATTGTGGTCGTTGGCAAATCCATATCTGTACCGTCTCGTTACAGAAATTATCGAGGATGGAGCGCGGCTTGACGAAACGAAAACAGCTTACGGCATTCGCACCATCAGTTGGCCCGTCAACCATAAAAACACAAAACAATTTCTCTTAAACGGCAAACCCGTGTTCATCAATGGGATTGCCGAATACGAACACCTGATCGGCGGTAGTCATGCGTTCAGTGATGAACAAATCCGCACACGAGTGGCGCAAGTAAAAGCCGCGGGCTTTAATGCTTTTCGCGATGCGCACCAGCCGCACAATCTTCGCTATCAAAAATATTGGGACAGCCTCGGCATATTGTGGTGGCCGCAAATGAGTGCACACGATTGGTACGATACGCCTGAATTTCGAAGCAACTTTAAAACGCTTTTGAAGGATTGGGTGAAAGAGCGCCGCAATTCGCCGTCCATCGTTTTATGGGGTTTGCAAAACGAAAGCAAACTACCCGAAGACTTTGCAAAAGAATGCACCGAACTTATTCGGCAACTTGACCCAACGGCATCATCGCAACGATTGGTAACAACTTGCAACGGCGGTAGCGGAACTGATTGGGACGTACCGCAAAACTGGACGGGCACCTACGGAGGTAATCCATTGACTTACTCCGAAGATTTGAAGCGACAAATTTTGGTTGGCGAATACGGCGCCTGGCGCACAATTGACTTGCACACCGAAGGGCCGTTTGCGCAAAACGGAGCATACAGCGAAGACCGCATGACGCAGTTGATGGAGACGAAAGTTCGTTTAGCCGAAGCAGCAAAAGACAGCACTGCCGGGCATTTTATGTGGCTGCTCACCTCGCACGACAATCCGGGAAGGGCGCAAAGTGGCGAAGGTTATCGCGAGTTAGACCGAATTGGTCCGGTGAATTACAAAGGTTTGCTCACGCCTTGGGAAGAACCAACGGATGCTTACTACATGTATCGCTCAAATTATGTTTCAAAAGAGAAAGAGCCGATGGTTTATATCGTGTCGCACACATGGCCCGACCGTTGGGCGAAGCCCGGAAAAAAAGACGGCATCTTTGTTTATTCAAACTGTGATGAAGTGGAATTGTTCAACGACGTTCGTTCGCACTCTTTGGGAAGAAAAAAGCGTGGTGGCATCGGCACACATTTTCAGTGGGATGGTGTTGACGTTAGCTATAATGTTTTATACGCCGTTGGTTACGTTAATGGAAAAGAAGTGGCAAGGGATGTTGTGCTGCTTCATCATTTGCCGCAAGCGCCGCATTTCAATGAATTTTACAAAGACGCAAAAAACATCACTTCGCCGCAAGCAGGCTACAACTATTTGTACCGCGTGAATTGCGGCGGCGCTGATTATACTGACAACAACGGAAACGAATGGTTAGCCGACCGCAGTTTAAACCTGCAGCAACCCCAAACTCCAAGCGCCAAAGTCCAAACTGCTACCTGGGGTTCTACGTCGTGGACAAAGGACTTTGCGGGAATGCCGCCTTATTTTGCCAGCCAACGAACAACAAACGAACCAATCAAAGGCACAAAAGAATGGAAGCTGTTTCAAAGCTTTCGTTACGGCCGAGAGAAGTTGCGCTACGACTTTCCGGTGCAGGACGGTGAATACCTTGTTGAGTTTTATTTTACGGAGCCTTGGCTCGGCAAGGCTGGTATTGATGCCAAAGGTTGGCGGCTCTTTGACGTGGCGGTGAACGGCAAAACGGTCTTGAAAAACGTGGACGTTTGGAAAGAGTCTGGCTTTAGCGGTTCATTAAAAAAATCAGTGACAGTGAAAGTTACCGGCGGCCTGCTTTCGGTTTCTTTTCCGCACGTGGCATCGGGACAGGCGGTCATTTCTGCCATTGCTATTGCAACAACCAACACGAAAGCAAAGGCTGCGCCTTCGCCAGAGGCATTGATTCAAGCCACCTCGGTGAATACAAAAAATCTGGAAACAAAGGTTTGTGATTGGCTAAACACAGGTGATGAGGTTTTTCAAAACGAAAGAGTGCAGTTTCGATCTTTGCCTCCTGAATTGTACGGTGCGCAATGGTTCAAACGACCAATGAAAAATTGGAGCAGTGACAACGGTTGGATGTTGACAACAAACAGCGATGGCGATGTTTTTGTTGCAATGGATTCGCTCAAAAAAGACACGTTTGATTGGTTAAAAGGTTTCGATGCGGCAAACGGTTCCCTGGCATTGGACAACGGCAGCGGTTATCGTCTTTTCAAAAGGCGAATGCACAAAGGCGAAACGGTGAACATGAAAAACGAAGGCGATTACCTGGTAATGGCGCTTCCCGCAACAAACATTGAACCGGCTTATGACTTAAAACCTGTAACGAGTTACAAAGCCGTGAACGCAACGCTTGGCGGCAGTGTGGTAAAGACAAAAATTGACGGAAAAGACCGCGTTGTTTTTGACAAGCCTGCAACTGAAAACAGCGTTGCGTGGGAAATATCCGTTGGCGTGGGCGATGTTTATTCCTTAACCGTTTCGTACAACAATCCTCTTCAACAAAACATCAAAGGCAATTTGAAGTTATTTGCCGCCGACGGTACGTTGATGAAAGAAGAAGACGTTGAACTAACGCCGACAAAAGCCGGTAAGTCGAATTACATCAACACAACGACCGGCAGCATGATTAACGCAGGCAAGTACAAAGTTGTGCTGTCGGCAAAGGAAGCACAAGGGTTATCCATTAATGCACTCGACGTGCAATAGAAATAAATTTTATGAAGACATTGGTTTGTGTAAAGCCCGGCGAATTTGCTTACGAAGAGAGAGAGCAGCCGCAATTGGAAAAAGGACAAGCCATCATCAAAATAAAACGCATCGGCATTTGCGGAACGGATTTGCACGCCTTTGAAGGCACGCAGCCCTTCTTCGAATATCCGCGAATACTTGGACACGAGTTGGCCGGTGAATTGGTTGCCGCTGACGGCGCAGAAGGTTTTGAAATAGGTGAGAAGGTTTCGTTTATTCCTTATTTCAATTGCGGTGAGTGCATTGCCTGCCGTCGTGGTTTGCCCAACTGCTGCGCCAACATAAAAGTATGCGGCGTGCACGTTCACGGCGGCTTTGCCGAATATCTTTCCGTGCCTTCGTCTTCGTTGCTTCACGGCGAAGGATTAAGCTTTGATGAGCTGAGCCTTGTTGAACCACTGGCTATTGGCGCACACGGCGTGCGGAGAGCAGGAGTGGAAGAAGGAGAGTTTGTGCTCGTTGTTGGCGCAGGACCGATTGGTTTGGGCATTGCTGAATTTGCACGCATTGCCGGCGGCAAGGTGATTGTGATGGACGTGAACGAAAAGCGATTGGCTTTTTGCAAAGAGAAGCTGGGTGTGCAGTACGCCGTCAATCCGTTAACTAACGATGTGCTGATGAAGCTAAAAGAAATAACGGATGGCGATATGCCCACCGTTGTCATTGATGCAACCGGAAATTTAAAAGCCATCAACGGCGGCTTTGGTTACATGGCACACGGTGCACGGTACGTGTTGGTGGGTTTGCAAAAAGGGGAGATTTGTTTTTCCCATCCCGAGTTCCACAAACGCGAAGCAACGCTGATGAGCAGTCGCAACGCGACACGCAAAGATTTTGAACACGTGATGGCCTGCATGAAAAAAGGTTTGGTGAAACCCACAACTTATATCACACACCGTGTACGGTTTGACGAAGTGAAGGATCATTTTGAAAGTTGGCTGAAACCGGAAACAGGTGTGATCAAAGCAACCGTTGAATTGAATTGAAGCCAATTCAATAAAAGATACGAGTGCATTGTCACCCTGATGGTTTGACAGGCTCACCATGACAGCAGCGCTGACGCGTTTGTCGCCCTGAGCTTGTCGAAGGGTCGCAGCGCGGGTTGCCTGATTAACCCACTTCGGCAAGCTCAGGGCGACAAACCTTTTGATTTCTAATCCCGAAAAATGAATCGAAAACTTCTTTTAATCTTTCTAACGCTTGCTTCGCTTCAAAGCTTTTCACAGCTCACGGTTGTGCGGTTAAAATGTGAAAACAAAACAGCGCCGCTGGGTATTGAAAGTCCATCACCAAGACTAAGCTGGCAACTTCAATCAACGGGCCGCAACGTATGGCAAACCGCTTACCGAATTTTGGTTGCCGATGATCTTTCATCGCTCCAAAAAAATACCGGTAACGTTTGGGATTCGAAAAAAAATCTGTCCGATGAATCCATCCAAATAAAGTTCAACGGTAAAAAATTGTTGCCCGCAAAAACCTATTACTGGAAGGTAATGGCATGGGACAATCAGGGCCACTCATCGCCTTGGAGCAAAGTTTCAAACTGGCAAACGGGCTTGCTGGCAAAAGAAGATTGGAAAGGCGCACAGTGGATTGCTTACGACAAAATCCCCGACAGTTTAATCACCGTTCTTCCAACCGACAACAAAAAAGACAAATATCTCGGCAACAACGTTCTGCCGCTGCTGCGCAAGACTTTTGTTGTAAGAAAGCCGTTGAAAAAAGCAACGTTGTTCATTTGCGGTTTGGGACAATTTGAAGCAAGCATCAACGGCAAAAGGCTCGGCAATCATTTCTTGGATCCGGGTTGGACGAAATACGACAAGCAGGCTTTGTATGTTCCGTTCGATGTAACAAAGAATCTGCAAAAAGGTGGAAACGCAATTGGCGTAATGCTGGGCAACGGGTTTTACTACATTCCGCCTCTTACCGGGAGATACCGCAAACTCAAAGGTGCTTTTGGTTTTCCGAAAATGATTTGCCGCCTGGCTCTTGAATACGGCGACGGCACAAACGAAGACCTTGTGAGCGATGGGTCGTGGAAGACAACGAAAAGCCCTGTAACGTTTTCCAGCATTTACGGCGGCGAAGATTACGACGCACGATTGGAACAAAAAGGTTGGGAAACTTATTCCTTCAATGATGCGGCGTGGAAGCCTGTTTTGCTTCTTGAAGGCCCGCCGGTGTTGAACGCACAAATGGCCGAACCGTTGAAAGTGATGCAAACGTTTTTGCCGCGAAAAGTTTCTTCGGAAGACCATGCCTGGATTTTTGATCTGGGCCAAAACGCATCGGGCATTCCGCAGATAACAGTAAAGGGAGGCCGAGGCGACACCGTTCGCATTTATCCGGCCGAATTGTTGAAAGAAGACGGTACAATAAATCAGCGGCCCACGGGCAGTCCATACTATTTGACTTATGTTTTAAAAGGCAACGGCATCGAAACCTGGCAGCCGCGATTCACGTACTACGGATATCGTTATTTACAGGTTGTTGGCGCTGTGCCCAAAGGACAAAAGAACGATTCGACGCTTCCAGTGTTGCTCGGCATAAAAGGTTTGCACACGCGAAACAGCGCCGAAAAGATTGGAAGCTTTGCCAGTTCCAGCGATTTGTTTAATCGTACTTACGACCTTGTTGACTGGTCTGTGAAAAGCAACATGGCTTCGCTGTTTACTGATTGTCCGCACCGCGAAAAATTAGGCTGGCTGGAACAGGATCACCTCATGGGAAGTTCCATTCGTTATACTTATGATGCGGAGAATCTTTTTCGCAAACAGCTTCACGACATCCGTTATTCGCAGCTGGCGGACGGTTTGGTTCCGGAAACCGCACCCGAATATTTAAAGTTTGAATGGGGCGGCGACATGTTTCGCGATTCGCCGGAATGGGGCAGTACCGCCATTATTCTCCCCTGGTATTTGTACCAATGGTACGGCGACAAAGACGTGCTGGAAGAGAATTATGACGTGATGAAAAGGTATTCGTCCTATCTGAAAACAAAAGCAAAAGGCTACATTCTTTCGCAAGGCCTCGGCGATTGGTATGATCTGGGTCCAAAGCCACCCGGTGTTTCCCAACTCACGCCGATGGGCGTTACCGGAACGGCCATTTATTATTACGACCTGAACATCTTAGGCAAGATTGCAAACCTTTTGGGCAAAAAAGAAGACGCAAAAAGTTTTGATGCGCTGGCCGTGAACGTAAAGAAGGCCTTTAATGATAGCTTCTTTCACGCCGATGCGAAGCAATACGCAACCGGCAGTCAAACGGCGAATGCAATGGCCGTTTACATGAACCTTGTCGAACCGGAATACAAACAAGCGGTGATTGATAACATTGTGAACGACGTTCGCAGCCGTAACAACGCATTAACCGCTGGTGATATTGGTTACCGCTACCTGCTTTGCGTATTGCACGAAGCCGGAAGAGACGACGTGATTTACGACATGAACAGCCGCAGCGACGTTCCGGGCTACGGTTACCAATTGGCAAAAGGCGCAACCGCTTTAACCGAATCCTGGGCGGCCTTGTCCAGGGTTTCCAACAACCATCTGATGTTGGGTCACATCATGGAATGGTTCTATCGCGGCCTTGCCGGAATTGAACAAGACAACGGTACTCTCGCTTTTAAAAAAATCATCATCAACCCGCAAATTGTGGGTAACGTAACTTCGGCAAAAGGCAGCTTTGAATCGCCGTACGGACGCATTGTTTCGGATTGGAAAAAAGATGCAAGCGGCTTTCAGTTGACCGTTGAAATTCCGGCCAACACAACCTCGGTTGTTTATCTTCCCGCAGCGGATGCTTCGAAAATAAAAGAAGGAAAGACGGCTGTTCTTTCCCATAAAAACATTCAGGCACTTGGATCGGAAGGTGGAAAAATAAAATTCGCGATTGGTTCCGGCGTCTATCGTTTCACCGTAACGAATGAAAGCGCAAAGGAAATCGCATCGAAATAAATCATGGAAAAAAAATTCTGGTTCATTTTTCTCACAGCTTTCATTGTCTCGTCCAATGCTTTTGCACAAGCAAACGGCAAAACGGTTTCGGAAAGAAAGATGCATGAAGTGTACAACGAAGTGAAAACGGCGTTCAAATACGGGCTTGTGATCGTTCCTAAAAACGATTCGCAAAAAATAGATTGCCCGACCGTATTTCGAAAAGGCGGGAATTGGTTCATGTCCTTCATCGTCTTTAACGGCAGGGGCTATGAAACCTGGTTGGCAAAAAGTGTTGATTTGTTGCACTGGCAAACGCTGGGTAAAATACTTTCTTTCGACAACGACACGACGGCCTGGGATGCCAGCCAGAAAGCCGGTTATGTTTCGCTGGTGAACACGACCTGGGGCGGCGATTACTCTTTGCAGAAATACAACGGAAAATACTGGATGAGTTATTTCGGCGGGAAAGAAAGGGGCTACGAAGCCGGACTGCTTTCACTTGGAATTGCTTCTACAATAAAGGATCCTACGACGCCGCACGAATGGCAACGATTGGACAAACCCGTTCTCACCTCACTCGACAAAGACGTTCGCTGGTGGGAGAACAAAAAGCAGTTTAGAAGCACGGTGATTTGGGACAAAGACAAAGCAACGGGTTATCCGTTTGTAATGTACTACAACGCCAACGGCGACACGGCCAAGGACAACAAAAAAACACGCTGGTTCGAGCGCATCGGCATGGCCGTCTCAAAGGACATGATTCATTGGAAACGCTTCAATACGGAACCCGTCGTGCATCATCCGGCGGGCATTACCGGCGATCCGTATTTGCAAAAGATGAGCGACCTGTGGGTAATGTTTTATTTCGGTGCTTTTTGGCAGGATCGCAAAGGTGCGTTCAACCGTTTTGCGTGCTCGTACGATTTGGTAAACTGGACCGATTGGACGGGTGATAATTTAATTGAATCCTCCGAGCCTTTCGATGCGCAGTATGCGCACAAATCCTGCGTCGTAAAATGGAAGGGTGTGGTTTATCATTTTTACAACGCCGTCAACAAGAAGGAGCAGCGCGGCATTGCGGTGGCCACGTCGAAGGATTTGGGTAAGAGTAAACTAAATTTCGTTTCAGCAAAATGAATAGTCCTTGTGGTTCAAAAAAAATCTTTGCGGTAATCGCTTTTTTTATTCCGTTTGTGTTGTTTGCGCAGCCGCGCCAAGCCATCAACTTCAACAAAGACTGGAAGTTCTTTTTGGGCGATGACAGCACGGCCAAGCAACCAACGTATAACGATGCAAATTGGAGAACCTTGAATCTTCCGCACGACTGGAGCATTGAAGGCGAATTCAGCGAAAAATATCCCACAACGTTTAACCAGGGCGCTTTGCCCGCTGGCATCGGCTGGTATCGAAAAACGTTTACGTTGCCCGCTGCGTTCAAAGGGAAAATCGTCTCTATTAACTTCGACGGCGTTTACCGCAACAGCGAGGTGTGGATCAACGGTCATTATCTCGGCAAGCGGCCAAACGGTTACATTTCTTTTCGTTACGACCTGACGCCGTTTTTAAAATTTGGTGCGGAGAAGAACGTGATTGCCGTGAAAGTTGATGATTCGGCGCAGCCCAATTCAAGATGGTACACGGGTTCGGGCATCTACCGCAAGGTTTGGTTGGAAGCCACGAACAAAACAGCAATTGATGATCGCGAAACTTTTGCTACCACAACGCGACTGGATAAGAAAGAAGCCGTGGTTGCAATCTTTTACCGGCTTAAAAATCCATCAGCTGACAAACATCCGGTATCGCTTTCGGCCACTTTTTACGATGCAGGCGGAAAGCAAGTAGCAACAAGCAGCGAAGACCCGCGAACAAAAAACAATCTTTCAACTCTTGGACGAGGCCTTGCAACGCTGAGGGTAAACAATCCAAGGTTTTGGTCGGTAAGCAACCCTTATTTGTACAAACTTGTTTTAACGTTATCCGTCAACGGAAGTGTTGTTGATCGTACGGAAGTGCCTTTTGGCATTCGGTCTTTTTCTTTCGATGCACAAAAAGGCTTTTTCCTCAACAATCAACCGCTTAAAATAAAAGGTGTTTGCCTTCATCACGATCTCGGTGCGTTGGGTGCGGCATTTAACACTAGGGCTGCAGAACGTCAACTGCAAACCTTAAAAGACATGGGCTGCAACGCCATTCGCACGGCACACAACCCTCCGGCGCCGGAGTTTTTGGATTTGTGCGACAAGATGGGTTTTCTGGTGATGGACGAAGCCTTTGACATGTGGAAGAAGCGCAAAAACAAATTCGACTACAGCGTTGACTTCGACGAATGGCACAAGCGGGATCTGGAAGACATGATCAAACGCGACCGCAATCACCCTTCTGTTTTTTTGTGGAGTATCGGCAATGAAATTCGCGAACAGTTCGATTCATCGGGAACACGCATCGCAAAAGAACTTGCGGTCATTATCAAAAAGCTTGATTCTACACGGCCCGTTACATCTGCATTAACTGAAAACAATCCGGGAAAGAATTTTATTTATCAGAGTGGAGCCCTGGATGTTCTTGGTTTTAATTACAAGTTGTACGATTACGCAGAGTTGCCCAAGCGATTTCCCGGACAAAAATTAATCGCTTCTGAAACCGCATCAGCATTGGCAACACGCGGTCATTACGATATGCCTTCCGACAGTGCCCGCATCTGGCCGCCCGATGCAAAGTCGAAGAACTACGGCAACGCGGATTATACCGTTTCGGCTTATGATAATACATATGCATACTGGGGCGCTTCGCACGAAGAAAGCTGGAAGGCCGTAAAAAAATATTCTTTCATTGCAGGCACTTTTGTTTGGTCGGGTTTTGATTTCATTGGCGAACCCGTGCCTTATGGCTGGCCCGCACGCAGTTCCTATTACGGCATTGTTGATTTGGCCGGCTTCCCGAAAGATGTTTATTATATGTATCAAAGTGAGTGGACAAGCAAAGCCGTTCTTCACATTTTTCCTCATTGGAATTGGAAGCAAGGTGATAGCGTGGATGTGTGGGCTTATTACAACAAGGCCGATGAAGTGGAACTTTTTCTAAACGGCAAATCGCTCGGTACAAAGAAGAAAATCGGTGACAGTCTTCATGTTCAATGGCGGGTGAAATACGAGCCCGGAACAGTGAAAGCTGTATCGAGAAAAGCGGGTAAGATTATTCTTGTAAAAGAAATTAAAACAGCCGGAAAGCCCGCAAAGATTGAATTGACGGCCGACCGGAAAACACTTGCTGCCAACGGCAATGATCTTTCGTTTATAACCGTAAAAGTTTTGGACGCGGAAGGCAATCTTGTGCCGGATGCAGACAACTTTGTAAAGTTTACAATTAAAGGCCCTGCGTTTATTGCCGGTGTTGACAACGGCAACCCCATAAGCACGGAATCATTTAAAGCGTCGCAGCGAAAAGCCTTCAACGGTCTTTGTCTTGCTATCGTTCAAACAACCGGTAAAAAAGGTGAGATTGTACTGGAAGCCCACAGCGAAGGACTAAAGACTTCCGCCGTTCGCTTGCGTGCCAATTAAGTGCTGGATAGTTTTTCTCTTCTTCAAGCGGCCGTGTGCAGGGGTTTTGCCACAATTCGATTAAACAAATGCAGTGCAAATTTTTACGCAAACGTTTGCGTAAAAAACGAAGCGAGGTCAAAAGCGTAAAATTGTAAAATAGTCCATCTTTTTAAAAAAAGATGCCATTGTTGCGCCCTTTCTGCACAACTACCTTTAAGCTGTTGAAAGGCCACGGTGTTTTTCAACGGTAAACAAAAAAGAAGAATAGTGCAGGATGGTTGCCTGTGAGAACGAAATCATTTTCGTCATCTGCTAACGCCAATTTTATTGCTGTATGAAAGTTGTCTTCGTTGCTTTTGCTGTTTTCTTTACCTCTCTTAACCTTCGGGCACAGGATGCCGCGGCGCCAGCCGATAAAGAAGCGGCTTATACAAAAGCCATCACCGCAAGAGCCGAAAAAATTGTGGCTACGCTAAATCTTGCTGATGAAAAAAAGATTGCCAGGGTGAATGCGCTGGTAACGGACGAATACAGAAACCTCAACGACGTTTATACCACCCGCGATGAAGAATTGAAAGCGGCGAAAGAAACGCTTACCGACAAAGAAGCACTGAACAAAAAACGCCAGGAAATTGAAGACGCAACAGCGCCGAAGATTCAACGGGTTCACGATGCCTTTATCAAAAAACTTTCAGCCGAACTCACACCAGACCAAATCGTTAAAGTAAAAGACGGGTTGACCTACAACATTCTTCCCATCACCTACAAGGCTTTTCTTGAAATGATACCCAGTTTGAAGCCCGTCGAGAAAGAACAGATCATGGCCTGGCTGGTAGAAGCAAGAGAACACGCCATGGATGCGGAGTCATCGGAGAAAAAACATGCTTGGTTTGGAAAGTACAAAGGAAGAATAAACAATTATCTGGCAGCGCAAGGTTACGATTTGCAAAAAGAAAGAAAAGGCTGGGAAGCAAGGATGGCTGCTGCATCGCAACAAAACAAATCCAACTGAAGCCGTCAAAAAACGGCGCCCTCCATCCTCTGAAAACCGTTTCATTTCAAAGTTGAGAAGAACGCTTTTATCAAATAAAAACTAGTCTTATGTACGTTGCACTAACGAGACGCTTGTTCGTCTTTTTGCTTGTGATGACAAGTTGCCTGGCTTCATGGGCACAGTCCAAAACCGTTACCGGCACGGTTCTCGGCGAGAACAACGAGCCGCTTGCTGGTGTATCTGTCAGCATTAAAGGAACCAACAAAACCACCACAACCGATGAAAAGGGGGCCTTCAGCGTGGTTGCGGCGAGTGAATCGGTTTTGCGGTTCACCTACGTTGGTTACACTTACCAGGAAATTATGGTGGGTAACAAAAGCCGCCTTTCCGTAAAGCTCACCAGCGACAACAAACAACTGGAAGATGTTGTGGTTGTCGGCTATGGCGCACAAAAAAAGCAACACCTTACAGGCAACGTTGTTACTGTTGATGCAAAGAAATTAGAGGACTATACCGTTGGTAGTTTGTCCGAAGCATTAAAAGGACAAGTTGTGGGCTTGAGTGTAAGCGGCGGTTTTCAACGCCCTGGTCAGCCCGCTACTATTTCTATTCACAGCCCGGTGTTTTTCTCAAAAGACGGGGGCTCGAAAGACCCGCTTTATGTCATTGACGATATCATCAGAACAAAAACTGATTTTGATTTACTCGATGCCACGGAGATCGAAAGCATTACCGTACTGAAAGATGCCTCTGCCGGCATTTACGGTATTCTTGGAAGCAACGGCGCCATTGTTGTAAAAACAAAGCGTGGCAGAAGCGGACCGCCATCAATTAGCTATAACGGTTCTGTAGGCATTGGACAGGTGCCTTACCTCCCGAAAATGCTTAATTCTTATCAGCAAGCTGTTTATCTGAATGATTATTTGTCGGGTTCGAAAAACTATGATACGACAGGTTTTGCTTCCAACTCATCCTGGTATACGCCTGATGAATTGGAGTATTATAAAACGCACAATTACAACTGGCTCTCCAATGCCTTGCAAACTTCGATGGAGACGCGCCATGCAATCAACATTTCCGGCGGCTCGGACAGAGCAACCTATTTCGCCGGCATTACGTATGCTTCGCAAAACAGCAATTTCGACGGTCTTGGTTACAAGCGGTATTCCTTCCGTTCCAGCAGCGACATTAAATTGGCTACGGGCCTGAAGCTTGGCCTTGCCTTAAGCGGAAATCTATCCGACTTGAAAAATACCTTCAACAAGCAAGGCAATGAAAGTTTGGACAACGACTGGAAAACCCTGATTGGCGAATCGCCAATGAATACACCGTTCATCAACGGCCTCCCCATTTTAATTCCGGGTGCTGGAACGAGTTCCAACATCAACACCTACCATTATTACGCGGTGCATCAGTTGGATAACTACACCAGTTCATACAATACGGGCATCAATTTCCAAGGGCAGCTTAGCTACGAGATTCCTTTTATAAAAGGGTTGCGTGCTGCCGTTAATTACAACAAAAATATCAGTAACTCCTGGGGCAAGCAGTACGGTACAAAATACCAAGTCTACGACTTCAACAAGTTGGGTGCGCACGGCCACATTCTTGGCGACTCTATGATCAAAG
>Ga0308175_100002219_pt1 | contig 13269 bp, 14 predicted proteins | sample PhyCR1_3_FD_203893 | JGI IMG/M metagenome (GOLD analysis project Ga0308175, IMG submission 203893) | Soil microbial communities from UC Gill Tract Community Farm, Albany, California, United States - DLSLS.C.R1 | ecosystem: Environmental > Terrestrial > Soil > Agricultural land | place: USA...
TGGTCGGCGTTCCCCTGGGCGATCGCCACGGTGCTCGCGCCGAAGGCGTAGTAGCGGTAGGCATTGCCGAACGTGAAGTCGGCGATGTAGCCGACCGGACCGCCCGGCCCGTTGGCGCCCAGCACCACGTTGTTGACGTTGGTCGGCGCGGTCCCCGAGAACGTTCCCAGGGTGAAGGGCTCGTTGCTGCCGCTCACGGTCAGCGCGTCGAACAGGAAGGTCCAGTTCGAGAGGTCGTTGCTGCCTTCGATCGTGTACTGGTAGCCGTCGTACTGGGACCCCAGGTGGTCGATGTTCGGGAACACCCGGATCGACGATTGCGCCGTGTCGAATGTCGCCAGGATCCAGTTGTTCGCCGCCGACAGCCCGCTCAGCGAGCCGCCGTCGTAGACCCGCAGCGCGCTCGCCAGCGTGGCGTAGTCGCTGTTGAACCCGCCATCCACGGCGCTGGCGTTGCTGATCGTGGCGAAGTTGCTCGACGCCGAAGCGAAGTCCGCGAGGTTGGTGTCGCTGCTGTAGGTCGTCGCCTGAGCCGCGCCCCCCAGCGCGGCGACGGCGATCGCGATTGTCAGAATGGATTTGCGCATAACGGAAGTCCCCATCTTCACCTGAACTTCAAGCATATCTCGGTTACACGAACGCCGTTAACCATTTCCCCTCGCACGCGAATCGGGGTTCGCATTGGGGGGTCCGCCGTTCGGTCAGCGCGGCCGCAGCCACCAGACCAGCGCCAGCGCCACGGCCATGAAGATCACCACGATCACGCCCGTGCGCACCGCCAGCTTGATCAGGCTGATATGCAGCATCCACCGCGGCCAGGGCCCGCGCACCAGGCGGTAGTCGGCGTCGACGGTCGGCGGCCGGTCTTCGGGCTCCATGTCGCGAACATGGCGGTCCGCGGCCTCCAAGTCATCCGCACACCCATAGTTAACTTCAGGAATGCAACTTTTGCTTTCCCCTGCGCGGCGCGGCTGGCTAAATCAGGAGCCATCAGGCGCGCCGGACCGGCGCCGCGTAGTGACGAGTACCATGGCCCGGGCCCCTGACGCGCTTATGACCTATCAGTCCCCCAGTTCCCGGCCCCAGGGCCGCCACGCGCTCATCATCGAAGATGAGATGCTGATCGCCCTCGAGGTCGAAGGCCTGCTGCACGATTTCGGCTTTGAAACCTGCGATATCGTCGACAATCCGGCCGACGCCGTGCGCTGCGCGCTGGCCCACCGCCCCGACTTCGTCACCGCCGACGTGCGCATCCTGGGCGGCACCGGCATCGACGCCGTGGCCGCCATCACCGCCGAGCTGGGCCCGATCCCGCACGTCTACGTGACCGGCAACCCCGACATGATCGCCGGCCAGACCACCGCGCCCATCGTCGACAAGCCGCTTTCCCGCCGCGCCCTGGAAGCCGCCTGCGAACGCGCCTGCGCCGCCTAGCGCCTACACCGTCACCAGGTTGCGCTGCATCGCCGCCATCATGCCTTCGTCCAGCGGTGTCGCGTGCTTGGCGGCGCGCGGCAGGAACGCCTTCACGATCAGGTCGGCGTCCCAGCCGCCTTCGTGGCGCACGGTCTCGACCGGCCGCGGCTGGCTGAAGATCGACAGGTCGTAACCCCAGGCGCCGAAGATCTGCCCCGACATCGGCGCGCTGGCCGGCGCCGAGAGCGCCACCGCCAGCTGCGCCGGGCGCTCCGGGCTCTGCACCGCCCGCATCGCCTCGCGCCGCGCGATCGCCTCCGGGTCGCTCCGCGGCACGGAGTCGGTCAGCCGCGTCGCCGCGCCAGGCGCGATGGCGTTGGAGCGGACGTTGTTGCGCGCGCCCTCCAGCGCCACGATCCGCGAAAGCCCGGCGATGCCCATCTTGGCCGCGCCGTAGTTCGTCTGCCCGACGTTGCCGATCAGGCCCGAGGTGGACGACCACATCACGTAGTTGCCGTCCTGCTGGCTGCGGAAGTGCCCGATGGTGGCGCGCACGATGTTGAAGTGCCCGCGCAGGTGCACCTCGACGATCCCGTCCCACTCCTCCTCGGTCATGTTGTGGACCATGCGGTCGCGCAGGAACCCCGCCGGGTTCTGCACGATGTGCAGGCCGCCGAACGCGTCCATCGCCTGCTGCGCCATGCGCCCGACCGCGGCCAGGTCGGTCACGCTGTCGAAGTTGGCGACCGCCTCGCCGCCTTCGCGCCTGATGAGGTCGACCACCTCCTGCGCCGGCGACCTGTCGGCGCCTTCGCCGTGGATGCCGCCGCCCAGGTCGTTGACCACGACCTTCGCGCCCTGCCGGGCCGAAAGGATCGCCACTTCGCGGCCGATCCCGCGCCCGCCACCGGTCACCAGCACCACCTTGCCGTCGAGCAGTCCCATCGCTTGCCTCCCAGCGCCGGCGCATGGCCGGTCTTGGGCGCAACGCTAGCCGGGCGCCGCTACGGCCGCCAACCTCGATCCTTCCACACATACGGGAACACCTGCCCCGGAACTTCCTCCAGCGTCCCGTCCTCGGTCTTCGCCCAGCGCCGGATCTCCACCTGCGTCGGCCGCGCGGGCGCCGCCTTGGCCGCCCCTTCCGGCGCCGCCCGCGCCACGCCATAGACCCGCGGCGCCAGCCGTGCGCAGCGCCATTTGATCGTGTCCACCATCAGCCGGGAGACCCGCACCGTCTCCTCCCGCGCCTGCCGCGCGATCAGCCACGCCAGGTCGAACAGCAGGTCGGCCTGCATCTCGCGCGCCTCGGCATAGGCGACAGCGAACTGCGGCTTCGTGCGCAGCCATCGGTACACCGTCGTGTGCGTCGGCATCCCGTCCTCGGCGCAGACCTCCGCCAGACCGCGCCCCGCCGCGATCCGCGCCAGGAACTCGCTGGCCAACGCCTTCGACCACGTCCCCGGCCGCCCCGGCCGCGCCAGATGCTCCGACCCGCCCGCCGCCCGCGCCGCGGCGACCATCTCGGCGAACCGCACGTCCTCCGCCGCCCACCGCGCCACCTCCTGCGCCAGCGGCAGCATCGGGTCGCGGCAAGCCTCCGCCAGCGTCGCCCCCTTGGCCATCGCCCGGCAAACCCGGCGCATCAGCGGCGCGCGCCGCTCATGGCGCGTCATGGCGCGCCGGGCGGCGATGCCGCCCTCCGTCTCGAGGTCTTGCATGAAGGTCTCCGTGCCGCGGGCGGTCGAGCCCTCTGCGCTGGGGCGAGGGCGGCAATGTCCGATCTCAGCTAAGCGGCCAATGCCGGCTATCGACCCCTTAGCGGACGTCTAGCCCGGCGCGCCGAACGGTTCGGTCCTGGCGCTTGCCCGACGCAACGAGGCTCGACGAGCGCCGCCCTCCGTGGCTAGTTCAGATCAACGGGCGGGCGCCCACCACCGCAAACCACGTAAAGACCCCCGCCATGAGCGACGTCCTGGTGATCGGCGCGGGTTTTGCCGGGCTCTATTCGGCCCTGATGCTGGCGCGCCGCGGGCATGCGGTGACGGTGCTCGAGAAGGATCCCGACGCGCCGCCAGCCGACGGTGAGGCCTGCTTTACCGATTGGGCGCGCAGGGGCGTGGCGCAGGCCCGTCAGCCCCACATCCTGCTGAACCGGGCTGCACGGGTCCTGCAGGACGAGACACCGGAGGTGCTGGCGGCCCTCGCCGGCGCGGGTGCGAACCTGCTGACCGCTGGCGGCGAGCGCGTCGGCCCCGACGAGCGAGACCGGCTGTTCTTCACGTGCGGCCGCCGGCTGCCCCTGGAAGCCGTGCTTCGGCGGGCCGCCCTGGCGGAGCCAGGGATCGACCTGCGCACAGGCGAGGAGGCGACCGGTCTTCTCCTTCAGGACGGACGGGTTCATGGCGTTCGTTTGCACGACGACACCGAAATCCGCGCCGACCTTGTCGTCGACTGCGCCGGCCGTTGGTCGCGCTCGCGCGAATGGCTCGCAGCGGAAGGCGTGCGGCTGGACCCCGAGCGGCGACAGGACTGCGACTTCTTCTACCTGACCCAATGGCGGCGGCGGACGAGCGCCGATTTTGCCTGGGGCGCGGTTCCAGGACGGGCTGAGTCGCCGTTCGCAAACTTCAGGCTCTTTCCCGCGGACGGTGCGGTGTTCGGCGCCACCCTGGTGATGTCGATGCACGATCCGCTGAAAGCAAGATGCCGGAAGGCGGCGGCCTTCGAGCGCGTTTTCGGCGCGGTCCCGGCCTTCCACGGTTGGGTCGAGGCCTCCGACCCGATCTCGAACTTGGAGGTCACCGCCCGTATCGAGAACTGCTGGCGAACCACGCTGGATGAAGGGCGCGCGGCGGTTAGCGGCTTCGTCCTGATCGGCGATTCAGCCATGCACACCAACCCGACGCTGGGGCGTGGCGTCTCCTTGGCGCTTCTGCAGGCCAGGAAGTTGGCCGACCTGCTTGAGGATCAAGATCCCGGGTCTCCCGACCTCGTCGTCGACCTCGAACGCTGGCGCTCCGAAGAACTGGGCGTCTGGTATCTGAGCCAAGCCGCGGCCGATGCGCGTCGGTCGGAGGAAATGCGTCAGACTGCCCATGGCGCCGAGCTGCAGGAGCCGGCGGACGACCAGGCCCGCTTCGTGGCCGCCATGGGGATTGCCTCGGGCGAAAATGCCTATGTGGCGGAACAGGCCATGGCGCTATTCCACCTGCTCGCGACGCCCGCCGACCTCGCCGCCGATCCGCGCATCAGAGAGGCGGCGCAGGGGGTCCTGCAGCGCGGTGGGTCGCTGCGACCGATCAGCGGACCGTCGCGAACCGAGTTCGAGCGCATGCTCCAATAGGGACGGCCAACGCCGCTTTTTTCCCGGCTTGTGCGTGGCGGGTGCAAACATCTGCTTTCACCCATCTCGGACCTTCGGCGCGTCCGCTCGGCGCCGGGCGCAGGATTCCAAGCTGCGGATAGCCTCCCACAAATGCGCGAGGGCGTCAAGAACAATATGTGAACATTTGCATCGGGCCCGACGGCTCGACGCGGTCGGGCGGGGCAGCGGGGGCCCTGCTGCGAAGCGCTCGCGCTTGCCACGCCAGAGGCGCCGGGGCACAGGCTGCTGGAGAGACTTTGAGGAGCGCACCGATGGTCGAGAGCCGGGAAATCCATTTGGTGCGGAGGCCCCGCGGCATGCCTGTCGCGGACGACTTCGCGATCGTGCCGGTCCAGACGGCCGATGCGCGCGACGGAGAGGTGCAGCTCCAGGCGCTCCTGCTGTCGGTCGATCCCTACATGCGGCCGCGGCTGGACGCGGACCAGGCGCTGGGCGCGGCGATGCTGGGCGCAGGCATCGCCCGGGTCGTGCAGTCGCGCCATCCGGATTTCCGCGAGGGCGACATCGTCGTCCACCGGGCAGGCATGCAGGAGCGGTTCGTTTCGGACGGCCGCGGCCTTCGCAAGCTCAGCCCGGACCCGGACCTGCCGCTCAGCGTCTACATGCACGCCCTGGGCGGCACGGGCATCACCGCCTACGGCGGCCTGCTCGAGGTGGGCGCTCTGAAGGACGGCGAGCAGGTCTTCGTCTCGACCGCCGCCGGCGCCGTCGGCTCGGTGGCCGTCCAGATCGCCAAGCTCAAGGGCTGCTACGTGGTCGGATCGACCGGCTCGGACGACAAGGCCGCGTGGCTTCGCGACGAGCTGAAGCTGGACGCGGTGATCAACTACAAGGCCGAGCCGATCGGCCCGGCGCTGAAGGCCGCCACGCCCAACGGCATCGACGTCTATTTCGAGAACGTCGGCGGCGCCCACCTCGACGCGGCCCTGCCGCGCATGAACAACCGCGGGCGCATCCCGGTCTGCGGGATGATCTCGACCTACAACGGCGAGCGCGAGGGCGTTCGCAACCTGTCGAGCGTCATCTACAGCCGCGTGCGCCTCGAGGGCTTCGTCGGGGGCGACTTCCCGCACCTCATGGACCAGTTCTACGCGGACATGACCGCATGGCTGAAGTCGGGCCGGATCCGCTACCAGGAGACCGTGCTCGAGGGCTTCGAACGCGCACCCGAGGGACTCATCGGCCTCTTCGAAGGGCGCAACACCGGCAAGATGCTCATCCGGGCGGCGGACTGACCGTGAGCCGGCCCGCCATCCGCCCCGTCGACGCCGCCGAGGTCGAGGACGCCTGGCGCACGCTGACCCTGGCGTTCTCCACCGATCCCTGCACCCGCTACATCTGGCCGAAACCCGGCGCCTTCCTGGACGGCTATCCGCGCATGCTGCGCGCGATCGGCGGGCCCGCGCTGGAGCGCGGGCGGGTGTTCGCCACCGAGGACTTCTCCGCCGCCGCGCTCTGGCTGCCGCCGGGCGAGAAGCCCGACGGCGACGCCATCGAGGCCCTGATCGGCGAGACCGTCAGCCCTGAGCGCGCCCAGGTCGGCGCCCAGGTCGGCGAACTGATGGACGGCTGCCATCCCGACCAGCCGCACTGGTACCTGTCGATGATCGGCGTCGATCCGGCCCGCCAGGGCCGCGGCCTGGGCTCGGCGCTGCTGGCCCATGGCCTGAGCGTCCTCGTCGACGCCGAGGGCGCGGCCGCCTACCTGGAGAGCTCCAACCCGAAGAACGTCCCGCTCTACGAGCGCTATGGCTTCGCCGTCGTCGGCCAGATCCAGCCCGCCGACTTCCCCGGCCTCACCCCGATGCTCCGCCCCGCGCCGCGATAGCGCCCTCGCCTCCGCGCCAGCGCGGCGCCGATCGATTCAGCCGCGGGTCAAGAAGACTGGTCAGTCCGCGAGCCGCGCCATGTCACGCAGCACGCGACGCGCCTCGTCGACGATCTCGGCGACCACGTCGGCCGCCGGTTTCACCGCGCGAACGCCGGCCACGCCCTGGCCCGACCACATCGACAACGCCTCGATGTCGCCGGTCATCTGCGGTCCGGGCGTCGCCGAAGCGTAGCGGAGCACGCCGCCGCGCGGCCCCTCGGCCACCGCCTCACCTTCGCCCGGCCGCACGCCCGACGCCGGCCGTCCAGCCGCCTCCCAGCCCGCGGTCGTCGTGTTGCGCAGCACGCGGTGCGGGGCGTCGGGCCAACCGATGTCGAACAGGCTGCTGTGCAACGTCGAGGCTTCGTCGGCCGCCAGCAGTCGATCGCGGTAGTGCGGATGCACTTGCGCTTCCGGCGTCGCCAGGAAGCGCGTCCCGATCCAGGCCCCGCCGGCCCCGAGCGCCAACGCCGCCGCCAGGCCGCGCCCGTCGCTGATGCCGCCGGCGGCGATCACCGGAAGCGGGTCCACCGCCTCGACCACCGCCCGCGTCAGCGGCAGCGTGGCCACCTCGCCCAGCACGTGGCCGCCGGCCTCCCAGCCCTGCGCGACGACAGCGTCGACTCCCGCCGCGGCCGCCGCCTTGGCCTCGGTGGCCCGGGCCACCGTGCTCAGCACCACCGCGCCGGCCGCATGCGCCCGCGTCACGAACGGCGCCGGATCGCCCCAGAAGAACGAGATTACCGGCACACGCTCCTGCAGGCACACCTCGAACCGTTCCTCCTGCGGGAACGCCAGCACCAGGTTCACCCCGAACGGCTTGGAGGTGAGGGCGCGCGTCTGGCGGATCGCGGCGCGCACGGCTTCCGGGGGGTGCCAGGACAGCGGCAGCATGCCCAGGCCTCCGGCGTTGCTCACCGCCGCCGCCAGCTGCGGCCCCGCCGCGCCGCCCATGGGCGCCTGCACGATCGGGACTTCGATCCCGAGCTTGTCGCAAACCAGGGTCCGCATGGGCCACCTCCGCCGGCAACGTCCGGTCAACTACGCCTCGTCCTCGAGGCCCTTCACGAAATCGGGGAGCCAGGGGTTGCGGCCTGGCTTCATGCGTTCGCCGCGGTAGATGTGCACCAGGTCGGCGTAGGCCCGGTCGAAGTCCTTGTTGACGATCACGTAGTCGAACTCGGTCCAGTGGGTGATCTCGCGCTTGCCCAGCGCCAGGCGCTGGCGGATCACCTCTTCGGAGTCCTGCGCCCGGGCGTGCAGCCGCCGCGCCAGGTCAGACCAGGCGGGCGGGAGGACGAAGATGCGCACGGTGTCGTTCGGCTGCTTCTCGGCGATCTGGCGCGCGCCCTGCCAGTCGATGTCGAACAGCACGTCCTTGCCGGCTTCCAGGGCCGCGATCACCGGCTCGCGCGGCGTGCCGTAGTAGTGGCCATTGACGTCCGCGTACTCCAGCAATTCGCCGTCGGCGATCATCGCCTCGAACGTCTCACGGCTCTTGAAGTAGTACTCGCGCCCTTCCTCTTCGCCCGGCCGCGCCGGACGCGTGGTGGCCGAGATCGACAGGATCATGTCGCCGTATTCCGCCGCCAGCCGCCGCGACAGCGAGGTCTTGCCCGCCCCGCCGGGGCTGGACATCAGGAGCAACAGTCCGCGGCGCACCGTCTCCCAGGGCTTGGCGTGGTCTTCGTGCGCCGTGTTGCTCAACCTAGACTCCCGCTCATCCCGGCGAAGGCCGGGACCCAGATCGAATAACGCCGGGCAAACCGGGCCACGCGCTGCGCTCCTCGAACCCGCCTTCCAGATCCGCCATCTGGGTCCCGGCTTTCGCCGGGATGAGCGGATGGCTCACTCGACATTCTGCACCTGCTCGCGGAACTGCTCGATGGTGGCTTTGAGGTCCAGGCCGACGGCGGTCAAGGCGCCCGACGCCGACTTCGAGCAGAGCGTATTAGCCTCGCGCATGAACTCCTGGGTCAGGAAGTCCAGCCGCCTGCCCACCGCTCCATCGGCGGCGAGCAGCTCGCGCGCGGCGCCCACGTGCCCGCGCAGGCGGTCCAGCTCCTCCTGCACGTCGGCCTTCACGGCCATGGCGGCGGCCTCCTGCAGGATCCGCTCGGCCGTGGCCGCCTCGCCGGCCAGCTCCGTCAGCCGCTTCTCGAACCGCGCCTTGAAGATCACCGGCTGGCCTTCCGCCAGCGCCGAAGCCTTGGCCGTCAACTCGCCGATCTGGCCCACGAGGCCGCCCAGCACGCCGTCCAGCGCCTTGCCCTCGCCGGCGCGGGCCTGCGCCAGGCCGTCCAGCGCCGCGGCGATCGAAGCCGCCATCGCCGCCTCCAGCTGTGCCTGCGCGTCCGGATCGTCCACCGCGTCGGCCGCCTCGATCACGCCGCGCAGCGCCAGCAGGCCATCCAACGACGGCGCCGTCGCCCGGCCCGCCGCCACATAGGGCTCGCCCGCCGCCAGGTAGCGCTCAAGCTGCTCCAGGTTCAGCCGCACCGCGCCGGCGCCCTCGGCGCGCCGCGCCTGGACCCCGACCGTCAGCTGGCCCCGCTGGAAGCGGCTCTGCGCGCCCTCCCGCGCGGCCCGCTCCAGGCCCTCGAACCCGGGCGGCCCGCGGAAGCGGACCTCCAGGTTGCGGCCGTTGACGCTGCGCGCCTCCACCGCCCAGCTCCAGGCCCCGAGCGCGCCTTCCGCCCGCCCGAACCCGGTCATCCCGCTCAGCGCCAACCGCTCACTCCCCGTCCCGCCCCATCAATGGGACCACGAAATACACGCAATACACGAAAGCCGGTTCGTCCCTGCCACAGCACCAGCGGAGGCTCTCGATTTCGTCCACGGAATAGACGGACCACACGGAAATCAGGAGCGTCCCATCGTCCGTGTATTCCGTGTATTCCGTGGTCCATTCTTCAGGCCGGCTCCGCCGGCCCTTTCGTGTATTTCGTGGTTCCTACTTTCCAGCCCGCGCCTTCTCGATCGCGCGCCACTTGGCCACGTTGGCCTGATGCTCGGCGTACGTCGAGGCGAAGACGTGCCCGCCGGTCCCGTTGGCGACGAAATAGAGCTCGTCCGACTTCGGCGGATCGAGCACCGCCCGCAGCGCCGCGCGGCCCGGGTTGGCGATGGGCGTCGGCGGCAGGCCCACGATCGCGTAGGTGTTGTAGGGCGTCGGCGTTTCGAGCTCGCTGCGGGTCAGCCCGCGGCCCAGGGCGCGGCCCTTGGAGACGCCGTAGATCACCGTGGGGTCGCTCTCCAGTTTCATGCCGGCGCGCAGGCGGTTCTCGAACACCGCCGCGATCCGCGGGCGCTCGGCGGGCACGCCCGTCTCCTTCTCGACGATCGAAGCCAGGGTGACCGCCTCCTGCGGCGTCTTCAGCGGCAAATCGGGCGAGCGCGCCGCCCAGAGCTGCGCCACCAGGTCGTCGCGGGCCTTCATCATCCGCGCCAGCACCGCGCCGCGATCCTCGCCGCGCTGATACTGGTAGCCGTCCGGCAGCAGCGCGCCCTCCGGCGGGGTCTCCACGTCGCCGTTCAGTAGCGCCGCGGCCCTTACGGCGTCGGCGGCCATGGCGCTGGTCCAGCCTTCCGGCACGACCACGACGTGGCGCACGAACCGGCCGGCCGCGATGTCGGAGAGCACGCTGGCGGTCGAGGCGCCCGCGGCGAACTCGTATTCGCCGGCCTTCAGCCGCCCGGCCGCGCCGGTCAGCCGCGCGGCCACAAGGAACGCCGTCTGCGAGCGAATGACGCCGGCGTCCTTCAGCGCGCCGGCGATCCGGCGCACGCCGCCGCCCTTGGGCAGGACCACGTCGACGGGTTTGGAAGAGGGGCCGCGCCCGGCATAGCTCCAGGCCGCCAGCGCCGCGGCCAGCAGAACCAGGATCAGGACCAGGCCGCCGAGGCGTCTCATGCGTCGCCTTCGCGTCTTGCGGCTCACGAGACCTTCTTGAACACCACCGAGGCGTTGGTGCCGCCGAAGCCGAAGGAGTTCGACATCGCCACGTCGATCTTCATCGGCTTGGCCTTGTGCGGAATGAGGTCGAGCACGGTGTCCACGTCCGGATTGTCGAGGTTGATTGTCGGCGGCGCGATCTGGTCGCGGATCGCCAGGATCGCGAACGCCGACTCGATCGCCCCGGCCGCGCCCAGCAGGTGGCCGGTCATCGACTTGGTGGACGACATCGCCCTGCCCTGCGCGGCGTTGCCCAGCATCCGCTCGACCGCGCCGGCCTCGATGCCGTCGGCCATGGTCGAGGTGCCGTGGGCGTTGATGTAGTCGATCTCGTCGGGGCTCACGCCGGAGTCCTTGATCGCCGCGCGCATGGCGCGAAACCCGCCGTCGCCGTCCTCCACCGGGGCGGTGATGTGGAAGGCGTCGCCCGAGAGGCCGTAGCCGGCCACCTCGGCGTAGATCTTCGCCCCGCGCGCCTTGGCGTGTTCGTACTCCTCGAGCACCAGGACGCCTGCGCCCTCGCCCATGACGAAGCCGTCGCGGTCCTTGTCATAGGGCCGGCTCGCCTTCTCCGGCGTGTCGTTGAACGCGGTCGCCATGGCCCGGCAGGCCACGAACCCGGCGATGCCCACCGGGCAGATCGCCGCCTCGGCGCCGCCGCAGATCATCACGTCGGCGTCGCCGTACTTGATCAGGCGCGCCGCGTCGCCGATTGCGTGCGCGCCGGTCGCGCAGGCGGTCACCACCGAATGGTTCGGGCCCTTGAAGCCGTAGCGGATCGAGACCTGGCCGCTCGCCAGGTTGATCAGGCTCGACGGGATGAAGAACGGCGAGACGCGCCGCGGGCCCTTCTCGAACAGCTCCACCGACGTCTTCTCGATGGTGGCGAGGCCTCCGATGCCCGAGCCGATCATCACCCCGGTGCGCTCGCGCTCGGCCTCGTCTTCGGGCGTCCAGCCGGCGTCCTTCACCGCCTCGTCCGCGGCCGCCATCGCATAGAGGATGAAGTCGTCGACCCGGCGCTGTTCCTTCGGCGCCATCGTCTGGTCGGGATCGAAGGAGCCGGGAACGTCCGGGCCGCCGCCGCCGCGCCCGTCGACCCGCGGCACCTCTCCGGAGATCTGGCATCCATAGTCGGTGGGGTCGAAGGTGCTGGTCCTCCGGATGCCCGACTTGCCGGCCAGGATGTTGGCCCAGGTGATCTCGGTCCCCTGTCCCAGCGGGGTGATCAGGCCGATCCCGGTGACGACGACTCGACGCATTTTCGGAGCCCTCAATAGAGAACCGCCGAAGCCGGGGGGCGACCCCGACCCGGCGGTCCGGAATTCAAACGCCGAATCAACCGCTTAGGCGCCGAGGCGCTCCTGGATGAACTTCACGGCGTCGCCGACCGTCTGGATGTGCTCGGCCGCGTCGTCCGGGATCTCGATGTCGAACTCTTCCTCGAACGCCATCACCAGCTCGACGTTGTCGAGGCTGTCGGCGCCCAGGTCGTCGATGAAGCTGGCCTTCTCGGTGACCTTCTCCGGATCGGCGTCCAGGTGTTCGATCACGATCTTGCGGACGCGTTCTAGGACGTCGGACATTCGTTAGGTCCCTTCAGAGTTCAGCTTTGTCTCGGCGAGCGCGGCCGTTGAGTCAACCACGACGCCGGGCATTAGGTTCAGGTCGGCGCGTTAGCATGTTCGCCCGCGCCCGCCTAGATCATCGCCATGCCGCCGTTGACGTGCAGCGTCTGGCCGGTGACGTAGCCCGCGTCCTCGCTGGCCAGGTAGACGCAAGCGGCCGCCACGTCCCCGCCGGCGCCCAGCCGCCCCTGCGGGATCGTCGTCAGGATCTGTGTCTTCTGTTGCTCGTTCAGCGCGTCGGTCATCGGACTTTCGATGAAGCCGGGCGCGACGCAGTTGACGGTGATCCCGCGGCTCGCGACTTCCTGCGCCAAGGCCTTGGAAAAGCCGATCATTCCGGCCTTCGAAGCCGCATAATTCGCCTGCCCCGGGTTGCCGGTCACACCCACCACCGAGGTGATCCCGATGATCCGGCCCCAGCGCCGCTTCATCATCCCGCGCATCGAAGCCCGCGCCAGGCGGAAGTAGCTCTCCAGGTTCACCTTGAGGACCGTTTCCCAGTCCTCGTCCTTCATGCGCATCAGGAGGCCGTCTCGGGTGATGCCGGCGTTGGCCACCAGGATGTCCACTGGCGCGCCGGCGGCGGCCTCGGCGGCCTCGATCAGGCCGTCCACAGCGGCCGCGTCGGACAGGTTCGCCGCAACCGTCGAGGTCCGCTCGGCCAGCTCGCGAGCGAGGTCCTGCAGGACGGCTTCGCGGGTGCCCGAGAGGACCACATGGGCGCCCTGCGCATGCATCGCGCGTGCGATCGCGGCCCCGATGCCGCCGGTGGCTCCCGTGACCAGCGCGGTCTTGCCGGTGAGTTCGAACATGCGCGACGCTCCCTAGAGGCTCTTGGCGAAGGCTTCGAGGTCGGCGGGCGTGTTCAGCGGGCTCGCCTCGGCGTCGGGCGCGATCCGCTTGGCCATGCCCGACAGCACCTTGCCGGCGCCGGCCTCGGCGAAGCGGGTCACCCCGCCCTCGCCGGCCAGCCATTCCATGCTCTCGCGCCAGCGCACCCGGCTGGTCACCT
>Ga0308175_100002220_pt1 | contig 13261 bp, 11 predicted proteins | sample PhyCR1_3_FD_203893 | JGI IMG/M metagenome (GOLD analysis project Ga0308175, IMG submission 203893) | Soil microbial communities from UC Gill Tract Community Farm, Albany, California, United States - DLSLS.C.R1 | ecosystem: Environmental > Terrestrial > Soil > Agricultural land | place: USA...
GCTCCGGGGTGGTCTTCGAATACAGCATCAGAAGAGTCCCTTCGGTGCCGCTGCCAGGTCGATGACCCCGGGCGCGGCGGTGATGTTGAGCTGGTCCAGCTCGCCGGCGGCGAGCTCGGGGAGGCGTTCGACGGCGGCGAGGAACCTTTCGATCTCGGCCTCCTCCACCAGCCCCGCGGCGAGGGTGCGGAACTTGTTGATGTACTGTTCCCGGGCGAACGGCCGGGCGCCGAGGGGGTGGGCGTCGGCGACGGCGATCTGGTCGGTGATGACGGTGCCGTCCTTGAGCGTGATCTCCACGGAACCGCCGAAGGCCTTCTCGGCAATGTCGAGGGAGTGGTAGCGCCGGGTCCATTCCGGATCCTCCACCGTGGTGACCTTGTGCCACAGCTCCACGGTGTCCGGGCGTGCAGCGCGTGCCGGTGCGTAGGAGTCCACGTGGTGCCAGGCGCCGTCCTGCAGCGCGACGGTGAAGATGTACGGGATGGAGTGGTCAAGCGTTTCCCGGGACGCGGTGGGGCTGTACTTCTGGGGATCGTTGGCGCCGGAGCCGATCACGTAGTGGGTGTGGTGGCTGGTCTTGATCAGGACTGATTCGACGTTGGCCGGGTCGGTCACCTCGGGGTGTTCGCGGTGCAGCTTGCGGGCGAGGTCGATCCAGGCCTGGGCCTGGTATTCGGCCGAGTGTTCCTTGGTGTAGGTGTCCATGATGGCTCGCTTGGCTTCGCCGGGCGTGGGGAGCGGGACCAGGTAGGAAGCGTCCGGGCCGTCGAGCATCCAGGCGATGACGCCGTCTTCGCCTTCGTAGATCGGCACCGGTGAGGTCTGGCCGCGCATGGCCCGGTCGGCTGATTCGATGGCCATCTTGCCCGCGAATGCAGGGGCGTGGGCCTTCCAGGTGGAGATCTCGCCCTTGCGGGACTGCCGGGTGGCGGTGGTGGTGTGCAGCGCCTGGCCGACGGACTGGAAGATGGTTTCGACGTCGAGGCCCAGCAGGGTCCCGATCCCGGCAGCCGCGGAGGGACCCAGGTGCGCCACGTGGTCGATCTTGTGCTTGTGCAGGCAGATCGCCTTGACCAGGTTCACCTGGATCTCATAACCGGTGGCGATGCCGCGGACCAGGTCGTGGCCGCTGGAGCCGACGTGCTGGGCAACGGCCAGGATCGGCGGGATGTTGTCACCGGGGTGGGAGTAATCGGCGGCGAGGAACGTGTCGTGGTAGTCCAGCTCCCGCACGGCCACACCGTTGGCCCAGGCAGCCCATTCCGGCGCCACGCGCTCCTCGATGCCGAATACCTTGGAACCCTTGCCGCCGGTGCTGGGTCCATGGGTGAGCGCCTGTGCGCGGGCCGCGACGATGGGGGCCCGGTTCAGGGAAGCGATGGCCACCGAGGCGTTGTCGATGACGCGGTTGATGACCATGTCGGTCACCTCGTCGGAGACGGCCACAGGATCGGCCGCAACCTGGGCGATCTTGTACGCGAGCTGGTCCTCGCGGGGCAGGTTCTCTTCGCTCTTATAGACGCGGACGTGGTGTTCCTTAACCATGGTGCTCCTTCGGGTGGGATGCGTGGGTTGCTTTGACGTGGGAGAGGCTTCGGTGCAGGTGGAGGACGGTGGCCGCCTCGGCGAGCTTCGGGTTGCCGGCCGCAATGGCTTCCGCGATGGCGGCATGTTCGGCGGCCGCGGCTGTGAGGCGGCAGGCGTCGTCCGCAGCCAGCCGGCGGATCCGGACCAGGTGCACCCGCAGGCTTCGCATGGCCTGGGCCAGGTAGGAGTTAGAGATGGCGGCGTCGATGGCTGTGTCCAGCCTGCCCACCAGTTCGTAGTAGTCGTGCAGGGCTGGGTCCTCGCCGCTGACCAGTTGGGGAGCGTTGAGGAGTTCGCGCTGCAGGCGCTCGAACGTGGCTGCGTCGCCGCGCCGGGCGGCTAACGCGGCGGCCTTGCCCTCCAGGGTTTCGCGCAGTTCGAACAGTTCGTCGATGTCCTCGAGGGAGATGTCTGTGACGACGACGCCGCGGCCGCCCGCCGTCGTCAGCCCTTCCGCCGTCAGGCGGCCCAGTGCTTCGCGAAGCGGCGTGCGCGAGACGCCCAGGCGTTCGGACTGCTCCACTTCGGCCAGCACCGTGCCGGGGGCCAGGCGCCATTCAATGATGTCGTCCCGCAGGGCCGCGTAGGCCTTGTCGCTGGCGCGCATGGTGTCCTCCTTCCTCGGTGACAGCATTAGTGTATACACAGATGCTGCCTGAATACAGTAGAAGCGAGGAAATCTTCCTTGGTATCAAGGTTTTGTATACATGACCCTTGTGGCGAGCGTCCCTCGGCCGCTACCATGAGCTGCATCACAACGTCGTGGACGGGATACCCTCATGGTCACCAACAGCTACCGGGACAGCTATCAGCGCAGCATTGAACAGCCTGAAGATTTCTGGCTGGAGGCAGCGCAAAAGATCTCCTGGACCACTCCACCGGGACGGGCCCTGGACTCCAGCCGGGCGCCGCTTTACGGCTGGTTCCCCGACGGCATCCTGAACACCTGCTACAACGCGCTGGACCGGCACGTCGCCGAGGGCCGCGGTGGGCAGGATGCCCTGATCCATGACTCCGCCATGCTGGGAACGCAGCGGCGCTACACCTACGCCGAGCTGACCGACCTCGTGGCCCGCTTTGCCGGTGTGCTTCGCAGTAACGGCGTAGGCAAGGGCGACCGGGTGGTGATTTACATGCCCATGATCCCGGAAGCGGCTATTGCCATGCTGGCCACTGCCCGGCTTGGCGCGGTCCACTCGGTGGTCTTTGGCGGTTTCGCGCCCAAGGAGCTCGCCGCGCGCATCCGCGATGCCGCCCCCGCCGCGGTGGTCACGGCCTCCGGCGGAATCGAACCGGCCCGCCGCATCGAGTACCTCCCGGCGGTTGCGGAGGCCCTCGGGCTGGCCGGCGCGCCGGGCATTCCCGTGCTGGTCAAAGCGCGCGACGGGTTCGCATCCGCCGCCGCGGACCATCCGGGCTGGCTGGACTGGGACTCGGCCATGGCGTCGGCCGAACCTGTGGCCCCTGTCGCCGTGCAGGCCACGGACCCGCTGTACATCCTTTACACCTCGGGAACCACGGGCGCGCCCAAAGGCGTGGTGCGGGACAATGGCGGGCACGCCGTCGCCCTGCGCTGGACCCTGGAGAACATCTACGGCATCGGTCCCGGCGACGTCATGTGGACTGCCTCAGATGTTGGCTGGGTGGTGGGGCACTCGTATATCGTCTACGGTCCGCTGCTGGCCGGAGCCACCACCGTGATGTATGAGGGCAAACCGGTGGGCACGCCGGATGCCGGGGCGTTCTGGCGTGTAGTCCAGGACCACCGGGTCAACGTGTTGTTCACCGCTCCCACTGCACTGCGCGCCATCCGCAAGGCTGATCCGGAGGCATCGCTGCTGGGAGGCTACGACGTCTCCAGCCTGCGGACGCTGTTCGCCGCCGGTGAGCGGCTGGACACGGACACGTTCCACTGGGCATCCCGGGTTTTGGGGGTGCCGGTGGTGGACCACTGGTGGCAGACCGAGACGGGCTGGGCTATTTGCGCCAATCCCCGTGGCTTGGAGCCGCTGCCCATCAAGGCGGGCTCACCGAGCGTTCCCATGCCCGGGTTCCGGCTGCGAATCCTCGACGGCGCGGGCGGGGAAGTGGAGCCCGGAACCGAAGGCAACATCGTGCTGGAACTGCCCCTGCCGCCGGGGACCCTCACCACCCTGTGGGGCAACGACGAACGCTTCATCTCGTCCTACCTGCAGGCCTTCGAGGGCTGCTACGCCACGGGTGATTCGGGATACCGCGATGACGACGGGTACCTGTTCGTCATGGGCCGCACCGACGACATCATCAATGTTGCCGGCCACCGGCTGTCCACCGGCGCCATGGAACAGGTGATCGGCCAGCATCCCGCCGTCGCCGAGTGCGCCGTGATCGGACTCGCCGACCCCCTTAAGGGCCAGCGTCCCAGTGGCTACGTGGTGCTCAAATCCGGCGTCGACATCCCCGAGGACGTCCTGGCCAAGGACCTGGTGGCACTGGTCCGGCGGGACATCGGCGCGGTTGCGGACTTCAAGCACGTGACGGTGGTGGACGCCTTGCCCAAGACCCGGTCCGGAAAAATCCTCCGCAAGACCATGCGCCAGATCGCAGACGGCGAGGAGTATACGGTGCCCTCCACCATCGAGGATCCGGGGGTTATCGAGCAGCTGATCGGCGCCCTTCGGGTGGGCGGGGCGGAAGCCCGCTGACCCGCCAGGCATGCAGCCTGGGGCGGGTCAGCGCGCGTTCCAGCGGTACTCGTTTTCCGGCCTCCCCGGGGTGCCATAGCGCGCGGTCCGGGAAACCGTGCCGGCGTCGGCCAGGTATTCCAGATAACGCCGCGCCGTCACCCGGGACATTCCCAGGGCATCCATGACCTCGGTGGCGGACACTGCTTCGGGCCGCCGGCGGAGGAACTCCTGGACCGAGCCGAGCGTCGAGGTGGAGAGGCCCTTGGGGAGCGGCAGCTCGGACGGCGCCCGGAGGCTGGCGAAAGCCTGGTCCACCTCGCTTTGCGAAGCTCCACCCTTGCCGGGGCCGCCGGGTGAACCTGCCAGCTGCTGGCGGAACTGGCGGTAGTTTTCCAGCTTGTCCGAGAATGTGGCGAACGTGAACGGCTTGATCAGGTACTGGACCACGCCTATGGCAACGGCGCTGCGGACAATCGCCAGCTCGCGCACGGCGGTGATGGCGACGATGTCCGCGAGGATCCCGGCCGAACGCATCCGCCGGGCGATGTCCAGGCCGTGCAGGTCGGGCAGGTTCATGTCCAGCAGGACCAGCTCCACCGGCTCGCCCGCAGCCACGAATTCGTTGAGGAGCCGCAGGGCGGACTGCCCGTCGGGCGCGGTCCCCGCAAGTTCAAATCCTTCCAGCCGCCCCACGTACGCGGCGTGGGCGGCCGAAGCGACGGCCTCGTCTTCGACGACGAGGACCCGGATGTTGCTCACTGTCTATGCTCCTTCTCCACGGGCACCGCCGCAGGAAGGAATACTTCGAACTTCGCGCCGCGCCGGCCGTTAATGGCCAGCGTACCGCCCAAACGCTGCACGGCCTGCCGGACCAGCGCCAGGCCGATTCCCCGGCCCCCGGTCCCCGCAGGCTTGGTGCTGAACCCGTGCCTGAGGATTTTTTCCGAATCCGCGGGGTCGATGGGCGCCCCGGAATCGTTGACGGCGATGTCCAGTCCTTCCTCGTCCGCCTCCAGCGTCAGATCCACCCGCCGCGGAGGAGGTGCATCCGCGGCGGCGTCGATGGCGTTGTCCAACAGGTTCCCCAGGATCGTCACCAGGTCCTGGACAGCCACCCCTGCTGCCGCGCCGGAGCCGAGGGTGGAGAAATCCAGCTGGACGCCGCGTTCGTGGGCCTCGGCCACCTTGCCCATGACCAGGGCCCCCACCACGGGTTCATCGATCGAGCTCACCATGTCGTCGGTGAGCTGCTGGCTCAGGGCCAGGTCCTGGGTGGCAAAATCGAGGGCTTCGCCTGTCCGGCCGAGTTCCAGGAGCGAGACCATGGTGTGGAGCCGGTTGGCGTGTTCGTGGGTCTGGGCACGCAGCGCATCAGAGAGGGTCCGCATGGTCTGCAGCTCATTGCCAAGTGCCTCGATCTCCGTCCGGTCCCGGAGCGTGGCCACTGTTCCGTATACGGGCACCTTTCCGCGCGACCCGGGGGACTCGGGGCCCCTTGCCGGCCCCTGGTTAACGACCAGCACGCGGGATCCGGTCAGCACCATCTCGTCCTTGGTGGTGCGTCCGGATTCAAACAGGCTGCGCAGTTCGCTGTCCAGGGGGAGGTCTGCCAGCGACGGGGGCCGGGTGGGATCGTTGCTGCCGGTTTCGGCCAGGCCCAGCAGCTCGGCGGCCTGGTCGTTGTACATCACCACCCGCTTCCTGGCATCGATGAGGATAAGTCCTTCGCGGACCGAGTGCAGGACCGATTCGTAGTAGGTGAACAGCTGTGCCAGCTGTTCAGGCCCCCAACCGCGCGTCACCCGGCGGAGATACCTGCCCAGCAGCCACGACGCAAGGGACCCGCCCACCAGCAGGGCTATGCCCACGGCGAGCAGGACCGGCAGGCGGCCGGTGAAGGCCACATCGACGCTGCGGACGGTGACGCCCGCTGCCACCAGCGCCTTGACGGTCCCTTGGGCGTCCTTGACCGGAACGATGGTGCGGACGGAGGGGCCAAGGGTGCCCGCGGTGACTTCGGTGAATGCCCGGCCCTGCAATGCGGCGTCGATGGAGCCGATGTACGGGCGGCCCAGTTCTTCGTCCCGTGGGTGCGTCCAGCGGGTCCGGTCAGGCGCCATGATGGTGATGAAATCGATGTGGGCGGCGCTGGTGACGTCTTTTGCGTAAGGCTGCAGCAGGGCGGACGGGTCCGGCGTGGCGGCAGCCTGCAGCACCAGGGGATTGGCGGCAATGGAGGCGGCCACCCCTTCCATCCGGCGGCCGGCTTCGTCATACGTCCGGTCCCGGGCGTCCACATAGGCGGCAGTCCCCACGATGGCGATGAAGGAAACGACGATCAGCAGGTTCGCCAGGAAGAGCCGGCGGGCGATGCTCCAGCGGTGGATCATGCAAACCTCCAAGGGACCCCTGCGGATGCCGCGACCAATATGAACGCAACGGTGAGCTGTATCACGGAGTGCCCAATGATGGATATCACATTGCACGGACGTGTTGAGCCCAGAATCTGCGCCGCAGCGTCTATCAGAATATCCACAAGGAGACACATCATGGCTTCTCAACGAGGAGAGTCGCTCGAGACCGCGACCCCGCGGCGCAAGGGACTGGACAAGTCCCACTACCTCTACATCGCCGTTATCGCCGCCGTCATCCTTGGCGCGGTGGTAGGCCTGCTCTTCCCGGAGGTGGGCAAGTCCCTCAAGCCCCTGGGCGACGGCTTCGTCAAGCTCATCAAGATGATGATCGCACCAGTCATCTTCTGCACCATCGTCCTGGGCATCGGCTCCATTGCCAAAGCAGCCACCGTCGGGAAGGTGGGCGGCCTGGCACTGGGCTACTTCATCGTCATGTCCACCTTCGCCTTGGCCATTGGCCTGGTGGTGGGCAACATCATCCACCCGGGCGAAGGCCTGAAGCTGACGCCTTACGACCCCAACAAGAAGGCGGCCACGGACAGCACTGTGGACTTCCTGCTGGGCATCATTCCCGGTGACGTCCCCGTCCTGCCCACCCTGCTGGCCGCCATCCTGGTTGGCTTTGCGCTCCAGAAGATGGGCGCCCAGGGCGCACCGATCCTCAAGGCCATCGGCTACGGCCAGGCGCTGGTGTTCCGCATCCTCATCATGATCATGTGGCTCGCCCCGGTAGGCGCCTTCGGTGCCATCGCCGCCGTCGTCGGTGCAACCGGCTTCCAGGCCATCGTGAGCATGTTCACCCTGATGATCGCCTTCTACATCACCTGCGCACTGTTCATCGTGGTGATCCTGGGCGGCCTCCTCCAGGTGGTAGCCGGCGTGAACATCTTCAAGCTGATGAAGTACCTGGCCCGTGAATACCTCATCATCTTCTCCACCTCCTCCTCCGAAGCGGCGCTGCCCCGCCTGATCGCCAAGATGGAACACCTCGGCGTCTCCAAGCCGGTCGTCGGTGTCACCGTTCCCACCGGCTACTCCTTCAACCTGGACGGAACCGCCATCTACCTGACCATGGCGTCCCTCTTCGTGGCCAACGCCATGGGAACCCCGCTGGACCTGGGCGCCCAGGTCTCCCTGCTGGTCTTCATGATCATCGCCTCCAAGGGCGCCGCCGGCGTGACCGGCGCCGGCCTGGCAACCCTGGCGGCAGGCCTGCAGGCACACCGTCCCGAGCTGCTGGGCGGCGTGGGCATGATCGTAGGCATCGACCGCTTCATGTCCGAGGCCCGCGCCCTGACCAACTTCACCGGAAACGCCGTGGCGACGGTCCTGGTGGGGACCTGGGTCAAGGAGATCGACGGCGGCCAGGTGGGCCGGGTGCTCTCCGGCGAAGAACCCTTCGACGAGGCAACCATGATGGTTCACCACCACGGCGAGATGGCTCCCAAGGAAGAGGGCGCACGCGAGGCCGCAAAGGCCTAGCCTCCACCCGCATAACTCACCAAACCGCCCCTGCAGCCCTGCTGCGGGGGCGGTTTTGCGTTGCCCGAAACTCCAACCTTCGACCTCAGCTAGAGGGTCAAGGCTCAACATTCGCGGAAAGTCAAGTTCCGTCGAATACCGTGTCGGGCGCTGTAGCCTAGGGAGCAGAACGAAGGGCGCTGGTAAGCCAGCGGCAGGAAATCACCGTCATCGAAAGTGTGGACAGATACGTGAGCAGCGAACAGGGTTCAGCAACTCTGGAGGGCACGGAATTCGACCTGGAAAACGCGGTGATGGGCCCCACGGGGCGCCCATACCGCGAGGTCCCGGAACCCGCGCCCCTGTCCTCCCACGGTCCGGCCCGCGTCATCGCCATGGTCAACCAGAAAGGCGGGGTCGGGAAGACCACCTCCACCATCAACCTGGCCGCGGCGCTCGCAGAGTACGGCCGCCGGGTCCTGCTGGTGGATTTCGACCCCCAGGGTGCGCTGTCAGCTGGCCTCGGCGTCAACCCGCACGAGCTCGACCTCACCGTGTACAACGTCCTGATGGACCGCAAGGTGGACATCCGCGACGCCATCCACCAAACCGGCGTCGAGAACGTCGACCTGCTGCCGGCCAATATCGACCTCTCCGCGGCGGAAGTGCAGCTGGTCAATGAGGTGGCGCGCGAACAGGTCCTGGACCGTGCCCTGAAGAAGGTCGAAGACGACTACGACGTCGTCCTTATCGACTGCCAGCCGTCCCTGGGCCTGCTGACCGTCAACGCCCTCACCGCGGCCCATGGCGTCATCATCCCGCTCATCTGCGAGTTCTTCGCGCTCCGCGCCGTGGCCCTCCTCGTCGAAACCATCGACAAGGTCCAGGACCGGCTGAACCCGCGGCTGCAGGTGGACGGCGTGCTGGCCACCATGTACGACGCACGGACGCTGCACAGCCGCGAAGTGATCACCCGGCTGGTGGAGGCGTTCGGGGACAAGGTCTTCGAAACCGTCATCAAGCGCTCCATCAAGTTCGCCGATGCCACCGTGGCCGCTGAGCCCATCACCAGCTACGCCGGAAACCACGTGGGAGCCGACGCCTACCGCCGGCTCGCCAAGGAGCTGATCTCCCGCGGCGGCGCACCCTAAGCACGCCGTGGCCGAAACCAAACCCGGCTTCGAGGTGCGGCTGGCCAACTTCACGGGTCCCTTCGACCTCCTCCTGGGGCTGATCGCCAAGCATCAGCTGGACATCACCGAAGTGGCCATCGCCACGGTCACCGACGAGTTCATCAAGTACATCCGCGGGCTGCAGCAGCTCGGTGAAGAATGGGCCCTGGACGAGGCGAGCGAGTTCCTGGTCATTGCGGCCACCCTGCTGGACCTCAAGGCGGCACGGCTTCTCCCCGCCGGCGAAGTCGAGGACGACGAGGACATCGCGCTGCTGGAGGCACGGGACCTCCTCTTTGCCCGGCTGCTCCAGTACAAGGCCTTCAAGCAGGTGGCCGGCATCCTGGGCGAGACCCTGCACCAGGAAGGCCGCCGCTTTCCGCGGCAGGTGGCGCTCGAGGAGCATTTCGCAGCCATGCTGCCCGAACTCGTCTGGAAACACACCCCGCAGCAGTTCGCCGCATTGGCCGAAGCCGCGCTCCGGCCCAAAGTGCCGGCGCAACCCCCGCAGGTTGCCCTCGGCCACCTGCACGGCAGCAATGTCAGCGTCAAGGAGCAGGCCGAAGTGCTGGGCCTCAGGCTCCAGCAGGAGTCACCGCTGACCTTCCGTTCCCTGATTGCTGACGCCGAGTCCACCCTCGTTGTGGTGGCCCGGTTCCTGGCCCTCCTGGAACTGTTCCGGGACCGGGCCGTATCCTTCGACCAACTGTCCCCGCTGGCGGACCTTGCCATCCACTGGACGGCCGGCCGCGGGGACTGGTCGGCGGAAAACCTAAGCGAAGAATTCGAGGAGCAACCGTGAACCCGTCGCAGGAAACGCAGGCACAGCATACGCAGCGGCAGGACGACGCCAGCCACGCTCCGGACTTCGCCCACCTTCCCGGCGGTGCCAAGGCAGCCCTGGAAGCGGTCCTTATGGTTTTGGACGAGCCGGCCACGGAGGAGGAGCTGGCCGCGGGGGTGGGGCTGACGGTCGATGCGGTCCGCACCCTGCTGGCAGAACTGCAGCGCGATTATAACGGCTATACTGTTAAAGCCCCGGAGGTGGAGAGTGCCAGCAGCGCTGGTATCGGATCCAGTCCCCGGGGTTTTGAATTGCGGAACATCGCCGGTGGGTGGCGCATCTACTCCCGCACTGAATTTGCCGACATTGTGGGCAAGTACGTGCTGGAGGGGCAGACTGCCAGGCTTACCCAGGCGGCGTTGGAAACACTGGCGGTCATCGCGTACCGCCAGCCCGTTTCCCGGGCGCGCGTGTCTGCAATTCGCGGGGTCAATGTTGACTCTGTCGTACGGACGCTGGCCCAGCGCGGGCTGATCGAGGACGCGGGAACGGATCCCGAGTCCGGCGCAATCCTCTACCGGACTACCTCGTATTTCCTCGAACGGATGGGAATCAGTTCAGTGGGGGACCTGCCCCATCTGTCGCCGCACCTTCCGGGGCTCGACGGGATCGCAGAGTTCTACGACGCCGGGACGATGTAGGCAGGACGCCCCTGCCCGCACCAGTCCATCCAGCACGGTTATTTATCAGGGCAGACGAAGTCTGCGCGGCTGGCTAAGGTTGTCCTTGGACATCTCAGCCGGCCAAAACATATTGAAGGACGGGTCATGACACAGGCGGGACGCCAGGGTTCACCACGTAACGGTTCGGGACGCGGCGGGAACGAACGCAACAGTTCACAGCGCAACCCAGCACAGGGCGGCAGCTTCAGCGGCGGCTCCCGCGGCGGAGCAGGCAAGCGTGCCTCGGGATTCGGCGGCGACCGTCCGCACCGCGCGCCCAAGCCACGCGAAGAGCGCTTCATCGACCCCGACCTCGCCGGGGACCAGCAGGGACGGGCTGCTGAGGGTGCCAGGGGTGCCAAGCCGTCCTCGCGCAAGCCGGCGGCCCGCAAGCCCGGTGCCAAGAAAGCTCCCGGAACTCCCGGGGCGCTCAAGCCCAAGCCGCGTACCGGCGCTCCCGGTGCAGCCGCTTCCCGCGCCTTCGGCAGCGAACGCTTTGGCCAGAACCTGGGGCCGGTCCGCAAACCCGCCCGGAAGAAGGGCCCCCGGGGCAACGTTCCCCAGTCCGAACTCCACGATGCCGACGGCGTGCGCCTCCAGAAGGTGATGGCCTCCGCAGGAGTCGCGTCCCGGCGCGTCTGCGAGGAGATGATCGCAGAGGGCCGCGTTGAGGTGGACGGCCAGGTGGTCACCGAACTCGGTGTCCGCGTGGACCCCAAGACTGCCGTGATCCACGTTGACGGACTGCGGATCCAGCTGGACGAGAACCTGGTGTACATGGTCTTCAACAAGCCCAAGGGCGTGGTGTCCACCATGGAAGACCCTGAGGGCCGTCCCTGCATCAGCGACTTCCTGAAGAACAACAAGAACACCGGCGAACGCCTCTTCCACGTCGGCCGGCTCGATGTCGCCACCGAAGGCCTGCTGCTGCTGACCAACGACGGCGAACTCGCCAACCGGCTGACCCACCCGTCCTATGAAGTACCCAAGACCTATCTGGTGCAGGTGCGGGGGCCGTTCCCGCAGGGCGTCGGCGCCCAGTTGAAGGCAGGCGTCGAGCTGGAGGACGGGTTCGCTTCGGTTGACTCCTTCCGCCTGGTGGACTCCACCCCCGGCCACGTGCTGATCGAGGTTGTGCTCCACTCCGGCAAGAACCGGATTGTGCGCCGGCTGTTCGATGCTGTTGGTTTCCCGGTCCAGCGGCTGGTCCGCGTCAAGGTGGGCCCCATCGGGCTCGGCGACCAGCGCCAGGGCAGCATCCGCAACCTGGGCAAGCAGGAAGTCGGCCACCTGCTGGCATCCGTAGGGCTCTGAGGCATGTCCGCGTTCAAAAGCCATGGCCGCGGCCACCTGGATGGCCCGGTGGTGGTCATTGGAACCGGACTGCTGGGCACCAGCATTGGGCTGGGCCTGCGGGGGCGCGGAGTGCCCGTGTTCCTTTCGGACCCGTCGCCCACCAACCAGGCCGTGGCCGTGGACATCGGTGCCGGCCGCCCGCTGTCCGAACTCGGCGACGCATCGCCGCAGCTGGTGGTGGTGGCTGCTCCGCCGGACGTCACGGCCGACGTCGTCCTCGCCGCCTTGTCCACCTACCCGGATGCTGTGGTCATCGATATCGCCAGCGTGAAGGCGCACATCCTGGCCCGGCTGCGGGAATCCGGCGTGGACCTGTCCCGCTACGTGGGGACCCACCCCATGGCGGGGCGGGAAAAGTCCGGCCCGGTGGCGGCGCGCGGTGAGCTTTTCACCTCCATGCCCTGGGTGCTCTGCCCCTCGGAGGAAACGTCCGGTGCCGCCTTGCAGGTGGCCCGCTCGCTCGCCTCGGACCTTGGGGCCGTCGTCTCGCAGTTCACGGCTGACGAACACGACGAAGCTGTTGCGCTGGTCTCGCACCTGCCCCAGGTGATGTCCTCGCTGCTCGCCAGCCGGCTGCAGGGAACTCCGCTGCATGCGCTGTCCCTGGCGGGCAACGGCCTGCGGGACGTCACCAGGATCGCAGCCAGCGACCCCACCCTGTGGGTCCAGATCCTTGGCGGCAACGCGGACAAGGTGGTGGAGATCCTCTACGGTGTCCGGGAAGACCTGAACCGGTTGATTGGAACCCTGGAGAACCCCACGGCACCCGGGGCACGGCTGGACCTCGCGCAGCTGATCAGCGAGGGCAACGCCGGACAGGCGCGGATCCCCGGGAAACACGGCGGCCCGCCGCAGGCTTACGCGTGGCTTACCGTCCTGGTGGATGACAAACCCGGCCAAATCGCCCGGCTGCTCACCGAGATCGGGGAGATCGGCGTCAACCTTGAGGACCTGCGGCTTGACCACTCCTCGGGCCAAAACGTGGGTATGGTGGAAATCTCCGTGTTGCCGAACAAGCACGACCACTTGATCGAAGCTCTCAACGACCGCGGATGGCGGGTACTTCAGTAATGACACAGGAACTCCTCGAATCCAT
>Ga0308175_100002221_pt1 | contig 13254 bp, 12 predicted proteins | sample PhyCR1_3_FD_203893 | JGI IMG/M metagenome (GOLD analysis project Ga0308175, IMG submission 203893) | Soil microbial communities from UC Gill Tract Community Farm, Albany, California, United States - DLSLS.C.R1 | ecosystem: Environmental > Terrestrial > Soil > Agricultural land | place: USA...
GGCGGGGGTCGAGGCGAGCGCGTGCGTGGTGGCGGCGGCACCGAGGGCGGCCGCCCCGAGGATGAGCGCGGCGCCGCGCCGGCGCATCCGCTCCAATGGACTGGACATACCTTGAGGGTGCGCCTCGGCGCGGCGCACGTCGAGGATCCAGAACGATCGCTCCCGAGTCGCTCGAGGGACGCCGCGCAGGCTAGGCACACTGACCCGACTGCTCTGGCGAGATGTTGCATGCCGTGCGTTGCTCGGGCGTCAGCGAAGAGCACCCCTCGTGGTGCTTGAGTGGATCGAGTCATGATTCCGTGTCCGGAGAACGGACCCCGGGCGACTCGACGCTGGACCTTCCCCCCCGCGCGGCGCACACGGCGTCGGTTGACATGATCGACCGGTCCGCTCGAGGGCGGTGAGTTCTCTGTCGGGCGATCTGCTGCTGGCCTACAGGGAGCGGGCGAGTCGCTCGCCAGCACTGTCCATGTGGGAGCTCATCGCGTCGGCGGCCGCGGCCGGATCGCGTGTGCGTAACGCGGCCAGGATGGCGGCGTGCTCGCGGCAGGTCATCTGCGCATGTTCGGAGTCGTTGAGGGCTCGCTCGACCCAAACCCGGATGAGCGATCGCACAGTCAGCAGGATCCCGTCGAGCAGAGAGTTGCCTGCGGAGGCGGCGATCTCCTGGTGGAAGAACATGTCGGCTGCGACGAAGTCGCTGTAGTTCGACTTGTTGGCTTCCATGGTCGCCAGGTGAGCGGCGAGCCGCTCCAAGCCTTCGTCGGTGACAGCAGCCGCGGCCAGTCGGGCGGCTTGAACTTCCAGCCCGTGGCGGACGCCGATCAGCTCGCGTGTCTTGGAAGCGCCCAGCATCAGGCCCCAGGACAGAGTCTGGGGGAGGAGCTCGGAGACCGCACCGCGGAGGTAGGTGCCCGAACCGGGGCGAACGTTGACCACGCCGAGCACCTCGAGCGCGGCGAGTGCCTCGCGGATCGCGGAACGACCGACGCCCATGGAGGCCGCGAGCTGTCGTTCCGGCGGCAGGCGGTCCCCGGGCTCGATGGAACCGCTGGTGAAGTACTCCAGCAACCGGCGGGTGACCTCGGCGACGGCCGTGGTGCTCTTGATGCTGCCGCCGAGCGCTTCGCTGAGTTCGGCGGTGGTGGCGGCGGCGGGGTGTACGGGCACGGTATGAGGCTACCAAGGGGCAACCGGTTGACCGGAACGCTCCGCAATCTTTTTGGTCAACCGGTTGACAGGTTGATCTATGCCGGGCAGGGTTTTCTCCCAGAGCACACACCGGGTTCAGACCCCGGAGCGACCCTCGCCCCCATCCCGAGCACAGATGTCGGAGTCGACGTGGACACCACGCAGAGCAGCCCTATGCGCACCACCCTCGAGCAGTCGACGATCCGCAAGGTCATCGTTCGCCTGGTGCCGTTCATGGCCTTGATGTTTTTCATCAACTTCCTCGATCGCACTGCGATCGGGTTCGCCGCACCCAACGGCATGAACGAGGACCTCGGCCTGAGCGCCGCCCAGTTCGGGTTCGCCTCGGGCGTCTTTTTTATCGGCTACATCTTGCTGGAGGTTCCCAGCAACATCGCGCTCCACAGGTTCGGGGCCAGGCGCTGGCTGGCCCGGATCATGGTCACCTGGGGCATCGTCGCGGTGCTGTTCACCTTCGTGCAGACCTACACCCAACTGGTCAGCCTGCGATTTCTTCTCGGCGTCGCCGAGGCCGGCTTCTTCCCCGGCGCGATCCTGTTCCTGTCCTTGTGGGTACCGTCGCGCTACCGCAGCAAGATCCTGGGCCTGTTCTACCTCGCCCAGCCGCTCACCACCGTGATCGGTGCCCCGCTGGCAGGCTGGCTGCTGAGTCATGACGGTGCGTTTTTCGGCCTCGCCGGATGGCGGTTCATGTTCCTCGGGGTCGGTCTCCCGGCGATCGTCGTCGGCGTGGTCGCCTGGTTCTATCTCACCGACAACCCCGCCAAGGCCACGTGGCTGACCCTGGAGCAGCGGACCTGGCTGTCCGGCGAACTGGAGTTCGAGCGGGAGACCAAGACCGACCACGGCGCGAAGCACCCCAGCGTCAAGCTCGCCCTCTCCAGTGGCCGGGTCTGGGTCCTCGGCCTGATCTACTTCGGCTTCATCTACGGCCTGTACACGCTGGCGTTCTTCCTGCCGACCATCATCGGCGGCTTCGAGGACCAGTTCGGTGTCACCTTCTCCTACATGCAGAAGGGACTGATCACCGCCATCCCGTATCTGCCGGCGGCGGTCGCGCTCTACCTCGTCACCAGGCACGCCACCAAGCACGGCGTCAAAACCGGCCACATCGCCATCCCGGCCGTGATCGGTGCAGTCAGCATCCCGCTGGCCCTGTTCGCCCACTCCCCGGCCGTGACGATCGCGATCATCACCGTCACCGCCAGCGCCATCTTCGCCGCCCTGCCGAACTTCTGGACCGTCCCGACCCAGTTCCTCACCGGGGTCGGAGCAGCCGCCGGTATCGCGCTGATCAACACGATGGGTAACGTCGCGGGCTTCGCGGCCCCCTACGTCACCGGGTACTTGAAGGACTCGACCGGCGACTACAAGGTGCCGATGTTCGTCGTTGGCGGCTTCATGCTTCTCTCCGCGATCTTGATGGTCCTGCTCAACCGTCGCGGCAAGGTCGCGGAGGAGCCGGGCACCGAGATCCCCGTCGGCCACTGACACCCACCCTCCACGAACTCACGAGGAACTTGCGATGACGCGACTGTTCAACGACGCGGCCGATTTCACCGACCAGTCCATCGACGGCTTTGTGGCCGCGCACGGGCGCTGGGTGCGTCGGGTCCCCGGCGGGGTCGCCCGCAACACGAGCACACCACCTGGACGGGTCGCGGTGATCATCGGCGGCGGATCGGGCCACTACCCGGCGTTCGCCGGGCTGGTGGGCCAGGGCCTGGCCGACGGAGCGGTGATGGGGAACGTGTTCGCCTCCCCTTCGGCCGCGCAGGTTGTCTCCGTGGCGACCGCTGCCCAGCACGGCGGGGGAGTGCTGCTCACCTACGGCAACTACGCCGGCGACGTGCTCAACTTCTCCCAGGCCGAGGAACGGCTCATCGGCCAGGGCGTGCCCTGTCGCTCTCTTCCGGTCACGGACGACATCTACAGCGCACCGCCCACCGACCGCGGCAAGCGGCGGGGCGTGGCCGGTGACCTTGTGGTGTTCAAGATCGCGGCAGCGGCCGCGGCGGAGGGCCGGTCACTGGACGAGGTGGCCGAGGTCGCTGCCCGAGCCAACGACCGGACCCGCACCATCGGCGTCGCGTTCACCGGCTGCACGCTGCCCGGTGCAGCTGCGCCCCTGTTCACCGTCCCGACGGGACGGATGGCGGTCGGCCTTGGCATCCACGGCGAGCCGGGCCTCGACGAGGTTGACATCCCTACCGCCGACGGTCTGGCCGAGCTGTTCGTCTCCAAGCTGCTCGGCGAACTTCCCGACGGGATCCACGCACCCGAGGGACAGCGGGTGACCGCCGTTCTGAATGGACTCGGCGCGGTGAAGTACGAGGAGCTGTTTGTGGTCTACAACAGGGTGAACGAGCTCCTCACCGACGCCGGCGTCGACGTGATCGGCCCTGTTGTCGGCGAGGTCTGCACGAGCTTCGACATGGCTGGCGCCTCGCTCACCCTCACCTGGCTCGACGACGAGCTGGAACCGCTGTGGACGGCGCCGGCCGACGCGCCGGCATTCCGGGTGGGTGCCGTCGAGAGCGCACCGATCACCACCGGACCTGGTATCGCCGAGCCGGTCGTCACCCCGACCGCCCTTGCTCCGACCTCCGAGGAGTCCCGTGCCGCGGCCGCCCGGGTCGTACAGCTCCTGGAGGCGGTGCGCGCCTGCGTCGACGAGCACGCCGACGAGCTAGGCCGGATCGACTCCGTTGCTGGCGACGGTGACCACGGCATCGGAATGCAGCGGGGCTCCAAGGCCGCCGCTGCCGCTGCACACGAGGCCTACGCCGCCGGCGCCGGGGCAGGTACCGTGCTGACCTCTGCCGCCGATGCCTGGGCCGACCGGGCCGGCGGCACGTCCGGCGCGCTGTGGGGGGTTGCGCTTCGCCGGCTCGGCGCGCGGATCGGCGACCAGGACAAGCCCGGCGCTGCAGCGATCGCCGAAGGGGTACACGCCGCACGCACGGGGATCTGCGACTTCGGCGGTGCGGAGCTCGGCGACAAGACCCTCATCGACGTGCTGGTCCCCTTTGATGAGCACCTCACCGCCGCGGTCCAGCAAGGAAGCTCCCTCACCGACGCCATGCAGACCGCCACTGTTGCCGCCGGACAGGCCGCGGCGGCCACCACCCACCTCCTGCCACGGCGCGGTCGGGCTCGCCCGCACGCGGAGAGGAGCCTCGGCACACCGGACCCGGGAGCCGTGTCCCTGAGCCTGATCGTTCGGACCATTCACGACAACCTGGCTCCTCGGCCGGGATCCGACATCCCAACCAGCGAAGGAAGGTGACGCAGAGGATGACCGACGGACTTCGACTCGTCATCGGCGCCGACGCCGGCTTCGACTACAAGGAGGCCTTGAAGGCTGACCTCGCGGCCAACGAATCGGTGCTCTCGGTCGTCGACGTTGCCGACACCCCCGACCAGTCGTACCCCCATGTCGCCATCGCGGCCGCCGAACTGGTTGCCGCCGGCCACGCCGACCGTGCGCCCTTGGTGTGCAGGACCGGGCTCGGCGTGGCGATCCCCGCGAACAAGGTCGACGGCATCCGCGCCGTCACCGCCCACGACAGCTTCTCCGTCGAGCGCGCGATCCTGTCCGACAACCCCCAGGTGCTGACATTCGGTCAGCGGGTGATCGGACTCGAACCAGCCCGGCGACCGGCCCGCGAGTGGCTCATCTACAGCTTCGACCCCTCCTCGGCCCCGGCAGGCAAGGTCGACCTGATCTGCGCCTGCGAGGCGGACCACGGGGACCCGGCATGACTGTCATCGGCGTCAGCCTGAAGCTCTACTTCGGCTACCGGCAGACCCTGCAGTGGTGCGATGAGGTCAGCACCGTCCTGACCGACCGGCAGCGCGCCGCCGCCGAGCTGTTCGTACTGCCCTCGTACCCTGCCCTTCCGGAGGCAGGCCGGGTGCTGGCCGCCGCCGGCATCGGGCTCGGCGCCCAGGATCTCAGCGCGGACGACGCGGGCGCGCAGACCGGCGAGGTCGGCGGGGACATGCTCGCCGAGGTCGGATGCCGCTACGTCGAGGTCGGTCACGCCGAACGCCGCCGGCTGTTCGGTGAAGACGAGAACGTGGTTGCCGCCAAGACCGCGGCGGCGCTGCGGCACGGCCTCGTACCGGTGCTGTGCCTCGGCGAAATCGAGAAGCAAACCTCCCAGACGGCCGCCGCGGAGTGTGTCAGACAACTGGACTCCGCACTACAGGCGGCCCGCGCCGCCGACCTTGGCGGGCGGTTGGTCGTGGCCTACGAACCCCACTGGGCCATCGGCGCTCCCGTCCCCGCACCCGTCGACCACATCACTACGGTCTGCTCGGCACTGGGCGGCGCCATCGGCCGACTGCCTGAGCACCCGCAGAGCGTGGTGATCTACGGCGGCAGCGCCGGACCGGGACTGCTCAGCCGCATCGCCGGCCACGTGGACGGGTTGTTCCTCGGCCGTTTCGCCCACGACCCCGCCGCACTGGCGGCGGTGATGGACGAGGCCGCCGAGCTCAGCGAACAGGATGTGACCGCATGACCATCGGCATCAGCACCTACGCGCTGTTCTGGCAGTGGCAGTCCAGCGCGGATCAGCCCCTCACCCTGACCGAGATGATCGACAAGATCGCCGGCTGGGGAGCCGAGCTGTTCCAGATCTGCGACTACCCGCTGATCGAGTCCTCCAGCGCGGCAGAGCTGGCCGCACTGAAACAACACGCGGCCGCGAAGGGGGTCGCCCTCGAGCTCGGCACCCGCGGTGTGACCCCGGCGCACCTGAGTCGCTACCTCGACATCGCGCGTGCTCTCGACGTCACCCTGGTCCGCAGCATGCTCAACACGGTCGACCACCGGCCCACCACCGCCGAGGCGGTCGGCCTGCTCCGCGAGATCATGCCCGCCTACGAGGCGGCTGGGGTGACCGTGGCGCTGGAGACCTACGAGCAGGTACCGGTCGCAAGGCTGATCGACGTGGTGGAGCAGGTCGGCTCGCCGGCCCTCGGCATCTGCCTCGACCCGGGCAACTGCGTCGCCGCCCTCGAACTTCCGGCCGAGACGATCGCCCGGACCGCCCCCCACGTGCGGAACCTGCACGTCAAGGACTTCGCCTTCACCCGCAAGGACGGCTGGGTTGGCTTCACCTTCGCCGGCGCACGGCTCGGCGAAGGCCTGCTCGACTACGACGCCATGATTGACGCCGTCCGACCCGACGAGCGTGGCATCAACCAGGTCATCGAGCACTGGCTGTCGTGGCAGGGCGACAGCGCGACGACGATCACCCTCGAAGACCAGTGGACCCTCCACAGCCTTCACTACCTAAGGAGCAAGCAAGCATGACCAGCACCGCACAGCAGCAACTGACCATCGCCGTCATCGGCGCCGGCGGGAAAATGGGCATGCGGGTGTCGAACAACCTGCAGCGCAGCAGCCACACGGTTTACTACAGCGAGAACTCCCCGGCCGGGAAGCAGCGCACCGTCGACGCCGGACGCACCGTCACCGATACCGCCACCGCGGTCGCCGACGCCGACGTGGTCATCCTCGCCGTCCCGGACGTCGCCCTCGCCCCGGTGTCGGCCGAGGTCGTCCCGCAGCTGAAGACCGGCACCGTCGTGCTGACCCTCGACCCGGCTGCCGCGTACGCGAACCTGCTCTTCCAGCGCTCCGACGTCGAGTACGCCGTTGCACACCCGTGCCACCCGTCGGTGTTCCTGCAACGCAAGACCGAAGCCGAGCTGAACGACACCTTCGGTGGCATCGCGGCTGCCCAGGACGTCGTCGCCGCACTGGAGTCCGGCAACGAAGAGAAGATCGCGATCGCCGAAGAGGTGATCCGGCTGATGTACGCCCCGGTGATTGACGTCCACTGGGTGACGGTCAAGCAGCTCGCCTACCTCGAGCCCACCCTGGTCGAGGTCGTGGCCTGCATGATCGGTGACCTGCTCAACGACGCCCTGCGGGAGACCGTGGACACCGTCGGGGTTCCCGAGCCGGCCGCCAAGGCCATGTTGTTCGGACACGTCCAGGTGGCCCTCGCCAACGGCCTGCGCGGTGACAACCCGTTCTCCGACGCCTGCCTCATCGCCATGGACTACGGCCGCGAGAAGTTGCTCAAGGACGACTGGAAGTCGATCTTCAACGACGACGAACTGGACCACGTGCTGAAGCAGATGCTCCACCTGGACCACATCCACCGCTGACCGAGCCGGCCTGCCCGTGCCCACCGGACACGGGCAGGCCACTCGTCCCGCCCGCTCAACGACCCGGGCGGCGCCAGCAGCAGACCGGACCCCAGCCAGTCGTGCCGCTGAACGACCCGGCGGTTCCTGCGGAAGACACAGGCCAGGCGGCGTGGCTGCCGCCGACACCGATGGGGCAGTTCGGTACCCGACCGTTCGGCGCGAACGCCGCGTTGATCGCCGGCTCCGCGGCCGCGCAACGCTGACCGCTACACCTCAACACGAAGAAGGGCGTCAGAGATGACCCAGCACCAGTGGCGGATCGTCGTAGGCAGCGACGACGCAGGCCTGCAGTACAAGGACATTCTGAAGGCTGACCTCGAAGCTGACCCGCGGGTCGCGGAGGTGGTTGACGTCGGTGTGCTCGCCGACGAGAACACTGCATACCCGCACGTCGCCGTCGAGGCGGCCCGTCGGGTCGCGTCCGGCGACGCCGACCGCGCGTTGCTGATCTGCGGCACCGGTCTGGGGGTCGCGATCAGCGCCAACAAGGTGCCTGGTGTGCGTGCCGTCACTGCGCACGACAGCTTCTCCGTCGAGCGGTCGGTGCTCAGCAACGACGCGCAGGTGCTGTGCATGGGGCAACGCGTCGTCGGCGTCGAGCTCGCCCGGCGGCTGACCAGGGAATGGCTCGGCTATCGGTTCGACCCGACCTCGTCTTCCGCACCCAAGGTCGCCGCAATCAACGACTACGACCGTCCGATCGGTCAGGCCGACGACGACGCCGAGCTCCGGCTCGAAGAGGGCCTCGCGCAGGCCACCTCTGACTGATGACGCCGACGACGCAGCCCTCACCAGAAGCCCGTTGGGCACCGAAGGTGCCGGACTGATCATGACCGCCTGCGGTGCGGTGGTTGCTGACTCCCGGACCGATCAAGCGGCGGCGGCGGCGACGGCAGTTCTTGACATCGGGGCCGTGGCTCGGGCGCGAGGGTCCTGCGCGCCGCCTGCGGTAGTCGCCATCAGGAACCGCAGGTCGCGCTGACCGATGCGGCTCAGCTGCCCACGGTGAGGTCAAGGTCGGCGACTTCCCAAGGCGCCAGCGCCACCACCCGGTCGGTGGAGTTTGACGCGGTGATCCGCACCTTCCGCGGCCGGCCGGTGAGGTCCGCGATGGTGAGGTTGATGGCCCCGGTCGTGACTTCGACGCCGAGCGCGGCGATGTCACTGGGCGCCTCCACTGCCAGCATCGGCAGACCTGCTCGGTCGGCGAACTTGTCCAGGACCTGACCGGCGGGGGTTCTGACTCCGTCCCGGTCGATGCCGCGGGGTCCGGCGGTCTCGAAGTAACACAGGCTGCTGATGCCGGGAACGCTGAGGGCGGCGATGCTGCCGAGGGTCCACGCGCCCGCGAAACAGGTCGCCAGCAGTGGATCCGTCGCGCGTTGTGCGTCGATCGCCGGTCCCGGCGGCGGGGTGGTAGCGACGGCGTTGAACCGGCGCGCCAGCGTGATTGGTCCGACGTGGACCGGTCGGCCGCCGGCGAGTCGTACGGCGTTCACGGCGACGGTGCGCTGCGCTGTCAGGCTGTCGATGATGTGCGGAACCTCGGTTGCATGCATCTGGGGCGTGAGGGAGAAGGTGAGCTGGTCGACGTCGGCAGGGATGTCGTCGCGGCGGCGGTTGAGCTCGGTGAAGTGGGCCCTCGTGCCGCCGACCAGCTGCGCCTCTATCCGTGACGTGTGGACGGCGGAGCGCAGGGCCTGCCAGAGTGCCGCGGTGCTGATGTGACCGGTCGGGTCAAAGGCTCCGATCCGGATCACCCGGCCATCAAGGGAGCTCACGACGCGGTTCACCGTTTCTGCGTGGTCCGTGACGATCCGGACGTCCAGTCCACAGTCCAGGGCGGCCGCCTGGTCGGCTGCGGAGGCCAAGAGGTCCGGCCAGCGTTGCTCGTCCGCGGTGAGCTCGACCAGTACAGCCGCGTAGCGGCGGGGACCCGGCATGAGATGTGCCGGTGGGAAGAGCGCGGCGCCCAGACCGATGGGCGGAACGTGGCCGACCACGGTCGGGGTGAGCGTCACCACGCCGGCTTCGGCGACGCTGTGGCGCACCTGCTCCTTCACCCGGGCGGACACGGTGGCGGTCTGTCGGATCGTGTCACCGGGCCGGTGAAGGACGGGGAAGGGCTCGCGAAGTGGTGTTCCGTAGGTCTTGAACGACGCGTCGGTCCAGTTGCGCTGGTCCTCGGTCTCGAACACCTCACCGTCCAGGGACAGCTCTGCTTGGACGCCGTCGCGGATCCAGCGGAACCCCGCGACGTCGTTGAAGGGCTGATGGGGGCTGATGTCGACGGGCCACGTCCCCGTCTCGTGTGTGCCATCCGTATGCGTCACCCTGACGGTCGACCCGGCGTCGTCGGGCCGGTGCAGGACGACAAGACCTGCCCTGTTGGTCCAACTGTGCTGCGTCGACGTCGCTTCGAAGAGGACCGTCAGACGGTCCAGGTCGACCAGGACCTGGAGCCGTCCGTCGAAACCGATCCCGTCGTCGTGGAACGCCAGTGTCGCAGTCAGACCGTCGGCGGAGTGCTCTATCGCGCCGACGCTGACCGGGACGGTGTTCCAGTCACGGTCCCGGATCACCGGGCGAAGTGCGCGAAGCAGCTTGACTCCGGCGAAGCAGATGTCGGCGATCTCGTCTCCGCGGACCTCGGCAGTCCACCGGCCGTGCCGGACTGGGGTACCAGGAGCCCCGCCCCGGGCCAGGATCAGCGCCTGCTCGTCGTCCCTGGGTCGTTCAGAAGTGTGGTGCGGCATCGCGGACCTCGGTGGCGATTCGGTAGATGCTTGTGCTGGCGGCGACGTGCAGGTCGGTCCCGTCGGGTCCGCCGAAACAGAGGTTGCCCACCAGCTCGGGGACGGAGATTCCCCCGAGTTCCTCACCGTCGGGGCTGAAGACGTGCACGCCGTCCGCAGCAGAGGACCAGACGTTCCCGTGAAGGTCGACACGGATCCCGTCGGGGAACCCGTGGTCGATGACGGCGAAGACTCGGCCGTTCTTGCAGCGTCTTCGATCGATCACGTCGTAGGCGCGGATGTGGTGGTTGCCGACACCGTGAGGACGGCGGACCGCTGAGGAGTCTGCGACGTACAAGACGTCCTCACCCGGTGAGAACGCCAGCCCGTTGGGCTCCTCGACGTCGACCACGACCGCAGTGGTGAGGGCGGTGGGAACGTCGTGCCGGAAGACATAGTGGTCGCCGTACTCGCGGACTCCGCGATGTCCCTCATTGGGCTGGGTGATCCCGTAGGGAGGGTCGCTGAACCAGATCGCCCCGTCCCGCGCGACGACCACGTCGTTGGGCGAGTTGAGCCGCGCACCGTTCCAGCGGTCGACGATGCCGATTGGCGCGGGATCGTTGTCCCACTCGAGCCGCCGTCGGCCGTGGGAGCACCGGACCACCCGGCCGTCCAGGTCGAGCGTGCGGCCGTTGGTGAACTCCACCTGGTCGCGGTGGACCCGCTGTGAACGGTCGCTCGGCCGGTACGCGAGGATGCGGTCGTTGGGGATGTCGCTCCAGCGCAGCACCCCCAGCCGCGGCAGCCACAGCGGCCCTTCGGACCAGGCGGCTCCGGTCGCGACCCGCTCGAGGCGGGCCGTCGGGGCCAGCAGCGATGGCGGCAACGGCATGGTTCACATCATGACGACTCCCCCGGCCCGCAACCACCCAGCAGACCCGGGCAGTCACGTCATACCGTCTAGACCACCTGCTCAGCGCGCGGTGAGCCCACCGTCGACGGTGAAGACGCCGCCGGTAGCGTACGCGGAGTCATCGCTTGCGAGGTAGACCATGATCCCTTCGGCATCTGCGGCGGTTCCGGCGCGGCCGAGCATGGTGGAGTCAACGAGACCGGCGCGCTGTTCGGGGTTCTCAGCGATGGTCTGGACGAGCGGGGTTTCGGTGTACCCGGGTACCACCGTGTTTACCCTGATGCCTTCTGGGGCGTAGTCAGCTGCCACGACTCGGGCCAGGCCGTGGACGCCGGCCTTGGAACTGGTGTACGCGGTAAAGGTTCCGCCGCAGGCGACGACGGCGGTGGGGCTGCCGGTGCAGATGATGGAGCCTCCGGCCCCTGCCAGGGCACGGACGGCGTGTTTGAGGGTCAGGAACGCGCCGCGCTGGTTGATGCGCACGGTCTTTTCCCAGACGTCCAGGTCCAGGTCGCCCACGCGGGCGTCCTGGCCGAACAGCTGGACTCCGGCGTTGGCCACGACGACGTTGATGGGGCCGCATTCGAGAGCCTCGGCATAGGCGGCTTCAACGCTGGCCTCATCTGACACGTCCATGAGGAGGGCTCTGGCGGAAGCCGAGCCGGTTTCCTTCGCCGCGGTGACGGCGGCTTCGTAGTTCAGGTCGGCGAAATAGACGGTCGCGCCTTCGACCACGAAGCGGGTGGCGACGGCGCGACCAATCCCGGAAGCGGCTCCGGTGACGATGGCGGTTTTGCCTTCAAGTCTCTGGGACATGGTTTCCTTTCGGAAGGTCAGAGCAGGAGCGTGGTGGCGGTTTGCCAGGGCGCGACTCTCAGGTCCTGGGGCGTCCCGGTGGGGCCGATGATGCGCACAGTGACGGTGTCGGCGGTGAGGTTGCCGGCGAAGCCCACTGTTCCTCCGGCGGAGCCTTCCACGGTTTCCCGGACGGTGGTGGTGTGGTGATCAGATCATGCCGCGGTCGGGGTGACGGTGTGAAGGGCTTCGAAGTCGTGTGGTGAGAGGGGGGGAGTGGGCCAGCTCCAAGGCCTGCAGCCGTTCGAGCAGCTGAAGGAGGCCGTCTCGTGGCGCGCGCGCTGGGAGCGGTGAGCAGGGCTGAGAGCGAGCGGATAGGGGAACGCGTTAGCCGAGCGCACCAGCAGGCCATGGAGCATGGTCTATGGCGGTGCGCCGTCAGCGCTGCGCCAGGCATCAACACACCCCGGAGTGACTCCTGGCCATCTCGATCCTTCCCGCGTTCAAGCCGGGTTCGTCCCGGCCGCAGGCCTTCCAGCGTTCCGAGGGCCAGCGCAGGACCTACTTCAGCCGATGTCCGAGAGCGGTGTCCCGGCGCACGGGTGAGCGGCTCGGGGGCGCCCGGGGAACCGGCCATCATGTGGAATTGAAATGCGACCGCGCCTGCGATGCGGTTGCGCCGCCACTCAGATGGAGGCGGCGTCGTGGGCGGTGATAACTCGCCCGATAACCTGGGCCACAACGCTGCGCGTGAGCACGCGTCGTCAGCACCAACGCACAACGCTCACGGGGTGGGCACCCCGAAGATGCCCGGCGAGCCGCCGAGGGTCCAGCCGAGCCGAGCCAAGCGCCCGACCAGCGGAAACACCCCGTAACTGGACGTGACAGCAGGGAGGTCCGTCGCGGGCTGCGGTGCGGGCGGCTGGAGCGGTCCAGCAACCCGGCCGGCCCCTCGGCGCGGAACCGCGCCACCCACCGATAGGCGCACTGCCTGGAGACACCCAGCTCAGCCGCCACGTGCGCAGCGGGCCGGCCCTCGGTCACCACCCGGCGCACCAACAGCGCCCTGCCATGAACCGTCAGACGAGCATTAGCGTGAGCCACGAGGACCTCCGGAGGAGTGAAGAACTAGACACCCCCACTACGCCCGGAGGTCCTCCCGCAGATCAAGCTCTGTCATCAATGTCCTGGCCGAGTACATCTACCGCGCAGTCCGATGAGAGGCAGCATCTCCCTGGTCGCGGCGAACGCGCCGACCCGATCTCAAGTCGCGCTTGGCTCGTCGCCAGCGGTGTGGTGAGCGGCGTTGTTCAGCTGCTCCTTGAGGACGGCCTGTTCGTTCATTGTTGACCGCGGCCGATGTCG
>Ga0308175_100002223_pt1 | contig 13237 bp, 13 predicted proteins | sample PhyCR1_3_FD_203893 | JGI IMG/M metagenome (GOLD analysis project Ga0308175, IMG submission 203893) | Soil microbial communities from UC Gill Tract Community Farm, Albany, California, United States - DLSLS.C.R1 | ecosystem: Environmental > Terrestrial > Soil > Agricultural land | place: USA...
GATCTCGCCGTCGGAGCTCGAGCGCGCGACCACCGCACTCCACGTGCAGGAGCAGACGCTCGCCGCCGCGACGCAGTCCCTGCGCGCCGCCGAGGCCGACGTGCGCCGAGCGGAGGCGTCCGGGTTGGCGGCGAGCGCGGCGCGCGGGAGCGTGGCATCGACGCGCGCGCGCTTGCAGGGCGCGCAGGCCGACAGCGCCGCGGCGAGCGCCCGGCTCGACTACACCGAGCTTCGCGCGCCGACCAATGGAATCGTACAGGTGCTCGCCGCTCGTCGCGGTGAGCTCGTCGGACCCGGCGCGCCGCTCGCCGTGCTCGTGAACACCGATCGGGTGTGGGTGCGCGTCGCGGCGCCGGAGAGCGACGCCGCCGGTGTCGCCGTCGGGGATTCGCTCGAGGTGCGGTTTCCGTCCGGTCTGACGACGCGCGGTCGCGTCATCAGCAAGAGTGCCGAAGGCGAGTTCGCGACCCAGCACGACGTCAGCGCATCGAAGCGCGACATCAGAGCGGTGGCGTTCCGCGTCGCCATCGCGAATCCCAGGCACGTCATCGTGCCCGGAATGACGGCGAGCGTCGTACTGCCGACGGTGGCGAAGAAATGACGGCGCCATCGCAGGGGCGGCCTGCGCCGCGGCCGGGAGTAGCCGACCCGGCGATTGTGGTCGAGCACGTGGTGAAGGAGTACGGCCAGCTCACCGCGGTGAACGACGTGTCGTTCAGCGTCGCGGCGGGAGAGACGCTCGGGCTGCTCGGCCCCAACGGCGCGGGCAAGAGCACGCTCATTCGCATGATGACGACGCTGGTGCCGATCACCAGCGGCCGCGTGCTCGTCGGCGGGCACGATGTCGCGAGGGAGCCCGATGCGGCGCGGCTCAAGATCGGGGTCATCCCGCAGGCGATGACGACGGACACCGATCTCTCGATCGAGGAGAACCTCGACATCTATGCGAAGCTCTACGGAGTTCAGAAGGAGGAACGCCATAGATCCATCGCGGAGCTGCTCGAGCTCGTGCATCTCGCCGACCGGCGGAAGTCGCTGGTCGGCACGTTGAGCGGCGGCATGCGGCGACGCGCCGAGCTCGCGCGCGGGCTCGTGCACTCGCCCGACATCCTCTTTCTCGACGAGCCCACCACCGGGCTCGATCCCGTGTCGCGCGCCGACGTGTGGGAGATGATCACCAGACTGCGGCAGGCGCGCGGGCTCACCGTGCTGATCACGACACACTACATGGACGAAGCCGACCGCCTGTGCGATCGGATCGCGATCGTCGACAAGGGGAAGCTCGTCGCGCTCGACACGCCGCGCGCGCTCAAGGACGCCGTGCCTGGCGCAACGGCGATCGAGCTCAGCGTCGATCGGACGCCGGACGACTGGGAAGAGGAGCTCCTCGCGCTCGACGGCGTGGAGTCGGCGCACGCGCTCGGCGGCAACACCTGGCGTCTCGTCGTCGACGATGCGGGCGGCTCGGCGACGGCGCTCGTGTCGCACGCGCAGAAGCGCGGCGTCGCCCTGCAGAGCTTGAGCGTGACGTCGACGACGCTCGACGACGTGTTCGCGCATTACACCGGCCACGCCCTCCGATGAACTGGCAACGCGTATCGGCGATCATCGAGCGGGAGCTGCGCAAGTTCATGCGCACGCCGATGCTCCTGTTCATGACGCTGTTGATGCCGCTGCTCCAGCTCTTCGTCCTGGGCAACGCCTTCGGCGGACGCGCGACGCATCTCACCCTCGCGGTCGTCGACGAGGATGGTGGCCCCGCGGCGCGGCGCGTGCGCGAGGCGCTGTACGCGCTCGAGACCAACGGCGACATGCTTCGCCCGATCGTCTACGAGAGCGAGCAGCTCGCCGCCGACGACGTGCGGCATGGCGTCGTGCAGGGTGCGCTCGTGATCCCCGCGCAGTTCTCGCGGCGCGTGTATGCGGGCGAGCGTCCCCACGTGGGACTGCTGCTCGACAACACCGACAACGTGTTGAGCGCGACGCTCCGCTCGTACACCGCTGGCGCGGTGCAGCGGGCGTCGCGGGAACATCCCACCGCGTCGCGCGTGAGCCCGACCGTGTCGCTCGATGCGGTGGAGCTGTATCCGTACGTCCCCTACATGCGCTACATGCTGCCCGGGGTGATCTCGCTCGGCCTCTTCATGTCGGCGATGATCGGCGGCGCCATTCTCTACCTGGACGACAAGCAGCGGGGTGTGCACGAAGGCTATCTCGTCACGCCGATCACGAAGGCCGAGCTGGTGATCGCGCAGATCGCGTCGGGGACGATCAAGGCGACGGTGGGCGGCGTGCTGCTCGCGTTGATCGGCGCCCTGTCGGCCGGGGCAACTTCGATTCTCGAGCCGGCGAGGCTGGTCGCACTGCTCGTGCTCGTGGTGCTGGTGTCGATCGCGTTCATGGCGATGACGTCGTGCATCGTCGCGCGGATGAACAACCCCATCATGCCGCGCGCGATCTTCGGGATGCTGAACACCCTGCTCTACTTCCCGAGCGGCGCGGTGTATCCGACCCAGGGACTTCCAGGCTGGCTGCGGGTGATCGCGCGGATCGATCCGTTCACGTACTCGGTGCACGCGCTGCGCGTGCTCCTCTTGAAGGGCGCGGCGGTGTCGGTGCTGTTGCCGGACCTGCTCTTTCTCGCCGGGTTCGCCGGGGTGATGGTGACGGGATCGGTGCTGCTGTTTCGTCGCACGTTGTGATGCCGTGTGGCGTTTCCAGTGGCGGCCGATCTGTGCAGCTCGACTTGGCGGTAGTGAGAATCCGGCAGTGTCCGCGCCCTACCGCACCCGGATCTCCGTCTTGACCGAGTTCGCGATGTAGCACTCCTCGTGCGCCCGGTGATGCAGCTCTGCTTCGCGCTCGGCATCCGGGGCACGACCCTCGGCGTAGGTGATGCGCGGATGGAGCTCGACCGTGCTCACCCACGGGACACCGCGCTCGTTCTTGGTCATGTGACCGACGGCGTCGTCCTCGTAGCGGAGCACCTCGAACCCGGCGAGGGCGGCCAACGGGAGAAAGGAGAGGAGGTGACAGCTCGCGATCGCGGCGACGTACGCCTCTTCCGGATCGACCGCTGCGGCGTCGGTGAACTGGAGCGGGACGTTGGCGGGCGAGGCGGCCGCCGGCACCGTGATTCCGCCGTCGAAGGTCCAGCGGTGCGCGCGGGAATACTGCCGCTTGGCGAACGGACCACCCGCCTGCTCCCAGGCGACGGTCGCGCGATGTTCTGACATGGATGTCCCCGTATCTATAAGGAGGCCTGTTCAAGGTGTCTGACCCCTGTTAACATGTGGGGGTCAGACACCTGTTAACATGTTAACATGTATCCAATATGGTCGTCAATCAGAGAGGGCGTTTCCGCGGGGCCGCGACTACACCTGAGCTGATCGCCGCGGCGCTACGGACGGAGATCCTCAGCGGCGAGATCCCGCCGGGGTGGCCGCTCCGCCAGGAGGAGCTGGCCGAACGATTCGGCGTGAGCCGGCTCCCGGTGCGCGACGCATTGGTGCGGCTCGAAGGACAGGGCCTCGTCCAGGTCCTGCCCAACCGCGGCGCGTTCGTGGTCTCGCTCTCGGCCCACGAGATCCGGGAGATCTACGAGATCCGGATCCTGCTGGAAGGCGACCTGATCGAGCAGGCGGTCCCTCTAATCACCGACGCCGACTGGTCGCGCATCGAATCAGCGCACGCAGCATCGGTCCGCAGCGCGGGCCGGCCGGAGTGGGTCGAGGGCGACTGGGATCTCCATCGCGCCCTCTACCTGCCGGCGGCGCGACCGAGACAGCTGGCGATCGTCGAGACGCTGCGCGGCACGGTCGCCCGATACTGGCACGCCTACTCCTCCCTACCCGCCCGGTCCGACGACTGGGTCGCCGACCACGACGGCATCGTGCAGGCGTGCCGAGCACGCTCGGCAGGGGCCGCGAAGCGGCGGGTAGTGGAGCATCTGCGACGCGCGCTCGAGGTGGTGATCGCGGGGCTCGACACGACCGACTGAGGCGCCCGCCGAGCACGACACCGCGCGAGTGCGCGATGTGCGAATTCGACTCGCCTCGCTCGCACGGGATGACATCCATGGTCACCCCGTGCGGAGCGCGCAGCGCGAAGTCGAAGGATCTGCACCTTCTCTTCCTCCAGGCTCATCGCCCCACGCTCACGCCGAGGCGAACGACCGTCATGTGCGTGACACTCTCGAGTGGCGTGACGCTGATCGCGCCGTTCGGCAGGTCGGTGATGCTCCCCTGCGCGAGATACCGTGCGCGGCTGCCCGCGACGTACTGCGCACCGAGGTCGAGCTGAACGTTCGTGCTGCCGGCATGGATCGGCACGGCGACGCCCCCGCCGAACGACCACGCACTCGTCCACGCCGAGTGATTCGTCGTGCTCGCGAAGGGGAGATTGGTGGTGGTGCCCTCGACGGTGCTCTCGGTGAAGAAGCCCTGCCCGCCGATGCCGGCGTTCACGTAAGGACGCAGCGCGCCGGTCGGCCACGAGAGCTGCGGGCCGACGGTGAGCGGCACCACATAGTTGGAGGTCTCGACGTCTACCTGCACTCGGCCTCCGACGGTCTCGCTGAGGTTGGTGCGCTTCGACTCCCTGCCGTACGTCGCGATGCCGGCGTCGACGCGGAGGCCGAGGATGCCGGCGTCGTCGAGACGAAGGACATATGCGCCATTCACGCCGTAGCCGAGTCCGACGTTCTGCGCGAAGGCGCCCTGGGGCCGGCTCTGGATGAACGAGATGCTCGCCGTGCTGCGACGCGCGAGCTTCGCGATGGTGGAGGTTGAGTCGGTCGCCGTCGCGCTCTGGGCCGCGGCTTCGGTGCTGAGGAACGCGATCGCGAGCATCGCCCGCATGGTGCCATTGGTCGAGAACATCGTCCGCTCCGTAGTGGTGTGATGAGAAGTGGCGTGGGAGGTGCACGTCGCACATGCATCCCTCGCGGCGTGCAGAGTGAATGTCTTCCGCAGCGGCATCGCACACTTGAACGGAACGGCTGTCGACTTGAACGAAGGGGCTGACGTGAATCGGGCCGCGGAGAATGCAGCCCATTCGTTCAAGCCGTCGTGTGGAGATCCCGGCATTCTCAACTCGCGCGGAACGTCCGCGTCGCCCGCCCGCCGGGATCACTCGCTCCGCATCGTCTCATGAGCTCTTCGATTAGTGTTCAACCCACTCGCACCACGGCGCGCGTCGAGCGATTCGAGACGGTCGTGGTCGGCGGCGGACAGGCCGGCCTCGCGGTGGGCCATTACCTCTCGGCGCGCGGCGTCGATCACGTCATCCTCAGCGACGAGGCGCGCGTCGGCGACAACTGGCGCAGGCGCTGGGACTCGCTGCGGCTGTACACGCCGGCGCGCTACAGTGGATTGCCGGGGATGCCCTTTCCCGCCGCATCGGGACATCTCGCCGACAAGGACGAAGTCGCGGACTACCTCGAGCGCTACGCCGAGCGCTTCGAGCTTCCGGTGCGCACGAACACTCACGTGCGAGACCTCGTGCGGAAGGGCTCGCGCTACACGATCCGCATGGACGGCGTCGCATCGACGATCGAGGCGGACAACGTCGTGATCGCAACGGGAGCGTTTCAGCGGCCGCACGTGCCGCGCATCGCCGAGCAGCTCTCACCCGAGATCCACCAACTCCATTCGAGCGAGTATCACAACCCGTTCGAGCTGCCGGAGGGGCCCGTGCTCGTCGTCGGGGCGGGAAGCTCGGGTGCGCAGATCGCGCTCGAGCTCGCGCGCTATCGCAAGGTGTGGCTCGCCGGGCGCGACACGGGCCACACCCCTCGGCGCATCGCGGGGCGCGACTTCTTCGACTGGAGCTGGCCCATCATGCAACGGGCGACGGCGACGAGTTGGCTGGGACGGCGACTTCGCACGAGCGCACGAGCGGGCGGCGACTCGCTGATCGGCATTCCCGAGCGTGACATCCGGCGCGCCGGGGTCGTGCGCGTGGGCCGGCTGGAGTCGCACCGCGCGGGACTTCCGGTCTGCGGCGACGAGCTCGTGATGCCGCGCGTCGTCGTGTGGTGCACCGGCTTCACCGCGGACTACTCCTGGATCGACCTGCCGATCTTCGGCGAGGACGGTCTGCCCCATCACGTGCGCGGCGTCGTCACTGGAGTGGAAGGTCTCTTCTTCCTCGGGCTTCGCTTCCAGCATCGGATGACGTCGTCGCTGATCGGCGGCGTGGGATACGACGCCGAGTTCATCGCTGAGCAGGTGGCGCGGCGGTGCGACGCGGCGGTGAGCGGCTGACCGATGCGGTATCGCTCGCCAACGGGGGTCGTGCGCAGTAGAATGCGGCATGACACGACGGAGCGGCCGGTGAGCGACACGCTCGGCAAGGGGCACATCGTCTCGTGGGAGGGCGGCTTCCTTCTGATCGGGCGCGTCTCGCGCGTCGCGCCGATGCACGCGCACTACGCGATCCAGGTCGCCTTCGGCACTGAGCACGGCGTCCGCTTCCGCGCGAGCGACGACGACCCGTGGGTCGCGTACGACGGCGTCGTCATCGCGTCGCGCCAGCCGCACACGATGGACGCGACCCACGTGTCGGCGAACGTGGTGCTGTTCGTCGAGCCAGAGACGCGCGAGGGCCGCGCGCTGGCCGAGCGGTATGGCGATCAGGGGATCGCCGCGCTCTCGGCGGACGACATCGCCGCGGCGCGAACGGCGTTGTTCGCGGCGTGGCGAGAGGAGCGCAGCCTTCCCGCCGTGATCGCGGCGTCGCAGGCGGTAGTCGCGTCGCTCACGGCGGGCATCGAGCCCTCAGTGGTGAGCGACGAGCGGATCCTTCGCGCGACGGCGTACATCAAGAGTCAGGTCGATCGATCGCTGACGCTCGAGGAGGTCGCCGACGTCGCGTGCCTGTCGCCGAGCCGGTTCCGGCATCTGTTCGTGGAGCAGACCGGGATGGCGCTGCGGCCCTACATCCTCTGGCGACGCTTCCTTCGCGTGTGGGAGCTGCTCACCGCCGGAGAGTCGCTGTCGTCAGCCGCGCATTCGGCGGGGTTCGCCGATGCCGCGCACCTGACGCGGACCTGCCGGCGGATGTTCGGATTCCCTCCGTCGGCGCTGCAGTTCTCGGCGCCCTTGCAGACGGACGCCCGCGCCGCGAGCGCTCCGGAGGGCGGATACGCATCTCCCGCGCAGCGATCCCGGTCGAACGCCGCACGTTAGCCCCTACGTTCAAGGGGGCAGCCCCTCCATTCAATTGCGCGAAGTCTCGCCGCGGTAACCTGAGGCCACGTCATCACGACGTGGCCTTTCTCGTTCTCAAACCACTCGCTGCGAGGCTCCAATGCGCGCTCTGACCCGATACATCACCACCGCCGTCACCCTCCTCGCCGCCGGCACGCTCACCGGCTGCATGCTGTTCGCCAAGCCCCCGCGCGACCTCGACTACTCGCGCACGCGCACCAGCGAGGGGGGACACTACCGCGCGACGATCCATCCGCAGGGCGACAGCATCCCGCAGGGGCGGCTGCATCGTTGGACGCTGCATCTCGAGACGGCGGCCGGCGCGCCGGTGGACAGCGCGGTGGTCGCGGTGGACGGCGGGATGCCACAACACGGTCACGGCCTGCCGACCAAGCCGCGCGTGACGCGCGAGCTGGGCAACGGCGACCATCTCGTGGAAGGGATGAAGTTCAACATGGGCGGCTGGTGGGTGGTGAAGTTCCGCGTCGCCGCGGCCGAGGGACGCGACTCGCTCGTGTTCAACCTGAAGCTCTGATCGAGCGCGACTCGCGAGTCAGCTCCTTCCCTCACCTCGAGCATCTCCCATGCGCTCCTCTCATCTCCGCCGCACCCTCGCCGCGACGCTCGTACGCGTTCGCTCGAGCGCCCTCTTCGCCATCCTCGTCGGTGCCGCGGCGGGCACCGCCGGCACCACGGCCGCCACGCTCGCCGCCGCGAACGCAGAAGCCCACGCGAACGGATGGACCGCACAGGAGCGCACGATGCTCCGCTCGCTCTCACTGTCGAGCCTCGCCCCGCTCGCGCCGGATGCGTCGAACAGGTATGCCGACGATCCGCGCGCGGCGGCGCTGGGACGCGAGCTCTTCTTCGACGCACGATTGAGCGGCAACGGCAAGGTGTCGTGTGCGACGTGTCACGCGCCGTCGCAGAACTTCCAGGATGGCCGCGCGCTCTCGATCGGGATGGGCACCACCGGTCGTCGCGCGATGCCCGTGGCGGGCACCGCACACGGCGCCTGGCTCTTCTGGGACGGCCGCGCCGACAGCCAGTGGTCGCAGGCACTCGGCCCGCTCGAGAGTCCGGTCGAGCACGGCGGGAGCCGCACGCAGTACGCGCACGTCGTCGCGCGGCACTATCGCGGCGCGTACGAGCAGCTCTTCGGCGCGCTGCCGTCGCTCGACGGGCTGCCGACGCACGCCGGCCCGGTGGCGGACAGTGCGACGCACGCGGCGTGGACGCGCATCCCCGCCGCTCGGCAGAACGAGATCACGCGGGTGTACGCCAACATCGGCAAGGCGATCGCCGCGTACGAGCGTCGGATCGAGCACGCGCCGTCGCGGTTCGATCGCTATGTGGACGCCGAGCTCGCGGGACGCGCGCACGACTCGACGAGCGCGCTCTCGGCCGATGAAGTCGGCGGACTGCGCCTGTTCATCGGCAAGGCGAACTGCGTCAACTGTCACAACGGAGCGCTGTTCAGCGACGGCCACTTCCACAACACTGGTGTGCCGCAATCGCGCATCGTCTCGGCGCCCGACAGCGGTCGAGCAGTCGGTGTGCGCAAGGCGGTCGCTGGCGAGTTCGCGTGCACGGGCCGCTACAGCGATGCGAAACCCGACGACTGCGAGGAGCTGAAGTTCGCCGTGACGGAAGGCGAGGAGCTCGTGCGCGCATTCAAGACGCCGTCGCTGCGCAATGTGGCCGAGCGTGCGCCGTACATGCACGCGGGGCAGATCGCGAGCCTCGAGGATGTCGTGTCGCACTACAGCAGCGCGCCGCGCGCGCCGTTCGGACACAGCGAGCTGAAGACGCTGCGTCTCTCGGCGGCCGAGCAGCATCAGATCGTCGCGTTCCTTCGCACGCTGAGCGGACCGCTCTCGGCTCCCGCCGGCTATCTCGACGCGCCCGCCGTCCGGCGCTGATCAGCTCACTCTATTCTGGAGAAATATTCCGATGCCATTCGCCACTCGCCACCGCGACGATCCATCGCCGACACTCACGCCGCTCGCCGCGATGGAGGTTCATCAGGTGTGGGACGCCGAGTTCATGGCGACGATGCAGGGACGCCGAGTCGAGGAGATAGCGGCCCGGTTCGCCGATGGTCATCGCGCGTACGTCGCATGGGTCGACGAGGAGCGCGCGGCGTGGGGCTGGGCGGCGACACACACGGCGAGCATCGGCGAGCTGGGTGCGTCGTTCACACTCGCGGCGAGCGAGCGCTACCTCTGGAACTTCGTCACGCTTCCGTCGCATCGCGGCCTCGGGATCTATCCGCGGCTGCTGCAGGAGATCGTGCGTGCGGAGTCGCGAGACGCCGAGCGGTTCTGGATCGGGTATGCGCCGGAGAATCACGCCTCGGGTTCCGGGATCGCGAAGGCGGGGTTCACGACGCTGGCCGAGATGTCGTTCGACGCGAGCGGGCGCGCGGCGTTGAAGGCGTTGGTGCCGGATGGCGGCCGTGCCGTGTCGCGCGTGCTGGGGATCCGGGAGACGAGCGAGGAGCTGACGCCGTGCTGGCGCTGTGTGCGGGCGGGGCGGATCGGGATGTACTGTGCCGAAGGGGAATGCGCGTGCGACTATCAGGCGCCGAACAGCGGGTGTGCAGCGTAGTTCGTACGCGCGAATGGTGCGCGGTGTCACCCCGAATGCAGCGGGACGACGCTCGATAGGAATACGCTACTCGCCCGCGAACCGATACGATCCGACCTCCCGCAACGGCGTCCGCACGGGTGGCGTTTCGCACCGCTCCTCGAGCCCGGCGCGAAACGCCTGGAAGGCCGGAAGCGCGGGCAGCACGTCTCGTCCCTCGTCGGAGTTCTGGATGAACAGGTGCACGAAGGTTCTGCCGTCGTCCAGACGGAAGGTGGCGTAGCGCATCCCGGCCGGCTCGTTCCGCGCCAACTCCGCGTACACCCCTTCGACGTACCGCTCGTTCTCGGCGACGCGATCTGGCTTCACCGTGTAGCGCACCATCATGCTGACCATGGAAGATCTCCTGGAGGCGTAACACGGAGTGCGGCCTCCTCTCATGACGCCGCTCGTTCCGCTCGCATGTGGTACGCGGCGCGCGGACGACGGGATACGCCGAGCGCCGGCCGTGGTGTCGCGCCTCCTCGGCACGGCGCGGGCTCCGTCATGCGGAAGCGTGCTTTTCGCAACAGCGGGGAACGCGGATTTGCGCGGATCACGCGGACACGGCCGGATTCCCACTACCGCCGGGTCGAGATCTGTTCGAAAAGCCGACCTGGGATTGTTGGAGGTGCGGTGGAGAGATCGCGGCCCCTGACCCTTCACAGCCGTTGCTGTGGCTCGTGCCGAGGACCGCGCCTCCGCGTTCCTCCGCGCCCTCCGCGTGACACCACGTTGCGCGACGAATGCTCGGATGCCGTCATCCGAGCGTGGTCGGCGGTCCGCCCAACAGTCATCCCGAGCGCAGCCCGGGATCTGCATGTCGCTGCTCTCTACGGCATCACCACCTCGTCCACCGCGCCGAGCACCCACGGACAGTGCGTGTAGTCGCCGATCTCGATGATGCGACCCTCCAAGACGATCGGCCGCATCAGACCGCGCGCCGCCCACACGCCCTTCTCCTCGTACTCGCCGACGATCATCCGCACTCCGTCGACGTCGGCGAGGACAAGCCGCCACGGGCGTGTGAAGCCCGCATACCGACGGAAGTATCCCGAGTCGGCGATCGCGCCGCTGAACCGGTCGGCCACCCGCACGCGCGTATCGGCCGCGACCAGCGCGCGCAAGCCGTCCCAGTCGCGGCGGTTGAAACGATCGACGTACTCTCGCAGGACCGCTTCCACCTCCGACGTCGTCGTCCGCCGCACCTCCGCGCGCGGCGACGTCGCGGCCAGCTTCGCGCGGCCGCGATGCAGGGCTGCCTTCACCCCGCCCACCGTCGATCCGACGAGTGGCGCGATCTCGTCGAGCGAGTGATCGAGCACGTCCTTGAGCAGTACGCACGCTCGCTCCATCGGCGGGAGCGTGAGCACGAGATGCTCGACCGCGCGACCGAGCGCGGGCCCCGGCGGATCGATTGGCCACACCGAATCCGCGACGTCCGCCGCCGACTCGGCGTCCTCCCGCACCCCGCGACTCCGTAGGAAATCGATGCAGCGGTTGTGCGCGATGCGGAAGAGCCAGGGCTTGATCGGACGTGCGCCGTCGTACGACTCCAGCCGGCGATACGCCTGGAAGAGCGCCTCCTGCACGACGTCCTCGCCATCGGCGACCGAGCCGGTCATCCGCGCGCAGTAGCGGTGCAGGCTCGGCCGCAGGTCGGCGACGGTGGTGAGGAAGGCGAGATAGCGCGCGTCGAACTCTCCGCGGTCGAGCGCGGCGGCGTCGAGTGCGTCGTCGACGGATCGCATGGTCGAAAGCTACTTCGACGACGGCAGGTGCACCGCGAGCTTGGTGTCGACCGGCACGACGACGACCGAGAAGGGCGTGCCGGCGTCATCCGAGAGCTGGGGCATCGGCGACCCGAACGCATTGCCGCCGACCATCGCGTTGTCCGTGTACGGCGCGAAGATCATCAGATGCGGCAGCCACGCGTCGATGCCGGAGCCGAGGTGCTGATGCGCCGACCACATGTAGGCGAAAGTCGCCTGGTCGCGGCGCGGGAGCACGCCCTTCACGTACGCCGACTCGAGCGCCTCGGCGATCTCGTTCGGCGTCTTGCCATCGATCGCCAGCTTGGTTCGCAGCTCGTAGTACGGAAGCGCGACGCGTGCGGCCGGCGCGGTGAAGCAGATCGGCGCGTGGATGGTGGGATCGTACACCAGGTCGCGGAACTGGGCCGGCGTGTAGGTCGGCGCGCTGAAGGCGCGCATCACGAGACAGACGTTGCCGTTGTCACCCTGCTCGGCCACCTCGAAGCCGTTCCTGGTGAGGAGCTTGACGGTCGCATGCTCGGAGATGCTGGATGGGGCGGCGCTTCGCGCGAGCGCGATCTCGGCGTCGCGCGGCATGAGGTAGCGGTCGAGCGCGGGGTACTTCCGGGTCTGTGCGTGGAGTGAGCTGGCCGAGAGGAGCGCGAGCAGGGCGAGTGTGGTCGTTCGCATCGGTGGCATCCTGAGTGAGGGATGACCGTGATACGGAGGCCGAGGGGGTTGGGATACGGGGGGACATGCGCCTTGAGCTGTCAGCACTCAGCATTTCGAGCTCGAGCTCGAGCTCGGGCTCTCAGCTCGAGCCGGAGATGCTGAGTGCTGATAGCTCGTGCTCAGGCTCAGGCTCCCCACCACCGTAGCGCCCCGTCTGCCGCTGCGTACGTTTCCTCGACCCCTCCCCCGCCGCAGTGGATCAGGATCACGACGACAGCACCCTCCCCGCCCGCCTGACCGAGACCCTCGGCTCCGACTACAGCTTCGAGCGGGAGCTCGGAGGCGGCGGCATGTCCCGGGTGTTCGTCGCGGTGGAGAAGCGTTTCGATCGACGCGTCGTGGTCAAGGTGCTCGCGTCCGAGCTCGCCGCGGGGGTGTCGGCCGAGCGATTCGCGCGCGAGGTGCAGCTGGCGGCGCGACTGCAGCAGGCGAACATCGTTCCCGTGTTCGACTCGGGGACGATCGGCGGGCTGCCGTTCTACACCATGCCGTGGGTGGAGGGTGAGTCGCTGCGCGCTCGACTCGACGCGCGGGGCGCGCTCCCCGTCTCCGAGTCGACCGCGATCATCGCCGACGTCGCCAAGGCGCTGAGCTACGCGCACGCGCACGGCGTCGTGCACCGCGACATCAAGCCGGAGAACGTGCTGCTCAGCGGACACACCGCGGTCGTCACCGACTTCGGCATCGCGAAGGCGATCACCCTGTCGCGCGCGCTCGCACCGTTCGAGACGCTCACCCAGGTGGGCACCTCGCTCGGCACACCCGCGTACATGGCGCCCGAGCAGGCGATGGGCGATCCGGCCACCGACCACCGCGCGGATCTCTACTCGCTCGGCGTCGTGGCGTACGAGCTGCTCGCCGGCGAGCGGCCGTTCACCGGTGCGTCGCTGCACGAGCTCGTGCGCGCGCACG
>Ga0308175_100002224_pt1 | contig 13236 bp, 17 predicted proteins | sample PhyCR1_3_FD_203893 | JGI IMG/M metagenome (GOLD analysis project Ga0308175, IMG submission 203893) | Soil microbial communities from UC Gill Tract Community Farm, Albany, California, United States - DLSLS.C.R1 | ecosystem: Environmental > Terrestrial > Soil > Agricultural land | place: USA...
GGTTCGCCTGCGCCGCCAGCTCCTGCGACGGCGGAAAGGTCCGGCCGTCGGTGTGGGTCGTCTCGCTCATGTGCGGCTTCCTCCCGTGCGGGACGCCGCCCGCGGACGGGCGGCACGTTTCTCGGCGTGGCTCAGACCACACCGTATGGCCCCGGGTCGATCCACGTCTTGCCCGGCCGGTGTCCCACCGACGGGCACGCGGGCGGTCGGGCGAGACTGGCGCGGTGGAGGACGTCCGGCAGGCCGCGGTGGCCGCTCGCATCCCGGGGGCCGCGGCGCTCGGGCTGGTCGCTCCCGCGTTGTCCGCCGTCGTCCCGGCCACGGCGCTGGCCGACCCGCGGTGGACGTCGGAGGTCCTCCGCCTGCGGTCCCGCTCGCTTCGGACGCGTGATCGGCGCGTGCTGGCCACCGTGTGGTGGTACTCGGCGTCGTCGGTGCTGCTCGCCCCCGTGCTGGCCGGGCTGGCCACCGGGACGCCGCTGTCGGCCCGCCTGGCGGACCTGTCGCTGACCCTCGCGCCGGACGGGCTGCCGGTGGCCGCGGTGGCCGGCGCGCCGGGGGACAATCCGGCCGCCGACCTGCGGACGACGCTGGCGGCCGTCGTCGCCGCGGTCGCCGAGGCCGGGGACATGCGGCAGCGGCCCTTGTGGGCGATCGCCACCGACTCGCTCGCCGGCCGGCTGCTCGACCTCGGCCGCGCGCTGGGCGACGTCCCCGGGGTCACCGCCCGGGCCGGGCCGCTGGCGGCGGCCGTCGGCGCACCGCTGCCCGCACCCCGCTACGTCGACGTGGGCGGCGCCCGGTTCGTCCGCCGCGCCTCCTGCTGCCTGGTGGTCGAGACGCCGTCCGGGGGGCTGTGCACCTCGTGCCCGCGCCGGCACCCCGACGACCGGCGGACGCGGCTGCAACAGGCCGCCCGCTGGTTCTAGCGGTCAGGGCAGGAACAGCATCGAGTCGCCGAACTCGTGCCACAGGTACCGCTGCGCCACCGCCTCGCGGTAGGCGGCCGCGACCAGGTCCGCCCCGGCGACCGCCTCCAGCAGCAGGAGGTGGCTGGCCTCCGGCGCGTGCAGGCCGGTCACCAGACCGTTCACCACGCGCGCCGGCCGGTCCGGCCCCAGCACGAGGTCGGTCCAGCCACCGGCGGGGCGGGTCACGCCGTCGTCGCCGGTGGCCGACTCGAGCGCCCGCGTGACCGTGGTGCCGACCGCGACCACGCGCCGTCCCGCCTGCCGGGTGGCGGTGACCAGCCGCGCCGTGGCCTCCGGCACCGCGAACCGCTCCGCGTAGGGCGGCTCGTGCGCCTCGGGACTCGAGACGCCGGTGTGCAGGGTCAGCGGGACGACGGGGACGCCGCGGACGACCAGCCGCACCAGGACGTCGGCGGTGAACGGCCGGCCCGCGCTCGCCATCTCGGCGCTGCCCCCGCTCGCGGAGCGGTCGGCGTAGACGTTCTGGTACTCGTCCAGGGGCAGGTCCGTGTGCACGTAGCCGTAGCGGATCGGCCGGCCGTGCTGCCGCAGGTACGCCGTCGTCGGCACCGGCTCCGTCCGCGCGAGCCACAGCCGGCAGGCCCGGCCGCGATCGGAGTGGCACCGCAGCAGCGTGATCCGGACACCCCCGGGCAGTGCGAGGACGGTGCCCGGCTCCACCCCGAGGTCGGGCCCGGAGTTGTCCGGACGGCGGAGCTCCACCACCCAGTTTCCGTCGTCGAGGGTCGTCGAGACGTGCAGCGGCACGACCACGCCGTCCGCCCGCCGGGCGTCCAGCCGGGCGGCGAGCGTCGGCGAGGTGTTCACGACCACCAGGTCGCCGGGCTCGAGCAGCTCCGGGAGGTCGCGGAACCTCGTGTGGGTCAGCCGGCCCCGCGCGGCGGTCAGGAGGCGCACCTCGTCGCGGGCCACCCCGCGCTCCTCGGGCGGAGCCGTGGCCTCGGCGCCGTCGGGGATGGTGAAGGTGTTCATCGGGCCGCCCCCGCGATGACAAGCTCGGCCGCCCGGTACCGGCCGCTCGGCAGGTCGCCGTCGATCAGCGCCAGCAGCCCGGGGACGACGGTCTCGGGCGCGGGCCGGTCGCTGATGTCCTCGCCCGGGAAGGCGGCCTGGTGCATGTCCGTGGCCATGTCGCCGGGGTCGACCGCGTAGCACCGCAGCTCGGGGTGCTCGACGCCGAGGACGGCGGTCAGCTGGTCGAGCGCGGCCTTGCTGGCGCCGTAGCCGCCCCAGCCCTCGTAGGCCTCGACGGCCGCGTCGGAGGAGACGTTGACGATCCGACCGCGCGCGCTGGCGAGCGCCGGCAGGAGGGCGGCGGTGAGCGCGAGGGGTGCGACGACGTTCACGGCGAGGATCCGCTCGAGGTCGTCGGGCCGCAGGGCGGCCAGGGGCGGCAGCGGGCTGGGGCCGAGCTTGCTGGCGTTGTTGACCAGCAGGTCGAGGCGCCCGCCGACGGCCGCGACGAGGGCCGCCCGGTGAGCGGGGTCGGCGACGTCGCCGCGGACGGCGGTGACCAGTGCGGGCCGGGGCAGCGCGGCGACCGTGGCGGCCAGCCGGTCGCCGTCCCGGCTGTCGACGACCAGCCGCCAGCCGCGCTCGTTCAGGGCGCCCGCCAGGGCCCGGCCGAGTCCTCGGGAGGCGCCGGTGACGACGGCGAGAGGGGTGTCCATCGCGGTGTCCATGGGGCTACCGTCGGACCTCAAGTGCACTTGAGGTCAAGGGGCCGGCATGGAACTTCTGCCGATCGGCGTGGTCTCCGCCCGCTCGGGCATGGCGCCCTCGGCGTTGCGCTATTACGAGGAGCAGGGGCTGCTGCCCGCGGCGACGAGAACGGCCGGGGGTGCCCGCCGGTACCCGCGGACCGTGCTGCGCAGGCTGGCCGTCATCCGGGCGGCGCGCAACGTCGGGCTGTCCCTACCGGAGATCCGCACGGCGCTGGCGGGCCTGCCGGAGGACCGTCCGCCCAGCGCGCGGGACTGGGAACGGCTGTCGAGCGAGTGGCGCGACCGGCTCGACGAGCAGATCTCCGCGCTGACCGAGTTGCGTGACGGGCTGTCGTCCTGCATCGGCTGCGGGTGCCTGTCGCTGGGCCACTGCGCACTGTTCAACCCCGGCGACGCGGCCGCGGCCGAGGGGCCGGGCGCGCGCCGACTGCCGCCGGCCCTGCGCCGCACCGTTCCTCGCTGACCCGGGCCGGCCCGCCGGTGCTGCCCTCGCCGCGGACCCGGCGCGGGGCGATGATCAACCCCGGTCGGCACGACAGGGGAGGCTTCCATGAGCGTCATGCCCGCCGCGTTCTTCGGCCACGGGAACCCGATGAACGCGCTCGAACGCAACCGGTACACCGAGGCCTGGCGCGCGTTCGGCCGGTCGGTGCCCCGGCCGCGGGCCATCCTCGTCGTCTCGGCGCACTGGTACGTGCAAGCGACCGCGATCACGGCGATGCCACGGCCGCGCACGCTGCACGACTTCTTCGGCTTCCCACAGGAGCTCTTCGACGTCCGCTACGACGCACCCGGGCTGCCGGAGCTGTACGACGAGGTCGCCGACATCGTGCACCCCACCTGGGTCGGCGCCGACATCGACAGCTGGGGCTTCGACCACGGCACCTGGTCGGTCCTCCGGCACGCCTTTCCCGACGCCGACATCCCGGTCGTGCAGCTGTCGATCAACGCGCTCAAGTCCTTCGACTACCACCTGCAGCTCGGCGCCGCGCTGGCGCCGCTGCGCGAGGACGGCGTCCTGGTCATCGGCAGCGGCAACGTCGTGCACAACCTCGGCGGCGTCAGCCGGGCCCTGCCCGACGCCGGCTTCGACTGGGCGCAACGGTTCGACGAGCGGGCCAAGGAGGTGATGCTCAGCGACCCGACGGAGGTCGGGCGGCTCGACGGGCACCGCGACTACGACCTGGCCGTGCCGACGCCGGACCACTTCCTGCCCCTGCTCTACGTCGCCGGGGTCGCCGGCGCGACCAGCACCCCGGCCGAGGTTCTCGTCGACGGCTACGCCTACGGCTCGCTGTCGATGACGGCCTACACCGTCGGCATGACCGCGCCCCAGGTGCCCGGCAGCGGCTTCGCCGCGCCCCTGCCCGAGGGTCCGCCGCCGGACGGGGCGAACATCTGAGAGAGGCCCCCTCTGCCCCCGCCACTCGCGAGCTCGCGGCGGGACCCTGCAGAGGGGGCCGACTCAGCCAGGAGCGGTGAGGCCGACGACCTCGCCGACCACCCAGACCGCAGGCGGGCGGATGCCGGCGACGGCCATCGTCGCGCCCAGACCCTCGAGCGTCGTCCGGACCGTGCGCTGCGTCGGCATGGCGCCGTCGGCCACCACCGCCACCGGCGTCGCCGGTGCCCGCCCGTTCGCCATCAGCGCCGCCGCGATGGCCGGCGCCGTGTCGACCCCCATGAGGACGACAACGGTGCCGCGCAGCCGCCCGATCGCCGCCCAGTCGACCAGCGACTGCGGATGCCCCGGCGGGAGATGGCCGGAGACCACGACGAACTCGTGCGTGAGACCGCGGTGGGTCACCGGGATGCCCGCCAGCCCGGGCACGCCGATCGCGCTGGTCACGCCGGGCACCACCTCGACCGGGACGCCCGCCGCGACGCACGCCTCCAACTCCTCCATGCCGCGCCCGAAGACGAACGGGTCGCCGCCCTTGAGCCGGGCCACCCGCCTGCCGGCCAGCGCGTGCTCGACCAGCAGGGCGTTGATCTGCTCCTGCGCCATCGACCGGCCGCGGGGGAGCTTGGAGGCGTCGATGACCTCGACGTCGGTGGGCAGGGAGGCCAGCAGCGACAGCGGCGCCAGGTGGTCGGCGACGACGACGTCGGCCTGCGCGATCGCACGGTGCCCGCGCACGGTGATCAGCTCCGGATCACCGGGGCCGCCCCCGACCAGGACGACGCTGCCGGTGCGACCCCCGGCGGGGGTGCGGGAGGCACGGTCGGCGATGCGGCCGTCGGCGAGGCCGGCCACGACGGCGTCGCGGACACCGACGGCCCGCTGGGGGTCGCCGCCGCCGTGCACGCCGATGACGACGTCCCCCTGGCGACCGACGGCCGGCGTCCAGACGCTCGAGTGGGCCCGGTCGTCCGCGCGGGCGCAGAAGATGCGCGACCGCTCGGCCTCCTCGGCCACCGCGGCGTTCACCGCGTGGTCGTTCGTCGCCGCCACCGCGTACCAGGCGCCGTCGAGGTCGCCGGTCCGGTAGCCGCGCGGCACCCAGGTCACCGACCCCGGTGCCACGAGCGCCTCGAGGGCGGGGGTCACCACCGGGCTGACGACGGTCACGCGGGCGCGGGCGTCGAGCAGCCCGGCCACCCGGCGGTGGGCCACCTGGCCGCCACCCACGACGACGACGTGCCGGTCGAGCAGTCGCAGGCCCACGGGATAGACGGCGCCGGACGCGGCGTCGACGGGCGTCGCGTTCATCGGCGGAACTCCTCGGACGGCGGCTCGCGGGCCTGCCCAGGATTCCAGCCCCCGCCCGCGCGGCGGCAGGGGAGGGCGGCCGGCGGCCTCGGGGACCTGCCATCCGGGCCCGGGGCCCTGCGATCCGGGCTCGGGGGCAGGGGGGAGAGTGGGGCCGACGACCGATGCGGAACGGGGTGCTGGTGGGCGAGGCGCGACGCTGGCACCCGGTGCTCGACGGGGCCGCGGTGGTCCTCGTGGCGCTCGCGGTGACCCTGGTCTTCACCCTTCTCGGCCTCCCGTCGCCCGCACTGTTCGGCGGGCTCGTGGCGGGGCTGGTGCGCGCCCTGGCCGTTCCCCGCCGCATCGCGGTGCCGCCACGGGCCATGACCGCGGCCCAGGCGGTCGTCGGGGTGGCCATCGGCGCCCTGATGGACCTCGACACCCTGCGCGCGGTCGGCGAGAACTGGCTGGCTGTCCTGCTCGTGACCATCGCGACCCTGCTGCTGAGCCTGGTCGCGGGCCAGTTGCTGCGGCTGCAGCGGGGGATCAGTCCGGTCACCGGCGCCTTCGCGATGATCGCCGGCGGTGCCTCGGGGATCATCGTCATGGCGCGCGAGCTCGGCGCCGACCAGCGGATGGTCGCCGTCCTCCAGTACCTGCGGGTGCTGCTGATCGTCGTCCTCATGCCGGTGGTGGCGACGACGCTCTACGGCGCCTCGTCGGGGTCGGGAGCGGCGGCGGACACCGGGGCGCCGGGCTGGCCTGTCGGGCTGCTCTTCACCGTCGGCTGCGCGATCGCCGGCCTGCTCGTCGGCCGCCTCGTGCCCTTCCCTGCGGTGTCGATGCTCGGCCCCATGGTCGTGGCGGCGGTCGTCGACCTCACCGGTCTCGGCTCCGGCGCGCAGGTGCCCGACCCCGTGCAGAGCGCGGCGTTCCTCGTCATCGGGCTCCAGGTCGGCATCAGCTTCACCCGGGACAGCCTGCGCACCATCGGGCGGGCGCTGCCGCTGGCCCTGGGCACCATCCTCGCGCTGATCGTGGCCTGCGCCGGCCTCGGTGCCGTGCTCGCGGCGGCCACCGGCACGAGCGCCCTCGACGGCTACCTCGCGACGACGCCGGGCGGGCTGTACGCCGTCCTCGCCACCGCGACCGACAGCGGCGCCAACGCCACCTTCGTGCTCGCCGTCCAGGTGCTGCGGCTGTTCGTCATGCTGCTGAGCGCGCCGCTGATCGCCCGCTGGCTGCGGCGGCGCGGCCGCGCCTGAGGAATCCGGGGGCGCCGCGGTCGTTGTACCTCCCCGGACCCGGCGTCGGCCGGGACGACGGCCTGCCTGATGCAGTCCTCGCTCGGCGCGGCTCCGCACCGCGCGGTGGCCAGGCGGACGTCGGCGTCGGCCTGATCCGGCGCCGGACGCGCCTACCCTGGCCAGGGCCCCGAAACGAGCGAGAGGGAATCGAACTGTCCGAGAACACCGCCGGAACCGGCTCCGAGCCGGACGCCGTCGATCCGAGCGCGTCGAACGGGAAGTCCGTCGACGGAACCGCCGCGGACGGACGTGCCGTGGACGGGACCGCGTCGGACGGTGACGCCGTTCTGCTGTTCGTGGGCGGTCCCCTCGACGGCCGGGTCGAGGTCCGGCCGGCGGAGCTGGGGGCGCCGCTGCCCACGATCACGCACGTCCACCTGCACGACGGGCCGAAGGTGGTCCACCGCTACGACCTCGAGCCGCTCACGGACGAGGCCGCCGTCTACACGGTCCGCCCGCGGGTGCGGCGGAACACCAGGGACGACGCCGTCGCCGACTGAGATCCGGCCCCGGCGGACCTCCGTCGCGGGGTCCTGACCGGGCCACATCTGTCGCATGTGACACATCTGTACCAATTGGTGACGCAGAGGGTTGATCCGGCAGATCGGCGGGCACCATGGCGCCACCGGGTTGCCGTGGCGGGCTCCTCCGGGAGAAGGGGGACTCCCGATGACGACGTCCGAACCCGCGCGACCCGCGGTTCCGCAGGCCCGTGAAGTGCGGGCGAGCGTGCTCGCCGCCTTCCAGCTCGTGGAGGACGCCAGATACCTCGGCGAGCGCCGACCGGCTCGCAACAGCAACCGGCGACGTGCCGAGCGGACCGTGGCCGACCGCAAGCTGGCCCGGGACCTGCGCGCAAGCTAGGCCGCCTCCCGGGACGAGCCTCGGGACGGGGCCTGTCAGGTCACGCAGAACTCGTTGCCCTCCGGGTCGGCGAGGGTGACCCACTCGTAGGGCCCCTGCGAGGCGCGCCAGAGCTCCGTTGCGCCCAGCCCGAGCAGCCGTGCCACCTCGGCTTCCCGGCGCTCGGCTCCGACGCGGACGTCGAGGTGCAGCCGGTTCTTGACCGACTTGCCCTCCGGCACGGTCTGGAAGAGCAGCCGCGGCCGGCCGGGGTCGGGCGAGTTCAGGGCCGCACCCGCCCGCCACACCAGCGCGCCCCGGTGCCGCACGGTGTCGTCGGCCGAGGCGTGGCCGTCATCGACCATCCGCTGGATGAACGCCTCGTCCTGGGGCTCCACCGGCCAGCCGAGCACCTCGGCCCACCAGTCGGCGAGCTCGTGTGGTCGCGCGGAGTCGACAACGATCTGCACGTCGAAGGCCATGACCGCACGCTAGGGGAGACGTCCGACGGAATCGTCGCGCTCCGTCGTCCGCGGGTCCCCGGGCGAGGCCGCCGCCGCACCCGGATACCGTCCCCACCCGTGCCGCAGGTGTGGAGTTCCCCCGTCCGCTACGTCGAGTGCGACCAGCAGGGCATCGTGTTCAACGCCCACTACCTGGTGTGGGCCGACGAGGCCGTCAACACCTGGTGGATCTCCCGCGGCGTGCCCTGGGACGAGCTCAACGCGCGGAGGATCGAGTACCTGGTCGTCGCCAGCTCCCTGCAGTGGCGGTCGTCGGCCCGCTGGGGCGACACGGTCGAACTCGACGCCGACCTCGAGGAACTCGGCCGCACCAGCCTGACCCTGCGCTTCGTCGTCCGGGTGGGGGAGCGGGTGTGCTGCGAGGTACGGACCACGTACGTGTGCACCGAGGACGGCGCCTCGATCCCCTGGCCCGAGGAGGTCCGCGCCGCGCTCGACGCCGCCTGAGCCCGACCCGGCTTGAGCCGGCCGCCGGGGGGTGTCAGCGTCCGGCGCCGCTCACCAGCCGGCCTTCTGCTGTCCGGAGAGCTCGGCGATCGCGTTCATGATGCGGTCGGTGACCTCCCGGCGGGCGCGGTTGTTCCCCGCCTTGCCGCGGTACTCGGGGAAGGTCAGCGGCTCGCCGAAGTGCACCGTGAAGCGGTGCAGTCGCGGCCACCGCGCCCCGACCGGCTGGATCAGGTCGGTGCCGATGATCCCGACCGGGACGACGGGGCAGTCGGCGGTCAGGGCCAGCCAGGCGACGCCGGTCTTGCCGCGGGCGAGTCGGCCGTCGCGGGACCGGGTGCCCTCGGGATAGATGCCGAACCCACCACCGGTGCGCAGCACCGACATGGCGGTGTCCAGCGCCTCCTGCGCGGCCCGGTGGGTCTCGCGCTCGACCGGCAGCGCGCCGAGGGCGGTGAACCACGTCTTCGTCAACCAGCCGCGGATCCCCGAACCCGTGAAGTACTCCGCCTTGGCGAGGTAGCCGACCCGGCGCGGTGACATGAGGGGGATGGCCATCGAGTCGATGAACGACAGGTGGTTGCTGGCGAGGATGAAGGCACCCTCTGCCGGCAGGTTCTCCCGCCCGGTCACATGCGGCCGGAACAGCAGCAGGAACAACGGCCGCAGCACGAACCGGCTGATGAGGTAGACCACGCCGCTTCCCCCTCTTCGGCGTCCGCACAGCCGGAGCCGGCGGCGCGAGCCGCCCGGGCGGCGGCACGCGCATTCTTCCGAACGACGCGGGTGCGACCGCAGTCAGGTGGAGCGGAGCGCCGGATGGCGGGTGGTCCTGCGGCCGGCGGTCAGCGGCGCGACCGGCGCGGTGGGCAGGCGTCGCGGATGATCGCGCGCACGTCGTCGGGCAGTTGCGCGCGCCCCGAGGCCGACTCGGTGATGGACTCGGCCACGTCGCGCACCTTCCGGTGCGTGTGGCTGGAGATGTGCGCGAGCAGTTCGAACGCGACGGTGTCGCTGCAACTGGTCAGCAGCATCAGGATGCCCTTGGCCTGCTCGATCGCCGCCCGGCTGGCCATCGCGGCGCGCATCTGGCCGACCTCGGCTTCGAGGGCCGCCGTCCGGTCGGGGGCTTTCCCCGGCTCGGGACAGTCGGTGAGGTCGATGACCATGCCCCGCACGGCCGCCACCGCTCCGTTCGGGTCGGTCTCGGGCTCGCCGACGACCACGACCGTCCGCTGCCCGCCGTCCGGCCGGACGAGGCGTGCGCGGATCGTGAAGGGGTGGGCCGCGGTGCACGCCTTCGTGATCGCGGTCAGCATGCCGACGCGGTCCTCGGGATGCAGGTGCTGCAGCAACAGTTCGGTGGACGCCTCCGGCGCGGCCTCCGGCAGCCCCTGCACGGTGAACATCTCCGGTGACCACCACCAGGCCGCGCCCTGCACGTCGTAGCGGTACCGGGCGGCGATCCGGTGGATCTCGGGCTCCGTCGGACGAACGCCCCGTGGCGCGGCGGGGCCCGTCCGTGTGTCCGGCATCGAGAGGGCTTGGACGCGGTCGCGGGACAGAGCGGGTGAGGACATGTCGTACTCCTGCCGCAGCGCAGCGGACGCCGGGAGCTGGGGCCGCTGTTTCGACCGCCGTGCCACCGATCCCCACCGGACCGGTGCTCCGATGCCGGAACGGTACGTGGCCACTCCGCTCCGTACATGGTGCGCGGGGGTACCACTTGTGGAACCCGATCGCTCGACGTACCGGGTTGCCGCCGCGCCGTCACGCGACGTGCGGCGACGACGACGCACCGCTCGGCGCCTGGATCCCGGACGCGCTACGGCAGCACCCGGCGACCTGTCCTCGGCGACGTCCCTAGGATCGATGGCCATGCGCCTGCCCGGCCGTTACGACGGCGTCGCCCGGCCGATCGTCACCTACGGCAGCGATCCGGTGCTCCACCGACCGTGCGCTCCCGTGACGGAGTTCGACGGGGCGCTCCGCCGCCTCGTGCTCGACATGTTCGCCAGCATGACCGCGGCCGACGGGGTCGGGTTGGCCGCCAACCAGATCGGGGTGGACGCCCGGATCTTCGTCATCGACTGCCCGGACGCGACCGGCCAGGACGTCGTCGGCTACGTCGTGAACCCGACGCTCACGCTGCTCGCTCCGGTGGAGGGGGAGCCGGCGGAGGAGGTCACCGAGGAGGGGTGCCTGTCGGTCCCCGGTCCCTACGCCGAGCTCCCGCGGGCGTTCCGGGCTCGCGTGGACGGCGTCGACGTCGCCGGCAAGCCGGTGTCCATCGAGGCCACCGGCATGGCCGCCCGCTGCCTGCAGCACGAGGTCGACCACCTCGACGGCGTCGTCTACGTCGACCGGCTGCCCGAGGACCTGCGGGAGCGGCTCCTGGCCGAGGCGGCCGGCCCGATCGGCGACCTGCCGGCGTGAGCCGGCTGGTCCTGTTCGACCTCGACGGAACGTTGGTCGACTCGACACCGGGCATCTGGGCCTCGGTGCGGGTCGCTGCGGCCGAGCTCGGCCTGCCGGAACCGACGCCGGAGCAGTTGCGCGACATGGTGGGGCCACCGCTGGAGGACGGATTCGCGATGGTCCTCCGCGTGCCACGGGGCGACGTCCCGCGGGCGGTCTCTACCTACAGGGCGCACTACTCGGCCGGCGCCCTCCTGGACGTCACGGTCCACGACGGCGTCCCCGACCTGCTCGCCGGTCTGTGCGAGGACGGCGCGACGCTCGCGGTGGCCACGAGCAAGCCCGAGCCGTTCGCCGTCCGGATGCTCGAGTACACGGGCCTGTTGACGGCCTTCGCCGGCGTGCACGGCGCCACCCTCGACGGGACGGTGCGGCACAAGGACCAGGTGGTGGGGCTCGCGCTCGCCGCCCATCCGGAGGGGCGGTCGCCGGTCCTGATCGGCGACCGGGCCCACGACGTCCTGGGGGCGGCGGCACACGGGCTCCCGTGCATCGGTGCGGGCTGGGGACCGGCCCCGGCGGGGGAGCTGGCGACTGCCGGCGCCGTCGCGGTGGCCGCGACCCCGGCCGAGGTCCGGGAACTCGTGCGGAAAATGGACTGACCCGCCGGCCGTCGTCGCGCAGGATGGGGCGTTCCCCGTATGAAGGAGTTCCGACGTGCACGCCCTCACCGAGCAGCAGGTGCGCCGCTCGTTCGTGAACTGTTCCCAGGGGGAGGCCAAGGGGCTCTCGCTGCCCAGGGGGTTCGACGCCTTCGACTGGTCGGAGCTGGACCTGCTGGGCTGGCGCGATCCAAAGGCACCGCTGCGCGGCTACCTGGTGATCGAGGCCGAAGGCGCGCCGGTCGGCATCGCACTCCGGGCCGCCGAGACGCGCATGTCCAGCCGCACGGCGGCGATGTGCCTGCTCTGCCAGACGGCGCAGCCGGGCGACAACGTCTCGCTCTTCACGGCCAAGCGGGTCGGGGAGGCGGGGCGCAACGGCAACACCGTCGGCACCTACGTCTGTGCCGACCTGGCGTGCTCGCGCCGCGCGCGGACGGAGATCCCGCCGTGGCTGCAGGACCGTGATCCGGTCGCGGTGGTGCGTGAGCGGGTCGCTGAGCTGCGCGAACGTGCGCTCGGGTTCGTGGCCGCCGTCCGCCGGTGAGGTGTACGAGCGGTGCATCGCGGGGCATCTGAGCGCGCATGACCGACACCGCGCCACTCCGTGCCCTGGCCCTCGTCTGCAGCCTCAAGCCCTCGCCCGCGCCGTCCAGCAGCGAGCTCATGGCCCGTCAGGTGCTCGAGCAGCTCGCCAAGCACGGCGTGACCGGCGACGTCGTCCGGGTCGTCGACCACGACGTCAAGCCCGGCGTCGAGGTCGACATGGGCGAGGGGGACGCGTGGCCGGGCATCCGCGCCCGGCTGATGGACGCCGACGTCCTCGTCGTGGCGACCCCCACGTGGGTCGGGCACATGAGCAGCGTCGCCCAGCGCGTTCTCGAACGGCTGGACGGCGAGCTGTCGGAGACCGACGACTCCGGCCGACCGCTGGTGACCGGCAAGGTCGCCGTGACGGCCGTCGTCGGCAACGAGGACGGCGCCCACAAGATCACCGCGGACCTCATGCAGGGCCTCAACGACATCGGCTTCACGATCCCGGCGCAGGGCGGCACCTACTGGAACGACGAGGCCATGGGCAGCCGCGACTACCTCGACCTCGACGAAACCCCCGAGGCCGTCGCGTCGACGACGGCCACGCTGGCCGAGAACGCCGCGCACCTGGCGCGAGCGCTGCGCGCAACGCCCTATCCGGGCAGCTGACGCCCGGCTCAGGCGGCGAGCGGCTGAGCGGACTCGGCGTCCTGCTCCTGCGCCGTCGTACCCGGGCGGCGGCGCACGAGCAGGGCCGTCGCGGCGGAGAGCGCGAGCACGATCACGGCGGCCCCGTAGATCTCGGCCGTCGTGGCCAGGCCGAGGTGGCCGGCGGCGACGCCCGCGGCGATCGCGGGCACGCTGAACATGAGGTAGCTGACGACGAACACGCTGGAGAGCAGGCCCGCCCGCTCCCCGGGGGCGACGCCACGGGTGACCGTCGCCATGGCGCCCAGGAAGGCGGCACCGAAGCCGGCGCCGGACATGACGGCCGCGGCGAAGAAGAGCGGCAGCGAGCCGGTCAGCAGCGCCGCCACGGTGCCGGCAACGCCGGCCGAGAAGGTGAGTGCACCACCCACCATGGCCCGCT
>Ga0308175_100002226_pt1 | contig 13227 bp, 11 predicted proteins | sample PhyCR1_3_FD_203893 | JGI IMG/M metagenome (GOLD analysis project Ga0308175, IMG submission 203893) | Soil microbial communities from UC Gill Tract Community Farm, Albany, California, United States - DLSLS.C.R1 | ecosystem: Environmental > Terrestrial > Soil > Agricultural land | place: USA...
GTTGATCTGGAGCAGTGCGTCGTCGACGTTGGCGAACCGCATGCTGGCCTCGAGCCGCTGGAACCGGCTCAGCGGGTAGTACGCCTGGCTGAACACGGAGCGCACCACCAGGCGCCGGATGTTGGTGACGAAGATGTTGCCCCCGGCAATGTCCGGGTCGGGCGTGATCTCGCTCGGCTCGAGGAAATAGTACGGATCCTGGCTCAGCCCGACCGCCCAGTTGACCCTCTTGGCCAGGTTGGCGTAGGCGGCCAGCACCTGCGCCTCGCTGATGCGGCCGTTCACGTAGCCCGCGAACACCAGCTGATGGTTCCCCAGGATGTCGCTCAGCGAGATGGCCGACCCCCCGAAGAAGCCGCGGCCGAAGTTGTCCCGCGCATAGCCGATGCTCGGCCGGGCGATGTAGTCGGGCGAGAAGTGCACCCGGTAGTCCTTGAGGGTGAACTCGCTGGTGTCGGGCAGGCTGTAGTTGGCCGAGTCCATGAGCGCGCTGATCGATACCGGCATGGAGAGCTGGGTCGTGTCGCCGCCGGTGCGGCCCAGGTCGCCGGAGCTCCGGAAGCCCTGCTGGGTGCGGTAGATCGAGCCGCCCTCGCCCACCTGGGAGCGGACTTCCTCCCGCACCTGCAGCGAGGGCGTGGTGTCGAGCGGCGGTGTTGCCACCCGGGCCAGGATGCTCACGCTGTCCACCGCGGGCTGCACGTAGGGCGAGCGCTTGAGCGCGCGCGGGTTGTTGAGGGTGTAGACGTCGTACTTCTGGTCCTCGTAGTACACGAAGGCCAGCCGGTCGGCCTGAGACGCCCAGGAGAGCACGGGGGAGAGCGGGGTGATCCCCTGTACCCCGGTATAGAAGTCGGTGAGCTGGTAGATCTGCCCCTCGTTCAGATCGTACAGGAAGATGTTGCTCACCCCGCTCCGGTCGGACACGAACGCGATCGAGCGGCCGTCGGGCGCCCATTGGGGGCTCACGTTCTTTCCCGACTCCATATGGTCCAGCACCTTGATCTGGCCGGTGGCCACGTCGTACAGCGCAATCCGGAAATTGCTGTACTTGAGCAGCTTGAAATCGGTTGCCGGACCGCGGTCCGTGGCAAAGGCGATGGTCTTCCCGTCGGGAGACCAGACCGGATGCAGATCGCCGAACTTGTCGGAGGTGAGCCGCTGGAGGTCGGACCCGTCCCGGTTCACCACGAACAGATCGCTGAGGCCGCCGTCGTAGCCGGTAAAGACGAGCTGCTTCCCGTCCGGACTCCAGGCCGGCGTGGTGACCCCGCTCAGCTTGAGCTGGATCCGGCCCACCTGCTTGTTCCGGGCCACGTCCACGACGACGATATCGTCCCGGGGCCCTCGCTTGGCGGCGAAGGCCAGGTACCTGCCGTCCGGCGACCAGTTGGCCTGCGAGTTGATGAAACGGTACGTCTCGTAGTTGCTGCTCACGCCGGACTTGAGGATCCGCCGCTTGACCTGGCCGGTCTGTCCGTTGGCCAGGTACAGGTCCACGAAGTAGAAATCCTTCTCGCTGAAATAGGCCACCTGGGTGCCGTCGGGCGACAGCGCCGGGGCCAGGTGCAGGGTGCCCTCGGAGCGCTTCTTGGTGAGCAGCTCGTCGGCCACGGCCTTGGCCTTGGCGCGGGCGCCGATCTCGGGCAGGTAGCGCTTCTGGACCGCGTCCCGCCACTGCTCGGAGAGCTGCTCGAGACTCAAGCCGATGGTGCGGCGGAAGGCGGGCTCGATGCCACCCGACAGGGTAGCCTTGAGAATCGCGCCGACCGCCTCGTCGCCCCACCGCTCGCCGATGTACGACCACAGGGCATGGCCGAACCGGTAGGGGAAGTACTCGTACGGGTCCGCCGTCATCTGCTCGATGGTGGGCAGCTTGCCTTCGAGCGACGCGTCCCGGAGCCACATCGCCGTCTCGGCGTTGATGGGGCCGAGTGACAGGTACTCCGCCATGCCTTCGGCGAACCACAGCGGGGGCGCGATGGCGATCAGGGTGTTGAGGCCGGCACCGGCCCGCCCGCGCGACCAGATGTCGTACTGGAACTGGTGCGCCATCTCGTGGGTGAGGACGTGCTCGAAGTCGCTGTACGCGCCGGTGAAGGGCATGACCGCGCGGTTCCGCGCAAAGTCAGTCACGCCGCCGGTGCCTTCGCTGCTCACCTCGGTCGCGTTGGTCTGCATGAAATCGGATTGCGACGCGTACAGGATGATCGGCTTCCGCTCGCGGAACTCGTGATTCAGCACCTTCGACAGCCGAGCATACGACCGCTCCGCGATCCGCGCCGCGTCCAGCGCCGCGGTCCGCTCGCGATCGTAGTAGTACACGTCGAAGTGCTCGGTCTGGATGATCTTGAAATCGAAGTTCGTGTACTGAACCTTGTTCCGACCGAAGTACTGGGCGGACAAGACACCGGGCGCGCCCACGAGCGCGACAGCGAGAACCCGGAGGATGCGTCGAAGCATGGCGACCTCGGCTAGGAGGAGCTGATGAGCAGCTCCGGTGCGTCGCCCCAGAGGCGCTCGAGCTGGTAGAACGAGCGGGTCTCCGGGTGGAACAGGTGGACCACGAAGTCCACGAAGTCCAGCAGCACCCACCGGCCGCCGTTCAGCCCTTCGACGTGGTGGGTATGGTGCCCCTTGCGGTTGAGCTTCTCCATGACCGACTCCGCGATGCCGCGGACATGGGCATCGGAGGTTCCGGACGCGATGACGAAGAAATCGGTGGCGTCGGTCAGCCCCCGCAGGTCCAGCACCACCAGCTGACTGCCCTTCAGGTCGGTGATCGCGTCCAGCGCAAGGCGCAACGCCTCGGGAATCCGGGACGTCACCGTTCGGAACCTGCCGGCAGCGGCATCGATCCTGTCGTTTCCGCCGCCGGCGCGTCCAGCCGGGCCGGGGCGCCGTCCTCGACCTGATAGAAGATGGCCCACGCGCCCGGACCTACGTGCGCCCCGAGCACGCCGGTGGCCAGGGTCACGAAGCAATCCCGCGGCTGATAGGCCGCGACCAGGGCGGTGCGCACCCGTTCGGCCGCCTCCGGCGCACCGGTGTGCACCACCCCGAACCGGACCACCGAGGGCCGCGGCGTGAGCCGCTGGTCCAGCAGGGCAAGCACTCGCGGGATCAGCTGCTCGCGGCCCCGCACCCGGTCGATCGGAACGACGCGGCCCTCCCGGTCCAGCGAGAGAATCGGCTTCACATCCAGCATGCCGGCAATCCACGCCTTGCCGCGCGACACCCGTCCCGACCGGAGCAGATGGTCGAACCGGTCGACCGTGAGCAGCATGCCCGACTGGCCGCGCACCCGCTCGAGCTCGCGCGCGATGTTCGCGCCCGACCACCCAGACTCCGCCAGCTCCACGCCCCGCAACGCCAACATCCCGACGCCGAGCGATGCCGAGCGGCTGTCCACCACATGAACGTTCGAGATGCCCCCGGTCCGCACCGCCGCCTGGGCCGAGCCCAGCGTGCCCGACAGCGTGCCCGACAGGAGCACCGCCACCACCTCGTCCGCCTCCGCTCGCGCGTCCCGCAGCACGCGGACGAAGTCGGCCGGGGCGGGCTGGGAAGTCGTGGGAAGCTCGCGCGCGGTGCCCAGCCGCCGATAGAACTCCTCGGGCTTGAGATCGATCCGGTCGCGGAAGGTCTCGTGCCCGAAGACCACTTGCAGAGGGACTACGGAGATGTGGTGCCGGTCGAGCACGCTGTCCGCGAGATCCGCCGAGCTGTCGGTTACCACCGCGACCGGCCGCCGGTCGGCGTGGGCCAGCCGCCGGTGCTGGGCCCGCATGTCGTCGGCCTTGGTAGTCTCGAGGCGTCCCCAGCGGGCCGCATAGGTAAAGACGGCCTCCGGGCTGTCGGTGTGCACATGGATCTTGAGGATATCCGCCATGACCGCGACGACGACCGAGCCGCCGAAGGTGTGCATCGCCGCGCGGACCTCGTTGGCCGACGGCAGCTGCTCGCCCCGCACCAGCAGCTCGGTGCAGTACTGGAAGTCCCGCTCCGCCGCGACCTCGATGTCGGCCGCCGGGATGAGTACCGCCGCCTCGGCGGAAGCGTTGGATGGCACCGGAAGAATGGGATCGCCCTCGAGGCAGCGGACCACGCCCTCCAGCATGCGGACGAATCCCTTGCCGCCCGCGTCGACCACGCCGGCCTCCTTGAGCGTGGCCATGAGCTCGGGAGTGCGCGCGAGCGCGGCCTCGCCTTCCGCCAGGAGCCGGTGCATGAACTCGCTGACATCGTCAGTCTCGGCGGCCGCCCGCTCGCCCGCGGCCGCCGCGTCCCGCGCCACCGTGAGGATGGTTCCTTCCCGCGGATCGTCGAGCGCCCCGTAGACCCGGTCGGCGCCCTCGCGGATGGCGGCGGCGACGTCCCGGGTGGTGGCCCTTGGCCGGTCGCCCAGCGAGTCGGCGAAGCCCAGCAGCCAGTGGGCCAGCATCATCCCGGAGTTGCCCCGAGCCCCCAGGACGGCGGCCCGCGCCATGGTGCGCGCGGTGTCCGGAAGCGAGGCGTCGCCGAGCGCCCGGAGGGCGTCGGCGACGGCGCGGAGGGTCAGGCTGAAGTTGGTCCCGGTGTCGCCGTCGGGGACTGGAAACACGTTGATGCGGTTGATCTCGTCCCGGCCGGCAGCAACCCAGTCGGCGGCGGCGAAGAGCGAGCGGGCCAGCCGGGGTCCATCCACATAGGCGATCCCGACGCTCATCGCTGGCGAGCTACTCCCCGACGACCGTGACACGGACCTCCGCGTGGACCTCGGCATGCACCCGAACTCCGACCGTGTGGCTGCCGACCGTGCGGATCGGATGCTCCAACTCGATGCGCCGGCGGTCGACCTGGTGCCCCTGCGCCGCCAGTGCCGCCGCGATGTCCTGCGCGGTGATCGAGCCGAACAGCTTGCCTTCCTCGCCGGCTTTGCCGCTGAGCGTCAGCGTGATGCCGCTCAGCTCGGCGGCGGCCCGCTCCGCCTCCGCCCGCTCGGCCTGATTCCGGATGCCGCGTGCCCGGGTCTCGGCCGCGATCCGCTTCTTGTTGCCCTCGGTGGCCTCGTAGGCCAGGCCGTGGGGCAGGAGATAGTTGCGCGCGTACCCCGGCTTCACCCGCACCATTTCGCCGGCCTTGCCGAGCGACTTCACGTCCTCGCGCAGGATCACTTCCATCATTACTTGAACCCTCCGGTGGACGGCGTCGACAGCCGACGCCGGAAATCTAGCCAGGTGTCCGCGAGCCCGAGCAGCGTGAGCCCGCCGACGACAAACGGCAGCAAGAACACGGCGATGAAGCCCAGCACGGCACCGACCGGCCCGGCCACCCCGCCGGCCTGGGTCAGGACCACGGCCAGCCCGCGGGCGGCGTACAATACCACGAGCACCAGGAGCAGGTTCGCTCCGGCCTGGCGCCACGCCTCGGGGACCGGCGCCAGGGTCAGGGACAGGGCGAGCACCAACCCCCAGACCAGCTGGTCGCTGAACGCGAAGGTTCGAAACGGTCCCGGCGGCGCGCCCAACGGATGAACGGCCAGCCGGTGATACCAGGACCACGCCAGCCGGAGGCCTGCGATGCCTGCCAGCGCGAGCAACCCGGGATACAGCTGAGACGCCGAGTGGACCATGGCGCCGGCCTGGTTGATCAGCTCCTGGGGCGCGCCCGCGGAGCGCCACTGATCGCGGACCACCGACTCGTACTGCGAGAGCTCCTGGTTGACCCCGTCGATCAGCCGGGTCCAGCCGATCCCCAGCCGCCACATCCAGAGCCCCAGGGCGACGCCTGCCGTGGCCGTCGCCGCTACGGCTCGGCCGACCGCGTTCGAGGGCTGCCACAGCGTAAGCGCCAGAAAGGCTCCGCAGAGGAGCACCGCGGCGGCGCGGGTGACCTGCGCGCCCACCCCGCCGGTCTGCTGCAGCCAGAGCGCCGACCAGGCGCCGCCCGCGAGCAGCCAGAGCCACTCGCGCACCGTGCGGGGCCGCGAGACCAGCAGCAGGCCGGCCAGCGGCCCGAAGACGAAGACCGGCGGCGCGAGGAGCAGAAAGCCGGCGAGCGCCAGCAACGCCCCCCATGCGGGCGGGCGCGCCGGGCTCAGCCGGTGAAGCCCTTGATGTAGGGCAGCAGGGCGAGCTGGCGCGCGCGCTTGATCGCCGTGCTGAGCTGGCGCTGGTGCCGCGCGCAGGTGCCCGACAGCCGACTGGGCAGGATCTTGCCCCGCTCGGTCAGGAACCGGGACAGGGTGCGCTCGTCCTTGTAGTCCACCACCCGCACGCCGCTCTCGCAGATGGCGCAGGTCTTCTGCGGCCGCCTCATTCGTCGTCCTCCTCGTCGGTCTTGCCGGCGGTCACCGGCACCGGCTGCGCGCCCTCGTTCACCACCACGAGGAACCGCAGCACACCGTCATCCAGTTTGACGGCGCGCTCGAACTCGGGCAGGCCCGTGGCGTCGGCGTCGAACTTGGCGACGACGTAATAGCCGGTCTCGTGCTTCTTGATGGGGTAGGCCAGCGTCCGCTTTCCCCAGTGATTCACCTGGGGGGCTTCGGCGCCCGACGGCTGGATGAGGGAGTGGAAGCGCCCGAGGCGCTCGTTGATGGCGGCCTCTTCGAGCGCACTGTCGAAGATATAGACCACCTCGTACTGACGGGTCATGACACCTTCCTTCGGTCTGAGTCGCCCCGGGCCGGTGTGGGCGCCGAGGAGGATGGTTGTGAGGCGGGAATACTAGACCAGCCCGACCGAGAACGGAAGTGCCCGCCGTCGGCGGTCGAGGGCGGCATCCGGGTCATATTCCTCGAATCGGCTCAGCCTGGGCTCAGCTGCTGAAGCGGAACAGCATCACGTCGCCGTCGCGAACCACGTACTCCTTGCCTTCAGCGCGGGCCAAACCTTGCTCGCGCGCGAACTTCCACCCGCCGACCCGGACGAAATCGTCGTACGCGACAGTCTCGGCGCGAATGAATCCCTTCTCGAAATCCGAATGGATGACCCCGGCGGCGGCCGGCGCCTTGTCGCCCCGGTGAATGGTCCAGGCGCGCACCTCTTTTTCGCCGGCGGTGAAGTAGCTCTGCAGACCGAGCAAGTGGTAGGCCGCGTGCCCCAGTCGATCGAGCCCCGATTCGGTGAGGCCCAGCGATTCCAGAAAGTCGGCGCGGTCGGCAGGAGCGAGCTCCGCGAGCTCGGCCTCGACCTTGGCCGAGAACGGCACCAGCTCCACCGCTTCACCGTCCCGGATCAGGGCAGCCCTGAGATCGTCGACGTAGCGATTGCCGGCGGCGATCTCGTGCTCACCCACGTTGGCGGCGTACAACACCGGTTTGGCGGTGAGCAGGTTGAAGCCGCGGAGGGCCGGCGCTTCCTCTGCCGTGGGGACCACCGCTCGAGCCGGCCGGCCGGCAGCGAGGGCGTCACGCACCATCTCGAGCAGCCGCTGCTCGAGGCGGGCCTGCGCGTCACCCGACTTGGCCGCCCTGGCGGTCTTGTCGAGGCGCTTTTCGACGCTCGCCAGGTCGGCCAGGCCGAGCTCGATGTTAATGATCTCTCGGTCGCGCACCGGATCCACCGGCCCCATGACGTGCTGGACGTCCGGATCCTCGAAACAGCGAACCACATGAACGATCGCGTCCACCTCGCGGATGTTGGCGAGGAACTGGTTGCCCAGCCCTTCGCCCTCGCTGGCGCCCTTCACCAGTCCCGCGATATCCACGAACTCGACGGTGGCGGGCACCGTCCGCTCGGGGCTCACGATCCTCGTGAGTGTGTCGAGCCGGGCATCGGGCACCTGCACGATGCCGGTATTCGGCTCGATGGTGGCGAAAGGATAGTTCGCCACCAGGGCCTTGGCGGACGTGAGCGCGTTGAAGAGGGTGGACTTGCCGACGTTGGGCAGGCCGACGATGCCAAGCCGCAGCATGTACGATCGTTCCTCAGCGGTTGTAGCGACTCATGGCGCGCTCGATGCCTTCGGCCATCCAGCACTCCACCGCGTCGGCCATCGGGTCGAGCAGCTCGTCGAAAGCGCGCTGCTCGTCGGGCGCGAGCGGCGCGAGGACGTAGTCGGCCAGATCCTGCACCTCCGGCGGCACCAGCCCGACGCCGATCCGCAGCCGGGCATAGTCCTGGCGCTGGAGCGCGGCCTCGATGCTCTTCAAACCGTTGTGGCCGCCGGACGAGCCGGCGCCGCGCATCCGGAAGCGCCCGACCGGCAGCGCCACGTCGTCGGACAGGATCAGGAGGTGAGCCGCCGGATCGAACCCCGAAACATCACGGAGCGGCGCGAGGGCGGCGCCGCTCCGATTCATGTACGTCTGAGGCTTGATGATCCGCACCTCGCGCCCGTCCCAGGTTCCTTCGACCTGGCGCGCGTACGCTGCCCGGGTGAACGGACCTAGCCGCCAGCGCCCCACCAGGTGATCTGCCAATCGAAACCCGGCGTTGTGCCGGGTCTCGTCGTACTCCGGGCCGGGGTTGCCCAGCCCCACAATGGCGAACAGGGCTCAGGCCTTTTCTTCGGCCTCGCCCTCGGCCTCGGCCTTCGGCTTGCGGATGAGCTCGGGCTCGGCCGGCGCCGGCTCCTCGGTGACCGCCGCGGCGGCGGGCGCCTCTTCCGCCCGGGGCGCCACCACCGTGCAGATAGGCGTATCCGGGTCGTTGAGCACCTTGGCCTTGGGGACCTGGAGATCGCGGACGAACAGCGTGTGGCCGATGGTGAGCGCGGTGACGTCCAGGTCGACGTGCTCCGGGATGTCGGCCGGCAGCACCTCGATTTCCAGGTCGCGCAGCACATGGTCGAGCACGCCGCCGAAGTTGCGCACGCCGTCGGGGATGCCGGTCAGGCGGATCGGCACTTCGAGCCTGATCTCCTCGTCGCTGCGGACCTCGTAGAGATCGAGGTGGATGATCTCGGTGGGCCGGAGCGAGTCGCGCTGGATCTCGCGGATGAGCGCCTTGACCGGCGCCCGGCTGTCCACCGTCACGTCCACGATCGTGGTGGCCGCGCTGATGCCCACCAGCATCTTCTTGAGCGCGGACGTCTCGACGCTGACCGACTCGGCTTCGCGGCCGTGGCCGTAGATGACGGCCGGCACCTTGCCCTCGCGCCGGAGCGTGCGGGCCGCGCCCTTGCCGGAGGTGGTGCGGGAGGAAACAGTGAGGTTCGCCTGTTGTGCCATGATCTCTGCCCCTGGAAGTGTTCAGCGTCCGTCAATCGAACAGCGAGCTCACCGACTGATCGCTGTGGGTATAGCCGATGGCCTTGGCCAGGAGCCCGGCGATCGACAGCACCTTGAGCCGATCGAACCGTCGCTCCGGTGGAATCGCGATCGTGTTGGTGACCGCGACTTCCTTGACCGGCGACGCCGTGAGCCGGTCCACGGCCGGGCCCGACAGCAGGGCGTGGCTGGCGCAGCAATAGATGTCGCGCGCGCCCAGCCGCTTGAGCGCCGTCACCGTCTCCGCCATGGTGCCGGCGGTGTCGATCATGTCGTCGGGGATGAGGCAATCCTTGTCGCCCACCTCGCCCACGACGTTAAGCACCTCGGCGACATTGGCCGAGGGCCGGCGCTTGTCCACGATGGCCAGCGAGGCGTTGAGCCGCTTGGCGAAGCCCCGGGCCATCTTGGCCGAACCGACATCGGGCGCCACCACGACCAGATCGTGGAGCTGCTTCTGCCGATAGTGGCTCACGAACACCGGCGCCGCATAGAGATGATCGACCGGCAGGTCGAAGAACCCCTGGAGCTGGTGCTGGTGGAAGTCCATCGCGAGCACCCGATCGGCTCCCGCCATCGACACCATGTTGGCCATGAGCTTGGCGCTGATGGCCACCCGCGGCTGATCCTTCCGGTCCTGCCGGGCATACCCGAAGTAGGGAATGACCGAGGTGACCCGCGCCGCACTGGCCCGGCGCGCCGCGTCCATGAGGAGCAGGAGCTCGATCATGTTCTCGGCGGGCGGGTTGGTCGGCTGGACAATGTAGACGTCACGGCCGCGGACGTTCTCGTCGATCTTGACGAACAACTCGCCGTCGGCGAACCGGCGGAGCGTGACCTGGCAGAGCGGCTGCCCCAGGTGGGCGGCCACTTCCTCGGACAGTGCACGGTTGGCCGAGCCGCTGAGGAGCAGCATCTGGCTGCGGGACAGCGAGAGGTCCGTCATAATTACAGCCTGGAAACATAGTTAGCGCCTGGCAGGCGCGTCAACGGTGACCCGTGTGACGAGTGCTGCCCCTCGACGCCAAGGCCCTTGCAATACAAGATTTGCACTCGGCTGTATGGTGTTTTTGCCACACCTGATGCTCGGCCGCCCCGCCGTATGTTTTTTGGTATGCCTTCGCTAGAGGATTGACGACGTTGGACTTCCGCACCAGGGGCGTGTTGTCCTTGTTGACACCCCGCGACTGGCACGGCTCTGGCTTTCCCCGGCGGTCGGTCGAAATCCGCTCGGCCGCGATCCCGTGCTACACCACACTCTCATCCTGGGGCTTGGAACCAACACTATGCGCTCCTCGCGAGTCCTTACCCTCGTTGCCGGGGTCGCCCTGCTCGCCGCCTGCGGCGATGGCGGCAAAACCGGCACTCAGAACAACCCGCCGACCGCCGGCTTCACGACCGCCTGCAACGACCTGGCGTGTACCTTCACCGACGCCAGCACGGACGCCGACGGCACCATCGCGTCGCGGAAGTGGGACTTCGGTGACCCCAACAGCGGTGCCGCTAACAACACCTCGACCCTGGCCACGGCCCCCCATACGTTTTCGGCCGCCGGCACCTATCAGGTCAAGCTGACCGCGACCGACAACGACGGCGATGACAACAGCAAGACCGTCCCGGTGACGGTCACCTCCGGTACGGTCGGCGGCCCGACCGCCAGCTTCGATGTCAACTGCGGCGGCCTGTCCTGCACCGTGGACAACACCAGCGCGGTCAGCGGCGCGGTGATCACCTACGCCTGGGACTTCGGGGACGGCCAGACCAGTACGGCCGAAGAGCCCGGCACGGTGACCTACGCCGTCACCACGCCCACTACCTTCACCATTACCCTTGTGGTGACCGCCGACGGCAACAGCAGCCAGGCCACCAAGCAGGTCCACGTGGGCCCGGGCGCCACGCTCACCTGCGGCACCACCCCGGACTGCACGCTGGTCCTGGACCAGAGGGCGACCGTCAAGGTGACGCTGGTATCTAGCGACTGCCAGGCGCACGGGAACACCTTCGTCATCACTCAGCCGGCGGTGGATACCCTCTTCACCGACGGATGCTTCACCACGCCAGGCACCTCGTTCGACCTGAACAGCGGGGCGGCCTACGATCAGGGCACCGAGCTCGCCGCGGAGGTCCTGACCGGCGTCGCGGGTTCCACCAACGCTCAGATCCAGGTCACGGGTGACTTTAACAGCGGGTGGACCCTGAAGTTCGACGACGGCTTCGTCGGCCCCAACGAGCCCGACTTCAACGATCTCGAGATTCAGATCCTGGCCACACCGGCGCCGTAGCGTCGCGCAGCATCGGCTTAAAGAACACGACACCGCCGGGGCCAGAGTCCCGGCGGTGTCATTTGTCCCTCCAGCAGGGAGGGGGTGCTGCATCAGGCATTCACTGGGAAATCGTGAGCCGCCTTTGAGCCCGATTCTGGTGCCGTCCGGAGCGGCGGCGAGAAGTATTGGCCCTGGTGGATTCGAACCACCATTAACGGATCCAAAGTCCGCTGTCCTGCCGTTGGACGAAGGGCCAGCGCGCCAACTTATCGAAAAACTCAAACTCCATCCCGAACAACTTCGCTGAGCGAGGTTCGCGCACCGACCTCGTAAGCAACCTGCTGGAGCGACAACCCGGGTTCCCGACCGGGGAACCCGTGCATTTCATACTGTTTTCATGTTCCCTAATGACCTGCCGTGTTACCATGACCGGCCGGCTGGATCGATCCCAAGGTCCGCCCAAAACGTACACGGAGCGAAAGGCCGGGTAAACCGAGCCGGAGGGCTGGGGCTGGCTCACAGCCATTCTGCGGGACGGGGTTACAATACAGGGGCTCGTGGCGAGGGCGGTGCCATTGCGGCATACAGCACCAGGAGGCCGCACAGCCTCGGAGTGGAGGCACCGGCGCCCCAGTGTGTTTCGTGGCTTGTGGCCCTGCCGCAACCCTGGCTTGGCGGTATAGAGCTAAGTCGTTGCGTTAAAACGAACAGTGTCGTGCCCGTCCGGTCCGGCCGCGGCCCGAAAACTGCTGCAGACCATGACGCAACCCGTGGTCTCGCCATGGGTTAGCACCTTCGAAACCCCACAGGCTGATGTGCATGCATAGAGACTGGCTCACATACGTCCGGTCCAGTGCCCTCCTCGTGGCGCTCGCTGCCGCAAGCATCCAGTGCAGCGACAACGTCTCACCGCGTACGCCGTCCGCCATCGCGATGGCGGACGGCAACGGGCAGTCCGCCGCGATCGGAGCCGCGCTCACCAACCCGCTCGTCGTCCTGGTCACCGATAATTCCGGCGACCCGGTCGAGGGGGTCAGCGTCGCCTGGGACGCCCATGGGGTCGGGTCGGTTTCGGCCGCGAGCAGCGAGACCGACGCGAGCGGCCATGCGTCCATCGATCGCACCCTGGGGAACCAGGCCGGCGAGCAGACCACCACGGCGTCCGTAGACGGCCTCTCAGGCTCCCCGGTCACGTTCGTGTCCGTCGCGACCGATGGTACGAGCCCGAGCCTCGCCATGACGACCCAACCCTCGAGCACCGCGGCCAGCGGCGTCCCGTTCGCGGTGCAGCCGGTGGTACAGCTCAAGGCGCCGGACGGCAGCGACAAGCACCAGGCCGGCGTCGCCGTGACGGCGTCGCTGGCCAGCGGCACCGGGACCCTTGCCGGGACCGTGACCGAGCAGACCGACGGCAACGGGATCGCCGCCTTCACCGATCTCTCGATCACCGGCAGCGCGGGCACGTACACTCTCCGTTTCGCGGCCGCCGGGACCAATCCGGCCATCTCCTCCGGCATCACCATCTCCGGCGGGAGCGGTAGCTCGATCCTCCTGACCACCAATCCGCCCACCACGGCGCTGGATGGCGAGGTATTCGACCCCACCGTTCAGCCGGTGGTACAGGTCAAGGACAACGGGGGCAATCCGGCGGCCGGCGTCCAGGTGACGGCCAGCGTGTCGGCTGGTCCGGGCACGCTCGAGGGAACGACTACGGCCACGACCGACGCCCAGGGCAACGCCACGTTCGGCGACCTCGGCATCGGCGGG
>Ga0308175_100002227_pt1 | contig 13218 bp, 14 predicted proteins | sample PhyCR1_3_FD_203893 | JGI IMG/M metagenome (GOLD analysis project Ga0308175, IMG submission 203893) | Soil microbial communities from UC Gill Tract Community Farm, Albany, California, United States - DLSLS.C.R1 | ecosystem: Environmental > Terrestrial > Soil > Agricultural land | place: USA...
GCTCGACCCCTACCTCAACGAGCTGCGCATCCTGCTCGACGAGCTGCTCGCGGCCCGCGCCCTCACTCCGCGCGCGGCCGACGCCGTGGCGGCATTCGGCGAGCTGCTGGCGAGCACCATCCTCGCCTTCGCCTTCACCCACAACGGCGTCGACGCCGCCTGGGTGGACTGCCGGCGGGTGATCGTCACCGATCACGACTTCACCCGCGCCCGCCCGCTCTACGGCCCCACCGACGCGCGGCTGCGGGAGGCCATGCTGCCGCTGCTGCGCGCCGGACGGGTGCCGGTGGTCGGGGGGTACGTGGGGGCGACCCTCCAAGGGGTGACCACCACGCTCGGCAAAGAGGGGTCGGACTTCTCCGCCGCCATCGCCGGCGCCGCCCTGGACGCGGAGGAGGTGCTGATCTGGACCGACGTCGACGGCATTCGCACGGCCGACCCGCGGATCTTCCCGGGGGCGCGGCGGGTCCGCACCCTGTCGTTCGGCGAGGCCCTGGAGCTCTCCTGCTCGGGGGCCAAGAAGCCCCACTACGGCACTCTCGGGCCGGCGAGCCGGGCCGACGTGCCCATCCGCATCCTCGATTCGCGCCACCCCGGCGCGGAGGGGACGGTGATCGGCCGCCGCGACCCGGACGCGCCGCCCACCATCAAATCGGTCGCCTGCCGCGCCAATGCCCACCTGATCTCGGCCCGCGCCACCCACGGCAACGGCGGCGGCGAGCTGCTCGCCAGCCTCTTCGAGATCTGCGAGCGCTTCCGCCCATCGCTGATGGTGATCGGCCCCGAGGGGAACCTCGCGCTCGACCGCGAGGACCGGCTGGCCGAGATCCACTCCGCCCTGCTCGCGGCGGTGGGAGACTCCGCGGAGCTCTGGGTGACCCGCGGACGCACCGTGGTCTCCGTGGTCTCGGACGACCTCGCCTCCCATCCGGAGCTCACCCGGCGCATTCTGGAGGTGGGGAGCGATTTCGAGCCGCGGCTCGTGCTGCGGGGGGTGGCGGCGCCGGCCGTCCGCCTGCTGGCCGACGAGGATCAGGTCCCCGGGCTGATCGCCCGCCTGCACGGGGAGCTGCTGCCGGGCGGGCCCGACGAGGTGGTCGAATGAACGAAGGCCGGAAAACGCATCGCCTGGCGCTCGTCGGCCACGGCCGCATGGGCAGGCTGGTGGAGGAGCTTAGCCCCGGGCACGGCTTCGAGGTGGCCCTCCGGTTGGACACCGCCGCCAACCCGGACGGCGCCGGGATCACGCCTGAGAGCTTCCGGGGGATCGACGTGGCGATCGACTTCTCGACCGCCGCGGCCGTGCCGGCCAACGCCGAGCGGACCGCCGCCCTCGGGGTGCCGCTGGTGGTGGGCACCACCGGCTGGGCCCCGGAGCTCCCCCGGGTGCGCGAGGCGGTCGAGCGGCACGGCGCGGGGCTCCTCTACGGCGCCAACTTCTCGATCGGCGTCCAGGTCTTCTACCGTCTGGCCGCGGCGGCCACCAGGCTGCTCTCCGGCCAGGCGGACTATGATGCCTGGGCCTACGAGATCCATCACAAGAAGAAGCAGGACGCCCCCTCGGGGACGCTGCTGGAGCTCAAGCGGGTGATGAAGGGGGCGGGGTGGACGCGGCCGATCGACGTGGCGAGCAACCGGGCGGGAGCGATCCCCGGCACCCACCAGATCGGCTTCGACTCCGAGGCGGACACCATCCTCCTGGAACACCGGGCCCGCAACCGCTCCGGCTTCGCTCACGGCGCCCTCCGCGCCGCCCGCTGGATGATCGGCCGCCAGGGAATCTACGAATTCAGCCAGGTCTGGGAGGAGATCGTCCGCGACGCGCACTAGAATTAGCCGAGCGCCATCGAGAGCCGGCGCGCTCAGGAGACACCCATGTTTCAAGGATGCGGTACCGCGTTGATCACCCCCTTCCGGCCCGACCTGTCCCTGGACGAGGAGGGGCTGCGCCGCCTGGTCCGCCGCCAGATCGAGGGCGGCATCCACTTCCTGGTCCCCTGCGGCACCACGGGCGAGAACCCCACGCTCTCGCGCGAGGAGCACCTGCGGGTGGTCGAGATCACCCTGGAGGAGGCGCAGAAGCGCACCCCCGTGCTCGCCGGCTGCGGTGGCAACGACACCCGCCGGGTCGCCGAGCTCGCCCGCGACCTCGAAGCCTTGGGGGCGGACGGCCTGCTGGTCGTCACCCCCTACTACAACAAGCCCACGCCCGAGGGGCTCTACCAGCACTACCGCGAGGTGGCCCGCGCCACCCGGCTGCCGATCGTGGTCTACAACGTCCCCGGCCGCACCGCGGTGAACGTCGAGCCCTCGACCCTGGCCCGCCTGGCGGAGATCGAGACGGTCGTGGGGGTCAAGGAGGCCTCGGGGAACATCTCGCAGATCGCGGCGATCTTCCAGGCCGTCCCCCCGAGCTTCGCCGTGCTCTCCGGGGACGACGCGATCACCCTGCCCCTGATCGCCCTCGGCGGCGTCGGGATCATCTCGGTCGTCTCGAACGAGGTCCCGTTCGCCATGGCGCGGCTGACCTCGCTCTGCCTGGAGGGGGACTTCCCGGCGGCGCGGGAGATGCAGCGCCGGCTGCACGCGCTGATGGAGATCAACTTCATCGAGTCGAACCCCGGCCCGGTGAAGGCGGCGATGGGGCTGATGGGGCTGATCGATCCGGTCTTCCGCCTGCCGGCGGTCTATCCGAAGCCGGAGAGCGTGAAGAAGATCGAGCAGGTCCTGCTCGGGCTCGGGCTGATCCCGGAGAGCCCGGAGGCCGAGACCGCGGTGGAGAACCGCCTTGCCGTCTGAGGACCTCGCCCATCTCCAGAGCGCGATCGAGCGGCTCTACGCCGAGCCGCCCGCCACCTACGGGCCGGAGCACCACGAGCTCTTCGCGCGCTTCAAGGAGCTGCTCAACCGGGGGGAGGTCCGCGCCGCCGAGCCGGACGCCGCCTCTCCCACCGGCTGGCGGGTCAACCCCTGGGTCAAACAGGGGATCCTGGCCGGCTTCCGCATGGGGGAGATCGTGGACATGTCGATCGGCTCCTTCCCCGGCGGCCGGCTCCCCTTCCTCGACAAGGCGACCTATCCGCCCCGGCAGCTTGGCCTGGAGGACGGCGTCCGCGTCGTCCCCGGCGGATCGTCGATCCGCGACGGCAGCCACCTGGGGCGGGGGGTGGTGTGCATGCCGCCGATGTACGTCAACGTGGGCGCCTGGGTGGGGGGCGGCACGATGATCGACTCGCACGCCCTGGTGGGGAGCTGCGCCCAGGTGGGACAGCGGGTCCACCTCTCGGCCGCCGCCCAGATCGGCGGCGTGCTGGAGCCGGTAGGGGCCTCGCCGGTGATCGTGGAGGACGACGTCCTGATCGGCGGCAACTGCGGCGTCTACGAGGGGACGGTAGTCAAGCGCCGCGCCGTGCTGGGAGCCGGGACCATCCTCACCCGCTCCACCCCCGTCTACGACCTCGTCCGGGAGACGATCCACCGCGCGACCGACGAGCTGCCGCTGGTGATCCCCGAGGAGGCGGTGGTCGTCCCCGGCTCCCGCGCCGTGGTCCGGGGAGCGGGCAAGGACTGGGGGCTCTCCCTCTACACGCCGGTGATCGTCAAGTATCGCGATGCTTCGACGGACGAGCGGGTGCAGTTGGAGGATTGGTTGCGGTAGGTAAGGGCGAAATCAAGGTCGAATAGGTGGTAGAATTCCAGGCATGTTGACCGCCAAGAGCCTCGACACCGACCTCCGGGAGAGCATCGAGCGTGAGGCGACCACGCTGGACATCTCCGGAATCGCCGGATATCTGCAGACCCACTTGGGCCAGAAGGTGACCGCGTATCTCGCTGGCCTCGACAACGCGAAGACGGTAGGGCTGTGGATCTCTGGCGGCGCCGCGCCGCGGGACCTTCCGAAGACCCGTCTCCGCTACGCCTACCAGGCTGCCCGTCTGATTGTCGAAGCGTATGGCGATGAGACCGCCAAGGCCTGGTTCTTCGGCTCCAACACCCTACTGGATGATGAGGCTCCTGCCTACGTGCTGAGATATGGCACGACTCCGGATGACCTGCGCTTGGTCATTCCGGCAGCCCGTAACCTCGTGCAGTTGGCGGAGGCCCGCTGAAGAAGGGCTCGCTCGCGTGGCGAATCGGCCACGTCAGCGAGCCGTTGGGCTTCCCTCCCTGGGAGCTCCTGAGCTGGAAGAATCGCTTCGACCATCCGGATAAGATCTTCCGGACCCTCTACTGCGCCGAGCAACGGGCGACCGCCTTTCGTGAGGTCCTGGCGGATTTCCGCCCAAATGCCAGGGCGCGCGCCGAATACAAGACCCTCTTTGGCGAGGATCTGCCGGCACCTCGGGTCACGTCGGTGTGGTGGGGGACGAAGGTCCTGGCCCAAGGCATCCTCGAAGCTTCGCACGGACCTCTGGTCGATATCGATGGTCCAGATTTACGCCAGCAGTTCGCGCGGAGCCACGCAGACCTCCTCGCCCGCCATGGAATGGACCACCTCGACATCGCGCAGATCCGCAGCAAGGACCGGCCGATCACCCAAGCGGTCACCCGCTTCGTGGCCGACCGGGGCGCTGCCGGAATTGTGTACGGCTCGAATCTGGATGATCAGCCTTGCGCCGCGCTGTTCGAAGGCAGATCTTTCCTGGTCCCGGTACCCGGGTCAGTCCCGGAGCCGCTGGCCGGCTCTCACCCTGACCTGGTGGCGGTCTGCGACGAATTCGGACTGGTTTTGGAAGCAGACTGAGGTAAGGCTCAGGCTATCCGGGCTTGCGGTCCCGAAGCTCTTTGGGATCGTAGTCTTCGTGGTACTCAACCTTACCCATCAACTCAAAAATCTCCCGCCGCTGGGCCTGCATCCGCCCCTGAAGCGCCCGCAGCAGAATCACCTGCGTCACTGCCGGAGGCGATCCCACCGCGGCTCGCAGCAGCATCTTGGTCTTGCTCTCCAGCGACCGGGCGAGGTCGCTCTCGGGCTCGCAAGGGAAGGTGAGGAAGCCCACCCGGCCGCCGGGGAAACCGAGCTGGCCGTCCGCGCCGTCGACCTTGAGGGGGATCAGGTTGCGGTGGCGGCCGGCGAGGCTCCAGAAGAGGGAGGCACTGGGCGTGCCCAGACCCTCCCAGGTGTCGTCCACGATCACCACCAGCGGCCGGCGCTCCGCCTGCGCCGTGAGGGCCGAGCAGAGGGCCGCGCGCTCCCGGCTCACCGGCATATATCCGGTCGCCTCGCGGGGGAACTGCAGGACCACCACCGCCGGCTCCCCCTCCGGCAGGTCGGCGAGGTGCCGGGAGATGGCGGCCGGATCGAAATGCCCCCCCTCGGTGCAGGCGCAGGGGGACGGATCGGCCTTCAGACGTTCCGCGAACAGCTCCCGGTCCCCCTCTTGGCAGGGGTGGGGCAGGACCACCCTCCGCCCCGCGCTCGCGAACAGCTCCGCGGCCAGCATCCGCGCCTGAGCCGTGCCCACGGTCACCATTGGCAGCGAGGAGGGGACCTCGGGCTTCACTCCACGCCGCTGCCACTCGCGCCAGGCGCGGCGGAGCTCAGGGAAACCCTCCACCGGCGAATAGAGGAAGGCCCGGCTCCGCTCCCCCTCGTCGAGGCCGGCGAGCGCCGCCGCCATCGAAGGGAGCGGGACGGCCATGCCGTGCCCGTCCGTGATCTGGCCGATGGTGGCGTTGAACGGCTTCCCCCGGGCTTCCGCCGACTGGAGCGGCAGGAAGTCGGCCGGCTGGAGCGCCCGGCGGCCGAGCGGGGAAAGGGCGGCCCAAACGGCAGGCGCGGTCTCCTGGAGGAAGGCGTTGGCCTCGACGACCGGATCAGCGCCCATCCTTCTTCTCCTCGCTCGCCTCGTCCCGGATTTTCGAGATGGCCGCGTCGAGGCTGGCGAGCGCCTTCGAGCTCTTCTCCCGGAGCTGCGCCTCCAGACGGTCGAGATCGGCGTCCAGCCCCTCCCAGCGCCCCTTCGCCGTCCCGCCGGAGCTCTGATAGGAGCGCTCCAGGCTCCGGCGGATCTCCGCCACGTCCCGCTCCACCTGATCGAGATTGCGGTCTCCGGCCACCTCGGCACGGTGCTGGAGAAGCCTCGCCTGGGCCTTCAACAGATCGGCCTGACGGTCGAGGACCGTAGCCGGACCACCCTCACCTCCGGAGTCTCCGGCGCTCCCCACGTGGAGGTCCGTCCCCCGGGTCGCATCGGTCCAGACGTCCTTGAGCTGGCCTCCCGACCGCCGGTAGGCCGCCCAGGAGAGGATCAACGCCAGGATCGCCACGAGCAGCGCCAGCCGGGCCATACAGCCTCCTCCTTCGCTCCGGTTCCGTCCCCAGGCCATTCCGTAATTCCCCCGGACGATCTTACAGGCTCACGGGTTGCAGAGGCACCCCGGCGGACGATGGACGGATTGGAGGTCTGGGATGGATCAGCTCTGGTTTGGATTGCAGTGGCTCTTCGGCGCCGGGCAGGAGGCCAAGGACGTGGACGCCTTGCAGGTCTGCTTTCGGGCCGTCCTCGTCTACTTCTTCGGCTGGGCCATCCTGCGGATCGGCGGCAACCGCTTCCTGGGTCAGGAGACAGCCTTCGACGTGGTCCTCGGGTTCGTCCTGGGATCGGTGCTCAGCCGCGCCATCAATGGGTCGAGCACTCTCCTGCTGGCGCTCGTGGCCTCGGCGCTCCTGGTAGGGGTCCACCATATGCTGGCCTGGGCCACCTTCAAGTCCCAAACCCTGGGCGAGATCTTCAAGGGGCGCCCCCGCACGCTACTCCGCGACGGAGAGGTCGTCCCGGAGGAGATGCAGAGGCATCAGATCTCGGAGGGAGACCTGGACGAAACCCTGCGCCTGAACGGCCGGGTGGACGACCTCCATAAGGTCAAGGAGGCCCGCTTCGAGCGCAACGGCAAGATCAGCGTGGTCAAGAAGGAGGGCGAGCCCAGGGTCGTCGAGGTCCGGGTCGAGGCGGGGGTCCAGACGGTGCGGATCGAGATCGGCTGACCTCCGGCCTTGAAAAACTGCGCGACATACACTAAACTTTCCTTGACTCTCCCGCCATCAGTCTTCCGGCCCGGAAGCCCGGCGGGGGGAATTCCCTGAGCCAGCGCGGGCGTTCGGAGGGTTGACACGGCCCCCCCATCGCTCCGCGATCTGGTGACGGGGCCGAGATTCCAAGACTCAGGAGGACGTTTCCATGGCCACCGCGACCGTCGAGACTCTGCAGTTTCAAGCCGAAACCCGGCAGCTCCTCGACCTGATGATCCATTCGCTGTACTCGAACAAAGAGATCTTTCTCCGCGAGCTGATCTCGAACGCGTCCGACGCCCTCGACCGGCTCCGCTTCGAGGCGCTGACCAACCCCGAGCTTCTGGCCGGCGACGAGATGCTGGAGATCCGCCTCGACGCGGACCGCAAGAACCGCACGCTGACCATTTCCGACAACGGCATCGGCATGAGCCGCGAGGAGGTGATCGCCAACATCGGCACGATCGCCAAATCGGGCACCCGCGAGATGGTCGAGCGGCTGAAGCAGGGGGAGTCCAAGGAGACCATCGCCGAGATGATCGGCCAGTTCGGCGTCGGCTTCTACTCCTCGTTCATGGCCGCCGACCGCGTGACCCTGGTCACCCGGCGGGCCGGCGAGACCGCCGCCACCCACTGGGAGTCGACGGGGGACGGCACCTACACCGTCGAGGACGCCGAGAAGCCGGGCCGCGGCACCACCATCACCCTCCACCTCAAGCCCGAGGACAAGGACAACGGCGTCGACGACTTCTCGGACCGCTGGGTGATCAGCCGCGTCGTCCGCCGCTATTCGGACTTCGTCAGCTACCCGATCGTCCTCAAGGCCGAGAAGGACCCCGAGATCGAGGACCTCGCCAAGGAGAAGGAGACCGGCGAGAAGCCCGAGATGCCGCTGGAGGAGAAGGTCCTCAACTCGATGAAGCCGATCTGGACCCGATCGCAGTCCGAGGTCACCGAGGACGAGTACAAGGAGTTCTACCGCCACATCTCCCACGACTGGACCGAGCCGCTCAAGACCATCCCCTACCGGGCCGAGGGGCGGATCGAGTACCAGGCCCTGCTCTTCATCCCCTCCCAGGCGCCGTACGACCTCTATTACGTGGCCTCGAAGCCGGGGCTCCAGCTCTACGTCAAGCGCATCCAGATCATGGAGAAGTGCGAGGACCTGCTCCCCCACTATCTCCGCTTCGTGCGCGGCGTGGTCGATTCGCCCGACCTCCAGCTCAACGTCTCGCGCGAGATGCTGCAGCAGGACCGCTTCATCACCATGATCCGCAAGGGGCTGACCAAGAAGGTGCTCGACGTCCTGGAGGAGATGAAGGACAAGGACTCCGAGACCTACCTCAAGTTCTGGGCCGAGTTCGGCCGCGCCATCAAGGAGGGGACGAGCTCGGACTACGAGAACAAGGAGAAGCTGCTGGAGCTCCTCGTCTTCCCGTCGTCGAACGACCCCGAGAAGCTGACCACCCTCCGGGAGTACGTCTCGCGGATGAAGGACGGCCAGAACGAGATCTACTACCTGACCGGCGAGTCGCGCTCGCAGGTGGAGAATTCCCCCCACCTGGAGGCGTTCAAGGACAAGGGGTACGAGGTGCTCTACCTGGTCGACCCGGTGGACGAGCTGCTGACCCAGTCGCTCCACGAGTACGGTGGCAAGCGCCTGAAGTCGGTGGGCAAGGGGACGGTCTCGCTGGGCAACGAGGAGGAGAAGAAGCAGACCGAGGAGGAGCTGAAGGCGAAGGAGGAGGAGATGAAGCCTCTTCTGGAGCACCTCCAGAAGTCGCTCGACGAGTGGGTGAAGCAGGTCCGCCTGACCAACCGCCTCACCGCCTCGCCGGTCTGCCTGGTGGGGGCCGAGCACGACTACAGCCCGCAGCTCGAGAAGCTCCTCCAGAAGGGGAAGGGGGGCGGCCCCAAGCAGCGCCGCATCCTGGAGCTCAATCCGAAGCACGACATCCTCGGCCGGATGACCGAGCGCTTCGCGAAGGACCCCAACGATCCGCTGCTCGCCGACTACGCCTACCTGCTCTTCGGCTACGGCCTGATCGCCGAGGGGGGCGAGCTCCCCGACCCCGTGCGGTTCAACCGCGCGGTGGCGGATCTGATGATGCGGGCGTCGTAGGGGGCTGAGGCGTTCGGGGAAGCCTTGACTCCCGCCCAAAACGGCCCGCCGTCTCGATACGTCGTCTTGACTGTCGATACGGCGGGCTGAATATCGGTACGCCGGGCTGGATCTCCTTACGCAGGTCTGGACGCGGAAACGACCGGTCGCCGTAAGCCTATTCAGCCCGTCCTATTCATGAGTTGGCCTGGATATCGAGACGGCGGCCTGGATAAGCTCGCGACGCTCTGGATCTCGAGACGTCGCTCCGGACGGCGATACGACGGTCCGTCGGATCCACATCCAAGGCAACTCCTCTCTACGACGGCTTGGATGTCGAAACGACGCTCCAGCCAGTGGTACGGCGGTCTGGAGATCGACAGGACGTCTCAGATCTCAATACGGCAGCCTGGATGTCCAGAGGACGAGCCGTCGTATCCAGGCTCAAACCGTCGTAGCGCCACTCAAGCCGCCGCGTCGATACGGCGGGCCGCATACCGGTCCGGCAAGCCAGAGCAGGAGGCGACGGAGCATCGCGCCGAGATCACCTACCGGATCGCCGCGCGGCAAAATGCCCTACCCGCGGAGAAGTCTGCAGAGCCCTCCTAAGGCGCTACGACTAACCGGACGTATCGATCGAGCAGTCGGACAGCCTCAGGCGCCGCCGGCTACGGCCGCGAGAGCTGGCTCGCTCCGGCTGACCGGCACCGTCCCGAACCGCCTCTCCCGCCGCGAAAACTCGCGCACGGCCTCCGCCAGATCCACCGCCGAGAAGTCCGGCCACATGCGTTCCGTGAAGACCAGCTCGGCGTAGGCGCACTCCCAGAGCAGGAAGTCCGAGAGCCGCTTCTCGCCGCCGGTGCGGATCAGGAGGTCGACGTCCGGCACGGGGAGGCCGTCGTGGGGGTCGGCCAGCAGGCGGGCGAAGGCCTCGCGGGAGGGCTCGCCCCCTCGCAGGCGGGCGGCGGCGCGGAGGATGGCGTCGCGCGCCGAGTAGTCGACCGCGATGCGCAGCAGGAAGCGGTTCGCGGTGGCCGTCCGTGCCTCCGCCTCCTCGATCACCCGCACCAGGCCGGGAGAGAGCCGGTCCCGCCGGCCGATCACCGAGATGCGCACGCCGTTCTCCGCGCACTTGGCCGACTCCGCCGTGAGATAGCTCCGGAAGAGGCGCATCAGGGCGCGGACCTCCACGTCCGGACGCTTCCAGTTGTCCGAGGAGAAGGCGAAGAGGGTGAGCGTGCCGACCCCGAGATCCCGCGCCACCTCGACCGTCCGCCGCACCGCCTCGACCCCCGCCACGTGCCCCGCCGTCCGCGGACGGCCCCGCTGGAGCGCCCAGCGGCCGTTGCCGTCCATGATGATGGCGACGTGGAGTCCCGGGGACCTCATCGCGCCGCCTCCGCCCGTTTGGAGGGCCGATTGAGCTGGGCCAGGATGTCCGACTGACCCCGCATCCGCGCGAGGAGCCGCGCCACGACGCCCTTCCAGGAGTGGGCGAGGCGTAGGTCCGGCGCCTTGTGCAGCAGAGCCAGGGTGACCCGCCGGTTGCCGGTCGTCATCGCATAGGTGAGCGTCGTCTCTCCCCCCGGCTGCGTGACGTGGGGGTCGGCGCCGGCGGCGAGGAGGGCGTCCACGATCCGCGGCTCCCCTTGCGCGCAGGCCAGCATCAAGGGGGTGATCCCATGGCTGCGGGATGCGCCGGCGTCGACCTGGGCCCCGGCGGCGATCAGGGCGCGGACGGCCTCGAGCCGCCCCTTGTGGACCGCGTGGTGGAGCGGCGTCCAGCCGTTCGGCCCCTCGTCCCGCAGATCGGGATCGGCCCCCTCGCGGACCAGCTCGCGGATCACGTCCGTCCGCCCGGTGCGGGCCGCCCAGTCGAGGGGGGTGAAGCCGTGCCCGTCCGTGGCGTTCAGCCCGCCCCTCAGCCGCACCTCCCGCCGCAGCTCCTCGAGGAAGCCGGCGGACGCCGCCTTTTCCAGCGGAGATTCGGGACGCGCCCGCGGCAGCAGCGTGGTCAGGGTCCAGAACGCCCCCGCCGCCAGGACGGCGAGCGCCAGAGCGATCGAAGCCAGAATCCGGATCTTCACGTCAGCCCTCCGATAAATGACTTTGTCACGCAAAGTTGACGGACGCGGAACGGCCCGGGCTCAACCCTCGCGGGTGGCCTGGATGATCGCCTCCATGTGGTCCAGATAGCGCTCCAGCGCCTGCCGGCCGGGAGCGGTGAGCCGGTATTCCGTCTTGGGCATCCGCCCCTCGAAGTACTTCTCGCAGGTGACGTACCCCGCCTCCTCCAGCTTGCGGGCGTGGACGCTCAGGTTGCCGTCGGTCGTCTTGAGCAGCTTCTTGAGGTCGTTGAAGCTCAGGTGGTCGTTGACCGCGAGAGCGCTGACGATCCCCAGGCGCATCCGCTCGTGGATGACGCGGTCGAGGTCCAGCGCCGTCTGGGGGGCGGGAGCGTGGACGGCCACGTCCGCCTCCTCCTCGGCGCCGCCGTCGTCGTGCTTGAGCGCCCTAGCCACCGTGCCTCCAGGCGATCAGGATGCCGAAGACGATGTGCAGCCCGCCGAAGCCGCCCGCGAGCAGGGCGTCGCGCCAGACCGGCGGAGCGACCAGCGCGAAGGTGCCCAGCGCCATGAAGGCCATCCCCATCACCGGCACGGTGCGCACCGAGAAGGCGCCGCCGGTCACCACGCCCGTGCCGTAGAGGAGGAGCCAGAGCCCCGGAAGGGAGGCCACGTTGCCGGAGAAGAAGAGCACCGGCGTCAACAGAGCCCCGGCGATCAGCGGGGGGAAGAGCCCGAGGGCGAACCGGCGGCCGGGCTTCGAGAACAGGCTCTGCTCGGACCGCCGCGCCTTCCAGGCGATGGCCGCGGCAGTGACTAGGAATCCGACCAGGCCGTCCCAGAGCCAGACCTGGAGCCACCCCCAGGCCGTCTGCTGGCGGGAGGCGATCCCGGCCGCGGCCAGCGCCGTCAACCCGACCAGCACCTCCCCGATCCCCGACACCGCCGTGAAGAAGGCCGCCCCCTCCATGGTCTCGCGGATGAACCGCAGGTTGTCCATGGCCCGCAGATGGAGGGCCGGGGGAGGGACGAGCCGGGGTCGGGCGGGCTGCGGATCGGCCATGGAGGGAATCTACGCCTGGGCTTTCTAAACGTCAAGTACTTTTTGGGACAAAGTTGAACCGGGCGGCCACACAGGGCCGCCCCTACAAGATCAGACCCCCTTCCTCCCCGCCCGCTTCTTCGCCATCGCCGACACCATCCCGACCATCCCCATCAGCCCCATGGACTTGCCCATGGAGAGCTCGCGGCCGAAGACGCGGTAGACCACGTCCTGCGGCACCTGGGCGACCTGGTCGAGGGGGGCGCCGGAGAGGGAATCCCCGAGGATCACCGCCATCGCCTTGGCGGAGATCCCCTGGGGGTTCTCGACGGCGAAGTGAAAGTCGAGGGTGCCGTCCGGCCGCTCCTCGGTGAAGACGAAGGCCTCCGACTCGCAGGCCGGGACCCGGTGCTCCTCGCCGAAGGGCCGCCGCGCGATCCTCTGCGGCACCTCCTCGAAACGGCCGGCGAGGTCGATCAGGAGCTGGATCCGCTCGTTGCGGTCGGGGACCATCTCGAGCGTCTCCAGCGTGTCGGTCAGTTTTTCCGGTGCTGCCATGCAAGCTCCCCCGGGACGGTCCTCAGCGCTCGATGGGGACGCCCACCAGGTTCCCCCACTCCGTCCAGCTTCCATCATAGTTCCGGACCTTGTCGAAGCCCAGGAGGTTGGTGAGCACGAACCAGGTGTGGCTGCTGCGCTCGCCGATGCGGCAGTAGACGATGACGTCGTCCCCCGGCTTGATCTTCGCGTCGTTCTCATAGAGGGAGCGCAGCTCGGCCCCCGTCTTGAACGTGCCGTCGTCGGGGTTGATCGCCTTCGCCCAGGGGACGCTCGCCGCCCCGGGGATGTGGCCGCCGCGCAACGCCCCCTCGTTCGGGTACTCCGGCATGTGGAGCTTCTTGCCGGTGTACTCGTCGGGGCTGCGCACGTCGACCAGCGGCTTCTTCGCCTCGAGGTGCTCCAGCACCTGGTCGCGGAAGGCGCGGATCTTCTTGTC
>Ga0308175_100002228_pt1 | contig 13215 bp, 9 predicted proteins | sample PhyCR1_3_FD_203893 | JGI IMG/M metagenome (GOLD analysis project Ga0308175, IMG submission 203893) | Soil microbial communities from UC Gill Tract Community Farm, Albany, California, United States - DLSLS.C.R1 | ecosystem: Environmental > Terrestrial > Soil > Agricultural land | place: USA...
GGCCTTCTCGACGGCCTCCTCGGGGGTGCGGAACGTCAGCACCGACAGCACCGGGCCGAAGATCTCCTCGCGGGCGATCCGGTGTGCCTGGGAGACGCCGGTGAAGACGGTGGGCGGGAACCAGTAGCCGTGCGCGGGCAGCGCACAGGAGGGCGACCACCGCTCGGCGCCCTCGGCCTCGCCGGCGTCGGAGAGCTCACGGATCCGCGTCAGCTGGGCCGCGGAGTTGATCGCGCCGACGTCGGTGTTCTTGTCCAGCGGGTCGCCCACGCGCAGCGTGGCCATCCGGCGCTTGAGCCGGGCCAGCACGTCCTCGGCGACCGACTCCTGGACCAGCAGGCGGGAGCCGGCGCAGCACACGTGACCCTGGTTGAAGAAGATGCCGTTGACGACCCCCTCGACGGCCTGGTCGACGGGGGCGTCGTCGAACACGATGTTCGCGGCCTTGCCGCCGAGCTCCAGCGTGACCCGCTTGCCGGTCCCCGCGACCGTCCGGGCGATCTGGCGGCCTACCTCGGTGGAGCCGGTGAAGGCGACCTTGTCGACGCCGGGATGGGCGACGACGGCACGGCCGGTCCCGCCGGCTCCGGTCACGATGTTGACCACGCCCGGGGGCAGCTCGGCCTGCTGGCAGATCTCCGCGAACAGCAGCGCGGTCAGCGGCGTGGTCTCGGCCGGCTTGAGCACGACCGTGTTGCCGCAGGCGAGCGCGGGGGCCACCTTCCACGCCAGCATCAGCAGCGGGAAGTTCCAGGGGATCACCTGCCCGGCGACGCCCAGCGGCTGCGGGGCGACCCCGGCCGTCGACAGCCCGGCGTGCTCGAGCTTGTCGGCCCAGCCGGCGTAGTAGAAGAACCACTGGGCGGCCAGGGGGACGTCCACGTCGCGTGACTCGCGGATCGGCTTGCCGTTGTCGACCGACTCCAGCACGGCCAGCTCGCGGCTGCGCTCCTGGAGGATCCGGGCGATCCGGAAGAGGTACTTGGCGCGCTCGCGTCCCGGGAGCCGCGACCACACGCGGGTGTACGCCCGGCGGGCGGCGGCGACGGCTCGGTCGACGTCCTGGGCGGCCGCCTCCGCGACCTCCGCCAGGACCTCCTCGGTCGCGGGGTTCACGGTCTTGAACGAGCCGCCGTCGACGGCGTCGACGAACTCCCCGCCGACGAACAGGCCGTACGACGACCGGATGTCCACGACCGAGCGGGACTCCGGCGCGGGCGCGTAGGCGAACACCTCGGCCGGGCCGGACCGGGTCGGGACCGGGGCGTCCTCGGGGTGGGTCACGGCGATCAGTCCAGGGTCACGTAGTCGGGGCCGGTGTAGCGGCCGGTGGACAGCTTCGTGCGCTGCATCAGCAGGTCGTTGAGCAGGCTGGAGGCGCCGAAGCGGAACAGGCCCGGGTCGAGCCAGTCCGGACCGGCGACCTCGTTGACCATGACGAGGTACCTCACCGCGTCCTTGGCGGTGCGGATCCCGCCGGCCGGCTTCACGCCCACGGTGGTGCCGGTCGCGTCGCGGAAGTCGCGGACCGCCTCGACCATCACCATCGTGACCGGCAGCGTCGCGGCCGGCTGCACCTTGCCGGTGGAGGTCTTGATGAAGTCCGCCCCCGCCAGCATCGCCAGCCAGGAGGCGCGCCGGACGTTGTCGTAGGTGGCCAGCTCACCCGTCTCGAGGATCACCTTGAGGTGCGCACGGGTCCCGTCGGGTCGTGCGCACGCCTCGCGGACGGCCACGACCTCCTCGAGGACGCGCAGGTAGCGGCCGCAGAGGAAGGCGCCCCGGTCGATCACCATGTCGACCTCGTCGGCGCCGTCGGCCACCGCCTGGCGCACGTCGGCCAGCTTCACCTCGAGGGTGGACCGCCCCGACGGGAACGCCGTGGCCACCGACGCGACGTGCACGCCGCTGCCGCCGAGCGCCTGCCGCGCGGTCGCCACGAGGTCGGGGTAGACGCACACGGCGGCCGCCGCCGGGCAGCCCGGGTCGAGCGGGTCCGGGCGCATGGCCTTGGCGCAGAGCGCGCGGACCTTGCCCGGGGTGTCCTGACCCTCCAGCGTGGTGAGGTCGACCATCCGGATCGCGAGGTCCAGCGCGAACGCCTTCGCGGTCGTCTTGATCGAGCGGGTCGCCAGCGTGGCGGCGCGGGCCTCGGCACCGACCTGGTCCACCCCTGGGAGGCCGTGCAGGAAGCGGCGCAGCGTGGCGTCGGAGCTCGTGGCGTCGTCCAGCCGCGCCGGCAGCGGGGTCCCCGGGTGCACGGTCTGCGTCACGCGGTCAGCATAGGTGGGTCGCGACGCGGTCACCGAACCCGCCGGTCCCGCGGCACAATTCCTCCATGGACCGCACCCCACGGCACGACGCCGACGACGAGCCGGTCGAGCGCTTCGCCCCGACCACCGGGCTGGTCGTCGGCTGGACCGGCATCCTGGTGGCGGTGCTGGTGATCGGCTGGGTGCTGCTGCGGGCGCACTCGGCCGCGGGGCTGCGGGTGGCGCTCGCCGCCCTGTTCGCGGCCGTGCTGGTCTGGGTCACCCAGATGCGTCCCCGGGTGACGGCCTACCGCCGGTACCTGCTGATGCGCGGCAGCCTGCGCGACGTCGCGGTGCCCTACCTCGCCGTCGAGCAGGTCACGATGGGCCAGACCCTCAACGTGTGGGCGGGCGGCCGCCGCTACGTGTGCGTGGGGATCGGCAAGTCCCTCGGGTACGACGTGCGCCAGCGGATGCGCGCGCACAACACCGGCGGCGTTCTCGGCACCAACCGGGTGATCGACCCGAGCGGTCTGGGGGAGGCCACCCCGCGCGGCCCGGACATCAGCTACCAGTCCTTCGTGATGACCCGGATCGACGACCTCGTCAAGGAGGCCCGCGCCCGGCGCCGTCCGGACCAGCGGCCCTCCCCGGACGAGACGGCGGTGCGTCCGTCGTACGCCGTGCCGGAGGTGGTGGCGCTGGTGGTCACGGGCGTGGCTCTGGTGGCCAGCCTGCTGGCGTGACTACAAGCCGAGCGCCTCGCCGACGTCGTGGCGGATCGCGTCGAGGCGCCCGGCCGCGGCGATCCTGGCGGCGGTGACCCCGTCCTCCTCGCCGGGCTCCGCGGCGGTCACCACCTCCAGGTAGCACTTGACCTTCGGCTCCGTCCCGGACGGGCGCACGACGACCCGGGACGCCTCCGCGAGGCGGAACCGCAGCCCCTCGGTCGGCGGCAGGCCGTCCACACCGGCGGCCAGGTCGTCGACGGCGGTCACGGCCAGGCCGCCCAGCGCCGTGGGTGGCGCCGTCCGCAGCCGGTCCATCGCCGCGGCGACCCGCCGCGGGTCGTCCACCCGGACCGAGAGCTGGTCGGTCGCGTGGACGCCGTGCTCGCGGGCGATGTCGTCGAGCCGGTCGGTCAGCGAGCGGCCCTCGGCGCGGAGCCGGGCGGCCAGGTCGGCCACGAGCAGCAGCGCGGAGACGCCGTCCTTGTCACGGACCAGCCGGGGGGCGACGCAGTAGCCGAGCGCCTCCTCGTAGCCGAACGCGAGCCCCTCCACGCGGCCGATCCACTTGAAGCCGGTGAGCGTCCGCGCGTGCGGGCGCCCGTGCGCGGCGGCGAGCACCCCCAGCAGCGAGGAGGAGACGATCGAGCTGGCGTAGACCCCGGGGACACCCGAGCGCAGCAGCAGGTCGCCGAGCAGTGCCCCCACCTCGTCGCCGCTCAGCATCCGCCAACCGTGCGACCCGGGCACCGCGACCGCGCACCGGTCGGCGTCGGGGTCGTTGGCGAGCACCACGTCGGCCTCGACCTCGGCCGCCAGGCGCATGGCCAGGTCCATCGCGCCGGGCTCCTCCGGGTTGGGGAAGGCCACGGTCGGGAAGTCCGGGTCCGGCTCTGCCTGGGCCGGCGTCACGTGCGCGGCCGGGAACCCGGCCCGGTCGAGGACCCGCGCGACGGTGTCCCCGCCGACGCCGTGCAGCGGGGTGTAGACGGCGGTCAGCTCGCGCGGACCCGGCCCCACGAGGGCGGCGACGGCGTCGAGGTAGCGCTCCAGGACCTCCTCGCCGAGGCGCTCCCACGTGTCGCCGAGCGGGACGTCGGCGAGTGTCCCCACGGCGTCGATGTGCGCGGCGATCTGCGCGTCGGCCGGCGGCACGATCTGGCAGCCGTCACCGAGGTAGACCTTGTAGCCGTTGTCCTGGGGCGGGTTGTGCGAGGCGGTCACCATCACCCCCGCGACACAGCCCAGCGCGCGGATCGCGTAGGCCAGCACCGGCGTTGGCAGCGGTCTCGGCAGCACCAGCGCGTGCAGGCCCGCGCCCTCCACCACCGCGGCGGTGTCCTCGGCGAAGACGTCGGACATCCGCCGGGCGTCGTACCCGACCACGACGGTGTCGCCGGCGCCGGCCCCCTGGCCGCGCAGGTACGACGCGAGGCCGGCCGCCGCTCGCAGCACCACGACTCGGTTCATCCGCCGGGGCCCCGCGCCCAGCGCGGCGCGCAGGCCGGCCGTGCCGAACTCCAGGCGGCCGTCGAAGCGGTCGGCGAGGTCGGCCGCCTCACGACCGTCGGGGTCGCGCTCCGCCGCCGCGACGAGCGCCCGGAGCTCCGTGCGGGTCCGCTCGTCGGGGTCCTCGGCGGCCCACGTGCGCGCGGCGTCCAGCAGCCCCGTCACGCGACGACCGCCCGGTCCAGCGCCGGTCGCACGTACGCCTCGCTGGCGTGGGGACCGCCGACGTGCGCGGCCTCCGCCTCGTCGCGCGGGGGATCGGTCGGGACCCGTGCGGCGAAGCGCTCGGCGTCGTCCTCCGGGTGGTAGCCGAGCGCCCGGCCCGGCTCGAGGTCCCACCAGCCGCGCGTGTTGGCGGAGACGCCGTGGAGCACGGCGAAGCCCGGGTCCGGGGCGGTCAGGCACGCGTCGAGCATCCGCACCGCATCGTCGTGGGACAGCCAGGTCGACAGGGCGCGGACGGTCTCCGGCTGGGCCAGGAAGCTGCCGATGCGGGCCGCCACGGCGTCGATGCCGTGGCGGTCGGCGTACAGGCTGAGCAGCGCCTCGGCCGCCACCTTCGCAACGCCGTAGAAGGTGTCGGGCCGGGGCCGGACCGCGAGGTCGAGCAGGTCGCGGCGGGGGGTGCGCCCGACGGCGTGGTTGCTGCTCGCGTAGACGATCCGGGGGACGCCGTGGCGCACCATCGCGTCGAGCAGCGAGGCCGTGGTGACCACGTGCGACTCGAGCGCCTCCGGCAGCGAGCTCTCGGTGGGACGTCCCGCCAGGTGCACGACCGCGTCGAGGCCGCCGCCGCGGACCAGCTCCTCGAAGACCGCCTCGACCGCGTCGGTGTCTGCGCAGTCGGCGGTGAACCAGCGACCGGTGAAGCCCTCGGGCTCCGGCACCCGGTCGAGCCCGGAGACGGTGTGGCCGCGGTCGAGGAGCCCGGGACAGGCCACCGTGCCGATGCTCCCGGCGGCGCCGGTGACGAGTACGCGCATGCGGTGCAGGCTAGTGCCTGGTGCTCCTGCGGCCCCGCCGCAGACGGGTCGGAGGCGGGTCAGAGCCGGGGCACCACCCGGCCCAGCAGCCGGCCCATGCGCGCCGCCGCGTCGCGGCCCGCGGCGAGCACCTCCCGGTGGTCCAGCGGCCGGCCGCTGATGCCGGCGGCGAGGTTGGTGACCAGCGAGATGCCCAGCACCTCGACGCCGGCCTCCCGCGCGGCGATCGCCTCCAGCGTGGTCGACATCCCCACGAGGTCGCCGCCGATGGCGCGGACCATGCGGATCTCGGCCGGTGTCTCGTAGTGCGGGCCGGGGAACTGCACGTAGACGCCCTCGTCGAGGTCCGGCTCGACCTCCCGGCACAGGGCGCGCAGCCGGCTGCTGTAGAGGTCGGTGAGGTCGACGAACGTGGCTCCCTCGAGCGGGGAGCACCCGGTGAGGTTGACGTGGTCGCTGATCAGCACCGGGGTGCCGGGCTGCCACGACTCCCGCAGGCCGCCGCAGCCGTTGGTCAGGACCACGACCCGGCAGCCCGCCGCGGCTGCGGTCCGCACGCCGTGCACCACCGGCGCCACGCCCCGCCCCTCGTAGAGGTGGGTGCGGCCCAGGAAGACCAGCAGCCGCCGATCGCCGGCCATCACCGAGCGGACCCGGCCCGCGTGGCCGGGGACGGCGGGCGCGGCGAAGCCGGGCAGGTCGGCCAGCGCCAGGTCGGCGGTCACCTCGCCGAGGGCGTCCGCGGCCGGCAGCCACCCGGAGCCGAGCACGACCGCGACGTCGTGCCGGTCCACGCCGGTGCGCTCGCGCAGCAGGTCCGCCGCCATGGCGGCGAGCGCCGCGGGGTCGGCGGGTCCGGGCGGTTCGGCGGGGTCGGGCGGTTCGGCGGGGTCGGCGGGCTGGTGCGTCACGCGCGGCACCCTACCGGCGTACGACGGGCGGGGTCAGAGCCCGACGGACCGGCAGGGCCGGGCACGCAGCGCGGCCACGTAGTCCTGCGGCGCGTCCGCGGCCTCGGCCGCGTCGGCGAGGATGCCGAGGTAGCCGGCGGAGGGCATCCCGCCCTCGAAGGCGTCGAGCACGTAGACCCAGGCGAGCACCTCCCCGACGAGGGTGTGCACGCGCACCTTCATCCGCCGGTAGAGCCCGGTGTCGGCGCTCTCGAGGCTGTCGAGGTGCACGGAGTCCTCGGGCGTCACGTCGTACACGGCGACGAAGACCTGCTCGAGCGGGTCCTCCACGACCGTCGCGAGCGCGCCGTCCCAGCCGTGGTCCTCGCCGCCGAAGGTGAGCCGCCAGCCGACCAGCCAGCCGGTCCCGCGCAGTGGGGAGTGCGGGCACCGCGCGCCCATCCGGGCCGGGTCCATGTTCGACCCGAAGGCGGCGTACAGCGTCACGGCCGCAGCCTAGTCGCACGGGAACGGCCCTTCTTTGCGAGGATGGCCGGGTGAATCGCGTGGTGGTGGTCGGAGGCGGGCCCGGCGGGTACGAGGCGGCACTGGTTGCGGCGCAGCTGGGCGCGGACGTCACGGTGGTCGACACCGACGGCGTCGGCGGGTCGGCGGTGCTCACCGACTGCGTGCCCAGCAAGACCCTGATCGCCACCGCCGAGCTGCTCACCGACCTGGAGGAGGCGGCCGAGCTCGGGATCCGCCTGGCCGGCGGTGCGGGGACCCCCCGGGCGGACCTGCACCGCGTCAACGACCGCGTGAAGCGGCTCGCGCTGGCGCAGTCCTCCGACATCGAGAGCCGGCTCGTCGGCGAGGGGGTCCGGGTGCTGCGGGCGCGCGGGCGGCTCGACTCCTCGGACGGGACCGGGCGGGCCGTGCTGCGGGTCGGCGCCACCGGTGCCGACGGCACGGAGGAGACGCTCGAGGCGGAGGCGGTGCTCCTCGCGACGGGGGCGGCGCCGCGGACGCTGCCCACCGCGCAGCCCGACGGGGAGCGGATCCTCACGTGGGAGCAGGTCTACGACCTGCGCGAGGTCCCCGAGAAGCTCGTCGTGGTGGGCTCCGGGGTCACCGGCGCCGAGTTCGCGAGCGCCTACAACGCGCTGGACGTCGACGTCACGCTGGTCTCCAGCCGGGACCGGGTGCTCCCCGGTGAGGACGCCGACGCGGCGCGGGTCCTGGAGGAGGTCTTCGAGCGCCGCGGGATGACGGTGCTGGGGCGGTCCCGCATGCAGTCCGTCGAGCGGCGCGGTGACACGGTCGTGGTGACGCTGACCGACGGCCGCACCGTCGAGGGGTCGCACTGCCTGCTGGCCCTGGGCTCGGTCCCGAACACCGCCGGGATCGGCCTCGAGGAGGCCGGCGTCACCCTCGGCCCCGGGGGCTTCGTCGACGTGGACCGGGTCTCGCGGACCTCGGCGCGAGGCGTGTACGCCGCCGGCGACTGCACCGGCGTGCTGATGCTGGCCTCGGTGGCGGCGATGCAGGGCCGGATCGCCATGTGGCACTTCCTCGGCGACGCCGTGGCCCCGATCGACCTGCGCACGGTCTCCTCCAACGTCTTCACCGCCCCCGAGATCGCCACCGTCGGGTGGACCCAGTCGGCGGTGGACGCCGGCGAGGTCGACGCCGAGTGCCAGATGCTGCCGCTGGCGGGCAACGCCCGAGCCAAGATGCAGGGCGTGCGGGACGGGTTCGTCAAGCTGTTCGCCCGGCCGGGGACGGGGATCCTCGTGGGCGGCGTCGTGGTCGGACCCCGCGCCTCCGAGCTGATCTTCCCGGTCTCGATCGCGGTCTCGATGTCGATGACCGTCGACCAGCTGGCGCACGCCTTCACGGTGTACCCGTCGATGAGCGGGTCCGTCGCCGAGGCGGCCCGCCGGTTGCACCGGGTCCAGCCGTAGGCGGGGCGCGGCGCCGGTTTACCAGGGGCCCCTGGTAAACCGGCACACCCCTGCCGTTGCAACAGCAGGGGTGTGCCGGTTCTGTCGGGGGTGTGCGGGCTCGGCCACGAGGTCAAATGTCGAAGCCGCCGAAGTCCCCACCGCCGAAGTCCCCGCCGCCGAAGTCCCCGCCGCCGAAGTCCCCGCCGCCCCAGCCGCCGCCGTCACCGCCGCCGGAGTCGCCCCAGCCACCCCCGCCGTCGTCGTAGCCCCCGTCGCCGCCGGAGTCGCCACCGTCGCCGGACTCACCGGAGTCGCCACCGTCACCCGAGTCGCCACCGTCACCCGGGTCGCCGTCGTAGCCGTCCCCGTCCCCACCCTCCCAGGCGTCCCCGCCCATCCAGCCGGGCGAGAGCATGCCGAGCAGGAGGAAGGACGGCAGCAGCCCCGAGCCGAGGTACCCGCCGAAGTAGCCGGAGGCCCAGGGCGTGTAGGCGGGACCCGCCTGCCAGTACGGCACCCGGCCGACGCCCTGGGGGACGGTGCGGACGTCGGGCTCGGCGCCCTGCGCGAGCCGGTCGGCGTCGGCGGCGCAGACGGGGATCCGCCGGGCCCGGCCGCCGGGCGGGGCCCACTCCACGTCGTCGACCGAGGGGCCGTGCGCGGGGTTGAAGAAGCACGGCGGCCGGCGCGCCGGCAGCGGCCGACCCGCCACCCGTGCCCGGACACAGGCCACCGCGTACCGACCGTCCTCGAGCGCCTCCGTCACGTGCCGGAGCTCCTCGGCACGGGTGACCCGGCCCAGCGACTCCTTGGCGGCCTCGTAGGAGTCCAGGGCCCGCTGGTAGTCCTGCCGGGTCGCCTCGTCCATCGTCTCGACGAGCATGTCGTCGTCGAGGCGACGCAGCTCCTCCCCGAAGCGGGTGACGTCCTCGTCGGCCACCGAGCGGACACCGGCCAGGTCGTCGGCGCGGCGCTGCTCGACCGCCCGACGCTCCTCGGCACGGGTCCGCGCCCGCATCACGACGACGACGACCACGACGACGGCGAGGACCAGCCAGAACTCCATGCCCAGACCGTACGGGGCGACGTCGCGTCGGTGACAACTACAGCGGTGTTGTTCGACGACGGCCGGGACAGGACCGCCTCAGCCGTGGTGTCCTGTCCCAGTTGTCCCGTTGATCCCACCAGACGCTCGTGCCGGGACACCGGCACCGGAGAGGAACGCATGCGCGCCCGTCGTACGCTGTGGGCCGCCGCGGCGGTCGCCGCGGCCGCCCTGCTGGTCCCCGCCCTCACCGACGGCGTCGCCTCGGCCGACGGGGTGGGAGTCGACCAGTCGTACCCGGTTCCGGCGAGCGGCGTCCTGACCCTGCACGGTCACGGCTACGGCCACGGCCACGGCATGTCGCAGTACGGCGCGTACGGCGCCGCGAGACAGGGCCTGGACCACCGGGAGATCCTGGACTTCTACTACCCCGGCACGTCATGGGGCCACGACAACGGGCCGGTGCGGGTGCTGGTCACCGAGGACACCACCCGCGACCTCGTCGTCAGCCCGGCCCGCGGGCTCCGGGTGCGGGACATGAAGGCCAAGGTGGTCTACCGGCTGCCCGCCATCTCCGGCGTACGACGCTGGCGGCTGAACGTGGACGCGGGCCGGACCGTCCTCGGCTACCTGACGGGGACCTGGCACCGGTACCGCCCCGGCGGCCACGACGCCTTGCAGGGCGACGGCCGGATCGGGGCGGACGAGCCGCTCACGCTGTGGACCCCGTCGGGCAGCCGCACCTACCGCGGCCAGCTGCGTGCGGCCTCGCCCTCGCCCGGCTCGAGCGAGCGCGACACCGTCGACGTCGTGTCCCTCGACAACTACGTCCGCGGAGTGGTCCCGGCGGAGATGCCCACCTCGTGGAGTGCCGAGGCGGTGCAGGCCCAGGCGGTCGCGGCCCGGACCTACGCGGCGTGGTCCCGCGACCAGTACCCGGACCGCTCGTGGCAGGTGTGCGACACCTCCGCCTGCCAGGTCTACCGCGGCGTCGACGCCGAGGACAGCCGTGGCAACGCCGCGGTGACGGCCACGGCGGGACAGGTCCTGACCTTCGACGGCTCGGCGGCGTTCACCCAGTTCTCCGCCAGCGACGGCGGCTGGATGGCAGCCGGCAGCCGGCCGTACCTGGTCGCCCGGGCCGACCCCTACGACGGGTTCGCCGGCAACCCGGTGCACTCGTGGACGGCGAGCCTCAGCGCCGCGCGCGTGCACGACGCGTACCCCGCCATCGGCCGGCTGCGCCGCCTCCACGTGACCCGCCGCGACGGTCACGGCCAGTGGGGCGGCCGGGTGCTCACCGTCGTCCTCGACGGCACGAAGCAGGACGTGACGCTCTCCGGTGACACCTTCCGGTCCCGGTTCGGCCTCCGGTCGACCTGGTACGCCGCCTGAGCGACGTCAGGAGGAGGACAGCTCCAGGACGAGGTCGCCGCCCACCACCTGCTGGGTGGCCGCCACGGCGACCCGGGCGACGGTCCCGGCCACCGGCGCCGTGATCGCGGCCTCCATCTTCATCGCCTCGATCGTGGCGACCGTGGCACCGGCGTCCACGGCGTCGCCCTCGGCGACGACCACGGAGACCACCCCGTCGAACGGCGCCGCGACGTGCCCGGGACGGCCGGGGTCGGCGCGCTCCGTGGTCGGTGCGTCGGCGGCCACCGACCGGTCCCGGACGCTCACCGGGCGCAGCTGCCCGTTGATCGTGCACATGACGGTCCGGAGTCCGCGCTCGTCGGCGTCGCTGATGGCCTGCAGCCCGAGGATCAGGCGCTTGCCCTCCTCGAGGTCCACCGCGTGCTCCTGGCCGGGGCGCAGCCCGTAGAGGTAGTCGGTCGTGGCGAGCACCGACACGTCGCCGTACTTCTGCCGGGACTCGGTGAACGCCGCCGTCGGTCCGGGGAACAGCAGGGTGTTGAGGGTGGGCCGGGTCGCCGAGCGCAGGCCCTCGCGCTGCTCCTCGTCGAGCTCGGCGACCACGGACCTGACGGCCCGCCCCGCCAGGGCCTTGCTGCGGAACGGCTCCGGCCAGCCGCCGGGCGGGTCCCCGAGCTCGCCGGAGAGGAAGCCGATGACGGAGTCGGGCACGTCGAACCGGCCCGGCTCTGCCTCGAACTCCGCCGGGTCGGCCCCCACCGCGACGAGGTGCAGCGCCAGGTCGCCGACCACCTTCGACGACGGCGTGACCTTGACGACGTTGCCGAGGATCCGGTTCGCGGCGGCGTACATGTCCTCGATCTGCTCGAACTTCTCGCCCAGGCCCAGGGAGACCGCCTGCTGGCGCAGGTTCGACAGCTGACCGCCGGGGATCTCGTGGGTGTAGACCCGGCCGGTCGGGGACGCCAGCCCGGACTCGAACGGCGCGTAGACGCGGCGGGTGGCCTCCCAGTAGGGCTCCAGGTCGCAGACGGCGTCGAGGTCGAGGCCGGTCGCGCGGTCCGTTTGGTCGGTGGTGGCGACGAGGGCCGAGAGGGCCGGCTGCGACGTCGTACCCGCCATCGCCGCGCAGGCGGCGTCGACCGCGTCGACCCCGGCGTCGATCGCCGCGAGCAGGGTGGCCAGCTGACCGCCGGGGGTGTCGTGGGTGTGCAGGTGCACCGGCAGGTCGAACCGCTCGCGCAGCGCCCCGACCAGGGTGCGGGCCGCGGGTGCCCGCAGCAGCCCGGCCATGTCCTTGATGGCCAGCACGTGCGCCCCGGCGTCGACGATGCGCTCCGCGAGGCGGAGGTAGTAGTCGAGGGTGTAGAGCCGCTCGTCGGGCGAGGACAGGTCGCCGGTGTAGCACAGCGCCACCTCGGCGACCGCCGTTCCCGTCGCCCGGACCGCCTCGATGGCCGGCCGCATCTGCTCCACGTCGTTGAGGGCGTCGAAGACCCGGAACACGTCGATGCCGGTGGTGGCCGCCTCCTGCACGAACGCCTCGGTGACCTCGGTGGGGTACGGCGTGTAGCCCACCGTGTTCCGGCCGCGCAGCAGCATCTGCAGGCAGATGTTCGGCGCCGCCTGGCGCAGTGCCGCGAGCCGCTCCCACGGGTCCTCGGACAGGAACCGCAGCGCCACGTCGTACGTCGCTCCTCCCCACGCCTCGAGGCTCCACAGCTGCGGCGTCGTGCGTGCGACGTGGCCGGCGACCGCCAGCAGGTCGCGCGTGCGCACCCGCGTGGCGAGCAGGGACTGGTGCGCGTCGCGGAACGTCGTGTCGGTCACCGCCACCGCCCGCTGCTCGCGAAGCGCTCGTGCGAACGCCTGGGGGCCGGCGGCCAGCAGCGCCTGGCGGGACCCGTCCGGCGGCGGCACGGCCAGGTCCACGTGCGGCAGCTTGGTGGCGGGGTCCACGGTGACCGGCGGGTCACCGTACGGGCGGTTGACGGTCACGTCCGCCAGGTACCCCAGCAGCTTGGTGCCGCGGTCGGCGGAGGACCGCGCCGTCAGCAGCTGCGGGTGCGACTCGATGAAGCCGGTGGTCAGGCGGCCGGCACGGAAGTCGGCGTCGTCGAGGACCGCCTGCAGGAACGAGATGTTCGTGGAGACGCCGCGGACCCGGAACTCGGCGAGGGCGCGGCGGGCCCGGTTGACCGCCGCCGGGAAGTCGCGGCCGCGGCAGGTCAGCTTCGCCAGCATCGAGTCGAAGTGGGGGCTCACCTCGGCGCCGGAGTAGGTGGTGCCGCCGTCGAGGCGCACCCCGGCCCCGCCGGGGGAGCGGTACGTCGTGATCTTCCCGGTGTCGGGGCGGAACCCGTTCGCGGGGTCCTCGGTGGTGATCCGGCACTGGAGGGCGGCACCCCGCAGCACGATGCGGTCCTGCGAGAGCCCCAGGTCGTCCAGCGTCTCGCCCGACGCGATCCGCATCTGCGCCTGGACC
>Ga0308175_100002229_pt1 | contig 13215 bp, 8 predicted proteins | sample PhyCR1_3_FD_203893 | JGI IMG/M metagenome (GOLD analysis project Ga0308175, IMG submission 203893) | Soil microbial communities from UC Gill Tract Community Farm, Albany, California, United States - DLSLS.C.R1 | ecosystem: Environmental > Terrestrial > Soil > Agricultural land | place: USA...
GTGCTCCCGCTCGAGATCGCCGAGAACGAGCTCACCGCGCAGATGAGCGGAACGATCCGCGCCGCGAATCTCACTGACCTGCTCGTCGCCCTGGTCGAGTCGGAGGCGATCAGGCAACCGCTCGTCCTCGCGATCGAGGACCTGCACTGGATGGACGATGCCTCGCTCCAGCTCTGCGCGCGCATCGTCGAGACGGTGCCGCGCGTGCTGGTCGTCGCCACGCTGCGGCCGATGTCGCCCGAGCCGCCGGCACTCGTTCGGCTCACCACCGGCGAGTCGCGTGAGAAGCTGCTGCTCGGCACGATGTCGTCCACCGAGATCGTCGAGCTGCTGCGACGGCGCCTCGCGGTGTCGACCATCCCTGTCGCCGTGAAGGAGCTGATCCTTGCGAAGGCCGAGGGCAACCCGTTCTTCAGCGAGGAGCTCGCGCTCACGCTGCGGGAGACGGGGGCGATCGTGATCGAGGGCGGCGAGTGCCGGCTTCCCAGCGCCGAAGCGCTCACCGGAGTCAGCCTGCCCGGCACGGTGAAAGGTGTGATCACCAGCCGCATCGACCGTCTCGGCGCTGAGGCGCAGCTCACCCTGAAAGTCGCGAGCGTCCTCGGACGCAGCATCGAGCGCGCGACGCTCGAAAGCGTGCATCCGGGCGGCGGCGTGCTCGCCGACAGCCTGCGCGCCCTCGAATCCGCCGAGCTGCTGGTCCCCGAGACCAACGACGCGACGCGCTTCGTCTTCCGTCACGCGCTCATCCAGGAGACGACGTACGCGCTGATGGCGTTCGCGCAGCGGCGTCCGCTCCACGCGGCGGCGGCCGAGTACATCGAGCGTGCGCACGACGCGGACCTCACCCCGTACTATGCGCGTCTCGCCTACCACTGGTCGCGCGCCGAGCGTCCCGAGAAGGCGGTGCGCTATCTCGGCGAAGCGGGCAAGCAGGCGCTCGAGTCGTACGCCAATCAGTCGGCGATCGACTTCTTCTCCGAGGCGATCCGGCTCGACGAATCGCTGCGCGGCCAGCTGCGCGTCGACACGCTGCGCGCCAGCTGGCACCGTCAGCTCGCCGAGGGCTCGTACTCGCTCATCGAGTGGGACCAGGCGCGCCGGCACTACGAGCACGCGATCGAGCTCTCCGGCTTTCCCCCGCCCCGCTTCGGCTTCGCGACGCCCGTGCAGGTCGTCAAGCACATCGGCAGCCGGTTCGCGCCACGCTTCGTGTCGGGCGACCACGAGCAGCTCACCGCGGTCGAGCGCGAGCGCTGCATCGAGGCGCTGCGCGCGTGCGACAACCTGCAGGTGGTGTATCTGTGGCAGGGCAACCGCCTGTCGCTCGCCCACACGGTCTTCGAAGGGGCGAACATCGCGGCTCGCGTCGGGCCGTGCGCCGAGTCGGCGTTCGCCCGCGCGATGCTGGGCTACCTGCTCGTCATGGCCGGAATGCGCGACACGGCCGAGCGCGATCTGCGCGCCGCCGTCGCGATGGCCGAGCAGTCAGGACAGCTGCTGCAGCGGGTGAGCTGCAACATGTACCTCGGCATGACGTTGAGCCTTCTCGGACGGCCGGTGGAGGGCATCCCCTACCTGCAGCTCGCCGACGATCTGGTGAGTCGCCTCGGCGCCGGCCTGTGGAAGCATCGCGGCAAGTACATGCTTGCCGAGCCGACGATGATGATCGGCGATCTCGATCGCGCGAGCGAGCTGTTCGGCGATTGCGCGACGATCTCGATGAGCGTCGAGCCGCCGATCACCGGCTTCGCCAACGCGATGCGCGCGCTGTGCTGGATCAGGCAGGGGCGCGCGGAGGAAGGCATCGCGCTCGTTCAGGGACCGTTCGGCATCCGCCTCGTCCGCGACAACCCGATCGGGCTCCAGCTCTACAACACCCTCGGCGCGCTGATCGAAGGCTACCTGTGGACGGGGCAGCTCGAGGAAGCGCTCGCCGCGGCGCGCGAGGGGGTGGCGATCCCCGAGCGCGGCGACGACGCGAACTCCTTCTTCACCGGCTACAACGGTCACGCGGCAGTGGCGCGCGGCTTCCTGGAATTGATCGAGCATCGTCGTTCCGGCGGCGTGCCGAGTGCGCTCCCGCCCGAAGAAGAGCTGTGGCCGCTCGCGCGCCGCGCTCTCAAGAACTTCCGCAAAGGGGCGAAGGCGTTTCCCGGGGCGCGGTCTCCCTTCCTGCTCGTCGAAGGGTTGTCGCATCAGCTGCGCGGCCGTCATGCCGCGGCGCGCTCGGCGTGGCTCGAGTGCGTGGCGGTGGCCGAGCGCGCGTCGATGCCGTACGAGCGCGCGATGGCGCAGTACGAGCTCGGTCGACACTCCGCGGACGATTCCGAGCGGACGGCTCGGCTGCGCGACGCACGCGACGCATTCGAAGCGCTCGGCATGCCGCGCTACGCGGCACGATGCTCCGAGCCGGCGCCGAGCCCGGATAGCGAGACGGTCAGAGCTCACGCGACCACTACATGAGCACGTCGAACGGCAGGAAGAAAGTCGCGATCATCGGCGGTGGGCCGTCGGGGATCACCGCCGCGTACTGGCTGACCTCGACCCCCGAGCTGCGCGAGCGCTTCCAGGTGACGATCTACCAGATGGGCTGGCGCATCGGCGGGAAGGGGGCGAGCGGTCGCAATCGCAAAGTGGCCGATCGCATCGAGGAGCACGGGCTGCACATCATCTTCGGCTTCTATCAGAACGTCTTCGCCATGATGCGCGGTGTGTACGGCGCGATCGCGCGGAAGCCAGGCGCTCCGCTCGCGACGTGGCGCGAGGCGTTCCACCCGCTCTCGGCCGGCGTGATGGAGGACGACTTCCGCGGCAAGTGGCAGCCGTGGATCGAGCAGTTCCCGCGCACGAACGAGGTGCCGGGTGTTGGTCCGGCCCTGAATGGGCCGCTCGACTATCTCGTGATGCTGCTGCAGGCCGTGTTCGGCGCCGTGTTCGGCTGGCGTGCGCAGTCACGGATGGAAGACGCCGTCTTCCCCACCGGGAAGCGCTGGGAGGAGAGCGACGCGCAGGGCAATCCGGAAGAGACCTGGATCACGTCCGTCTTCCTCGATGGACTCAACGGATTCTTCAAGCTCTCCTGGTGGCTCGATGTCCACGTGCACTGGCTCACGTCGCTGATCGGCTTCGTGCGTCGCGTCGTCTGGAACGCCGTGCGCGTCGCCGTGTCGCACTTCGCCGGAGCGCATCGCTTCTGGACGGGAGTCGATCTGCTCTGGACGGTGTTCGTCGGCATCGTGCGCGACCGGCTGTTCGCGGCCGGCGGCCTCGACGCCATCGATCAGTACGATTTCCGCGACTGGCTCGGCATGCACGGCGCCCACAAGGTGACGATGTGGTCGCCGTACACGCGCGCGATCTACGACGCGGCCTTCTCGTACGACGACGGCCGCGCGGCGAAGGAAGAGATCAGCGCGTCGGTCGGGCTCCGCACCCTCGTGCGCATCATGTTCACGTACAAGGGCGCGATGTACTACAAGATGCAGGCGGGGATGGGCGACACGATCTTCGGCCCGCTGTACGAGCTGCTGAAGTCGCGCGGCGTGGAGTTCCGCTTCTTTCACAAGGCGTCCGCGGTTCGCCTGAGCGACGACGGCACGCGCGTCGCCAGCGTCGACTTCCAGCAGCAGGTCGACCTCGTCTCGGGCGATGCGGCGAGCTATGCACCGATGTACGACGTGCTCGGACTTCCCTGCTGGCCGTCGGAGCCGCTGTGGGAGCAGGTGAAGGATGCCGAGCGCTACGCCGCGATCGATCTCGAGTCGTACTACTCGGGATGGAACGGGGTGCGCACGGTGACGCTCGACGCGGGCACCGGCTTCGATGAAGTCATCCTCGCGACGCCGGTCCAGACACTGCCGTTCATCTGCGCCGACCTGCCGCGCTGGACGGACCGCTGGCGCGAGATGACGAAGGAGGTGAAGGCGGTGCAGACGCTGTCGTTCCAGGTCTGGCTCAGCGACGATCTGGCGCGACTCGGCTGGGCCGGACCAGACCTGCCGCTGCTCAGCCTCTACGTGCAGCCATACAACACGTGGTCCGACATGAGCCAGGTACTGCCGCGCGAGACATGGCCTCCGCGCGCGGTGCCGCTCAACGTCAGCTACTTCACCGGCGCGCAGCCCGGCCCCGACGAGCCGCCGCCCGCGACCGACACCGATTTCCCGGTGCGCATGACGGAGGACGCACGCCGCCTCGCACTGGCGTATCTCGAGAAGCATCTGACGACGCTGCTTCCCGGGGCGATGGATCCCGACGCGCCGCCGAGCGTGGATTGGACGCTGCTCGTCGACCTCGATGCAGACCACGTCGGCAAGGAACGCTTCGCCTCGCAGTACTGGCGCTCGAACTGCGACCCGCACGAGCGGTGCACCCTCGCCCTGCCCGGCACCGCCAAGTTCCGCATCCGCGCCGACGACACAGGCTACCCGAACCTCACCATCGCCGGCGACTGGATCGACAACGGGATCCACGTCGCGTGCCTCGAAGGCGCGGTGATGGGTGGGATCTACGCGGCGCGCGCCCTGGCGGGGATCGAGTTTCCGATCATCGGTGAGATGCTGAGCGAGACGGTGCTCGGGCGGACCTGATCAATCTGCCGCTTGAAACAGCGGCGACGCGGATTGGCGCGGATCACACTCTTTGAAACAGCGGGAACGCGGATTGCCGCGGATCACGCGGACACGGCCGGATCGCTCCTACGGCCAGGTTGGTCCTGGTGTCATTACGAGCTTGTCGAGCGCCCCTGTCATCCCGAGCGAAGCGAGTCGAGGGATCTGCACGGAGAGCCCGAGCCTGAGCATGAGCCATCAGCTGTCAGCATCTCCAGCTCCGGCTCTAGCTCGAGCTAGAGCCGGAGAGGCTCAGTGCGGATAGCTCGTGCTCAGGCTCGAGCTCTCTCAGACCGCTCTGCTCGCGATGCCTCAAACCGTTCGTCGCCCAACGTGGTGTCACGCGGATGACGCGGTGAACGACACGCGGATGACGCAGTTGGCTCGGCACCATCAACCGCAACGGCTTTGAAGGGTCCGGGGCCGAGATCTCTCCGCCACACCCCAACAATCCGAGGCGGGCTGTCGAGCAGATCTCGACCCGCCGGTAGTGGGAATCCGGCAGTGTCCGCGTGATCCGCGTAAATCCGCGTTCCCGCTGTTTAGAGAGAGAGAGCGAGCGATCAGCGAAAATCGCGTTCCCGCTGTTGCAAGAGCAAGTGATCCGCGCAGATCTATACCCCGATCCGCTCCCTCAGCGCGACGAACCTCGGCTCCCGCTTGAGCGGCGCGTAGGCCGGACGCACCCCGATGTACACCATCTCCGGATCCCGCGCCTCCATCGCGCGCTCTAGCGCTTCCAGCGCGGCGTCGGTCTCGCCCAGTGCGGCGAACACCTGCGCGGCGAGACAGGGCGAGACGTGCCGCGTCGCCGCCGTCGCGGCGAGCTGGCCGAGCAGTGCGCGCGCGTCGTCCGCCAACCCGCTGCGCGCAAGCGTCTGCGCCAGGCCGGCGATCATCTCCGGCGTCCCGCCCGACTTCCCGATCGCCGCGCGCATCTCGGCCTCGGCCGCCACCAGGTCGCCGGCGTCGCGCAGCGCCCCGCCGAGGAAGTAGTGCGTCATCACGAAGTTCGCGTCTATCTCCATCGCTCGGCGCAGCGCGCGGATCGCGCCGGCGGTGTCGCCCGAGAGGTGATAGACGGCGCCGACGCTCGCCGCCATCACCATCGACAACGGATCCAGCGTGCGCGCGCGATCGATCTCGGCCCGCGCCTCATCGAGACGCCCGCGCGGGATCAGGAGATTGAGCGCGCACCACTGCCACGCCGTGGGATAGCGCGGGGTCAGCGCCTTCGCGCGATTGAACGCATCCTCCGCGCCGGTCCAGTCCCAATCGTACAGCGCGCGCACTGATCCCAGTGTCGCATGCGCTTCGCCGAGCGCGGGGTGGATCGCCAGCGCATGCTCCGCCGCCGCACGCGCGCGCGGCATCACCGAGTCCGCGGGCTGCGCGCCGTACACGCCGAGCATCAGCAGCGCGTCGGCGAGGCCCGCGAAGGCGAGCGCGAACTCGCCGTCCTGTTCCGTGGCCTGCTCGAAGAACTGCGCGGCGGCGTGGAGGTCGGCCTCCGTGCGCTTGTTGAGCGCGAAGCGTCCGCGCAGATACAGCTCGTACACCGCACCGGCCACGTGATCACGCGTCCCCGTCGTGCGAGGCTGCAACAGCGTCGTCGACAGCGCGTCGGCGATCGCCCGCGCGATGTCGTCCTGAATCTCGAACGCGTCGTCGAACGGCCGCTCGATCCGGTCCGACCAGAGCTGAAAGCCGCTGCGCGCGTCCACGAGCTGCGCCGAGACGCGCACTCGCGAACCCGACAGTCGCACGCTGCCGTCCAGCACCGAGGTCACGCCGAGCTGCTCGGCGATCTCGCGGACGTCCACGTGGCGCCCCTTGAACGCGAACGACGACGTTCGTGCCGCCACCCGCAGCGTGCGCAGCCGGCTCAGCGTGGACATGATCTCCTCCGTGATGCCGTCGGAGAGGAAGTCGTTCAGCGGATCGGCGCTGAGGTTCGCGAAGGGCAGCACGGCGACCGACGGCAGCTCGCCATCGAGCGTGGTCGTCGCGCGCCGCTTGGGGGAGAACGCACGGCCGACGATCGTCGCGCGCGACACTGATCCGCCCTCGTCCGCGCTCGTGAGCATCCGCGCGAACGCGCCCGCCGTCGCCGGCCGGGCGTCCGGCTCGAACGCGAGCGCCGCCGCCACCGCGAGATCCACGTGCGCCGGCACGTCGGGCCAGCGGCTCGACACGCTCGGCGCCGTGTCGGTGAAGCGCTGCGCGATCAGCGCGTGGGTGCTCCGCGCCGAGAATGGGACGCAGCTGCACAGCATCTCGTACACGACCGTCGCGAGGGAATAGACGTCGCTCCGCCCGTCGATGTCGTCGTTCCCGGCCGCCTGCTCCGGGCTCATGTACGCCGGCGTGCCGAGGATGAATCCGCGCGACGTCGCCGAGGAATCGCTGATCGCCCGCTTGAGCGCGCGGGCGATGCCGAAGTCGGCGACCATCGCATGTCCGCCCAGCAGGAGGATATTCTCCGGCTTGATGTCGCGGTGCACGATGCCCGCCGCGTGCGCGTAGTCGAGCGCGTCGGCGACCTCGCGCGTGAGCGCGACCGCGTCGTGCAGAGGGAGCCGGTGCTCGCGCTCGAGCCGCCCGCGCAGCGACTCGCCCTGGATGAACGGCATCACGTAGTACGGCGTCGCCCCGATGCTGCCCGAGTCGAGCAGCGGGACGATGTGCGGATGGGTCAGCCGCGCGGCGACGTGGATCTCGCGGACGAAGCGGGTCGCGTCGTCCGTTCCCGCGAGCTCGCCCCGCAGCACCTTGATCGCCACGGGCCGGTCGTGCTTGACGTCGATCGCGAGATACACGGCCGCCGCGCCGCCGCTACCGAGCAGTCGTTCGACACGGTACGCCGGAGCGAGGGCTTCCTGGACGAAGGCGGGTACTGACGGGGTCTCGTCGGGCAAGGCGGCGGCGCGCAAGCCGGGAGTTCCAGGGAATGGCGGGCGGGGACGGGAAGAGTATAGCCCATCGGCGCGAGCCCTGCATTCCCGCCCCTGATACCTTGCAGCACGTGCCCCCGCTCATCGCTCTCGACCACGTCACCGTCCTCCGCGACGCCGAGTCCGGCCGCCCGGCCCTGGACGACGTCTCGCTCTCCATCGGAGCCGGTGAGCACGTCTGCATCCTCGGCCCCAACGGCTGCGGCAAGTCCACGCTGATCAAGACGATCACCCGCGAGTGCTATCCGCTCGCCCGCCCCGAGACCTCGGTCCGGATCCTGGGCCGCGACCGCTGGAACGTCTTCGAGCTCCGGTCGCACCTCGGCATAGTCTCCCCGGACCTGCTCGCGGCCTGCTCCACCGACGCGACCGGGCTCGACGTCGTGATCTCCGGCTTCTTCAGCAGCACGCGCATCTTCCCCAACCACGCGCCCGACCGCTCGCACGTCGACCGCGCCGGCGAGCTCCTGGAGCGCTCGGGCATCGCGCACCTGCGCGACCGCCCCGTTGCGCACATGTCTTCCGGCGAGGCGAAGCGCGTGCTCATCGCGCGGGCGCTCGTGCACGAACCGACGTCCCTCCTGTTCGACGAGCCCGGCAACGCGCTCGACGTCGCGGCCCAGCACAGGCTGCGCGACATGATGTCCGAGCTCGCGCGCGCCGGCGTGGGGATCGTGCTCGTGACCCACCACGTCTCCGAGATCATTCCGGAGATCGAGCGCGTGGTGCTGATGCGCGAAGGACGCATCGTCGGCGACGGCCCGACGGCCGACATCCTGACCTCGGCCAACCTCTCGGCACTCTTCGGAGTGGAGGTTGAGGTCGATCGGCGCGACGGCGTGTATCGACTGCGGTAGCGCGCGCCGTATCTTTGTCGCCAGCAAGGCCCTTCTCCGCCGCGACTCCACCCACAGACCGTCTCACGAATGCCTCGTCCGATCGGCGCGCTCGCCGTCACGCTCGCCACGCTCGCCGCTATCGCCTGCTCGTCGGGCGGCACCGGCACACCGACCGGCACGACCACCACCCCGCAGCCCACCACCCCGCAGCCGGCCACGACGTGGACGCAGGTGTGGAGCGACGAGTTCGATGGGGCGTCGGGCACCCCGGTGGATCCAGCCAAGTGGAACTACGAGCTCGGCGACGGCTGCGGCACCGGCAACTGCGGATGGGGGAACAACGAGAAGGAGTACTACACCAGCTCGGCGGACAACGTCTCGCTGAACGGGCAGGGGCAGCTCGCGATCGTCGCGAAGCCGGCTCCCGCGGGGCTCACCTGCTACTACGGCGCCTGCAAATACACGTCGGCGAAGATCACGACGCGCGGCAAGATGGGCGCCGCGCCCGGCCGCGTGGAGGCGCGCATCAAGCTCTCCTCCGGACAGGGGCTCTGGCCCGCCTTCTGGATGCTGGGCACCGGGTTCCCTGGCGTGAAATGGCCCGAGTGCGGTGAGCTCGACATCATGGAGAACAAGGGGAGCGGGCCGAGCGGCTCCAGCTCGGCGATCCACGGGCCCGGTTACTTCGGCAACACCCCCTTCGCTCACTCGAACGTCGTCACCCAGGGCACGCTCTCGAGCGACTACCACGTGTACGCCGTCGAGTGGGACAAGAGCCACGCGACGTTCTACGTCGATGGCTTCGCGCACTACACCGTGAGCCAGGGCGAGATCCTGGCGTTCGGACCCTCGATCCTCGATCAGGGCTTCTTCGTCATCCTCAACCTCGCCGTCGGCGGCAACTTCGACGGCGACCCGAAGTCCGACGCGATCTTCCCCGCCACGATGCTCGTGGACTACGTGCGCGTCTTCACCGCGGCCAAGTGACACCGATGCGGCGCTCCCTCTCCCTGCACCTGCTCGCCGCGGCGGCGGCGCTGGCCGCGCTCGCGGCTCCGGTCTCCGCACAGCGCGCGAAAGAATGCCCGGCGTGCGCCGAGTGGAACGAGCCGCAGCGTGCCTTCCGTCTCCATGGCGACACCTACTTCGTCGGCACCCACGGGCTCAGCGCGATCCTGATCACCTCGCCGGCAGGCCACGTGCTGATCGACGGCGGGCTTCCCGAATCGGCGCCGCTCATCCGCGCCAACATCGAGTCGCTCGGCTTCCACATGTCCGACGTGAAGCTGATCCTCAACTCGCACGCCCACTACGACCACGCCGGCGGGATCGCCGAGCTGCAGCGCGCATCCGGCGCGACGGTGATGGCCAGCGCGTGGAGCGCGCCCGTGATGGCGAGCGGAAAGTCGGGCCCCGACGATCCGCAGTTCGGCATCCTGCTGCCCTATCCGGCGGTGAGCGGCGTGAAGGCGTTCAGCTTCGAGGATACGATCCGCGTCGGCTCGATCGCACTCGTCCCGCACTCGACGCCGGGTCATACGCCGGGCGGTACGAGCTGGTCCTGGCGCTCCTGCGCCGCCGGCCAGTGCCTCGACTTCGTCTACGCCGACAGCCAGACCCCCGTCTCGGCGGACAGCTTCCTCTTCACGAACAACACGACGTACCCGAACGTGATCGCCGACTTCGGGCGTGGCGCCGCGACACTCGATGCGCTCCGCTGCGACGTGCTGATCACGCCGCACCCTGGCGCGTCGGCACTCTGGCAGCGCATCTCGCCAGCCGACGGCACGCCTGGGCCCACCTTCGTCGATACCACCGGGTGCCGGCGCTACGCCGACACCGCGCGCCGCGCGGTGGAGAAGCGCGTCGCCGAGGAGCGGATCGCACACCCGAAGTGACGGCCGAGGGATGCAGCGGAGTTGGGGACGCCGGCGCCGTCGGGTGATGTCGTGATGGGCGCGCTCTGGCCCGGCGCTCTCGCGTGGCTCACCCATCCGGTGCTCGTCGTCGCGGGGATGCCGATGTCGTGGGGTGACATCGCCGGCTTCGCCACCGGCATCGTGAACGTGTGGCTCGCCTCGCGCGCCAACATCTGGAACTTCCATTTCGGCACGCTGAACGCCGCCATCCTCGGGCTGGTGTTCGTGCAACAGCGGCTGTTCGCCGACGCGTCGCTCCAGATCGTGTTCATCGTGCTGAACCTCCGCGGGCTGCGGCAGTGGCGCGCCGGCCAGGAAGTCACCGAGAATGCGCCCGTGTATCGCACCACGCGTCGTGAGCTGGCGATCATGATCGTCGCGATCGGCTGTCTCGTCCCCGTGCTCTGGTACGTGCTCGGCCTCATGAAGGGGAGCGCGCCGCTGATCGACGCGCTCGTCACCGCGCTCAGTATCGGCGCGCAGTGGCTGCTCAACCGCCGCGTGCTCGAGAACTGGCTCTGGTGGATCGTCGTCGATCTCATCTCGATCCCGCTCTACGTCTCGCGCGGGTTGCCGCTGATCGCCGCGCTGTACGTCGTCTTCCTGCTCATCTGCGTGCAGGGCTACGTGCAGTGGCGCCGGCTCGTCGCCGCGCCGCTCGCCGAGGCCGCGGCGTGAACGGGCAGGAGTTCGAGCACGGGCTCGTGATCGGCAAGTTCCATCCGCCGCACGAGTGACACGTGTATCTCATCCAGACGGCGCTCTTTCATTGCCGTCGCGTGAGCGTGCTCGTGCTCGCGAGCTCCACCGAGCAGATCGCGGTGCGCAGCCGCGCCGAGTGGCTCCGCGAGTGCTTTCCCGACGCGGCGCATCTCTACGTCGTCGCCGGTATCGACGACGTGCCGATCGATTACGAGAGCGACGCGATCTGGACCGCACACGTCGAGCTGATGCGCCACGCTCTCGATCAGATCGCCTACGAGTACGACCAGGAGCTACCGGCGGTGGACGTCGTATTCAGCTCGGAGCACTACGGTGCGGAGCTCGCGCGGCGCCTCGGCGCGCGGAACGTCTGCCTCGACCCCGCCCGCGTCCTGCATCCGATCTCGGCATCGGCCATTCGCGCCGATCCACCGGCGCACTGGGTGCGACTCCCCGCGCCAGTTCGCGCCGGGCTCGCGCTCAGGGTGTGCATCGTCGGCGCGGAGTCGACCGGCACCACCACGCTCTCCCTCGATCTGCTCGCCGCGCTGCGCGCGCGCGGAGGAGCCTGGGAGCGGACGACCTGGGTGCCGGAGTACGGCCGCGAGTACAGCATGAACCTCCTCGCCGTCGCGCGCGCGCGTGACCCGAAGGCCACCCCGTACGATCTCGCGTGGCACGAGGAGGACTTCACTCACATCGCGACCGAGCAGACGCGACGCGAGTCGGTCGCCGCGCGCGACGGCGGACCCGTGCTCGTCTGCGACACCGACGCGATGGCGACTGGCATCTGGCACGAGCGCTACCGCGGATACCAGAGCGCCAGCGTCGAGGCGATCGCGTCGGCGATGCCGCCGCGCGCGCTGTATCTGCTGACCGATCACCGAGGCGTCGCCTTCGAGGACGACGGTTTGCGCGACGGCGAGCACGTGCGCGAATGGATGACCGAACGATTCGCGCAGGTGCTGGCGGCCGGCACGGTGCCGTGGGCGCTCGTCACCGGCTCCCGCGAGGAGCGGCTCGTCGCCGCGCTGGGTCACCTCGCGGAGGCGACTCGCACCTGGTGGCCGTTCCTCTCCTGAGCGTCAGGCGCGCGCGAGCGGAATCCTGATCTCGGTGCGGAGCTTGTCTTTGGGCGTGTCCATCGGCGTGTTGTAGTAGACCTCGTAGCTCGCGCCGCCGTTCATGCGGCGTCCGCTCGCCGGGAGCCACTCGCCCATGAAGCGGGCCCAGACGTCGCCGAGCTGCTCGTACGGACCGATGTGCACCGTCGAGGCGTACTCGCCGGCCGGTATCCGCTGCTCGGTCATCCCGTCGGGAAGCCGCGTGTCGTCGGGCACGACGACCGCTGCGTCGGAACGGAGCTGATCCGCCGGAACGGAATCGGGATCGTCGTGGAAGAGCGCGACCATCAGCGCGCCCGGCTTCTCGAAGAGCCGCGCCGGTCCGGCGATCTCGCCGAGCCGCTCGAACGCCTCGTTGATCTGGATGTACGGCCCGATGTGGCGCACCGTGCCGACGCGCAGCTCCGGATACTCGTCGATCTTCACCTCCATGGTCCGTCCTCCTGAATCGCGTGGAATGAATCGGGGAATGCCGCCGTCGGCGCTGAAGTGCACGCCACAGGGCGCCGCCAGCTCGATGCGTGCGCGCTTGCCGAGCCGGAACTCCGACGGCGGCTTCGCGTAGCAGTCGCGGAACGCCCGGGTGAACGCCTCGTGCGTGTCGTAGCCGGCGTCGAAGGCGATCGCGGTGACCGGGCGATCGGTGTGGAGCAGACGCCAGGCAGCGCGCTCCAGACGCAGCCGCCTCACCAGCTCCATTGGGGTCTCGCCCACCATGCCGCGAAACACCCGGTGGAAATGGAAGCGAGACAGGCACGCCTGCTCGGCCATCGTGTCGAGCTCGAGCGCTTCGTCCAGGTGCGACGCGACGTTCTCGATCACGCGCTGCACGACGTCGGCGTAGAAGGTATGGGTGGCCGGTTTCATCGCTGGCGAATCTAGAGCGGGCCGGCCGAGCGAGCTTGACCGCGCTTGCGCATTTTCTGGCGACGCTCGCTCTTGCGGCGCGCGTGAGCCGGACCGCTAATTAGCCGAGGGCCTCCACTTCCGGGGGCCGGTATGCTCGTCTCGCTAGCAGGTTCTCGCTACTCGCCACCGGGAGTGGCAGTCGGAGATACAGAATG
>Ga0308175_100002231_pt1 | contig 13212 bp, 10 predicted proteins | sample PhyCR1_3_FD_203893 | JGI IMG/M metagenome (GOLD analysis project Ga0308175, IMG submission 203893) | Soil microbial communities from UC Gill Tract Community Farm, Albany, California, United States - DLSLS.C.R1 | ecosystem: Environmental > Terrestrial > Soil > Agricultural land | place: USA...
TCGCTGAGATTGGTCTTGCCGAGGATCACGGCGCCCGCCGCACGCAGCCGGGCGACGAGCGGCGCGTCGCGGTTGGTCACATTGTTCGCAAGCGCAAGGCTCCCCGCCGTGGTCGGAAGCGGCCCGGTGGCTTCGATATTGTCCTTGATCAGGATCGGCTGTCCGGCAAGCGGCCCGCGTCCGCCGGACGCATCGATGCGCCGCGCCTGATCCATCGCTGTCGGATCGAGGGCGATGACGGAGCCGATCTGGGGATCGATGCGCTGGACGCGGGCGATCGCCTGGGCGGTGGCCGCTTGTGCCCCGCCGGGCTGCTGCGCCGATGCCGCCTGCGGCACTGCCGCTACCGCGGCGACGATCAGCAACTTGTGCATCGATGACCCCTCCCGTTCAACGCGGGGCTAGAAGCGCATCGAGCGTCCCCTGGCCCTTTCCGGCTTTCGCCAGCTTTGGATAGCGCAGGCCGCCGTGCCAATCGAGGGCCACCGTGCGGTAGAGATCGCCGCTTTTGACCAGCAGCTGCGGAGCCGGGCCCTGCCCTGCCGCACCCTTGATCGCGGCCTTGAGCGCATCGCCGTCGAACGCGCGGCCATTAAGTGCGACGATCTCGTCGCCGACCGTCAGGCCTGCATTGAAGGCCGCACTATCCCACAGCACGCTCTGGACCTTGCCGTCGTTGCCGACGGCGAGTCCGCCCGAATACGTGAAGTCATTGCCTTTGCGCAGCTTCTCGATGCCCTTCCACCACTTGGTCGGCTCGGCGGTATAAACGAGGTTGTAGCCGCCCTGCGTGATGCCTTCGAGCGGCGCCTGCGGAGCGACACCATAGACCTTGGCCTGCAGGTACGAGCGCCAGTCGTAGGGCTGCACCTGGTTCAGCGTCCTGACCACGTCGTCGAAGGTGTAGGTGACCTCGCCCCAGTCGCGGTCGCGGATGCCGAAGAACGCCTTGGCGAAATCATCGATCGAGCGCTTGCCGCCGGACTGCTGGCGGATAATGCGGTCGACGTCCATCCAGATCAGCTGGCCTTCGCTATAATAGTCCTCGGATCGCTGCCAGCTGCGCCATGGTTCCGGCTGGCGCCCGGCGGCAATCGGGTCGTTGGTGGTGTCGATCAGCGGACGCCATTGCCGGCCCGGCGTGCCCAGGCTGTACGCCGCTGCGGTCGCCGCGATGGCGTCGAGCGTGTCCTGCTTGGAGAGCATGCCCGAGCGCGCGCCGAGCACGTAGCCCCAAAATTGCGTCTGGCCTTCATAGACCCACAAGCCGCTGTCCTCCATCGGCATGCGATAGTCCGGCGTCCACAGGTCCGCCGGGCGGCGGAACTTGCCGTCCCAGCTGTGAGTGAATTCGTGCGGCAGCAAATTGCGGGCGTTGAGCTGGTTGTCCCAGTCCGTGAAATAGCCGCGCCGCGTCCCGTCCTCGGAGCTGCGGTGATGCTCAAGCCCGATGCCGCCGAGATTGTTCGAGATGGTCAGCAGGAAGTCGTAATGGTCGTAGTGCTGCGCGCCGAACGCCTTCACTGCCTGCTCCACCAACCGCCGGTGCGCGGCGATCTGCTCGGGCGTGGCAGCGAGCTCGGCCGGATTGTCGGCGATCACCTCGAGCGCGACATCATTGGTAAGCGGGATGCGGCGGTGGTGCGCGCCGGCGATCATCGGCGAGTCGAGCAGGATCTCGTAGCTCGTCACCGGATAGTCGACGCGGTTGCCGGTCTGGCCGCTCGGCCGCAACGCGGTGGCGATCTTCCAGCCGGCCGGCAGGATGACGGAAGTCTGGACCGGAATCTGCCGGACATAATAGCCGGCCGGGTAGAGCGACGTGACGATCGGCTCGATGCTCGCCATGTCCGGCGTCATCATGATGCGGCCCTGGTTTTCGGTCGTCGGCGAGACATACTGGAAATCCACGTCGATCGACTTGACGCCTTCGGGCACCGTGACGTGGAAGGCGTTGACGTCGAGCGTGTCGCGAATCCACTTGAGCTCGCGGCCGCCGGCGGTGAAGCGAAAGCCCGTGGCGTTCTTGATGTCGTTGCGCGGGCTATGGCCGCCCGGCACCCATTTGGGGAACAGAAGCACGAAGTCGCCCGCCTGTGCGACCGGGACGGTCTGGTGGACCCTGAAGATCGCGCGCGCCACGTCGCTCGCGTCGATCGTCAGCTGCATCGTGCCCGGATAGGGAATATCGCGCGCTGCCGGGATCGTATCGGTCTTGGCGGTCGGAACAGGTTTGCTGTTCTGCGGTGGAACGAGTTGCGCGACAGCGGCAGTGGCGACGGAAGAAAACAGACAGAAAGCAAGCGCGGCTCGGCGCATCCCCAAAACTCCTTGAACCGACCTGTGGTGAGACCGCGACAGGTGTAGCGGGAATCTGCTAGAGCGCAACGCGGGGCCGGCGCCCGTTTGACGACGGCAGTTGGCGCTTTGTCGAACTTCATTGCGTTGTCAGCACGGGTTAAGTTCGCCGGACTAGCGGGGGAAGCCATGACCGTTCGAACGACGCTGCTGCTTGGAGCAGCTTTTTTCATGCCTGCGCTCAGCCCCCTTCACGCGCAGCAGGCGCCCGCGCCGTCAAATGCCCAGCCGGCTACGCAAGCAAGCGACGCGGGTACGGCTGCCGCGCAGCCGATCGACGATATGGGTGACGAAGAGGAAACGATCGTCGTCACTGGCGCAAAGCCGCGTGGCTCCGTCGTCGGCGACATTCCGCCCGAGAATACGCTCGACGCACGAGACGTCCGCGCGACCGGCGCCACCAGCATCAACGAGCTGCTCGACGCGATTGCGCCGCAGATCGGGAGTGCGCAGGGCCGCGGCGGCGAGCGTCCGGTGCTTCTGCTCAACGGACAGCGCATTTCCAGCTTCCGCGAGATGCGCGACATCCCCACCGAGGCCATCCAGCGGGTCGAGATCCTGCCCGAGGAAGTCGCGCTGAAATATGGCTATCGCGCCGACCAGAAGGTCGTGAACATCGTCCTTCGGCAGCGGTTCCGCTCGACCGTTGCGCAAGTCGGCGCCGGCGGCGCGACCGAGGGCGGCTATGCCAATGGCGCCGTCGATCTCACGCGCCTGATGATTCAGCGCAACGGCCGGACACAGTTCAACCTGCACGCCGAAGGCAACAGCATGCTGACGGAGTCAGAGCGCAACATCATACTGTCGGACGACTCTCCTGCCGGCGAACTTGCCGCGCGTTCGCTGATCGGAACCAAGCGCGACATCCGCGGCTCGGCGATCTTCAACCGCCAAGTGCTCGGCAACGTCTCGGCGACGCTCAATACGGAGCTCGAGCACGTCGACGGGCGATCTCTCATCGGACTCGGCGAAACGACGTTGGACGTGCTCGGCCGCCGGACGGCCACCGACAGCGCCCATGCGGGCCTGACGTTGAACTGGGACAAGGCCCAGTGGCACTGGAACGTGACCAGCAACGCTGACTGGCAGCGCGACACGACTCGTAGCGATGCGGACGATGCCGACTTCCCGCTCGACCGTGCACGCGAGACGACGACCTCGGCCGACCTCACCGCGACCGCGAACGGCACCTTGTTCAAGCTTCCTGGCGGGAATGCCGGAACGACGTTGCGGGTCGGCGGAAGCACGGTGAACCTCGACGCACGCCGCTCCGACACGGGCGTAAACACGGCCAATTCGCTCAGCCGCACCGCGGGCAATGCGGCGATCAACCTCGATCTGCCGATCTCGAGGCGCGGACGGGATTTCAGCGCGCTTGGCAACCTGACCCTCAGCGCCAACGCCGAGGTGAACCAGCTCTCCGATTTCGGCACGCTCACGAAAATCGGCGCTGGCGCGAACTTCTCGCCCGTCGACCGGCTGAACTTCGTGACCAGCTGGACCCGCGAGGAAGGCGCCCCGACCATCAACCAGCTCGGCGATCCCCTCATCACCACCCGCAACGTGCGCATCTTCGACTTCACGACGGACCAGACGGTGCTGGTCACGACAATCACCGGCGGCAATCCCGGCCTGCTTGCGGACCGACGGACCGTGTTCAAGCTGGGCGGTTACTGGAAGCCGAGCGACAAGCTCGACCTCAGATTCCGTGCCGATTACGTGCACCAGACGATCGACCGGCCGATCTCCAGCATTTCCGTGACACCGCAGATCGAGGCGGCGTTCCCGGATCGGTTCGTGCGCGATGATTCGGGCCAGCTGACGCAGGTCGACCTGACGCCGTTGAACTTCGACAGCTCGCGGCGGGACACGCTGCGGCTCGGCTTTGACTTCTCCAAGCCGCTCAAGTCGCGGCGGCCTTCGCAGGCACTTCTCGATCAGATGCGCAAGGAGTTCGGCTTGCCCGCGCGGCCGGCAGGACAGCCCGGGACTGGTGCCCAAGGTCAGCAGGGCAACAATGCGGGCGCGGGCAGGGGTTTCGGCGGACGTGGCGGCGGCAGGTTCTTCGGCGGGGGCAACCAGAACCGCGGGCGCCTGACGTTCTCCCTCACCGATACGATCACCTTCGTGGACAAGGTGGTCATCGCGCCCGGTTTGCCCCCCCTCGACTATCTCCACGGCGACGCGGCGGGGCAGAGCGGCGGCACCCCGCGGCATACGGTCCAGGCGCAGGCGGGATACTTCAACAATGGGCTGGGCGCGCGCATCGGGGCCAACTGGCGCAGCGGCACCCGAGTCGACACGCTCACCGGCGACGATTTGCGCTTCTCGCCGGTCGCGACCTTCGACCTCAGGCTCTTCGCCAACCCGGGAGACATCCCGGAGATTGCGGTCAAGCATCCGTTCCTGCGCGGCACCCAGGTCCGGCTGGAATTCAACAACGTCTTCAATTCGCGCCCGCAGGTCCGCAACGCCGCGGGCGCGCCGCCGCTCAACTACCAGTCCGACCTGCTCGACCCGCTTGGCCGCACCTTCATGATCAGCTTCCGCAAGCTGTTCCTGCCCCCGCCCAGCTTCTTCCGCCAGCAGTTCCAGCGGGAGCAGCAACAGCAGCCGTCACGTCCGGCCGGCTGAGCAGGGCGCTCCGTCGAACCTGTCCGGGAGTTAACGTGAGTGCGAGCCCCTGGATAAGTCGCAAACCCCATGCGCGCGCGATGCGACACAGATTCCGACTGTCGCTGCTACTCTGTACTGCCGTTGCAGCCCCGGGATCGCAGCTTCACGCCCAACAGTCTTCCGCCGCCCCTCAACCCACGGCCGAGCAAGCCGACGAGGACGTGGTCGTCACCGGCAAGACACCGCGAGGCTCGGCGATCGGCGACATACCGCCTGTCAACGTCCTCCGCTCACGTGATGTGAAGGCAACGGGCGCGACCAGCTTCGACGAGCTGCTGGAAGCGATTGCGCCGCAGATCGGGGCGGCGCGCCAGGCGGGCGCCGCGCGGCCGCTGGTGCTCCTGAACGGGCGGCGCGTGTCGAGCTATCGCGAGCTTCGCGACATCCCGATCGAAGCGGTTTCCCGCGTCGACATTCTGCCCGAGGAGGTTGCGCTCAAATACGGCTATCCGCCCGACCAGAAGGTCGTGAACGTCGTGCTCCAGAACCATTTCGGCGAGACGGTCGCGCAGGCGGCCGGCAACACCGCGTCGCAGGAGGGCTTCAGCGGCGGAAGCGGCGATCTCACGCGCATCCTGCTGAGTCCCACGCAGCGGACCACGCTCAATGTGCATGCTGGAAGCGATGACATTCTGAGGGGTTCGCAACGCAATATCGTGCAGCAGCAATATGAAGCGAGCGGCAGCGGAGCTACCGGACTGCTCATCCCGCCGGAGGTGGGGATCCACGCTACGGCGACCGTCAGCCGCGCGCTGCCCGGCGGGGTTGATGCGACCTTCAATGCCGAGGCGCAGCACAGGATGGGGCATTTGCTAAGCGGGCTGTCGGAGCAGCTGCCGGCGGAGCTCCATCGCGCGACTACTAACGACAGCCTGCACGTCGGTGGCACGCTGAGCGGCGACGCGGTGCAATGGCACTGGAACGTCGCGAGCAACGCCGACCTCGAACACAACCACACCACGACCAGCAACCAGGGCGAGTCGTTCGCACCGGGAAGTGCCAAGTCCACCCGCGCATTCGCCGATCTCGACGGCACCCTCAACGGAACGCTGTTTACCGTTCCGGCGGGCAAGGCTGACGTGACGCTTCGCGTGGCGGCCTCCACCGAGCACCTCGACATTGAGCAGCAGAATTTCGCCACGCCTCCACGCGGGTCCACGGACCGGACAACCGGAACCGCGGGTGTCAGCTTCGACATTCCCGTTGCGCACCGTGGCAAGGCGTTCGGCGCGCTCGGAAATCTGACGCTCAACGGCAACGCCGAGGTGGAGCAGCTTTCGGACCTCGGCACGCTGACGAGGTTGGGCGCCGGCGCGAGCTGGTCGCCGGTGGACAGGCTCAACCTTATCGCCGGCTGGGATCGCGAGGAGGAAGCGCCGAGCGTGCACCAGCTCGGTGACCCATTCGTGCAGACGCCCGGAACACGCATCTTCGACTTCACCAATGGCGTCGTTCCACGCGCGGCGGTCGTTACCGGCGGCAATCCGGATCTTCGGGCCGACCGCAGGAACACGGCCAAGCTCAGCGCAAGTTGGCAGCCGCTCGATGCCGTCAATTTCCGGCTTCGGGCGGATTATGCGCGTGTGACGGTCGATCGGCCAGTTTCCGACATCACGGTGTCGCCGGAGCTCGAGGCCGGATTTCCCCAACGCTTCGTTCGCGATGCCACGGGCACTCTGCTCAGCGTCGACCTTCGCCCGGTCAATTTCGACCGCGCGCGCCGCGACACGCTCGCACTCGGCTTCGACTTCACCAAGCCGCTACGGTCGAAGAAGGCGTCGAGCGCCGATGTCGAGAAGCTGCTCCAAAGCGCCCGGCGCGCCGGCATCGCGGTTCCGCAAGGGTCGGCGAATGCAACGCCTGGAACCATCGGCGGAGCTGCCAATGGCCGGCTGACCTTCTCGCTCACCGACACGATCACGCTCGTCGACCAAGCGACGATCCGGCCCGACCTGCCCACTCTCGATTATCTGCGCGGCACCGCGATCGGCCAGACTGGCGGGCAGCCGCGGCAACAGGTGCAGGCGCAGGCCGGCTGGGCCAACAACGGGTTCGGCGCACGCGCCGGGCTCACCTGGCGCAGCGCCACCGACGTGGATACGCTGGCCGGCGACACGCTGCACTTCTCGCCGTTTGCGACCTTCGACCTGCGGCTCTTCGCCAATGTCGGCCAGTATCTGCCGATCGTTTCGCGCCATCCGTGGCTGCGCGGCGCGTCCTTCCGCTTCGAGGTCGGCAATCTCTTCAACGCCCGCCCGGACGTGCGGAACGGCAGCGGCGGCGTTCCCGCGGGCTACGAGCCGAGCATGCTCGACCCGCTTGGCCGGACAATCATGCTCAGCTTCCGAAAGCAGTTCCTGCCGAAGAGCTTTTATCAGCAGCAATTGCAGAACTTCGAGAAGCGCCAGAAGCAGCCGGAGTGAGGAAGCTTTTGCCAAATCGGCAAATTGTGCTTTAGCGCCGCGCCAATGACGCCTGTTCAGCCCGTCCGGGGCACGCAAAGCCTGCTTGGAGAAGACGCCGACCGCCTCGCAATGGTGGTTGCGGCGTTCGACCGCGTGCGCCGGCTGTACGGCTTCCAGCGGGTCGAGGTTCCGACGATCGAGCATACGGCCGTGTTCGCGCGGACGATCGGCGAGACGACCGACGTGGTCTCGAAGGAAATGTATTCGTTCGAGGACCGCGGCGGGGAATCGATCACGCTTCGGCCCGAGTTCACCGCCGGAATTTGCCGCGCCTATTTGAGCGAGGGATGGCAGCAGTATGCACCGCTGAAGGTGGCGGCGAGCGGTTCGGCCTTCCGCTATGAGCGGCCGCAAAAGGGACGCTTCCGCGAATTCCACCAGCTCGACGCCGAGATCATCGGCGCCGGAGAGCCGCAGGCCGATGTCGAGATTCTCGCCCTCGGCGACCAGCTTCTGAAGGAACTCGGGATCGAAGGTGCGATCCTCCAGCTCAACACGCTCGGCGACCCCGAAACACGCGCGGCCTGGCGCGCTGCGCTTTACGAGCATTTCCGCGGGTATGCGGCGGCGCTCAGCGATGACAGCCAGGCGCGGCTGGAACGCAATCCGCTGCGCATCCTCGACAGCAAGGCGCACCAGGACTGGCTGATCGTCGACAGCGCACCGCCGATCGACGAGTTCCTGACCAGCGAAGCATCGGATTTCTTCGCGCAGGTGACGGAGGGCCTCAACGCCGCCGGCGTGAAGTGGGAGCGTGCGCCGCGGCTGGTGCGCGGCCTGGATTATTACCGGCATACCGCATTCGAGTTCGTCACCGACCGCCTGGGCGCGCAGGGCACGGTGCTCGCCGGCGGCCGCTATGACGGACTGATCGAAGCGCTCGGCGGTCCGCACACGCCGGCGGTCGGCTGGGCTGCGGGCATTGAACGCCTCGCGATGATGATTGACCCTCCCACGCCGGTCAGAGCCGATGTGGCGGTGGTCGCTGAAAACGTGGCGAGGGAAGCGGAGGCCTTCGCGTTTACGACCAGGCTGCGGGTGGCGGGCATCGCCGCCGATCCTTATCTGAGCGGCAGCCCGCGTAAGCGCTACGATCGCGCACTTAAGGCTAAGCCTGGCGCAATTGTCTCATTCGACATTCGCGATGGCGTGCCAACGCACGGATTTAAGCTGCTCGATGACAACAATGAGCAGGCTAAGCAGGCTCATGGAATTTTCGACGCACGATGACTCAGATTTCATCCGACCGCATCGCTTCGATCGAGGCGCGCAAGCACGAGCTTGCGAACCTCATGTCGGCGCCGAACCTGTCGCCGGACGAGTTCGTGCGTCTGTCCAAGGACTATGCCGCGATCGAGCCGGTGGCGGCGGCGGCGCGCGAGGTGCGGCGGCTCCGCGCCGAACTCGATGTGCTCAACGGCATGCTCCACGACACTTCGGCCGAGCCGGAGCTACGGGAAATGGCGGCCGCAGAAGCCGACGAGATTCGCCACAAGCTGCCGACGGCGGAGCGGGCACTGGCGATCAGGTTGCTCCCACGCGACGCCGCGGACGAGCGCGCCGCGATGCTGGAAATTCGGGCGGGCACCGGCGGCGACGAAGCTGCGCTGTTCGCCGGCGATTTGCTCCGCATGTACCAGCGCTTCGCCGAGACGCAGAGCTGGCGGTTCGAGCTGATCTCCGCCTCGGCGTCGGAGTTGGGCGGCTACAAGGAAGCGATTGCCTCGATCAGCGGCGCCGGTGTGTTCGCCAAGCTCAAGTTCGAGAGCGGGGTGCATCGGGTGCAGCGCGTCCCTGCGACGGAAAGTGGCGGGCGCATTCATACGTCCGCAGCCACGGTTGCCGTGCTTCCGGAGGCCGAGGACGTCGATATCCAGATCGACGACAGGGACCTGCGCATCGACGTCTATCGCTCGTCCGGCCCTGGCGGGCAGTCGGTCAACACGACCGATAGCGCGGTGCGCATCACCCACCTTCCAACTGGCCTGGTGGTCATCCAGCAGGACGAAAAGTCGCAGCACAAGAACAAGGCCAAGGCGTTGAAGGTGCTGCGCACCCGGCTGTTCGAGATGGAGCGCGAGCGGCTGGCGAACGAGCGTGCAGGCGCGAGGCGGTCGATGGTCGGCTCGGGCGACCGCTCGGAGCGGATCCGAACGTACAATTTCCCGCAGGGTCGGGTCACCGACCACCGAATCAATCTCACATTGCACAAGCTGGACGAAGTGCTCGAGGGAGCGGGGCTGACCGAGATCATCGATGCGCTCGTCGCGGAGGACGAAGCGGAGCGGCTCGCGGGCTTGGAGCAGGCGTGAAGCCGATCGCCCGCGCGCTGGCCGATGCCGCGCGTCAACTGCAGAAGACGAGCGACACGGCCCGCCTCGACTCCGAGGTGCTGATGGCCGAGGCGCTGCACATCGACCGAGACAAATTGATCCTTTCGCCGCCGGATCGGCAGGTGCCGGATCGTTTTTGGCAGATGCTCGAACGGCGCAAGGCGGGAGAACCCGTTGCCTATATCACCGGCCGCCGTGCCTTCTGGAACATCGAGCTGCACGTCGGCCCCGGCGTGCTCGTGCCGCGGCCCGATTCGGAAGTGCTGATCGCCTCGGCAATAGAGCACTTTGAACAAGCGGGTGGACCCAAGAGAATCCTCGACCTCGGGACCGGTCCAGGCACGTTGCTACTGGCGGCACTCGACGTGTGGCCCGAAGCGACGGGCGTTGGCGTGGACGTTTCGAGGCGCGCCATGTCCTATGCCGCCGCGAACGCACGCCGCCTGGGGTTCGAGCCGCGGGTGAAGCTTCGCGAAGGCGATTGGGCGAACGGCATCAGCGAGACATTCGACCTTATCCTGTGCAATCCGCCCTACGTTCCGGAAGGCGCGGAGGTCGGCGCGGGCGTGCGGGAGTTCGAACCGGACGAGGCCTTGTTCGCCGGAAAAGAAGGCCTGGATGCTTACCGCGCTTTGGCTCGGCAGCTGCCGCGGCTCCTCAACGAAAGGGGCGTCGCCGCAGTGGAGATCGGTCATGATCAAGCCGAGGCTGTAACGGCGCTCATCGCCCGCGATGGGCTGCAGGCGAAGGTCGCGCGGGATCTTGCCGGCCGCAACCGCGCATTGCTGCTAACCTGGGTTTGAGAGAAAAGCGCTTGGCATTAGGTGTCGGGCACACTACATCGTTAGCCGAGGCCGGGCCCGCTCCACCACGCAAGCTGAAGAGCGCATCCCGTCCCAACCCCCGACGCAATCGGCCGTTCGATACGCGCTTCAGGCGCAAACGGAACGAGAGGGTCAGGAGCCGGCGCCGCTCGCGCCGCCCCTGCTTCCCTGTGCAAAAGGGGACAGCGACTACCGCGTAAGGACGTAGGCATTTGATCAATAATCGACAGGGTGGCCGCCGGCGCGGCCGCGGGGGACAGCGGGGACCAAATCTCGGCGGACAGCCGGGTAACCGCCAGGACAATCGCCAGCGGGGCAACGCCGCGCAGCTGCTTGAGAAATACAAGAGCATGGCGCGCGACGCACAGCTCGCCGGCGACCGTGTGCAGACCGAATATTATCTGCAGTTCGCCGACCATTATTTCCGCGTGCTCGGCGAAAGCCGGGCTCGGTTCGAGGACCAGCGGCGTCAGCGCGGCGACGATATGGATGAGGATGAAGGCGACGAGGAGTTCGCCGAAGCCGACACCGAGATGGCTGGCGGCGACGACCAGCCCGAGCGCGAGGAGCGGCAGGATCGCGGCCCGCGCCCGAACCGCCGCGAGCGCGAACCGCGCCGCTTCAACCGCGATGAGCGCTCCGCCGCGAACGAAGGCGACGGTCAGCGTGAAAGTCGCAGCGAACGCCGGCCACGCGCAAATGGCTCCGACGACAGTCTTCCGCTAGACGTCCTTCCGCCGGCGATCGGCGCTGATGATGCGGCGGCTGAAGAAGCCCCGCGCCCGCGCCGCCGCTCACGCGGTCCGCGTCCGCCGGAAGGCGAAGACGAGATTGCTCCGGCCGCTTAACCTTATGCTGAGTCCACCGGCCTCGGCTGGTGGTTCGCATCGAGCGCGACGAAGGTGAACAGCCCCTCGGTCACCTTGACCTGGGTCTCGCCGAGGTCGCGCTCCGCAATCACCTCAATCTTCACTCCCATCGACGTGCGGCCAACGCGCTCGATGTCGGCATAGACCGAGATCAGGTCGCGCAGATGGATCGGCGCGATGAACTCCATCGCTTCGATCGCGACCGTCGCGACCGGCCCCTTGGCGCGTCGCGAGGCGACGATGCCGGCCGCAATGTCCATCTGGCTCAGCACCCAGCCGCCGAAGATGTGGCCGTTAGCGTTGATGTCGCCCGGGCCCGGCATGACCCGCAGCACCGGAACGCGTTCACACTCGCTCATTCCTCGTCACTCTCCTGGTGAAAATCTCGAACCTGGTCGTCATGGCCGCTGTCGGCGCTGAGGAAGACCAGGGTCATGAGTGCAGTCCCTAGCAGCACTGTCAGGCCGATACCGAGCGCGGTTGCGATCAGCATGTGGACATGGACCGTCGAATCGCCGCGCGCGACGAGGATCACGGAGATGGCCGCAATCAGCATCGACAGCAGGGCGAGCAGCCGGAATATCCGCCAGAATCGCCGCATCATCGAATGGCGCGGGCTGGGCAGCGGGTCCGGCTGAGGCACGCTTCCCTTTGACGGCGGCCCCCGAGAGTATCAAGGGAGTGCAATCCGACTCTCGAGGAGGACGGCGATGACCATCGCAGCAGTGCTCGGCAACAAGGGCGCACAGGTCGAAACGATCGAAGCCGGCGCTCCTGTGTTCGAGGCCGTGCGCAAACTCGGCGAAAAACGAATCGGCGCCCTGCTGGTCACCGAAGGCGGGCGAATTGCCGGCATCATGTCCGAGCGCGATGTCATCTATTGCCTGCGCGATCATGGCCCGGACGTGCTCGAGTCCCCGGTCAGCAGTGCCATGACCGCTCCGGCCATCACGGCCGAATCTTCGACCGGAGTCCTGGCCGCGCTGGCGCTCATGACCCAGCGCCGGATTCGCCATTTGCCCATTGTCGACGGGGGCCAACTCAAAGGAATCGTCTCCATCGGCGACCTTGTGAAGCACCGGATGGAGTCGATCGAGGCCGAAGCGGAAGCAATGCGCGCCTATATCCAGAGCGCCTGAGCGCCTGCAGGAAAACTTTTCGGTATCAGCTGTTTAGTGGTCTTGAAGGTGCATTCCAGCACCTTATCTAAGCTGTTGCGAGGCGCATCCTCACGGGGTGCTCCGAGCCGCTTGATCGGACGGCTGCAACATTCTTGCAAAAAACCCGGTTGACGCGAAAATGGGCCGCCCATATATGGCCCTCCAGCGGCGGACGCGGCCTCAACGAGGTTTCGCGTTCGTTTCGTGCCTCTTCTTAGTCGGTACAGCCGGCCCGGAACGAACGAACCGGGGAATGAAGCGCGTCGGCTCTTTGACATTGTTGATTTAGATGAAGGGACATGTGGGCGGCGGCCCGGTCACCGATAACCTCTGGGTATCGGCGGATCGGTCAAATTTATGCCGTTCCTTATGGATCCAGCTGGAGCTTCGGCTTCGGCGTGGAGCTCATATGTCTCAAAAACGCAAACACACCAGATTGTGATTTTTGTGCAGGAACGGCTCCCGGAGATGCCGGTCTTGCTCTCGCTTATTCCAGCGGGGGTTCGATCGTACATCAACTTGAGAGT